>JACYYK010001085.1_pt1 | contig 21194 bp, 14 predicted proteins | sample 8236871 | NCBI WGS metagenome assembly JACYYK01 (sample SAMN14103087, study PRJNA606662) | landfill metagenome | isolation source: landfill solid waste inoculated with endophyte fungus Paravalsa indica | place: India:New Delhi, Okhla landfill site | collected 2017-11-05 | reverse complement strand
ACCGGATCGGTGGGCGACGAGCCCCGCGCCACGCCCCGAACACCGCCGGTTCCGGAGGCCAGCTCCGCCAGTCCCCGGCGGAAGTCTTCGAGCTCCGCACCGAACACCACGGCGCGGTGCTCGAACCGCGCACGCGTGGTGACCAGCGAATACCCGACGTCCAGCGGGTCGGCGTCCAGCTCGGCCAGCCGGGACGCCTGCGCCCGCAGCGCCTCGTCCGTCCGCGCCGACAGCACCCACGGCACCACCGGAACGACGCGGTGGGCAGCGTCCGCGTCCGCGTCCGCGTCGACAGGGGTCTCGACCTCGGGCGCCTGCTCCAGGATCACGTGGGCGTTCGTGCCGCTCACCCCGAACGACGACACACCCGCCCGACGCACGCCCTCCGGCCACGCCCGAGCCTCGGTCAGCAACGACACCGCACCCGCCGACCAGTCCACCTCCGGCGTCGGCTCGTCGATGTTCACCGTCGTCGGGAGGAGGTCGTGCCGCATGGCCAGCACCATCTTGATCACACCGGCGACACCGGCGGCGGCCTGCGTGTGGCCGATGTTCGACTTCAGCGAGCCCAGCCAGAGCGGTTCCTCGCGCTCCTGTCCGTAGGTGGCCAGCAGCGCCTGCGCCTCGATCGGGTCACCCAGCCTGGTGCCGGTGCCATGCGCCTCGACTACGTCCACATCGGAGGGACTCAACCTCGCATCGGCCAACGCGGCCCGGATCACCCGCTGCTGTGACGGACCATTCGGCGCCGTGAGCCCGTTCGACGCACCGTCCTGGTTCACCGCCGAACCCCGCACCACCGCCAACACCCGATGCCCGTTGCGCCGCGCGTCCGACAGTCGCTCCAACACCAGCACGCCGACACCCTCGGACCAGGCCGTGCCGTCGGCGGCCGAGGCGAACGGCTTGCACCGGCCGTCCGGTGCGAGGCCCTGCTGCCGCGAGAACTCGACGAACATCCTCGGGTCCGCCATGACGGTCACACCGCCCGCCAGGGCGAGCGAGCACTCCCCGCGCCGCAGCGCCTGTGCCGCCAGGTGCAGCGCCACCAGCGACGACGAGCACGCCGTGTCCACCGTCATCGCCGGTCCTTCGAGACCCAGCGAGTAGGCGATCCGACCCGACATCACGCTGCCCGTCGTGCCGGTCAGCACGTAACCCTCGAAACCGCCGTCCGCGTCGTGGCGCGCACCGCCGTAGTCCTGGGCCATCGCACCGACGAACACGCCGGTCCGGCTGCCGTGCAGAGAACTCGGGTCGATGCCCGATCGCTCGATGGCCTCCCACGACGCCTCCAGCAGCACCCGCTGCTGCGGGTCCATCGCGGTGGCCTCGCGTGGCGAGATCCCGAAGAACGCCGCGTCGAAGTCGGTCGCGCTCGGGAGGAAGCCGCCCTGGTGCACGTAGCTGGTGCCGGGTCCCGAGGCGGCGCCGAGCCGAGCGAGGTCCCAGCCCCGGTCGGTCGGCAACGCCGAGATCGCGTCGTCGCCCTCCACGAGCACCCGCCACAGGTCCTCGGGGGAGTCGACCCCGCCGGGCAGGCGGCAGCTCATCCCGACGATGACCACCGGGTCGTCGTCACCGGCCGTGACCGTCCCGGGCTCCCGGTCGTCGACGGCACCGTCCACGCCGTCGAAGAGCTTCGAGTCGAGGAAGTCGGCGACCCGGGCCGGGGTCGGGTGGTCGAACAGCAGCGTCGTGGGCAGGCGGTGGTCCACGGCGGCGGCGAGCTCGTTGCGCAGCTCCACCGAGGTCAACGAGTCGTATCCGAGTTCCCTGAACGACACGGCGGGGTCCACCGCCGCCGCATCCGGATAGTCGAGCACCGCCGCGGTGTGCCTGCGCACGAGGTCGAGCAGAGCCTTCCTGCGCCGTTGGGCTGGCTGCCCCGCGAGCCTGCCCCGCAGGCCCACCGGTTCCTGCGGCTGCGGGGCGACCGTCGTGGTCTCGTCGTCGAACCAGTAGCGTCGCCGCTGGAACGGGTAGGTCGGCAGGTCGACCGTCCGCGCGCCGGTGAAGACGGTGCGCCAGTCGACGTCCGCGCCCCGCACGTGTGCCTCGCTCAGAGCCGTCAACCAGCGACGCCAGTCGCCGTGGTCACGACGCAGGGTCGCCACGGCTGCCCCCGCGACGTCGGCGTCCTCCAGCACTTCTTCGATCCCGGCCGTCAGCACGGGGTGGGCGCTGACCTCGACGAACATCGTGTGGCCCTCGTCGACCAGCGTGCGGATCGTGGCCGCGAACTCGACGGGGCTGCGCAGGTTGCGGTACCAGTAGTCGGCGTCGAGCGTGGCGGTGTCCCACCGGGTCGCGGTCACCGTGGAGTAGAACGGCACCTCGCTCGTGCGTGCCTCGACCTCGCCACACACGCGCCGGATCTCGGCCTCGATGCGCTCGACCTGCGCCGAGTGGGAGGCGTAGTCGATCGCAAGCCGCCGCGCGCCTTCCACCTCGGCCATGAGCTGGTCGAGCGCCTCCGGGTCACCGGAGATCACGGTCGACGACGGGCCGTTCACGGCGCCGATCGCGAGCCGCCCCTCCCAACGGGCGAGCAGCTCCTCCACCTCGGCGCGTGGCTTCGGGACCCAGAGCATTCCGCCGGAACCGGCGAGCTCGCGGATCGCGCGGCTACGTGAGACCACGAGTCGCGCACCGTCCGCCAAGGACAGTGCTCCCGCGACGGTCGCGGCGGCGATCTCGCCCTGCGAGTGCCCCACCACGGCGGAGGGCTCCACCCCGTGGGAACGCCACAACGCGCTCAGCGACACCATCACCGCCCACAGCGCGGGCTGGACGACGTCCACGCGCGCCAACGCGTCCTCGTCGCCCAGCACGTCCAGCAGCGACCAGTCGACGAACGGCTCCAACGCACGCGCGCAGTCGGCCATCCGCTCCGCGAAGACCGGCGACGTTTCCAGCAGCTCCGTCGCCATGCCGACCCACTGCCAGCCCTGGCCCGGGAAGACGAAAACCGGGCGCCCGGAACCCACGGTCGTGCCCCGCACCACCTGGGAAGCCGACTCGCCCGCCGCTACCGCGTCGAGACCGGCCGTCAGCTCCGCACCGCGACCGAGCACCACCGCGCGGTGCTCGAAGTGCGTCCTGGCGCCGGCCAGCGACCAGCCGGTGTCCTCGGGGCGCTCGTCGACCACCGGGTGGGAGCGCAACGCCGCGGCCTGGTCACGCAACGCCTCCGCGCTCTTCGCCGACAGCAGCCACGGCACCACCGGCAATTCCGGCCCGGACGGCGTCTCGTCCCTGCGGGGCGCCGTCGTGAGCACGACGTGCGCGTTCGTGCCACCCACACCGAACGAACTGACGCCCGCGAACCGCTCACCCTCCCACGGGCGGCGTTCGGTCTGAACCCGCAGCCCGAGCTCGTCGAGGGGAATGTCGGGGTTCGGCGTCTCGAAGTTGAGGCTGGGGAGCAGCTCGCCGTGTTCGACACTCAGGATCGCCTTGAGCAGGCCCGCGATCCCGGCCGCGCCTTCGAGGTGTCCGATGTTCGTCTTCACCGAGCCCACCGGCAACGGGGTCGACGCCTCGTCGCGCACGTCACCGAGTGCCGCGGCCTCCACCCGGTCGCCGACCTTGGTGCCCGTGCCGTGCAGCTCGACGTAGCCGAGCGCCGACGGGTCGATACCGGAGCGGCGGCAGGCCGCCCGGATCAGCGCGGCCTGCGCGGTCGCGTCGGGGACGGACAGGCCCGGCGTCGCGCCGTCGTTGTTGACCGCGCTGCCGAGGATCACCGCGTGGATGCGATCGCCGTCCGCCTCGGCGTCCCGCAGCCGCTTGAGCACCACGACACCGCCGCCCTCGCCCCGGACGTAGCCGTTGGCCCTGGCGTCGAAGGTGTAGCAGAGCCCGTCCGGTGAGAGCGCGCCGAGCCGCGACATCGTGAGCGCGCTGTCCCGACTCAGGTTGAGGTTCACCCCGCCCGCGACCGCGACCGACGACTCCCCACGGCGCAGGCTCTCGCAGGCGAGGTGCACCGCGACGAGAGACGACGACTGCACGGTGTCGACGGTCATGCTCGGTCCGCGCAGGCCCAGCGCGTAGGAGACCCGGTTGGCGATGAGGCCCCGGCGGAGTCCGGTGAGGCTGTGCTGGGTGATGGCGTCGGCACCGGCCTGCCCCAGCAGTCCGCTGTAGTCGTCGGCGAACGCGCCCACGAACACGCCCGTGTCGATGCCCCGCAGATCGTCCGCAGGCACGCCCGCGTCCTCGATGGCCTCCCAGACCAGTTCGAGCACAAGCCGCTGCTGCGGGTCCATGACCTTCGCCTCGCGGGGCGAGATGCCGAAGAACGCCGCGTCGAATCCGGCCACGTCGTCGAGGAAGCCACCGCGGTCGAACTCCGCCCCGGTGCTCGCCCATCGATCCGAGGGAACGTCGGTGATGGCGCTCGTCCCGTCGCGCAGCAGCCGCCAGAACGCAGCCGGGTTCGCGGCCGAAGGCAGCCGGCACCCGATGCCGACGACGGCCACCGGATCGGCATCAACGGATTCGAAACACAGATCGCTCACAAATGCGCTCCATCGACCGAAACAAACACGGCTGAACCGGACCTGTCATCGGGGTCACGAATTGAGCCCGTACCAGCACAATTCACCCAGGCTCCATCTAACAGCCGGACCTTGCCGCCACCAACCCCTAAGTCGGCTTCCCACCCGGCTTCCGCGCCAAGGTAGGGGACCACCGGCTTTCACTAGGGGTTGGCAGCCCCGAATGCCCGACGGTAGCGTCCGAAATGGAAATGGAATCCGCTCACCAGGAGCGATCGGATACCGATGAACACCAAGGCCCCGCCAGTTCAACGCTTTTCGTAGGCCGGCATTCATTATCCGACAACCATTATCTCAGCCAGAGGACAACTCCCAGTGCCTGAAATCACGGTGAATTACGAAAGCTTGATCCGGAAGACCAGGGGTACGGCGACCGGTGGGGCCAAGCGCGTCAGGTTCGTCTGTCTGCTGTGCGAGCAGGACGTCACCGACGAGCGGCGCAATCGCTGCACCCGGTGCAACGGCGCTGTGGACGCGATCTACGACCTGGACACCGTGTCCCTGCCCGAGAGCCGCCTCACGCCGGACACCCTCCAGCACTACTTCCCGCTGCTGCCGTTGCGCGAGCGCGAGTCGCTGCGCTGGGTGGGCGACGGCAACACCCCGTGCTTCGAGGTGCCCGAGCTCGCCAAGACCATCGGCGTCGGCAGACTGTTCTTCAAGGACGAGTCCGTGAACCCCACCCGGTCGACCAAGGACCGGATCGCCTCGGTGGGCCTCTCCCGCTTCGGTGAGCTGGGTGTGCGCGAACTCGTGCTCTCCTCCACCGGCAACAGCTCCACCGCCTACGCACGGGCGGCGCAGCTGATCGACGGGTTCTCGCTGCACGTCTTCGTGGGTCGGGACTTCGTGCACCGCCTCAACTACCCGTCGCACCCGCGGGTCACCACCCACGTGGTCGACGGCGAGTTCGTCACCGCGGGCAAGGTCGGCGAGAAGTTCGCCAACGACAACGGCTACTTCTGGGAGGGCGGCTTCTTCAACCTCGCGCGGCGCGAGGGTCTGAAGATCGCCTACCTGGAGGCCTACGACCAGATGCCCGTCGAACCGGACTTCGTGTTCCAGGCGGTGAGCAGCGGCATGGGCCTGCTCGGCGGGTTCAAGGGCGCCGTCGAGTACCGCGAACTCGGCCGCCTGAGCCGGGTGCCGGCGTTCATGGCGGTGCAGCAGGAGACCTGCGCCCCGATGGCCCACGCGTTCTCCGAGCAGGCCGAGCGGATCCAACCGCACCACATCATCGAGAACCCGTCCGGGCTCGCGCACGCGATCCTGCGCGGCAACCCCACGGGCACCTACCCGTACATCCGGGACATGTGCCTGCAGACCGGCGGGCGGATCCTCGCCGCCGAGGTCGACCGTATCCGCAGGGCGCAGCGGCTGCTCGCGGACGTGGCGGGGGTGCAGGTCTGCTACGCCTCGTCCACCGCGCTCGCCGGTGCCATGCGCGCCGCCGAGCAGGGGCACCTCGACGGCGACTCGGTGGTGCTGGTCCAGCTGACGGGCGCCGACCGGCCCTCCGTGCAGGTGCCCACGGACGTCACCACCTGGACCGCGTGACCCCGGGCACCGTGTGCGGGTCCGGCGATCGCCCGGAGCCACGAATCGTCCGCGATGGGGGACCGAACACCCCGCCCCGAGTCCCCCATCGCGGCTTCCAGCCACTCGTCGACGTGCTGTTACCGTGCTGACCGTGACGCAGGTACGGAGCTGGTGGTCCGGGTTCCGCCACCAGCTCGCCCAGCACTGGCTCGTCCCTTCCACGTTGCTGTTGTCCGAACCCGACAGTGACTTCGACGGCCGCTCCGAGCGACGGACCCTGCGCGACTGGTTCGTCGACATCGGGTGTGTGCTGCTCGCGTGCGCGTGGGGTGCGGTGGTCACCGCCAACTCGGAGCTCGACAGCGAGCTGGACTGGTTCAACGTCATCTGCGGGGCCATCGCATGTCTGGCGCTGTGGTTCCGCAGGCGGGCACCGGTGGTGCTCGCCGTCGTCATGCTGCCGCTCGCGATGGCATCGTCGGTGGCCGCGCTGGCCGACATGATCGCCCTGTTCACGGTGGCCGTGCACCGGCACTACCTCGTGCCCATCGCGTTGGGGGTGGCGCACGCGGCCACCCAGGCGATCTACAGCGCCGTCGTTCCCGGCGAGTGGGGCAACTACCTCTTCGTGCTGCTCGTCTACGCGGCGGTCATCGCCGTCGGCATGTTCGTGCGGGCCCGTCGGCAGTTGGTGCTCTCGCTCAACGAACGGGTCCGTCAGGCCGAGGCCGACGCCGCGTTACGTGAGGAGCGGGCCAAGGAACTCGAACGGCAGCGCATCGCCAGGGAGATGCACGACGTGCTCGCCCACCGCATCTCCCTGCTGAGCATGCACGCCGGGGCACTGGAGTACCGCAAGGACGCCGAACCCGAGGAACTGACGCAGGCCGTGGCGGTGATCCGCAGCAGTGCCCACCAGATCCTTCGCGACCTGCGCGACGTGATCGGGGTGCTGCGCACCGGGCCCGCCGACGACGCCCCGCAGCGACCTCAGCCGACTCTGGCCGACCTGCCCGCGCTGGTCGAGGAGTCCCGGTTGTCGAACTCGCGGGTCGAGCTCGACAACCGCATCACCGACCTCGACGCGGTTCCGGCCACCCTGGGTCGCAGTGCCTACCGGATCGTCCAGGAAGGCCTCACGAACGCCCGCAAACACGCGCCCGGCTGCCTCGTCGAGATGACCGTCAGCGGCTCGCCCGAGGACGGGCTCAGCATCGTGATCGGCAACCGGCTGCCGGTCAGCAGACGTACGGTGTCGGAGATCCCGGGCGGAGGGCTCGGGCTGATCGGGATGAAGGAGCGCGCCCACCTCGCGGGCGGCTGGCTCGAACACGAGCGGGACGAATCCTGGTTCCGGCTGTCCGCCTGGCTGCCCTGGAACGACTGAGCCAGGGCAGCCGGGCGGACGGAGCCGGCCGGCATCTCAGGCCCGGTGGGTCCGGGTGCGCTCCTCCAGGTCGGCGACGATCTCGTTGGGCGTGGGCAGCGCCAGCATCTCCTCCCGCAACGACCCGGCCGCCTTGACGTAGGCGGGTTCGTCGAGAACCCGGACGAGTGCCTCACGCACGTCGTCGGCGTCCCCCTCGATCCCGTCGACCCGGACCCCGGCGCCGAGATCGTGCAGGGTCTCGCCGTACGGCAGCGCCGAGAAGGTGTTGCCGGTGACCACCTGAGGGATGCCGTGCAGCAGCGCGGTGGCCGACGTGCCCGCGCCCCCGTGGTGCACGACCGCCGAGCACGTCGGCAGCAGCAGGTCGAGTGGCACGAAGTCGACGAGCTGCACGTTCGACGGCACGGGGCCCACCTCGTCACGCCGGTCCGCGGGTACCGTCGCGATCACCTCGGCGTCGAGGTCGCGCACCGCGGCGAGCAGGTCGGTGAACGGCACCTGCGTGTCCTGGTCGAACTCCTTGGACGTGATCCCCGCTGTCAGGGCCACCCGGCGCCGCTGCGGCGGGGTGCGCAGCCAGTCGGGCAGCACCGAGGGACCGTTGTAGGGCACGTAGCGGGTCGAGAGCGTGTCGAGTCCGAGCGAGAACCGCATGCTCTCCGGCATCGTGTCGATCGACCACTGGCCGAAGATCGCGTCCTCGCCGAACTCACAGTCGAACCGGCCGAGCAGCCCGGTCAGCCAGTCACGCAGCGGGTCCTGCCGCTGTCCCTCGGGCTGGGCGCGGCTGATCTCGGTGAAACGCTGGTGCATGCGCGCGAAGTAGTCCTGCCCCCACACCACACGCGCATGGGCCGCGCCCACCGCGCGGGCCGCGACCGCACCCGCATGGCTCAACGGCTCCCACAGCACGAGGTCGGGCTTCCATTCCCGGGCGACCGTCACGAGGTCGTCCACCATCGGCTCGTTGAACATCGAGAAGGTGAACGGAACCATGAAGCCGTACATCATCATGGCCGTGTCCCAGTTCAGCTTCCGCGGGACGTTGCGGCCCATGTCGTTGAGGTCGGGCTTCTCGCGCTGGCCGTCGTCCTGCGGCGCCGACGCCATCAGCTCCCGCAGCTTCTCGTAGTACGTGTGGTCCGCACCGACGGCCACCGCGGGCAGGCCGGACTCCCGGATCGCGTCGACCATGTTGGGCTGACTCGCGACGCGCACGTCGTGTCCGGCGGTGCGCAGCGCCCACGCGATCGGCACCATGCTGTGGTAGTGCGACTTCTCGGAGAGGGTCGTGAACAGAATGCGCATCAGTCGTCTTTCTGTCGGCCGTGTCGTGCGCTTGCAGTATGCCGCCGCGAACGGCTCCACCGGACCCCTGATCTGCCCCTACGGCAACGGAGTTAGGGGTTGCCGGTAGAGGGCGTGCGGTGTTGTTCTTGGCTCGATTGTTCATCTTCCGAAACGGTTGGGGCGAGCCGTGACCACTTACGTGTGGGACTACCTTCCCGAGTACCGCGTCGAGCGCGAGGACATCCTCGACGCCGTCGAAACGGTTTTCGAGTCGGGGCAGCTGGTGCTGGGCAAGAGCGTCCGGCACTTCGAGGAGGAGTACGCCGCCTACCACGGTGTCGACCACTGTGTCGGTGTCGACAACGGCACCAACGCCATCGTCCTGGGACTTCAGGCCCTCGGCGTGGGTCCGGGCGACGAGGTGATCACGGTGTCGAACACGGCCGCGCCCACCGTCGTCGCGATCGACGCCGTCGGGGCCACACCGGTGTTCGTGGACGTCCGCGAGGAGGACTTCCTCATGGACACCAGCAAGGTCGAGGCCGCCATCACCGAACGCACCAAGTGCCTGTTGCCCGTGCACCTGTACGGGCAGTGCGTGGACATGAAGCCGCTGCAACGCCTGGCGACGGAGTACGGTCTCATGATCCTGGAGGACTGCGCCCAGTCGCACGCGGCGACGCACCACGGTCGGATCGCGGGTTCGATGGGCGACGCGGCCGCGTTCTCCTTCTACCCCACCAAGGTCCTCGGCGCCTACGGCGACGGTGGCGCCGTCATCACACCGTCGGCCGAGATCGAGGCCAACCTGCGGCGCCTGCGGTACTACGGCATGGAGAAGGTGTACTACGTCGTGCAGACTCCGGGCCACAACGCCCGGCTCGACGAGGTCCACGCCGAGATCCTGCGCCGCAAACTGGGCAGGCTCGACAACTACGTCGAGGGCCGCAGGGCCGTGGCCCGCCGGTACGAGGAGGGCCTGGGCGACACCGACCTGATCCTGCCGAAGACGGCCGAGGGCAACACGCACGTCTACTACGTGTACGTGGTGCGACACCCCCGTCGTGACGACATCATCGCCGCGCTCAAGGAGCGTTACGACATCTCGCTGAACATCAGCTACCCGTGGCCGGTGCACACCATGACCGGTTTCGCCCACCTCGGCTACGAGACGGGTTCGCTGCCGGTGACCGAGCGGTTGGCGGGTGAGATCTTCTCGCTGCCGATGTACCCGTCGTTGCCGACGGAGCTCCAGGACAAGATCATCAACGCCGTGCGCGAGGTGCTGAACTCGCTCTGACCCGACGACGAGAAAGGGGGCGCCCGCCGCGGCACGGGCGCCCCCTTTCTCGTGCAGGTCAGCTCAGGAGACTGTGCAGGCAGGCCACGAGGCTGCGCGCCTGCACGTTGAGGTAATGGCTGTGCCGCAACAGGTCCGTGAGCTGGTGCAACGTCATCCAGCGGTACTCGGGGTGGTCGACGTCCTCGTCGGTCTCCACCACGACGTAGTGGTTGCGGGCGTGGTAGAACCGGCCGCCCTCCTCGGAAAGGATCGTGTCGTAGCGGACCCGCTCGGGCGGGGCGTTCAACACCGCGTCGAGGAACGGAGGCCGCGCGGCCTCGGGCAGGTGGGTGTAGTTCTCCGGCGTGCACTGCACGGTGGGAGCCAACTCGACCACGTCCACGTAACCGGGTTCGGTGCGGGCGTGGACGAGCGCGTGCAACGTGCCACCGATGTCGCGGACGAGGAACGCGACGAGACCGTACCCGTACGGCTCGATCATGGGCTGGCACCACCGGCGCACCTCGCGCCCCTCGCTCGACACGTCGACGCCGATCACGCCGAAGAACAGGCCACTGTCGTGCGCGATCTTCTCGTCGTCGCGCTTCCAGTGACCGACCGCGTTGAGCGGCAGCGGGCGGGTCACGGCCTCGGTCCGGGTACGACACTCGGTGACCCAACTGAGGACGTCGACCGTGCTGTGCAGAGCCCCCTTGCTCGCGTCACACGACCTGACCAGCGCCGACGAGAAGTCGTCCCGCTCACCGAACACCCCGTCGAGCCCACCCGAGAACGGAAGGCAGGACAGGACGGTCCGAGCGTCCATGTTGATCAGATCCTCGACGGAGAGGAGCTGGTACACCTGCCCGAGGCTGAGCCAGCAGAAACCGTCGAGCAGCTCGACCTCTCCGTCGGCCTCCACCACCATGTTCCGGTTGCGCTTCTGGTAGAACCACGACCCCTGCTCGGACTGTCGCACGTCCGCGACGACCCGGTGGTCGCTGGTGTCGCGGAAGTAGTCCAGATAGGGCACCGGGCTGCCACCGTGCACGCGCGTGTAGTTACTGCGCGTCGCCTGAACCGTGGGCGAGAGTTGCAACCCGTTGCTGTTGCCGGGTTCCACCTTCGCCTGCATCAGGCAGTGCAGCACCCCGTCGAACTCCTTGACCAGCAGGCCGAGAATCCCGACCTCGGGCTGGTTGATGATCGGCTGCTGCCAGTGCTCGACCGGCGCGCCGCTGATGCGGATGTCCAGGCCCTCGACGGTGAAGAACTTCCCACTCTCGTGGTGGATGTTGCCCGTGCCGGGATCGGTCGACCAGCGGTCGAGCGCGTCCAACGGTACCCGCCGCACCCGGGTGTACACCCGCTCGGAAACCCCGGCGAACCAGTCGTGAAACGCGGCGAGGTCGGGAAACTGCACCCCGGGGGAAATCACCGACCGCGCAATCCGCATATGTATGGGATCGACATCGTTGGAATGCGGAGGCGCGGAGGGACTGGCCATGAGCAGGCTCCTAACTGCGTCGCCCGAAAACGAGAATCACGTGGACAGGAACAAGCAGTGCACCGCGATGGCAACGAATAGCCGATTCCTGTCACACGCTAGTTCTCGGGTTCCCGGGCGACAACCCCAGTCCAGCCCCTATCCGCGCGGGCGCCCGGCTTCGAGTTCGAGGCAGTCGGCGTACTCGGGCAACAGTCCCTGTTCCCGCGCCTGCGCGAGTGTCGGAGCCTCGGTGTCGCGGGCGGACAGCAGCGGTTCGAGGTCGGTGGGAATCGGCAGCGCCAACTCGGGGTCGAGCACGGACACGGCCAGCTCGTGCTGTGGCATGTACTCGCTGGACAGCAGGTACTGCATGGTCGAGTCGTCCTCCAGCGCGACGAACGCGTGCCCCACGCCGACGGGGAAGTAGACCGAGCGGAAGTCCTTCTGGTCGAGCACCACCGTGTCGTGCTGCCCGAACGTCGGTGATCCCACCCGCAGGTCCACCACGATGTCCAGCACGGTGCCGTGCGGGCAGTACACGTACTTCGCCACGCCCGGCGGGGTGCGGGTGAAGTGCACTCCCCGCACGACACCACGCCGCGACCGGCTGCAACTGGCCTGCGCCAGCGGGAAGAATCCGTGCCCGACCGCCTCGGCGAAGTCACTCTCCTGCAACGGCGACAGGAAATAGCCCCGGTCGTCGGGGAATACCTGCGGTGTGAACTCGAAAACCCCGGACACCTTCAACTCACGTACCGACATACGCGGATCATACTCGGGAACGGATTCCTGAAGTAGGATGCGGAGGAATTCCAGCTCCTACCTTCGACCCCCTACCTGGAGTGTGTCGCAAGCGATGCAGAACAAAGACTTTCGATTTGGTGTCGTCCTCATTTCGGAAGGGTGTTCGCGCACTGAATGGGTGGCGAAGTGCCGCCGCGCGGAGGACCTCGGCTACGACGTCATCTCGGCGCCCGACCACCTGAACCTGACCTCGCCGTTCCCCTCGGTACAGCTGGCCGCGGAGGTCACCGAACGTCCGCGCATCGGCACCTACGTGTTGAACGCGTGTTTCCACAACCCGGTGTTGCTGGGACGCGACCTGCGCACCCTCGACGACTTCCTCGACGGGCGGTTGGAGGTCGGCGTCGGTACCGGCTACGTCGAGGGCGAGTTCGCCGAGGCGGGTATCGAGTTCGGCTCCCCCGGCTCCCGGGTCGACCGGCTCGACCGCGCGCTCGACGAGATCCACGCGGCGTTCCGGGAGCGCCACCGGCCGCCGCTGCTCGTCGGCGGGCACGGCAACCGGGTGCTCGGAATCGCCGCGCGCAAGGCCGAGATCGTGAGCTTCGTCGGCGCGAAGTTCCAGCCGAAGTACGGGCGCATGACCATCGCCACCGCGCAGCAGATGCTCGAACGGGTCTCCTACGTCCGGGAGGCCGCGGGCGATCGAGCGTCCACACTGGAGTTCAACCTGTTGTCGAAGGCGACGGTCCTGACGGGCGACCGGCACACCGGGGTGGAATCGCTGCGCCGCTACGGTCCCGAACTCAGCACCGAGGAACTCCTGGAGGCGCCCACCCTGTTCGTCGGCACCGCCGCACACATCGCCGAACAGGTGCACGAGCTACGCGACACCTACGGCATCAGTTACGTGACGGTGCTGGAACACGCACTGGAACCGTTCGGCGAGGTGATCGAACACCTTCGCTGACAACGACTCAGTGGCCGGCGCGAGTCGCGCACCGGCCACTGAGGACTGTTCGTGCCGTCGGACTCAGACGACCCTGACCTCGGGAACGTAGAGGATCCACTTGCCGCCCGCGTCGCGGAAACCCTGCTCGTTGGCCATGATCTCGTCGGCGTGGTTCCACGCGAACAGCAACGCGTACTCGGGGTAGTTCTCGCGGAACACCTCCGGCGGGTACACCGGGATGTGCGAGCCGGGGGTGAGCCGGTGCTGCTTGGCGGGAGTCGTGTCCGACACGTAGGACACGAGCTCGGGGCCCAGCCCGCAGTAGTTCGCCACGGTGGCGCTCTTCGCCGTCGCACCGTAGGCGGCCACCGTACGGCCCTCCTCCTTCAGCTTCGTGAGCAGTGCCACCAGGTCGTCACGGATCTTGCGCACGCTGGCGCCGAAGGCCTCGACGGTCGCGGGCTCGGCGAGCCGACGCTCGTCCTCCTCGGCCAGCAGCGCCGCCACGGCGGCCGTCGGCGTCCGCTCCCCCTGGCGGGAGATCGAGTAACGCACCTCGCCACCGTGCACCGGCAAACGTTCGACGTCCACGAGGTCGAACCCGAACCGCTGGGCCATCGCCCGCACCGAACGCGCCGTGAAAAGGTAGAAGTGCTCGTCGTAGATCTGGTCGAACGACGTCTTCTCGACGATGTCGCCGAAGTACGGGTCCTCGAAGACGAACACACCGCCGGGCTTCAGCAGCGCGTCGACTCCACGGAAGATCGAGTCGAGGTAGGGAATGTGGCAGATGGTGTTGGCCGCGTAGATGACGTCGGCGTGGCCCTCGGACTCCGCGATCTCGGTCGCCGTGGACTCCTCGAAGAACGCCGTGCGCACCCGCACGCCCTTGCTGCGGGCCATCTCGCCGACGGCACCGGACGGCTCGACCCCGAGGTGCTTGATCCCCGCGTCGCTGACCGCCTTCAACATGATGCCGTCGTTGGAGCCGATCTCGACGATGAACGGGTCGTCGGAGGTGAGCTCGCTGTCCAGGAAGCGGTGCGCGACAAGCTCGAAGTGCTTGCGCATCACCGACGAGCCGGACGACTGGTACGGGTAGTCGTGGTGGAACATCCGGTCCCTGGGGACTTCCTCGACCAGTTGCACCATGGTGCACGCTTCACACATGGCGACGGCGAGCCGGAAGAAGAACTCGTTCTCGGTCTGATCCGGCTTCACGAACGCGTCAGAGAGCGGCTGCCTACCGAAGTCGACGTACTCGGTGAGGTTACCGCCACAGATGCGACAAGCTGACATACGAACGAATCTATGCGCGCACCCTACGGCCGCAAACCCCTTGTGCACCCCTAGCGGATCGGCCGTCCCCCTAAGCCCTTCGGCGATCGACTCCACCGGCCCTGCCTGCTGATACCGTGGAACGCGTGGCCGAGCACCCCATTTCGGTACTGATCGTCGACGACGATGCCCTGGTGCGAGCGGGTCTGGCGATGATCCTGCGCGGCGTGCCCGACGTGCGCGTGGTGGCCGAAGTCGCCGACGGCGCCGAGGTCCCCGCCGCGGTGCACCAGCACCGCCCGGACGTCGTGTTGATGGACGTCCGCATGGTGCACGTCGACGGGGTCACCGCCACCAAGCGGCTGCGGCGGCTGCCGGACGCCCCCGAGGTCATCATCCTCACCACGTTCGACCTCGACGAGTACGTGGTGGAGGCGTTACGCGCGGGCGCGAGCGGGTTCCTGGTCAAGGACACCCCGCCGGAGGAGATCGTGCGGGCCATCCGCCTGGTCGTGGCGGGCGAGCCCATCCTCTCCCCCGGCATCACCCGCAGGCTCATCGCCCAGGTCACCGACGCGAAGGTCGACACGAGGCAGGCGCGGGCCGCCCGCCAGCTCGACCAGCTCGCCGACCGGGAGCGCGAGGTGGCCCGCCTGGTCGGCGAGGGCAAGTCGAACGCCCAGATCGGCGAGGAGCTGTTCATGAGCGTCGCCACCGTGAAGGCACACGTGTCGCGTCTTCTCGCCAAACTCGAGTTGAACAATCGGGTGCAGATCGCGTTGCTCGTGAACGACGCGGGCCTCTCCCAAAGGGACACACCATAGAGTGAAAACCGTTGGTACTGAACGGTTCTTGCTCTAAAGTGCGCCGATTTTCGAGGCTGGCGGCCGGTCCGCCCTCCCTAGCACGCCGTCGCGCGTGACCGCACCCACCGTGACCGATCGCGACGCCGCCGGGTCGCTACGCTACCGCCCACCGAACGTCACCTGACTGCGGAGGATTCGTGGCGGACAACCGCAAGGCACTCGTGCTCGGAGCGGGCGGCATCACCGGAATCGCCTGGGAACTGGGCTTGCTGGCCGGGCTCGTCGAACGCGGCATCGACCTCGCGACCGCCGACCTGGTGGTCGGCACCTCCGCCGGAGCGGTGGCGGGCGCCCAGCTCCTCGGCGGCGTCGACCTGCGAGAACGCTACGAACGCGAACTTGAGGGCGCCAAGGGCGAGCGGGCGGGCCGGATGGGGCTGCGGAACCTCGTGCGCCTCGGGCTCGCCGGGTACCGCGCGAGCGATGCCCTCGACGCGCGCAGGCGCATCGGGGAGCTCGCGCTCGCGGCCCGCACCGAATCCGAGGAAGATCGGCGCACCACCGTCGCGACGTGGCTCGGCGGTGTCGACACCTGGCCCCGGCGGCTTCTGAAGGTCACCGCGGTGGACGCGGCCACCGGGGAGTTCACGGTGTTCGACCGCGACAGCGGTGTCGACCTGGTGGCCGCGGTCGCCGCGAGTTGCGCGTCACCCTGTGTGCGTCCACCGTCCACGCTCGCCGGGAGCCGCTTCATCGACGGCGGGGTACGTTCACCGTCCAACGCCGACCTCGCGGAGGGCTACGGGCGCATCGTGGTGCTCACACCGGTCGAGACCGCAGGCAACACGATGAGCTCACCGGCCGAGGAACTCGCCCGGCTCCGCGAAAGATCCCGCGTCGTCCACGTCTCCCCCGACGCGGAGGCACGCCCACGCGTCGGCCGCACGATGCTCCAGATGCTCAGGCCGGCCCGGCGGGCGAAGGCCGCGGCGGCGGGATACGCGCAGGCGGAACGGGTCGCCGAGCAGATCGACCAGCTCTGGTCGACCTAAGTCGCGGCTGAGCCGGAAGGCGCCGACGAAGGTCGCTCACACGACTACCTTTCACCGTGGCGCGAACCTCCCTTCACCAAGTGGGATGAAGACGCACCTGACGACCCAAGAGGAGCGCGAAGCGTGTCTGCCACAACTCCGAGGCGGCCTGAGAACCTCGTCCACCGCAAGGCCATCGCCTGGTGGACCCTGCGGGCCGCGCTCATCGTCGTGCCCATCGTTGCGACCCCCGCCGTGCTCGCCGTGTTGATCGCCGACGCCCGTACCTGGCTCCTGCTGGCCACGGGCGTGCTCGGCGTGCTCGGCCTGCTGCTCGTCCTGATCGAGCCACGCTGGCGGTACCGCGTGCACCGTTGGGAGCTCACCAGCGACGCCGTCTACACCTCCGCCGGGTGGATCTGGCGCGAGTGGCGCGTGGCGCCGATGTCGAGGGTGCAGACCGTGGACACCGCCCGAGGCCCGCTCGAACAACTGTTCGGGCTGGCCTCGGTCACCGTGACCACGGCCTCCGCCGCGGGACCGGTGCGCATCAAAGGTCTCGAACACGCGGTCGCGCGCGACGTCGCCGAGCAGCTGACCGCCCGCGCGCAGCTGGTTCCGGGTGATGCCGCGTGACCGACCTCGCCGAGAACACGACCCACGACCGGACCACGGAGTGGCACCGGCTCGACATCCGCATCGTGGTGGCCTACCTGAGCACCCTGCTCGCACCGGCCGCCGGTGTCGCGGCCACCATGGCCTTCACCGGCGGAAACGTCAGCCGCGAAGGACTCGTCTGGCTCGGACTGCTGTGCCTGGGTTTCCTCTGCCTCGCCGGCTACGGCCTGTTGAAGTACCGGACGACGCGCTACTGCATCACCGACGAGCGAGTCGAACTCCGCTCGGCGGCGATGTTCCGTCGCGACCGGGTGGTGCGCCGCGACCGCATCCGGACGGTGGACGTCAGCGCCAACCCGCTCTACCGCGTCCTCGGTATCACGGTCGTGAAGATCGGTACCGGGCAACAGTCGAGCAGCGGATCGAGCGCGGAACTGGCGATCGACGGCGTACCCAAGGCGCTCGCCCTCCAGCTTCGCCACCGGCTGCAGTACGGCGACTCGACCTCGGACACGGAGGTCCCGGCCACGGGCGCGCTGGCGACCCTGCAGTGGGCATGGCTGCGGTTCGCCCCGCTGAGCCTGCTCGGCATGGGCGGTGTCGTCGCGGCCCTGGGGGTCGCGTACCAGATCCTGGAGAAGCTCGGTATCGAGCCGTGGGAGCTCGACGCGCTGCGAGGACTCGGCGACTGGCTCGCCGCACAGCCGTTGTGGGTGTCCGTGGGACTTCTCGTGGCGGTCACCGTCGTGCTCGCCACCCTGGCGACCCTGCTGTCCTTCGTGGAGTCCTGGTGGCGATTCCGCCTGGAACGCCAGGGCGAGCACCTGCGCGTGCAGAGCGGCCTGCTCACCACGAGGTCGTTCTCCGTGGCCTACGACCGTCTCCAGGGCATCGAGATCGCGGAGCCGATGTTGCTGCGTGGCGGCGGAGGCGCCCGGACGAAGGCGCTGGTCGCCGGGCTGCGGGACAGTGAGGGCGAGGGCCAGCAACCGCGCAACGACCTGCTTCCCCCCGCCCCGCGCGCCGAAGCCGAACGCGTCGTCGCCGCGGTCCTCGCTCCGCTGCCGACGGATCTGACGGCCCACCCGCGAGCCGCCCTCAGCCGCCGCAGGTTCCGCGCGCTCACCACGGTGACCGTGCTCGTGGGCGCCACCGCGCTGACAGGTCTGTGGTGGACGGACGTCCTGTACTGGGTCGCGGCAGGCGGCGCACTCGTGCTGTACCCGCTGGGCTGGGCGATGGCCGCATCGGCGTACCGCAACCTGGGGCACGGCGTGTCGGGAGACCACGTGGTGGTCCGCTCCGGAGTGTTCGTCCGGCGCACCCGCGTGATCCGTCGAGCGAGCATCATCGGCTGGAACCTGAGCCAGACGCCGATGCAGCGCCGCGTGGGACTGGCGACGCTCACCGCCACACTCGCGTCGGGCGACGGTACGTGCCCGGTCATCGACATCGCGTTGGCCGACGTCCCCCGGTTCGCACAGCAGGTCGTACCCGGCCTGCTCACGCCGTTCGTCGACGAGTCCTGAGACTTCGCACGTCGGCCGGTGGCCCACACGTCCCGGCCGACGTCGTCGGCACCGCACAGGAAACGATCCGCCCGAGTCGGGGCAACGAAAAAGCCACCCGCTTCAGCGGATGGCTTCTCTGGTTGTGGAGCTGAGGGGAATCGAACCCCTGACCTTCTCGATGCGAACGAGACGCGCTACCAACTGCGCTACAGCCCCTTTTCACTTGCTCGATGAGCATAGCAACCCTGCTACACCACCGAACAAGGGGGTCCCTATTCACCCACGGCCCGGCGGTAGGAGAAGCGGTTCGGGTCGTCGAGCTCATGGAACGCGGGATCCTCGTCGTCGAGATCCACCACCACGGCCTGCCTCCGCACGCGCGTGGTGGGCATCGGCTTGCGCTCGGCACCGACCACGTCGCCTCCGTCGTGGTGGACGACCTCGATGTCCTCGAGCGGGTCCGCCCGCCGCGGGGTGCGCCGGGAGGCCGCGCGCAACCGCGCGAGTCGACGCTGCCGGATCTCCTCCTCGATGTGAACCTGCCTGCGCAGGTACACGAGGTAGGCCACCAGGGCCAGGTCCGCGGCACCGTGAGCCCACCACAGCACGGGAAGCACGAATCCCGCGGCGACCGCTGTCGTCACCACGGCCAGGAGCAGGATCACCACGACCCGCTGACGGAACGCGTACTTCGCCTTGGCGGCGAGCGCCGCGGCCTCGGGGTCGAATCCCCCGCGTCCGGGCCGGTAGCGCCGCCGAACGGAACGGTGCTCACTCACCGCGCCGCGGTCCGACGCGAACTCCGCGTCGCCTCCGACATCGACGCCGTCGACGCCACCGGCATTTCGGTCGTCGCCATACGCATCGACGTCGTCACCGTGCGTGTCATCGTCGACGTCCTCGGCGCCGTCGTAGGCACCCCGGAAGTCGTCCACGTCGTCCACATCCTCACGCCCAGACTCGTCGACGTCCCCATGGCCGACCTCGCCGCTCGCCGTGTCGCGCGCACTCCCGCTGCGCACGACCCGCGCGGCCAGAGCCGCGTCGTTGGTCTGCGTGATCACCTGTCGCTTGCGCGCCACCATGGGAACGAGGACGGCAAGCCATGCCGCAGCGAGCCCCACGATGATCAACGAGCTGGGCATTCCCGTCACCTCCCCCGACCTGTACTGCGCGCCGTCGTGCTGAGCTCCTCCCGGCCCTCAGGCCCGCACTCCGCCCTCACTCCGGCTCTCGTCACGCTAGTCACCGGAGTAACGGAAGGTGTGGAGACTCGCCGGGCTGTTCTCCGACTCACCTGGTTGGCCGATATCGATTTCACACGAATTCAACGCTCGTCGGGCCATGCCGCCCTGCCCGAGCCCACCAACCGAGCAACGACACCCTCGCCGTTCTCCTCCACCGTGGTCGCGTAACAGAGGTGGTCCCGCCACGCGCCCTGCACCCGCAGGTAGCGGAGGAACAGTCCTTCCCTCCGGTATCCCGCCTTCTCGAGCACGGCCAGGCTCGCGACGTTCTCGGGACGCACCGTGGCTTCGAGACGGTGCAGCCCACCCGCCGTGAACGCGTGGTCGGTCGCCAACGCGACCGCTGCCGTCGCCACGCCGCCTCCGGCCTGCGTGGACGAGACCCAGTAACCGATCCACGCCGACCGCAACGCCGCCCTGATGACGTTGCCGATCGTGAGCTGGCCCGCGAACTCGTCGTCCACCGTGATCGCGAACGGGAAGCACTCGCCCCGCTTGGCGAGCCGACGCAGACCGGACCACTGCGACGGCCATGCGGCCAGCCCGTTGCGGTCTCGCCAACTGCCGGGCTGCTCGGGTTCCCAGCGTTCGAGGTACTCGCGGTCGCGCAGCCGAAGGCGGCTCCACTCAGGCCCGTCCCGCAACCGCACGGGCCGCAGTCGCACCACACCCGCGGGCACCACCAGCGGTCCCAATCTCGCGGGCCAGCCGGGCCGCTGAGGCTCCGTCACGTACGGCGCGCCGGACCCGGTGGACATGCTCCGCCCCGCTACACGCGTGGGGCGAGGAAAGCCACTCTGACCTGCTCGCCCGCGGCGACCTCGTCGAGATCGTCGTCCACGGTGATGAGGCAGTTGGCCTCGGCCAGCGACGTCAGCAGATGCGAGCCACCGGTGCCGAGCGGTTGGACGAGGTACTCGCCGTTGCTCTCGTCGCGCAGGAGCTGCCCGCGCAGGTAACCGCGTCTGCCCTTCGTGGACGTGATCGGCGACAGCAGTCGCGCCTCCACCGTCCGGCGGTGCGGATTCCTGGTGCCCCGAGCCGCCCGGATGAGCGGACGCACCATCACCTCGAACACCACGAGCGCACTCATCGGGTTGGCGGGGATGAGGAACGTGGGTACCGCGTCGGGCCCCAGCCTGCCGAAGGCCTGCGTGGAACCGGGGTGCATCGCCACCCGCGTCGTGTCGATGTCGCCGAGATCGGCGAGCGCGGCCTGGACCTCGTCGCCGATGCTTCCGCCCGCACCCCCGGCCACGACGATCACCTCGGACATCAACAGCCTGCCCTCGACCGTCTCCCGCAACCGCTTCGGGTCGAGCGGGACGATGCCCACCCTGCTCACCTCGGCGCCCGCGTCCCGCGCGGCGGCCGCGAGAGCGTAGGAGTTGACGTCGTAGACCTGGCCGACGGCGGGAGTGCGGTCGATGTCCACGAGCTCGTCGCCCACGG
>JACYYK010001249.1_pt1 | contig 21289 bp, 12 predicted proteins | sample 8236871 | NCBI WGS metagenome assembly JACYYK01 (sample SAMN14103087, study PRJNA606662) | landfill metagenome | isolation source: landfill solid waste inoculated with endophyte fungus Paravalsa indica | place: India:New Delhi, Okhla landfill site | collected 2017-11-05 | reverse complement strand
GCTGCGTCCGCCGGGGCCGGATGGCGGCGCGGGTCGACCACGTGTCCCAAGACCAGCAGCATGTCTCCAGTGGCATGTGCGATGCCGACTGGGTCTTTCCCCTCGGCCATCGCGGTGCGAGCCCGCTCAACAGCTGCGGCCGCTGCGTTCCAGGCGGTATGCCGATCGGTCACGGCTTGCGGGCGCGGCGCACTCGCCCATCGCTCGACCAACCGGATTGCCGAGAGGTCGGCGGCCAACTGGCGGCCACCGAACCACACCAGCCCGTCCTCTCCCGGAGGCGAGTCCGGCCGGGCACGGTCACCGCGCACGGCGACCGCGTAACCGAGCAGGCCACCGGTAACGGATCGACGGGCCCGAACCTTCACCCCTGCATCGGCGGCCAACAGTTGCAGGAACTCCTCTGACCCGCTCGCCCGGGCCGCCGCCAGCCGGACGATACGACGTAGCTGCTCCCGGCTCGGCTCCCGACCTTGACGCGCAGCCTTCTCCTGCTCCCCGCGGGTGGCATTCCGTGGCGCAGTGCGGTCGGCGGGGCTCGTCGGACGCAGCCCATACGCGGCCTCGGCGGCCATGCACGCCTCCCGGACCCGGTGGTAGTCCCGGCGGGGATGCACGCGACGGAGGGTGTCCTGGCGGACCAGCACCGCAGCCACGTGCACATGATCAGCCGCGTGCCGCACGGCCACCCACCGGCAACCGCCCGGGTCGCCACGAGGCGCGATGCCTGTCCGGTGCAGCACGTCGGTGACGATTTCCGCCCACTCAACGTCTGATAGCTCCCGGTCCTCCGGTGCTGCACGCACCGAGCAATGCCACACCGGTCCCTGAGGTCGGTCCTGGCCGTCACGCACAGCCGGTGGCCGCTGCGGCACACCAGCGGCCACAGCTGGCGCGGTGAGTGCGGCGGCCAAAGCCCGGACATCGAACCGCCCCGACGTGAGCTCGCGCGGCTGATGCAACCGCGGACAGCCATCCCAGGCAGCCACCACGTGCGGGTTCTCGTGTTCGTGATGGCGGCCGGGCCCGAACAGGTAGGCCAGCAGGCCGTGAGCGCGCCAACCACGAACCACGCGGCCGATCACAACTGGCTCCGCGCGCGCTCGGTAAGAGCATCCAGCTCGACCAAGCCATCTTCGGCTGCGGCCAGAACGGCCGCCACTCGCCCGCCGAGCCATGCCAACGTCTCGGGCGCCGGGGCGTGACCGCCGGTGTTGAGAGCGCGAGCAACCTGGTTGAGCAGTCGGCCGACTGCAGCGATGTCCGCGCGAAGCCCGGCAAGCGCAGAACGGTGCGCCACCAACTGCGCCATGACGTCGCGCCAGTCCGCCGGAACGGTGTCGAACTCGCCGGCCAGCCCACGACGGACCAGTTGTGAGGCGTACGCGCCATCCGCCTTCTCCGCTCGCACGGCGGCCACCGTGAGGCGTACCCAATCGCTCTCGGTCAGCCGGATCTCCAGCGGATACGGGTATCCGCCGGGCACGCGAGGCTGACGACCACGATGACGACGCGGTGATTCGGACATCCGCTCTCCCCCTTCTTTCACGTCCAACCCGGCTGCGTCTCATGGCAGCCAGGGCGACGATGCGAGCCGAGGGGGAACAGCGCGCTCCGTACGTCACCGATCATGCCAGCATCCGCGCAGCGGCCGTGCTATCCAGGGGATAGCGCCTAACTTGCTCCGCGGAACCGGACGAGTTCGGCTTCCGTGAAACCTCGTCAATGGAACCCACTGGGTTTCTGGTCGCTCACGTGCAAGAAGTGGTGGGTTCCGCACGAACCCGGTTCTGGCACACAGGGCAAAAACGGGCGTCCTTGTCGTAGGACGTCAGAAACTCCGAGCTCGCCGGTGTAGAGGCCGTGGCGCTATGGCGCCGCTTGCGCCATGTTCGGTTCAAGCTTTCGGAGGTGTCGAATCGGGGACAACAAGATCCACAGCGAGGACAGGGCAGCCCCCGTACCCGAGATCCACATGGTATTTCCGGCACCTAGTGCCTGCCCCAACGCACCGCCAAGGAGGTTGCCCAACGGCATTACGCCTGCGATCAGCACGCGCGCCGACGCGTTTATCCGGCCCAGCAATTCGTCCGGGGTGGTGGCTTGGCGGAAACTAAGGACCGTGATGTTGTAGATAACCCCGCCGAACGCTGTGGTTAACAGCACCGTGCCTAACAGGACCAGACGCCAGTCCGCCCCTGTTAGAGGCATCAGTAGCACGGGAACGCTGGACAGAACCGCGGCACCGCATAACACGGGCCCCTCTCCCAGCGCCCTGATGAGCCGGGGAGCGGCCAGTCCTCCAACGACACCCCCGACACCAGTGGCGCTGAGCATGACGCCCATCGTCGACGGAGCCACGTTCAGCTCGCGGACCAGGAAGGTGATCAGTACGACGCTGTTGACGCTCGTGAAGAAGTTCATTCCGGCCGAGCACATCATGATCCTGCGGAGCAACCGGTGACCCAGCAGGAACCGCAAGCCCGCGCGGATGTCCCCTATCAAGGGCATGCGCTCAGCACGGGAAGGCCGCTTCTCCCGAACGTCAATGAAGCGCAGGCACGCGGCCGACCACAAGTAACCGATTACTGACGCCAACAGCGCGAACGGTGCCGACAGGACCTGGACTAGCACTCCACCGGCGCTCGGCCCCGCTGTACCCGCCACGCTGTGCATCGTCTTAAGGGCTGCGTTGCCCTCGATGATCCGCTCGCGCGGGACTAGCCGTGGCAGGTAGCTAGTGTGCGCTACGTCGGAGAACACCGACGCCGTCCCGATCAGCAAAGCTACGGCGTAAAGCTGGGCCATGGTCAGCACGTCGAGCGCCCACGCCGCAGCCACCGAGGCCAGCCCCAACGCGCGGAGAAGATCGCAGCAGATCATCACCGTGCGCCGGCGCGAGCGGTCCACGAGCGCACCCGCGAGGAGTCCGAAAACGAGGAGCGGGAAGGTCACGCACGCGGTGAGTAGTCCAACCTGGAACACCGACGCCTGCAGGGATACTAGCCCGATCAGTGGGAGCGCCAGCAAAGTGATCTGGAAGCCGAACTGGCTCAGCGCGTCGCCGAAGAAGAGCAGCCGGAAATTTCGGTTGCTCTTGACCACGTGGCGATTGGCTGAACGCGCCGACGTCCGCTGGGCGGCCACGCGTCTCTAGGCCCTGGCACCGTAGTTCGGAGCCTCGACCGTGATAGCAACGTCGTGCGGGTGGCTCTCGCGCATGCCCGCCGGAGTGATCCGCATCAGCTGCGCCTGCTGCAGGTCGGCAATAGTGCGGGCACCGACGAAGCCCATGCCCGCGCGCAGGCCGCCGACGAGCTGGTGCAGGATCGCGGCGAGCGGGCCGCGGTACGGCGTGCGGCCCTCAATGCCCTGCGGCACCAGTTGCTCCTCGGCCAAGACATCGTCCTGGAAGTACCGGTCCTTAGAGTAGGACTTGTCCGCGCCGCGCCCCTTCATTGCGCCTAGGGAGCCCATACCGCGGTAGACCTTGTACTGCTTGCCATCGACGAAAACGAGCTCCCCAGTGGACTCGGTCGACCCCGCTAGCAAGCTGCCCAGCATAACTGTGCTCGCGCCCGCCGCGATCGCCTTCGCAATGTCTCCTGAGTACTGGACACCGCCATCCGCAATCACGGGTACGCCAGCAGGCGCGCATGCGAGGGCCGTCTCATGGATCGCGGTGATCTGCGGGACGCCGACACCGGCGACAACCCTGGTCGTGCAGATCGAGCCGGGGCCGACACCGACCTTCACGCCGTCGGCGCCCACGTCCACCAGCGCCTGTGCGCCCGCACGGGTCGCGACGTTGCCACCAACAACGTCGACCGTGTCGCCGAGGACTTTCTTAAGCCTGGCGACCGTGTCGATCACATCGCGATGGTGTCCGTGCGCGGTGTCAACCATGATCACGTCCACACCCGCCTCGGCGAGCGCTACGGCCCGTGTGTAGCCGTCCTCTCCCACTCCGATCGCCGCGCCCACGAGCAACCTGCCCTGCGCGTCGCGAACAGCGAGGGGGAAGTTATCCGACTTGACGAAGTCTTTGACCGTCATCAGGCCAACCAGCTTGTCGTCGGCGTCGACGATGGGGAGCTTCTCGACCTTGTTCGCCCGCAGAATTTCGAGTCCGTCTTGCGAGGAAACCCCGACCGGCGCCGTGACGAGCGGACCGCGCGTCATCACCTCGGCGACGGGGCGCGCCAAATCGCGTTCGAAGCGCATGTCCCGGTTGGTAATCAAGCCGACGAGCTTGCCCGAGGCATCGACAACCGGGAGTCCTGAGATTCGGAACCGCGCGCACAGCGCCTCCACCTCGGACAACGTGGCGTCGGGCGTGCACGTGATCGGGTCGATCACCATGCCTGCCTCTGAGCGCTTCACCGTCTCCACCTGCGCAGCCTGCTCGTCGACCGAGAGGTTGCGGTGCAGAATGCCAATACCGCCCTGGCGGGCCATAGCGACGGCCATGCTCGCCTCGGTGACTGTGTCCATGGCAGCCGAAGCGATAGGTATCCGCAACGAGATATTGCGCGACAGGCGTGTCGTTGTGTCCACCCCGCTTGGAATCACTTCCGATTCGGCAGGAACCAGCAGCACATCGTCGAACGTGAGACCCAGCGTAAACTCAGGCGTGCCTGTGCCACCGCTGTTGTTCACGTTGATCAACTCCTCGGTTTGGACGGAATGTCGGCAGTGTATCTGAAGTGATGAACGCGCCCCGTCACGATCGGCACGGGAAATCCGACGCTGGCGAACACGCACCCTTCGCAGTCAACTGCGCCTTGGCCCAGCTGAGGATAGCGTCCCCGACCTGGAATCGTTGCGGTTCCGGCAGCCCAGCGAACCCACCGAACCCGGAACTCCACTCGTTGAGCACCGGCCCGTCCGGAGTAACAAGCCAGTCGACGCACAGAGCAGCAGCGCCAAGTTCCTCAGCTATCCGCACGCTATGCCGCGCGATGGTCCCCACCTCGGCACTCGCTGTGCTCGTCCCGCCCTGGCTCAGGTTCGCCAGGTACTTGCCTGCCTCGGCGCGGCGGTGCTGGGCACAGACGAACTCGCCGTCCACGACGTACACGCGGAGATCGCCATCGTTAGGCAGGTATGGCTGCACAACATAGCCAGTACCCGTTTGCGCCACCATGTCCAGAGTGGAGCTCAGCTGCTCGACCGTCTCGACCTTGACCACGCCGTACCCCATTCCCATCTCGCGCGGTTTCACGATGTAGGGACCGTCCCCGAACGCCTCACGCACGATCGGAACTGCTGTACGGGCGTACCGTCCGTAGGGAACGCACACCATACCGGCGGCCGGGACCCCCAGCGTTGAGGCGCGGTGCGCCATAGCGATCTTGTCCGAGGTGAGGTGCGGAGGGCCAATGAATGAGTCATTCAGCAGGACCGAGTCGCTCGCTGCGACCGTGCGCCGTACAGCGGAGAGGAAATCCGCGGTCTGCGGGTTGGTGCTGAACTCATCGACCTGGAAGCACTGCGGTAGGGCTAGCAGGTCAACGCCGCGCCACCAGAGGTGGGGCCGGTCGGTCGCGGCGGGCGTAAGTTCGTTCACCGGGACGAAGCGGAACCCAAATCCACTGCGCAAGGCCACATCCACATACTTCGGCTTCAGCGCGGCGATGGTTGTAGCGAGTCCGACGGGTTCGAAGTCGTCCGGGCGGTAGACCATGTTCACATATGGGCGTTCCGCGCCCGTCACCGCGCACCTCCCGAGCTGAGATTGCGGACGAACGCGTCGAAACGGCTGCGGTAGGAACCGAACCGCACTTCAGTCAGGTGCCGTTCACCCGGATTGGTGCCGCCGTCGATCTCGATCTCCGAGAACCACCACCGCCCGTCTGTGCCGAGGAAATCGACGCAGACGTAGGGCAGCCCGATGTCGCGGGCTACCGTCCGGGCTGGACAGACCAGTGCCTCGGGAACGTCGGTTAGTTGCGCAACGCCGCCCTGGCCGGGGTTGCCTGCCACCGCATCGCCGACGGGCCTGCGGACCAGCGCACGGTACGGCTCGCCGTCCACGCAGTACACGCGGCAGTCGGCCGCGTTCCTGCCAAGCCACGGCTGCACTACGACTGTCAGCTCGGCGGCAGCCGCCCAGCTGAGCACCGTATCGAGGTCGTCGAGTGTGTCCGCCACGAACACACTGTGGCCTGCACCCCAGCTGGACGGTTTGACGATCACGGGGAACGCGATGTTGCTCGCGCGAATCGCCGCACCGCATGAGTCGAGGTGACCCGTACCGTACCCGCGGGTGCACAAGCGGACCGTCGGCAACCGCGGAACGTCACCCGCAAAGAGCCGTAGCGCAGTGAGCATCTTATCGTTGTTGATTAGGCTGTGGCCGACAGGGACGCTGGTGAAGAAACCGGCCGCCGACACAGCGGCGTATGTCGTCAAATGCCGCCACGAGTCGAACCGGTCGGTGGGCCACGTCATGAGCTTGGTGTGAAAGAAAGCCGAGTCAGGCGCGACCAGCGAACCGCGTACGCGGACGGCGGGCCCGGTCGACGTAGCGCCTACGACGACGTCATCAACGCTGATCGAGGTCAGCAATACGCCGACCGCGCGCGCCGCGGCGTCGTACCGCGCGTCGACCTCGCGGTGCGCGGGGTTCGGCGACTTGCTCTCGCGCTCCGAACGGATCCAGAACATCGTGACGAGGTCACCGTCCACGGGTCATCTCCTCGCGGCGAGCGCACGCGACGAACTGGTCGAAGCGTTTGCGGTAGGAGCCAAACCGCAGGCGAGTTAACGGCACGCCGAACACGCCGCCGTCGATCTCCAACTCCGACAGCCACCACCTGTCGCCCACGACCAGGAAGTCGACGCAAAGGTAGCCGAGGTCGAAGGCAGCAGCGATCGCCCGGGCAGGGGCGACCAGTTGCTCCGGCACCGCGCCGATACGAACCGTGCCGCCCTGGCGGTGGTTGCCCGCGACGCCACCCGTGCGCGACGCGCGCTCGCTCGCCTGCACAGGCTCACGGTCGACGCAGAGCACCCGGTAGTCGACCGTGCCCTCGCCTGCGTAGGGCTGCACCACCATGGTGAGTTCCGCCGCGGCGGCCAAACGCAGTATGAAGTCCACTTCGGACAGGGTGTGGGCCAAGAAGACACTGTTACCCCCGTCCCAATCGACCGGCTTTACGACGGCCGGGAACCCGATGCCCGCAGCGGCAAGGTCCTCTTGCCTCAAGGCCCACACCTGGGAGCCGTAGCCACGGGTGGGGATCCGGATGGTAGGTAGTCGCCACACTTCGCCGCCGAAGTCCTGCAGTGCTGCCAGCACCTTGTCGTTGTTCACCACGCTTTGCCACGCAGACACGGTGACGAAGAACCCGGCCGCTTCCAACGCAGCGTAGGTCGTCAGGTGCCGCCACGCGTCGATCCGATTCGACGGCGACGACATCAGCATGGTGTGGAAGAACGACCTAGTGGGATCGATGCGTTCACCGCGGACACGCACCGCCGGGCCATCCGCGTCGCGGCCAACGACAATGTCGTCAACGCTGATCCAGCGCAGCTCCATGCGTTCCGCGGCGAAGGCCTGCGCGTAACGATCGAGCATCTCCGAGTAGTCGAGCTCTGGGCTCTTGCTCTCGCGCTCCGAACGAATCCAGAACATCGTGACGAGGTCACCATCGCGGACTGCCATCATGGCTTCTCTTCCCTTTGCTCACGGAACCGGTAGAACGCGTCGCGGTAGGCGGCGAACTGCACTCGGGCTACGGCCACGTCAAGATCCGAGGCGAAACCCGCGAGGTCCACTTGCGACAACCAGAACCGGTCAGTGTCCTGGACGAACCCGACCCGGACATAGGCCAGTCCGAGCGCAGTAGCGACCGAACGCGCTGGACCGGATAGCTGGTCGGCAAGCGTCCCGTCCAGCCCGATCGGCTCACCATCGACGCACACCACCGCGTGGTCGACGGCCTGCTCACCGAGCCAGGGCTGCACGATGACGGTCAGCTCGGAGGCGCCCGCCAGCTGCAGGATCGTACTTAACCTACGTTGGTTCTCAGCCACGAAGATGCGGTCACCCGGCCGGTTGACCGCCGGTCGTACCGCAACCGGGAACTCCAGCCCCCAGTCAGCTACGCGCAGCCGGTCACGGTGAACCTCGATCTCGCGGGTGCATAACCGTACCGACGGCAGGACGCGGACGTCGCCGAGGTCGAACCGCAGCAACGGCACGATCGAGTCACTCCAGGTGACTGAGTGCGTGGCCGGCACGGTGACCAGGAACCCCGCTGCTTCGAGGATGCCAATCGTGGTCAAGAGGCGCCAGGCGTCGGCGGTCTGCGCGGGGCCGCTGGCCAACCCGGTATGGAAGAACACATCGCGACGGTCGACGTGCTCACCGTGCACCTGTACGGTGGCCGACTCACCCGCCTGGGTCACGACCACGTCGTCAACCGTGGCCGTACGCAGGTCGAGACCGAGTTGCGCCGCAGTGGCTGCCAGGGCAGCGAGCCGAGCGTCGTCGGCCGCCGCGACCGCTACTGCGTCGCGTTCTGACCGCAACCAGTAAAGCACTGTGGGAGGGTTGGGCATAGTTTCGCTCCTAGATCAGGGTCGGCTGGGAGAACTGCTGGTCAGCCGGTGCCCGAAGTCGTTCGTGCCACCGCCACATGGTCAAGACCAGCCAGAGGGCGTCGAGGGGCCATGCCGGGAGGTCACTCTTATCCGGCAGGTCGAAGAGATCGGCGACGAGCGGATCAGCCAGCAGTTCCGGCTCGTACTCGGTGGCCAAATCCACCAGGCTCACGTGCAGCGCACCGAGCTCCGGGTACGGGAACACGGCCTTCGGCCGCGACAACACGGGGCCCGGCAGAACACCCGCCATCGTAGTGCGCAGCAGCGCCTTGCCCTCGCGGTCGCCCTTGCGGACGTGTCGCTCGAAGGGCGCGGCGAAGCACCACTCGACCAGTGGGTGATCGAGGAACGGGAACCGGGCTTCGACAGTCATCCGCATGGCCAAGAAGTCCTCGAACTGGACGACCCGGGCCAGTTGGGTGCGCACCAGGAGCCGGTGGACCCGTTCAAGCGCGGTACCAGGCTGCTCGGAGAGACAGCTGAAAACCGCCTCGTCGGCGGACGCCCGGTACCGCAACACTTCGGCCGACAGCCCGGGGGCCTGGCGTGAGGCAGGCAGCCGCCGGACCACGGTGTCGTCGGGGGTGCTGACGTCCATGATGTTGGCGATAAAGTTCGGGCGACCGACGTAGCCGCCCATCGTCTCGTCGGCGCCCTGGCCGTTGAGGACGACCCGCATACCAAGCTCACGCACCGCGCGATAGTTCCCGAGGATGTTGACGTGCCGGGCGTCGTCGTTGACGGCAGCGAGGTCGCAGACGGCGTCGACGTCATCGAGGGTGACAGTGCTGGGCTGCACAAAGATCCGGTGGTCAACGCCCTGCCCAAGGTGCTCGACCACCAGCCCGCTGTGTCGAAGGTCGTCGTTCCCGGCACCGGCCTCGGTGTGTGGAGGTCCGTCGTAAGCCACGGTGATCGCAGTGACCGGGTGCACGTCGCGGGTCAGTGCCGTGATCGCAGAAGAGTCCAAGCCGCCGCTGAGGAACGTCGACACAGGCACGTCGGCGAGCAGCATCGTACGCACGCTATCGGTTAGCAGGTCGGCGAGTTCCGACGCAGTCCCAGGCACCATCTGGTCAACTTCGGGTAGACGCCAGTACTCCGTGCTCGTCACGCCGCCATCCGCGCTCACGACGAGGTAGGTGGCCGGTGGCAGGGCCCGCACCTCCGACACCGCTGTTCGCCAGGGGTCGACCTCCAGGGTGGAGGAGCACAGCAGACGGTGGCGGATCGCGTCGAGGTCCGGTCTACGCGGTACCGTGCTGCATCGCAGCAGTGCTTCGACCTCGGACGCGAAAACGAACGTCGAGCCGCTGCGGTGGAAGTACAGCGGTTTGACGCCGAGCCGGTCCCGCGCAACCGTCAGCGATCGGGCGCGCGCATCCCAGACCGCGAACGCGTACATCCCTCGGAACCGGTCCAGCGCGGCCGGTCCCCACTTCTGCCAGGCCCGGAGCACCACCTCGGTGTCGGTCTCCGAACGGAAATCGAAGTCGACGGCGAGCTCGGCGCGCAGGTCCCGGAAGTTATACAGCTCGCCGTTGTACACGATGGTCAGATGGTCGCGGGTCATCGGCTGGGCGCCCGCCTCCCCCAGCCCCACGATGCTCAGCCGGCGGTGGCCGAGCAGGACCCCGTCACCGCCCCAGATGCCGCCCGCGTCCGGTCCGCGATGGACCAAGGCGGCGGTCATCCGCTCGACGTCCGCCCGGCTCGGGACCGGGCCGGCAGCCGGGTTGAAGGCGAAAGAGCCCGCGAGACCACACCCCGAGTACACGATCACCCGCTCCACGGCCGGGCGAGGATCTCGGCCAACGTGCCGGGACCGTCGTCGAGCAGCGCGGTGAAGTGGTCGCCATCGACCACCGCGACGCCGACCGTGCGGGCGAACCGCGGCCACAGGTCCGGTTCGGCCAGCCCGGCGTCGACGGTCGCCTGGGACAGGACGAGGTCCAACCCGCGGACCTGGCCCGTCGGCGACCACCCAGCCAGCGCGTCGTGGTTGGCCAGCAGTGTCAGGACCTGCCACCACACCAGAGTGGACTCATCCCCGTCGAGGTCATGGCCCGACATGAGGGCTTCGACACGCTCCCTCATCGGGAGGTGCGCGGTGCAAGCGAGCGCGTCGGCGGCCTTGGCCGTCGGGAGCAGCCGGACGAGCTGCTCGGCCAGGGTGGCGGGGTAGCTTCTCCGGTCACCCAAGACAGGCGGGTCGACTAGGGTCAGCTTGGCGACGGTCTCGCCGCTCTCCTCCAGTGCCCGCGCAATCTCGTAAGCTACCGCGGCGCCGAAGGACCACCCCATGATCGCGTACGGGCCTTTAGGCTGGACGGCGCGCATCCGGGCGATGTACTCGGTGGCCAGGTCCGCGATCGTGACGCCGGGGGCGGGGTCGGACTGCGGGAGCCCGTACGAGCGCCACACCCCGCTCAGCCGCTGGGCCAGCTCGTGGTACCACCCGACGGTGCCGTCCACAGGGTGCACTAGGAAGTGGCTCGGCCGGTCCGGGCCCCCACCAAGGCACACCGCCGCCGCGGCGGCTTCGACCGCGGCGACCATGGTGTCTGCGGCCACCTCGATGGCCGCCTGGTCGATCCTGGCCGGGTCGCAGGTGAACCGCGCCCGCAGACCGTCGGCGCCGTCGGTCACCGTGACGTCGAAAGGTGTGGGGAGCACGTTGTGCGCACCGACACCAGGCCGCAGCATGACCTCCGAGGGCCGCAGCACGTCGTCTGCGATGGCGGGTGGGCGCTGGCCGAAGTGGTTGAACGTGATGGCCGGTGTCTGGATCTTGCCGAGGAGCGTGCCTAGCGCTGATGTTGGCTCTAGGTACCGCGCGCGGCCGTAGTTCCGACCGTGTGCGGGCACAGCGGCTACTAGCCGCTCCACCTCCGCCGCCGCGTCGACTAGGTCGGGCACCGCACCGACTGGTAGCGATACCGGGTACAGCGCTGTCAGCCAGCCGACGACCTCGTCGGCGCCGTCGACGTCGTCGCGCCCGTGTCCTTCGAGGAAGACATATAGGTCTTCGCTGAAGCCGGCCGTCACCCCGCGCGCGAGCGCAGCGAGCAGGAGCGACCGGGCGCTCGGGCCGCGCAGTAGCGGCAAGTCGCGCATCAGCAGCCTCCGGGCCGACGCCGACAGTGGGCGTTCGAAGTGCACCAGACCGCAGAACGGCGTCGGCTCGCTCGGACTGGTCGTCACAAGCCTGGGTTTGGGAGTGTTGAGCAGGGTTTCCCAGTGGCGCAGCTCGGCGTCGTCCGGCTCGCCATCTACGTCGGAAGGCATCCCGGGCGCGGCATCCGGGGCAGGCGGCTCGCCAGTGGCGAACCTGCGGTAGGTGCGCTCGATGTCGCGGACCAGTACGTCCCACGAGACCGCGTCCACGATCAGGTGATGCAGGACCAGGCCCAGCCAGCGCTTGCCGCCGCGCTGGCCCAGCACGATCCGCCACAGCTGGTCGCCCGCGATCGAGATCTCCCCAGAGAGCCGGTGCACCGCGTCCAGTACCGCGGCGTCGTCGGGGTCCGACGGCAAATCAGTGGTCGCCACGACCGGCTGCACCGGCAGGTTGGCCAGCAACTCGGCCCGCCAGACACCGTTGACCTCGCGGAAGGAGGTGCGGAACGCCTCATGGCGGCCGACTACCCACATCACGGCTCGCTGGAGCGCGTCCACGTCAGCACCCTCGACCACCTCGAACACTCGAGCCTGGGTGAACGCGTCGGGCTCCGCGAACCCCTGGGCGAAGAACCAGCCCTGGATCGCCGAGAGCGGAACGGACATGCCGGCCGCGCGCCTCGGCCGCCCGGTGCGCGGGTGCGCCATGTTCCCGGCGGCGTCGGCGAGCGCGCGCACCGTGCGTGAGCGCAGGATCATCGGCACCGACAGGGCCATCCCTTCGGCCCGTGCCATCGTCACCAAGCGAATCGACTGCAAAGAATCCCCGCCGACGGCGAAGAAGTCGTCGTCGATGCCGATGTCGGTGCGGCCGAGCAGGCGCCGCCACAGGCGCAGCAGCTTAGTCTGCGGGCCGGTGAGGTCTGCGTAGGTAGGGGCTACCGGACTCGCGTCCGACGGCCGGGGCAGCCGGCTGCGGTCGATCTTGCCTGCGCGAGTGAGCGGTAACTCGCCGACGACGGCGAATAGTGCCGGCACCATGTAGGGCGGCAGTCGGTCAGCCAGCCACTCCCGCAGCACGGGAACCAGCTTGCGGCTGTGCCCGCGGGCGGCGACGAACCCCGCGAGCCGCGGGGTGTCCCCCGTGGTCTCGGCGCTGACGTACGCCGCGCTCACCGCTGGGTGAGTTTCGAGGACCCGGCTGATCTCTCCGGTCTCGATGCGGTAGCCGCGGATTTTCACCTGATCGTCGAGCCTGCCCAGGACCTCGAACTCGCCCCCGGCGGTCAACCGCGCACCATCGCCTGTGCGGTAAAGCCGGGTGCCGGCCAGCGGCCCGGTGGTCACCTCCACGAACTTTTCAGAAGTCAGCTCACTGCGGTGCAAGTAGCCCGCGGCGACGCCCGCACCGCCGATGTGCAGCTCACCCCGGGCACCCACCGGCGCAAGGCGGTCCCGGCCGTCGAGCACGAACATCGAGTAGTTCGCCAGCGGCCTGCCGACCGTAACCCTGGTCGTGGTGATGCCGACGCCCGGCTGGTGGACCTGCGAGACCGACGACCAGACCGTCGCCTCCGTCGGCCCGTACTCGTTGTGCAGGGACGCCCCGGGCAGCACCCGGGCGTGGTGGTCAACCAGATCACGAGTGCAAGGCTCGCCGCCGATCGCGACCACCCGCAACGAGGGTCGCCAATCCGCGGACGCGCTCTCCAGGAACAGCCGGTAGAACGACGCCACGAAGTTCAGGTGGGTGACCGAATGTGCGTCGACCAGCGCGCGCACCGCGTCGGCGTCGCGCTCGTCTGACTCGTGGCGCGGGAACACTACGGTCCCGCCCAGCCATAGCGTCCAGAACACCATCGAGCCCGCGACGTCGAAGACCGGGGGCAGGGTGACCAGCGTTCGCGGCGGCGGCGCACCAAAGTGCGCGGTCCGCGCGTGGATGGCGGCCACGGCGTTGGCATGGGTCGTGACGACCGCCTTGGGTAAGCCCGTAGACCCCGAGGTATAGGTCAGGAACGCCGGGGTGTTCGGCGCCACGCGACGGTGAGCGGGCGCCTGCGCCGCCGTCGCGCCGTCGACGAGGACGACCGGGATGCCGAGCCCCTCGACGGCTGCCGCTGTGCCCGCCGTGCAGAGCACTACGGCTGGACGGCAGTCCGCGAGCAGACTGCTGAGTCGTGCCGGGGGCAGCGTGTGGTCGAGGGTGACCAGGCAGGCCCCGCGGCGCAGCACGGCGACCCAGCTCGCGACCAACTCAGGCGACTTCCCGCAGGCGACGGCGACGGTCTCGCCTGCGCCCACCCCGGCGCGCGCCAGCTGATCCTCAATGCCGACAGCAGTCGCGTCCAACTCGCGGTAGGTGACCGCGCGATCTTTGTGGACGACCGCGATGGCGTCAGGGACACGGGAGACCGCGTGGTCGAACCCCGCGTGGACGGTGGCGTGCGGTGGCTCATCACGCTGGCCCGTGCCCGCCGCAATGATGCGGTCAACTGCAGCGGGCTCCAGTAGGTCGACGTCAGCGACGACATCGTCCCAATGCCCGGCAATCAGCGTGACGATGTGCGCGAACGCGTCGGCGTGCGCCTGCGCAGTGGCCCGCTCGAACAGGTCGGTGTTGTATTCCCACAGCACATTGATGCCGGTGTGTGTGCGCCCCGATCCAGGTGCGGGAGGGTTCGGCACGCACACGACGTTGACGTCGTTCTTCGCCGAACCGTTGTGGTCGATCCACAGCTCGCCGCGCAGGCCATCGAGCTCGAACCGGGGCCGCGGGCTGTCGTGGAAGGCGAACATCAGCTGGAACAGCGGGTTACGCGAGCGGTCGCGCGGCAGATCCAGCCGCTTGATCAGCTCGACGAGCGGGAACTCCTGGTTGTCCTGAGCCTGAAGCAACGTCTGCATCACCCGATGAACGAGCGTCCCAACCGTCGCTGTCTCCTCGATCCCAAGCCGCAGCGGTAGGGCGTTGACGAACATGCCGAGCATGCCGGCGGTTTCCACCTGCCTGCGGTTCGACAACGCGGAGCCGATGACCAGGTCGCGCTCTCCGGTGTGCCGCCACGCCAGCAAGGCGAATGCCGTGAGGAACACCGCAAACCGAGTAACGCCTTTCCGCCTGCACAATTCATCCACACTGGACACCACATCGACGGGGATATCCAGGCGGACGCAGTCACCGCTGAAGCTCTGCGTGGCGGGCCGGGGATAGTCAGGTTGGAAGGTGGCCCCGATCTTCGGGCAGTCCTCGAGCTTGTCCGTCCAGTACCGCTCCTGGCACCTGTAGTGCTTGCTCTCGCGCCAATTGTGATACCAGCGCGCGTAGTCGCGGTATTGCACCGGGAGGGACGGCAGCGGCACCGGTCGGCCTGCGCGCATCGCGTCGTAGATGTCGCGAATCTCGCGCAGAAACAGCGACGCGGACCAGCCGTCGTGGGCGAAATGGTGCTCGACCTGGAAGAGGTTCCACCGGGTGTCAGAGAGCTGGTACAGGTGCCACCGCACCAACGGGAGCCCGTCGATATCGAACGGAGTGGTCATGCTCGCCTGCATATGGTCGCGCAGCGCCCCATCCCGCGATTCCCCGTCCATGCCTCGAAGGTCGACGCGATCGATCCGGACGTGCCACGGCGCGTGGACCCGCTGGTAGGGGCCCTCAGAGCCCTCGTGGAACGTTGTGCGAAGGATTTCGTGTCGGTCGACGATGTGCGACAGTGCCCGCTCAAGCACCTCCACGTCGAGGTTACCGGTCAGCTTGAGCGTGAATTGGGTGTTGTAGGCCAGCGCATGCGGGGACAGGTGGTGCAGGAACCAGATCTGGTGCTGCTGCGCGCTTAGAGGAGCGACATCGCTGTCGCGGTCGGTCGGCCTCAGCGGCGGCCGTTCGGTCGGCACAGCGACGCGCACGTGCACGGCGACCTCGCGCAGGTCACTCGCGGCGAACAAGTCACCCATGGGTAGTTCGATTCCAAACGCGCGATTGATCGCGGCGGACAACCGCACGTGCGACAACGAATTCACGCCGATGTCGAGCAGCGGTGTCGCCACCGTAAGGTCGTCGATCCCGGTGATGTCCACCATGGCGTCCAGCAGAGTGCGCTCGACGTCGTCAGCCGGCGGCACCGCTGGCCCGGGAGGGACGGCTGACGGCATCGGCAGCACGCGCTCGTCGATCTTGCCATTAGGAGTGCGAGGCAGCGCCGAGCACAAAACCCATGCCGTAGGGATCATGTACGGCGGTAGCAGTGAATCCAGGTGCACCTTGGCGTCGGCTCCGGTAAGGCCGTCGCCGGTTGGCACGAGGTAACCGACCAGGGTCGTGCCAGTGCCCAGGTCAGTGCGGGCCACCACGTGGGCCTGCTCCACCAGCGGGTGTGCCATCAGCGCACTCTCGACGTGCCCCGCCTCGATCCGGTTACCTTGCACCTTGACCTGGCGATCGGACCGGCCAAGAAAGCGGTGCGTACCCTCGTCAGTGACCTCGACTAGGTCACCACTCCGGTAGGCCCGGGTGCCGTCGGGGAGGGTGGTGAAACGCTCGGCGGTGAGGTCAGGCCGCCCGAGATAGCCGATAGCGACCTGTGGTCCAGTAATCGCGAGCTCTCCGCGTGCACCCCTCGCCGACCTGAGCGGCAGCCCGGCCTCGTCAAGCAGGAGATAGCCGGTGTTGATTAGCGGCATGCCGATCGTGAGCGGCCTCTTGTGGCCGGTGGCCCCCGAATACACTTCGGCATAGCTCGACCAGACGCATGCCTCGGTCGGACCGTACTCGTTGTAGAGCGACGTCGACGGAAACAGCCGGGCGTGACGGTCGATCAGCACCTCGCTCCACCGCTCACTGCCGATCATGACCTTGACCAGCGACGTCGGCGGGTCCGCCGCAACGCGTTCGAGAAACGACGGGTACAGCGATGCTGCGTACACCAAGTGCGTGATCCGTTCGGATCGCACGAGGTCGACGGTGCCTGCCACATCGCTAATCGGCGTGCAACTGACCACGAGAGTCCCGCCCGCGAGTAGGGCGTAGAAGAGAATTCCGGATGAGAGGTCGAACGCGACCGAGTGCACCAGCGGCATCCGGTCGGGCACGCCGTAGGCGTCCACACGAGCCCAGGTCGAGTTGAGCATCGCGCCGTGTGCGACGACGACCCCCTTAGGCCTGCCGGTCGAACCAGACGTGTAGATGACATACGCGGGGCAGTCGCGACCGGGCAGAAGCGGCATAGTTGCCCCGGAAGCGCTGGCCACTACGTCGTCGAACACCAGCACCGGCGCCGCCGTGGCGCGCCGCACCCGCTCGACGCGGTCCGGCGTGGTCACCACGACTGCGGGCTGCGCTTGGGCGAGGACCTCATCGACGTAGTCGTCGGGGCTTGCGGGATCGATTGGAAGGTAGGCCAGCCCCGCGGTGACGGCGCCGACAGCGGTCGCGACGAACTCGACCGACGGCCCAAGCACCACCGCGACCACGCGAGGATCGACCTCGCCCGACGCCATGGCGGTGAGGCCTCGTGCGACCTCGTTGACGAGCGCCGCCAACTCCGAGTACGTGAGGGCGCGCGCGCCGTGCTTCAGCGCGAGTGAGTCTGCGCGGCGGGCCGCTGTGGCCGCGAAAGCCGTGCCTAGGTTCGGTTCAAGGAGGAGGTTGCCTGTCATCTCAGCGCACCAGTTCGGCGGCAGCGAGCGCGCGCTCGATGCCGCTGCGCACATCGGGAGCCACTTGGTCGCCCAGGTGGTCGAGGTAGTACTGCAGGTACTGCAGCCGGTCCGTTTCCGGCGTCTCAGGTGTGTCCAGGAACATCACGTCATGCACGGTGAGCGCCCGGACGGCGAACATCGGCACCGGTGAGCGCATCACCGGGAAGTTGGAGTTGCGCACGCTGTTGACCGTGCTGTGCTTGTGGAACTCGCCGAGCATCAGGCCCCGGCGCACGAACTCCATCCGCAACATCCGATGCCCACCGTCGATGAAGTCGCTGGCGTTATCCGGATCCACGTCTGGGAAGAAGGCCAGCAGTGAGCCCGTCCGGAAGTCGGCGCGGGAACCTCCGTACAGGTCGAAATACAGGTCGGCGAGGTGCCCTGCCTTCTCCAGCGCCTCCTCGATATTGGACCGCGCGGTGGGGATCGCGACGAGCCGGATCAGGTTCTTGCGTATGGCGGGCGCCAGCCGGGGGCACACTGCCCCTGGGCGGTTGAGCCGGGGGTCGGGCCGCAGTACGAAATCGGTAATCCAGGCCAACCCCGCCGCATATTCCGGGAAGCGGCTGAAGAGCTCCGGCGCGCCGTCAATGTCAGTGAAGGAACTTCCGTCAAAGGGGTACCGGTCGACGTTCACCGGGCGGCGTTCCCAAACGCTCGGCCGGTGACTGCCTGCGAGACGAACCCGTCCGGGCCAACCGGGATGTCACCGACGATCGTGACCCGGTGGAGCACGCGCGCCGCAGCGAGGTGGTCGACGTCTGTTGCCGCGATATGTGCGGTGGAACGGTTGTCCCAGAAGGCCACACAGCCGGGCTCCCAGCGGAACCGCACGGTGTACTCGGACCGAGTGATCTGCTCGAATAGCAGGTCCAGTACGCGGCGGCTCTCCACCGGCGTAAGCCCCATGATGCGGTTCGTGCGGGACGGGCTGACGAAAAGGGCCTTCTCGCCGGTCTCCGGGTGCACTCGAACCACGGGGTGCACCGACACCATCGCGTTCTTGTTGACCATGTCCAGGATCGAGCGGTCGAGCTCGTCGTGCTCGGACATCCGGTACCCGGCCCAGAAGTTGTGCTCTGCGCGCAGACCGTCGACGAACTGACGTATGGCCGGGGACAGACCCTCGTATGCGGCGACCAGGTTGGTCCACTGGGTATCTCCGCCGAACTCTGGCACGGTGTCGGCACGCAGGATCGACGCCATGGGCGGGTTGACCGCGTGGCTCATATCGCTGTGCCAGCCGCTGATCGTCGACCGCCACCGACTACGATAGTGCGCCTCGTAGTCACGGCCGTAGCGACGAATGTCCACGTGCGGCGAAACGGTGAAGATCTCGGGGAAATCATCCAGGTCGTCGCCGCTCTGCTGATTCGGGCGGCTGGTCAGCTCGCCGAATTGCCGACCGAACGCGATGTGCGTGGCGTGCCCCAGCTCCTGCCCGCGAAAGAAGATGACCTTGTGGGTCAGCAACGCCAAGCGGATCTCGGCGATGGTCTCGGCGTCCAGCGGCTGCGCCATGTCGACCCCGTCGATGTCGGCGCCGATATGGCCCGCCACGCGCGTGACCTTGATGTTCTTATATTCGGTGGTCTCCATGGCCCCCCCAAGGCAGGCGTTCGCGCGCGCAGCTGCCACCGCGCGCTCTCGTGATTCGGCTGGGGGCAGCCACGCGGTTGCAGCAGCCGCCCAAAAGAACGGTCAGATCGGGTAGAACGGCTCGCCCGCGACAACCTCCGAGACAAAGCCGTCCGGCCCGAGCGGGCGGTCGCCGAGGATGGTCACCCGGTGCATGCGGCGAGCCTGGCCCAGATGGTTGGTGTCAACTGCAGCGAGGTGCGCGGTGGAGCGGTTGTCCCAGAACGCAATGTCGCCCTGCTCCCAGCGGAACCGCACGGTGTACTCGGGCCGAGTGATCTGGTCGACGAGCAGATCGAGCAGGTACTTGCTCTCCACGGGAGTAAAGCCGATGATGCGGTTGGTCGAGGCCGGGTTTACGAACAGCGACCGTTTGCCGGTCTCTGGGTGCACCCGCACAACCGGGTGCACCGAGGCGAGCGGGTGCTCCACGTTCAGGTTGAGCACCGCGCGGTCGTCGGCATCGTGTTGGAGCATCTGACAGCCTGCGAAAAAGCAGTGCTCGGCCCGCAACGTGTCCACGAACGACTTGAGCCCGTCGGAGAGACCCTCGTACGCCGCCTCGAGATTCGTCCAGTGAGTGTCTCCGCCGAAGCTGGGTACCTTCTCGGCGCGCAGGATCGACGCCGCGGGCGGGTTGACCGCTGGTGTGAGATCGCTGTGCCAGCCACCACGGTAGGACGTCCAGCGCTGCCGATACTTTTCCTCGAAGTCCACGCCGTACCGGTCATCCTCTTCCTGAGGATCGATCGTCAGGATCTCTGGGTGCCCGTCCGGGTGCAGCCCGGTGTGCGGGGCGGGCCGCCGGGTCAGATCACCGAACCGGCGCGCGAAGGCGATGTGCTGGGCGTGACTGACGTCCTGCCCACGAAAGAAGATCACCTTGTGTTCCAGCAGCGCCGACCGAATGTCGCCGATCACCTGCGCGCTCAGCTCCTGCGACAGGTCGACCCCGCTGATCTCGGCACCGATGTGACCCGCGATCTGCCTGACGGCGAGTGTCTCCACCACGTGTTGCTCCCCAGTAGAACCGTTCAATCCGCTGCGCCGCCTTGGTCCGAACGCGCTGCGCCGCGTCAATGGCGTCCCGACGGTAGCTGAACAAACACGCACAGTCGCAGATCCGAGATGTTTATGTTCGAGATCACAGACTGCTGCGGATCGGTCCACCATGAGCAATAGAATGGGCCCGCAGCATGAAGGTGTAGAAGCAACCGGGCTGCCAATCCCTGTCATCCATTGTGGACAAGGCCAACCGACGCGATGACGATGCGTCGAGCGGACAGGGTCTCGGCAAAGTCGGTTAGTGGCTGGCCCGGCCGGGTGAGAGGCAGGCACAGCCTTCAGCGATCACGGGTACCGAGTTCTGGTAATCATTCAATGGAACCGTGCCTGCTGTCGCAGCATCCCTGATCCCCACCGCGTTGGACCAACTGACCCATGCTCCGGGCCTGTCTGAAAGCCCGGTGAACGCTCTGCGCAAGGTCGCTGGTCTGCTCGAACACTTCGCAACGGTGCCTGGTCCACGCCGTCGCCGCAGGAGACGGCACGCGATTATGACGATCCTGCCTTGCCGGGAACACGAACATCGCCACCACGTTTCGCGCGACCACACGCGAGGCCAACCGACCCCTCGCATTCCCCGGAATCATCCCCTGAGCAGCACCAAGGACTTTGCCGGAGACCGTGGTTGAGCAGAAGGCCCCGACGGAACGGGTGGTAATTTGTCTCGGCCCCGCCGAGCGGTTTGGCCCGGGTTCTGGCCCGACCTACCTGAGAGTGTTTTTCGCGTGATCTGTCGACCGTGCCGTCGGAAATTATGCACTACTTCAAGCGCTACATCGTCAGTCAGATCCACCGTGCCATGCGGGTCGACCTACAAGNNGAGGTGTCGCCGGTGTGGCGTGCAGGGAGAATGGTGCTCTGAGCTGCGATGATACGGCTTGCTGAAGGTCGTATCGGTTGCAGGTTCAGGAGCACCATTCAGGTACCGCCGCTGAATGCTGTAGATACCAGGCGGCGAGCGTGCGGAAAGTCCAATGGAAGTCAGGAACCAACTGCGTGCCAGGTGCGCCGGTCACCACTCTGCTCCGCTTCATCGCTATGCCGAGAGAACACCGATCACCGATGCGGTGATCACTCGATATCGGCCACCGACCTTGATGACCCTTGCGGGAAACTCGCCTCTCGCCACCAGCTCGTAGGCATGGCTGCGGGA
>JACYYK010001438.1_pt1 | contig 21406 bp, 18 predicted proteins | sample 8236871 | NCBI WGS metagenome assembly JACYYK01 (sample SAMN14103087, study PRJNA606662) | landfill metagenome | isolation source: landfill solid waste inoculated with endophyte fungus Paravalsa indica | place: India:New Delhi, Okhla landfill site | collected 2017-11-05 | reverse complement strand
GGGCCTGCGGATCGCGGCGTGTTCGAGCTCGGCGAGGATCGAGCCCGCCATCGCCAGGTTCAGGCCGGGCACCAGCAGGCCGACCAGCACCTGCGCGGTCGAACGCGGCGGCTTCTGCCCGGCCTGGTCCGCGGCGGCTCGCCGCGCCACGAGCAGCCACCACACCGACACGGCGAGCGCGAACGCCGACACCACGAAGGTCAGCAGCGAGAACGTCAGCACCAGGGCGTCGGAGGCACCCACCACGGACGGGGACAACGCCCGATCGCGGCTCAGTACCAGCAGGACGTAACGCCAGAGCTCCGCGCCCGCCGCCACACCCGCCAGGCCGACGACGGTCCACAGCACGGCCACGGCGTTGCGGGCGATGAGCAGCAGTCGCTGGGACGGCACCGGTGTGGCCGCGCTCGTGCCCTGCACGGCCGTCGGCCAACGCCACACCACGTGCGGGAAGCCCCAGCGCGGTACGGAGTCGTAGGCGGGCGGGCCCGAGTACGGTGCGCGAGCCCGGCGGTCGTCACCGATGCGCGGACGGCCCTCGCCCGGCGGCAAGGCGACCCACCGCACCGGAACGCGCGAGTGCTGCCCGCCCCGGTGTCCCGGAGCAGGCCCCCACGGAGCGGCCGGTGGACGAGTCACGCGCGCCCGACCTCGCGTCTCACAGCACCTCTGGCGGCACGTCCGTGTGCTCACCGACCAGCGGACGGCCCTGGACGTGCCACGTCTTCATGCCACCCGCGACGTTGACGGCGTCGACGACGCCCGCGGCGTTCAACCAGGCCACCGCCCGCGCCGATCGGCCACCGGTGCGGCAGACGACGTAGACGGGCCGGTCGGCGGCGAGCTCCGCGAGCTCACCCGCACGTGCGGGCAGATCGCCCAGCGGGATGTGGACGGCGGAGGGCGCGTGGCCCGCCGCCCACTCGTCGGATTCCCTCACGTCGAGCAACACGGCGTCGCTCGTCGAAAGCTGCTCGACCGAGACCGTGGGTACATCGGAGTGGTTCACGGCCTCATCGTCGCATGCTGCCTCGTGCGATGCCCGTGAACCGTCACAGGCTGCGGTGCCTGCCACTCGCGTCGGCATCGAGGGCACCGCCGCTCCTCGACCGCGTGCTCCCGTCGCGCATGAAGCCCAGGTGGTCGGGCGCGTGCAGCTGGAGCATCACCACGTCGACGTCCCCGGGCACCCGGCGAGCGGTCGCGAGGCTCACGATCACCGTGGTGAGCAGCGCGGCCGGCACGGTCAGCAGGGCGGGCTGGGTGACGAACCACGGCACGTCCATCCCGGTCAACCGGCTCGCGACGTGGAAACCGATGGCGGTCAGCACTCCCAGACCGCCGACCAGCATCCCCAGCAGCGCGCCGACCCAGGTCAGCCGCCGCCACCAGATACCGAGCAGCAGCAGCGGGCAGAACGTCGACGCCGCGAGCGCGAACGCCAACCCCACCGTGTGCACGAGGTCGTCGAGCGGGAGTACGACCGCACCCGCCGTCGCCACACCCGCGACGACCACGACGGCGATCGCGAAGTCGCGGGTCCTGTTCCACAACAGGTCGGTGGCGACCATGCCCGCGACGCTGACGAGCAGTCCCGACGACGTCGACACGAACGCCGTGAACGCCCCGGCCGCGAGCACCGCGACGACCAACTGCCCCGCAACCCCGGGCAGCATGGCCGTCGGCACCCGCAACACCGCCGCGTCGGTCTCGCCGGTCACCAGCAACTCCGGCACGTACAGGCGGGACAGCGCCCCCAACAGGATCGGGAAGAGGTAGAACAGCCCGACCAGGAGCAGCACCTGCACGGTGGTGCGCCGCGCCGCCCGCCCGTCGGGATTGGTGTAGAAGCGGGCCAGCACGTGCGGCAGTCCCATCGTGCCGAGGAACGTCGCCACGATCACCGAGTAGGTCCACCACACCTCGTCGCCGTCCTCGGTGGGGCGGAGCCAGCTCGCGTTGTCGGTCGCCGCGTCGCTCACCACGGGGACGTCCGACGCCGCCGGGAACAGCAGCCGCTCGCCCTCCCGCACGGGGTAGTCGACTCCCGGCGACCACAGGCGCGGCCCGGCCGGTTCCCGGTCGAGTGCGTGCACCGTCGTGGGCTCCCCGACGTGCAGGACGACGTCGGTGCGCACCGTGACCGTGGTCTCCTCCGTGAATTCCGGCGGGGCCTCGTCACCGAGGCCGCCCGTCGCACCCGACCCTCCGCTGCCGAGGAAGACCGCACACAGGAAGAACGCGGGGATGGCCAGCGCGAACAGCTTGATCCAGTGGTGGAACGCCTGCACGAGCGTGGCCGCGCGCATCCCGCCCCACACGATGTTGACCACGAGCAGCACGATCACGGCCACCGGGCCCCACCACGCCTCGGCGCCCGGCGCGATCGCCGTGAGAGCCAGGTTGACCCCCTGCAACTGCGGCACGAGGTACACGAGCCCCAGTGCCAGCACGAAGCACGTCGACGTCCGGCGCAGCCCCGCGGACCCCAGCCGCGCCTCCACGAAGTCCGGGATCGTGTAGGCGCCCGAACGACGCAGCGGCGCCGCCACGAAGACCCCGAGCGCGAGGAAACCCGCGGTGAACCCGATGGGGTACCAGAGCGCGTCGGCGCCGTCCTTGAGAACCAGGCCCGACACCCCGAGGACCGACGCGGCGCAGAGGTACTCGCCGGAGATCGCGGACGCGTTGCGCCTCGACCGCACCATGCGACGTGCGACGAGGAAGTCGTCGGTGGGCCGCGCGAACTGCGACGTGCGGCGACCGAGGTAGGAGGCCGCAGCCATCACCAACCCGACACCGACGAGAGCCCACGGGTTCAGCTGCACGGACTGCCCTCGCTACCTGTGCCGACGGAAGTCAGTTCTCGATCATCGCGACGAAGTCCCGTTCGTGTCGCTCCGCCAGCCGGTTGTACCACAGGCCGACGCCGAACAGCAGCGGAAACGGCAGGATGCCCAGCACGATCCACGGCAGCGGGATACCGATCACCCGCCAGGCCGCGAGCTCCGGGGCGTGGTGGAACAGCAGCGGCAACACACCGAGCGCCACGACCACGAGACCGAAGAGCAGCAGTCCCGCCCGCAACTGCACCTTCACGAGATCCTTGACGAGCAGCTTGCCCCAGCTGGTCTGCTCGGCCAGCTCCACGCGCGCGCGCATCGACGCGCTCGACATCCGCCGCGGCGCGGCGAGCACGACCCGCTGCCGGCGCGGTTTGGCGGCAGGCTCCGCCGGTGTGGACAGAGAGACGGCCGGCCGCACGGTCTCCGACGGCAACGGCTTCTTGCCCAGTGTCGGATCCGGCTGCCGGATGCCCTGGACGCTGCTGTAGAGGTCGTCGTCGGTCACGGCCGGCTAACCCAACCGCGACGAACCGACCAGCTTGTCCTTCAGCTCCCGCGTGTGCCGGCGGCTGACGGGCAGGACCTTCTCCTCGTTGCCGATCACGACCTGGTAGCCGCCCTGGCCCATGCGGAGCTCGGTGATGAGCGGCAACGCCACGAGGAACGACCGGTGGATGCGGACGAACCCGGCCTTGGCCCACCTCTCCTCGAGCTGCGCCAGAGGGATCCGGACGAGGTGGCTGCCCTCGGTGGTGAACAACCGGGCGTAGTCGCCCTGCGCCTCCACCCAGCGCACCGACGAGCGAGGGATGAGCTTGGTGGTGCCCGCGAGTTCCACGGGGATCACCTCGTTGTCGCGGTCCCGCTCGGGCTCCGACGGCCTGCGCAGGCCCGAGGCCGCCTCGATCTTCTCGACCACGCGCGACACGGCCTTGTCGATGCGCTCCTGCCGCGCGGGCTTGAGCACGTAGTCGACGGCACCGAGGTCGAACGCCTCGACCGCCTCCTCCGCGTGGCCCGTGACGAACACGAGCACCGGAGCGGGGTTCAGCGACGCGAACACCCGCGACATCTCCATCCCGGACAACCCCGGCATGTTGATGTCCGCGAACACCGCGTCCACCGGCGGCAGGCCGCGGTGCTTGCGCGCCCGGATGAGGTCGTCGTCGGAACCGAGAAGCCGTAGCGCCTCGGAGGCGTCGACGGCCGGAAGCACGCGTCCGACGTAGGCGTTCGCCTCAAGACAGTGCTTCAGCTGATCAAGACCGTGCGGCTCGTCGTCGACGGCGAGGACGAGCAGCTTCGGTGTGTCATGGGGAGCACTCACAGTGAAACGCATCCTGCCGCTTGCAAGGGTCTCTGTCCACTACGCTGCCGGGCGATTCGGACACCACCCGTTCGCTTCAGCGTAGTCGAAATCGATCACAGACCGAAGCGAGACCACGCCGCACGGTGTTCCAACGCCTGCAGCACCGCGGCGGCGGGCGAGGCCATGCCGAGTCGGGCGAGCAGAGGCTTCTTCGGCTCGGCGACCGTGATCTCGGCGTCCGGGAACCGCTTCTCGACCACGTCGCGGAGGTTGCCGAGGCCGTCCACGAGCCCGAGCTCCACGGCCTTGGCCCCGAGCCAGATGTCGCCCGAGAACAGGTCCTCCGAGTCGCGCAGGCGAGCACCACGCCGCTGCTTCACCCAGTCGACGAACATCTCGTGGAGCTGCGAGTGCATCGAGCGCAGCCACTCGACGTCCTCCGGCTTCTCCGGGCTGAACGGGTCGAGCCGGGACTTGTTCTCCCCCGCCGTGTAGAGCCTGCGCTCGACACCGAAGCGCTCCAGCAGTTGCGCGAAGCCGAACGAACCCGAGATGACGCCGATGGACCCCACCATCGACGTGCGGTGGGCGTAGATCTCGTCGGCCGCGCACGCGAGCCAGTACCCGCCGGAGGCGGCCACGTCCTCCGCGAACGCGAGCACCGGGACCCCCTTCTCGTCGGCCAGCTGGCGGATGCGCTCGGCGACGAGACCCGACTGCGTGGGCGCGCCACCCGGCGAGTTGATCTGCAACGCCACCGCCTGGAGCCGCTCGTGGGAGAACGCCCTCTTCAACGCCGATTCCACAGCGGCCAGGTTGATGGAGCCGCGGGCCGACAGCGGCGACGCCTGCGGCGTGATCACGCCGTGGAGCTTGACGACGGAGACGACGTCCTTGCGCTCGACGCGCTCGCCCAGCTTGGGAATGCGGGAGACCAGGGTGTCCTTGCGACTCATGACTCCAGCGTACTGATCATCACGTCCCGCGGTTCGTTCTCGCGGCCCGGTCGCCGGTCACGATCCGAGGGCCGCGCCGGGCCTCGCCTGCACCGCCGCACGCCGCACCGTCGGGGGCTCGCTCTCGGCGTACCCGGGCATGTCGGGCCGCACCGCCCGCACGAACTTGGGCACCCGCATGGTCACCTTCATGCCCGCGCCCACCGCCGTCTCGACCATGAGCGAGTAACGGTCGTGGTAGACCTGCTGCATCCGGTAGTTGATGCCCGCGAGACCGATGTGCGCGCTGCTCCGGGAGTTGCGCATCCCCTCCAGCAGGGCGGGATCCATGCCCACCCCGTCGTCCTCGACGCTGATCTCGGCCTCGTTGCCGATGTCCTGCGCCACCACCGTCACCGTGCCGCCGCCGGGCTTGTTCGCGATCCCGTGCTTCACGGCGTTCTCCACCAGCGGCTGGATGAGCAGGAACGGCACCACGACCGACTGGACCTCGGGAGCGATCTTGAGCCGGACGTTGAGCCTGCTGCCGTAACGGGCGCCCTCGATCGTGAGGTATCGATCGATGTTGCGGAGTTCGTCCGACAGGGTGGTGTAGGTGCCTTCCGCCCGGAAGCAGTACCGCGTGAAGTCCGCGAAGTCCTGCAACAGCTCCCGCGCCTCCTCCGGATCGGTCCGGATCAGCGACGAGATCGTGTTCAGCGCGTTGTAGACGAAGTGCGGCGAGATCTGGGCCCGCAACGCCTTGATCTCGGCCCGCTGCAGCTCGTGCCGGGCCTGTTCGAGACGCGCGGCCTCCAGCTGCGTGGTGACGAACTTCGAGACGGCCTCCGCCAGCTGCACGATCACCCGCCCGCGCGTGCGCCCGACGACGATGAGGACCGCGTCGGTGTTGTCCTCGATGATCAGCGGGACGATCACGGCCGTGCGCATCCGGCAGGTGCCCTTGTGGTTGCAGGGCACCTTGTTGTGCGACACGATCTCGTGCCGCTTCTTGCGGATCGCGGTCCCGATGGGATCGACGAGGTCGACGTAGTGGTCGTTCGCCTCCCCGTCCCACGACAGCAGGCTGCCGTCGCGGTCGGTGACGCCCACCGCGACACAGCGCAACAGTCTCAGCAGTCGCGACGTGATCCTGTCGGCGGCGTCCGGGTTCAGCCCCCGCCGCAGTTCGAGCGGCGAGTCCGACATGAAGCGGACAGCGTCGAGGACGGCCTCGTCGACGGCTCCGCCCGGGTTACGGCGTCTGACGACGGCGACGAGGACGGTGACCAGCCCGACGAGGCAAGCCCCCAGACCGAAGGCCACGACGGTCTGCGTGGTCAACACACTTGACACAGCGTCCATGCTCTGCGTTCACACCGTCACGTGCAAGATCTGAGTGCACACCATCCGTACTCGATCAAGCACGCAGAAGCGCTTTTCGGCCACCCAGAGTCACGATGCCCAGCGCCGGTGTCGCCCGTTGTCACTTCAACAGTCGTGACATGCGGCGGTCGGCGAGCGTCTTTCCACCCGTTTGGCACGTCGGGCAGTACTGGAACGCCCGGTCGGCGAACGACACCTCGCGCACCGTGTCACCGCACACGGGGCACGGCAGACCCGCCCGCCCGTGCACCCGCAGGCCGGACCGCTTCTCCCCCTTCAGCCGCGCCGCCTTCTGCCCGACCGACCGGTCCACGGCGTCGGTCAGGACCACGCGTGCGGCCTCGGCGAGCCGGTCGAGCGCCTCGTCGGACAACCGTCCCGCGGTCGCGTACGGGGACAGCCGCGCGGTGTGCAGGATCTCGTCCGAGTACGCGTTGCCGATGCCCGCGACCGTCGACTGGTCGACGAGCACCGTCTTCAGTCGGGCGCTGCTGCCGTGCAGCAATACCGCCCAGCCGTCGCGATCGAGGTCCAGGGCGTCGGGGCCGAGTTTCGCGATTCCCGGCACCTGGCGGGGATCGTCCACGATCCACACCGCGAGATCCTTCTTGGTCCCCGCCTCGGTCAGGTCGAACCCCGGGCTCGTCCCGTCGTCCGACAACCGCACCCGCAACGCGACCGGACCGCGTCCCGGCCGCGGCGGCGTCGGCGCGAGCGAGTCGGACCAGCGCAACCAGCCGGCTCGGGCGAGATGAGCGACGAGGTGCAGTCCGTCGCAGTCGACATCCAGGTACTTGCCGTGCCGGGTCGCGCCGGTCACCGTCCTGCCGTGGAGTTCCGTCGACGGTGGACTCACGGTCTTGAGGACGGTCAACGACGCGACGTCGACCCTCGTCACCACGCGGCCGAGCGCGTGCTCCCGGAGGAAGTACGCGAGGGCTTCGACCTCGGGCAACTCGGGCATGGGCTACTCGACCGGATGTAGTGGACCGTCGAAATCGGGCAGGTCGTGCTTGTGGATCGACTTGGCGATGCGCGTGACCTCGCCCCTCACGTTCAACATACCGATGACCGTGCCCACCCACCGCTCGGACGGCTTCTCGCCGGTGGCGTCGCCCTCCGTCTCGGCGACCACGGTCCACGGCCTGCGCAGAACCCAGCGCAGGGGGAAGAACAACGCCACGAGCAGCAACGCGAGCGGAACCCACTGCGGCACCACGACGTCGTCGGGCATCCACACCAGCAGGACGACGGCCAGGGCGAGGGTGACCCCCATCATCGCGATTCCGGGTGCCTGGTTGGCGGCGACGTCGTGCTCGAAGTCGTCGGCCGTGGCCGGCTTGCGCCACTCCATGTGCGCACGGATGACCCACTCCCGGCCGTCGGATCCCTGGACAAGCCGGTTCATCGCTTCCTCCGCTAGCCCGGTGCAGATCGTCACCGCAACGTTACCGTGATCGTCGCGGCCTCGGGAAGCCCGTCGTGTCACCCGGTGGGCTCTGCTCCGTCCCGGCCGAGCTCAGCCGGTCGGCACCACGTTTCCCCGCGCCGACGCCCAGGACGGCGGGCCCTGACCGTCCGACGGCGGGATGCCGCCGCGGCCGGATGGCTCGGCAGTGTCGTCGGCGTCGTCGCGGGGGTTGCTTCCCGTGCCGGTCCGGGTCTCCTCACCGGAGGTCGGCCCGGGCGACGAGACGTCCTCGGGCGGCACCGTCTCGCTCGGAACGCTCGTGTCGGTCCGGCCGGGAACCGACTCCCCGGGCAGTGCGGGCGCATGCCCGTCGACACCGAGGCTGACCTCGGCGGGAAGCGTGTAGTCGGTGGGACCCCACTCGCCGTCCACGGACTCCGTGGAGTGGACGGTCGAGCCGGTGTCCTCCCGTGGCGCGCCCGCCTCCGAAACCAGGCCGATGCGATCGCTCGGCGCGGGTCCACCGTCCGGCGCCTCCGACGACACGCTCACCGATCCGCCGCCCGGCGACGCCGACTCGACGTGCTGAGCCTGCATATCCGGGAGGACGGGACTGCCCGCCATGCCGACGACCGCCGCCGCGGACACGAACGTCAACCCGAACTTGCCGCCACCGAAGGCCGCAGTGGTGGCGGCCACCCCCGCTCCCCCTCCCGCGGCGACCCCGCCGGCGGTCGCGGAACCACCCGCGGCGACGGCGGCGCCCGCACCGGCACCGGCGCCCGCACCCGACCCGGCCAGCGCGAGCCCGGACAGCGGTACCAGCAGGACCAACGTTCCCGCGTGCGCGCGCAGGGACGAACAGACCTGCTGCAGCTCGTCGAGCGTCGACCGGCACGACGCACAGGCGTTCAGATGGCTGCGGATCCGGCGGGCTTCCGCCCCGGTCACGCTGCCCACCGTGTAGCCCCCGAGCTTGCGCACCACACTGCGGCATCCCGTGGACGAGCTGTCGGCGGCCAGATGGGCCTGCAGATAGGCCGCCCGAAGACCGATCCGGGCCCTTCGGGCCAGCGCCGCGGTGGCGTTGGCGCTGAGCCCGAAGTGCGGCGCGACGACGGCGGGCTGCTCACCCTCGACCTCCGTGTGCCACAGCACGATGCGCCACCGCTCGGGAAGACTCGTGAACGCGCGCGTGATGAGCGTGGACTCGGCGGTGCCGCTCTGGGCGTCGCCGCGCGACTCCGCTCGGGCCAGCAGTTCGTCGTCCGTCACCGGGACTTCGCGACGCGACCCCTGCCACTCCCACGACACGCGACGGGCCACGGTCAGCAGATACGCGCGCACGTTCTCCCGCGGCCCGTTGCCCCGGCGGATGGCCTGGAAGACGCGGAAGAACGTCTCGGCCGTGACGTCCTCCGCCTCGGACGCGTCGGACACCAACCCCCGCGCCAGTCTGCGGACGGCGGCTTCGTGGGCTTGGAAGAGCTCACCGAAAGCAGCGTCGTCTCCGGACCGGATGCGCTCCACGAGACCCGGTTGGTCGGATGTGGGGACCGAGTCGTTCGACATACCGTCGGGCACCCCCTCCGGGCCGTAGCCCTTTCGGTTGAACTTTGAACACCATACGGAGTCACTCGGACACCCGCATCCGTTCGTACCCGGAGGGTCGCCCTGCTGTCACCCAACGACCCTCCATCGAGTGGCCGAGACGGGTAGGTATACACTGTCTTACGCACGGGTTGAGAAACCCGACGCACGCGGACGTAGCGCAGCTGGTAGCGCATCACCTTGCCAAGGTGAGGGTCGCGGGTTCGAATCCCGTCGTCCGCTCAGCATGAGAAAGGGCGGTGGCCGAACGGCCACCGCCCTTCTCGCTTGTCCCGGACTACTCGGCCGAGGCGATTCCCACGGGGCAGGACACACCCGTGCCGCCGAGCCCGCAGTACCCGTTCGGCACCTTGTAGAGGTACTGCTGGTGGAACTCCTCGGCGTAGTAGAACTCCCGCAGCGGCGCGAACTCCGTGGTGATCACGCCGTGCCCCGCCGTGGTCAACGCCTTCTGGAACGACTCGCGCGAGGCCTCGGCGACGCGGCGCTGCTCGTCGTCGGTGAAGTAGACCGCCGAGCGGTACTGGGTCCCGACGTCGTTGCCCTGCCGCATGCCCTGCGTGGGGTCGTGCCCCTCCCAGAACACCTTGAGCAGCGTCTCGTACGACACCGCGGAGGGATCGAAGACGACCAGCACGACCTCGGCGTGCCCGGTGAGGGCCGTGCAGACCTCCTCGTACGTCGGGTTGGGCGTGTGCCCGCCCGCGTACCCGACGGCCGTCGAGTACACGCCCGGCGTCTGCCAGAACAGGCGCTCGGCACCCCAGAAGCAGCCCAGCCCGAACACGGCCGTGCTCATGCCCTCGGGAAACGGTGGCTTGATCCGCCGGTCGCCGAACACGGCGTGGACATCGGGCGTCACAAGCGCTTCCGCCCGCCCGGGCAGAGCCTCGTCGGCGGACACCAGCTGCGTCTTGTTTCGACCGAACAACACCATGCGTTCGATTCTACCGCCAGAATGTCACGCGAACGGGTGGCGAACTATGGTGTACCAGCTGCACCGGCGCTGGAGGGGTTGACGATGTCCTGGCAGGAAGAGTTGCGTCGTCTCGACACCGAACTCGCGGCGGGCACCATCACCAGCAGCGAGCATCGGCGTCGTCGGGAGGACATCCTGGCCGAGGTGTCGGGCGCGCCGCTGACGGCGTTCGCCCGTTCGAGCACCGCGAGCGGCACGGCGACGGCCGAATCCTCGCAGGCTTCCACGGATTCCCCCGCTACCTCCGAGCCCTCCGAGCCCTCGGCCGCCCCGGACACTCCCCCGTCGTCCACCGACTCCTCGGCCGACCACCCGTCCGGCGACGAGCCGACCTCGACCACGCCCGATTCCTCGGCGAGCAGCGCGCGTCGGGACGGCGGTGCGCAGTGGGCGGCCGCCAATCCCGCCAGCGCACAGCCCGAGCCGGGCGCGGACCGGAAACCCACCCCGGCCGCGGCCTCGCTGCTGTCGACCACCCGCCCGACCACCGCACCGAGCCCCGCCGACGAGCGGCCCACCGAGCTCCTGCGCAGGATCGACTTCTCGACGCCACCGCCCACTGCCCCGGGTAGCGACGACGACAACGACAACGACGGCGGCGAGCGGGGTCGCCGGACCGGCCTCACCTGGGTGGCGATCTCGGGCGCGGTGTTCCTCGCGCTCGGCGCGGTGATCGGCGGAGCGTGGTGGTTGGGGCAGGACCGCTCGGAGGCACCGCCCGCGTCGGTGGACTCCGGCACCGGCGCACCCGGCTCAGGTGCCGCCGACGGCGACACCGCGCAGGGCGGTGACCGTCCCGCGTTGGAGGACCGCGTGCCCGTGCTGCCGGGCACGCCCAGCCCCAACGACTCCACGCTCGCGGTGGACAAGGGCGTCGAGCTCAGCCTCTATCCCGAGCACTCCGCGCAGATCCTCACCGACCACGGGGTGAACGAGGTCGTCCACCGGGCGTCGACCGACGGCGACACCGGCTACTTCCTGCTGGTCATCCCCACGCCCGACGCCGAACGCGCCACCTCGCTCACCACCGCACTGAGCGAGCTCGTCGTGAACGCCGGGTTCACCACCGTGGAAGACGTCGAGGGCGGCCTCACCGGGCAGATCGGCGACCGCACCCTGCGGGGCACCTGGTACACGTCGGACACCGTCGTGGTCAATCTCTGGGTCTCCCAGCCCACGCCCGCCGACGAGGCGCAGCTGGCGACGCTCACCACCGAGACCGTGGAGGCCCTGCAGGCGGAGTTCCCGCCCTCCTGACCTCCGGCTCCGCACGGCCGGGGGGCGCGGCGGCAGCGGGCGGGCCGCCACGCAGCGGCTTCTTCAGGTGGCGGCGCAGGCGCTGGGTCGGCACCTCGACGAACACCCAGGAGGCGACACCGCACAGGTACGCGGCGGGAACCGCGAGCGCCGCGAGCACCCACGGGTCGTCCACTCCGGCGATGATGATCAGTTGCTGGACCGGGAACCCCCAGATGTACATGCCGTAACTGCCGAAGATCCAGCGACCGTCCACTTCGAGCCGACGCGGCCAGTGGTGCGCCCACACGATCGCGCCGTAGGTGGCCATCACGGCGAGCACGTACCGGTCGAGCGGCGTCTGGTGCACGGCGATCCACAGCCCGAGCAGGCCCAGCGCCACCCAGGGGTTGAGCGGAATGCGGTCGCGGAACGCGAACACCACCATGCCCATCGCGAACGGCACCATGAACGCCACGGTGGAACCGAGCGGCACCTCGATCAGCGATCCGACGTCACCGTGGTAGCCCATCGTCGCCTGGATCCGGCTGTCGGCCACCAGCAGCGCCGCGAGCACCGGAAACACGAACCACCGACCGAGGCCGAGCAGCAGCAGGAGCCCGACCGCCAGCACGAGGACGTAGCCGATCACCTCCATCGGCAGTGTCCACAACGACCCGTTGACCGACCACGGGTACGGGTTGTCGACGAAGACGCCCGGCAGCTCGTGTTGCAGCAGGAACAGCAACGACGTGCCGACGAAGTAGCGCCAGGTCTGCTTGTCGCTCCAGTACTCCCCCGCCGACAACGTGGTGAACAGCGGGCCGATCACGAACACCAGTGCGGCCACGACCACCAGTACCGGCGGGAAGATGCGCAGCACCCGTTTGGCGCTGAACCGCCACCACGACGGATCGCTGGCCCAGCTCTGGCTGATCTGGTAGCCGCTCATCGCGAAGAACGCCATGAGGGCCACGTAGCCCGGGGACGCGTCCCAGCTCGCCGGGAAGATCGTCAGCCGGGACGGGTCGAGGATCGGCCAGCTGTGATCGACGACGACCGTGGTGGCGCCGATCAACCGCAGCCAGCCGAAGCCGATGTTCGGATCCGCGTACTCGCGGTACCGGCGTTGCCCTTGCCGTAGAACCACTGTCACCCGCCCGCCGGGAGTCGAAACCGTCAGTCCGTCGCGTCCGCCCGTCTCAGCAACCCGGTGAGGGTGGCCTCGGCCACGCCCGGACCGAACGTGGCGTCCACCGCCGCCGCTCCCGCACGGGCCAGCCGGAGCCACAACGCGTCGTCGGCCAGTGCCGACGAGATGCCCTCGGCGAGGCGCTGCGGAGTGTCGCCGACGAGGACGCTCTCGCCGTGCCGCAGGTCCATACCCTCGACAGCCAGCGTCGTGCCGACCACGGGGACACCGTGCGCGAGGGCCTCGCCGACCTTGCCCTTCACTCCCGCACCGAACCGCAGCGGCGCCACGACCACGCGCATTTCGCGGTACATCGCCGCGAGATCCCGCACCCAGCCGTGCACGACGACCCCGTCGCGTTCGAGGTCGAGCACCTCCTGCGGCGGGTTGCTGCCCACGATGTGCGCCACCGCCGTGGGATGTTCCTCGTGCACGAGCGGCATGATCTCCTCGGCCAGCCAGCGCGCGGCGTCCCGGTTCGGCACGTGGTCGAAACCACCCACGAACAGCAGATCCCGCCGCCCGTCGGGAACCGTGGAGGCCGCGGACGCCTCGTGGATGTTCGACAGCACCTCGACCCGGGCCGACGGGACGAGCTCGGCTAGGGTGCGCCGCTCGTCCTCCGACACCGTCAGCGTCACGTCGCTGGCCCGGGTGAGCCCGAGTTCCATCTCCCGCAACGCGTCCGCCCGCCGCGACAGCGACACGTACTCGGACTCGTCGCCGAGTTCCTTCGCCAGCTCCGCCTGCCTGCCGAGGCGCACGAAGTGCAGGTCGACGGTGTCGTAGGCGACCACGCAGTCCGGCGCGTACTGCCTGATCTGTTCCAGCAGCTGCCAGGCGATCTGCGGGCGCGACAACACCGCGAGCCGCAGCTCGGGACCCACCTCGCGCAGGAATTCCTGCTGCTGTCCCGCGTCGGCGAGCACGGTGACCCCGGCCTGGTACAGCGCGCGTGCGTAGCGCTCCGGGAGCGCGCCGTTCATGGGGAAGAACACCACTCGCTGGTCCAGTCCCACCAGCAGGTCGAGGATGCGCGACATCCGCACCGAGCCGGAGTCCTCGTCGGTGCGCGGTACCTGGTGGTCGGCGACGAGGACGACGCCGCCGCCGTGGCCACGGCTCGTGCGGTTGCGGCCGAGCCACAGGTTCCGCGGGCTCGCCTCGGCACAGTGGTGGGCGAGCGCGTCGGCCCACTTCTCGACGAAGACGTCGCGGTTGAGCTCCTGGTGGCGCTTGACCCCCGACGAGACGTCGGTGCCGTTGGAGACGCCCTCGTGGTGGGTGACCACCGACTCCGGCTGCACCACCGTGCGATACCCCGCGGCCCTGACCGCGAACGCGAGGTCGGTGTCCTCGTAGTAGGCGGGCGCGTAGCGGGTGTCGAACCCACCGAGGGCGTCGAACAGGCTCTTGCGCACCATGATCGCGGCACCGGAGCAGTAGTCGACGTCGCGCATCGTCGCGTAGCGCGGCTCGTGCGGGTTGTCGCCGCGCCCGTAGTTCCAGCCCGTGCCGTCGGCCCAGACGATGCCTCCGCACTCCTGGAGGGTCCCGTCGGGGTAGACGAGCTTCGATCCGGCGAGCCCGACGTCGCGGTGGGCGTCGAAGACGGCCGTCAGCGAGTCGAGCCAGCCGTCGTGGACCTCGGTGTCGTTGTTGAGGAACAGGACGAACTCGCCGCCCGCGTGCTTCGCGCCGAGGTTGCACGAGTGCACGAAACCCTGGTTGCGCTCGGCCCGCACGAGTCGCACGCCCGGGCACTGCGCGACGAGGTCGGCGGAGCCGTCGGGCGAGGCGTCGTCCACGACGATGACCTCGAACGGCGTGGCGGGCAGGTGCGCCTCGATGGAGGCCAGGCACCGGCGGGTGTACGACCAGTTGCCGTACACGGGGATGACCACGCTGACGAGCGGATCGGTGCTCGTCGTGACGCCGACCGGCGAGGTGTCCTCCACCGGACCGGGCAGCACGCCCTTCGGCCTGCCCAACGCGCCCTCGTAGACGTCGCGCAGGCGGCTGCCGCGCGGGGCGACCCGCTCGACGGTGCTGCGGTACCGGCTGATCAACCGCTGCGCGAGCGCCGACTGCTCGGCTTTCAGCTGCGCGTTCTCGGCCGCGAGCGCGCCCACCGACCGCCGCAGCTGGGCGGCGTGGTCGGACAACCAACCGAGCCGCTTCTCCCGGCGGGCGAGTCGTTCCCGCAGGTCGGTGTTCTCGTCGACGACCCGGCTCTGCGCGCGCTCGGCCTCGGCGGCCCGCGTGAGCGCTTCGTCCCGTTCGTCGGCGCGCCGCTGCGACACCGCCTGCTCGTTGCGGAGGCTGTCCTCGGCGGCGTCCAGCCGCGCACGCAACGTGGACACGGTCTCGGCGAGCTGGGCGATCTCGTCGGCGCGGCTGCGCGCGACGAGCGTGAGGTCCGGGTCCGCGAGCACCGACGCGCGCGGGACGTCGACGGCGGCGGCGGACGCGACACCGAGGAGGTACGTGTGCGGCGCGCCGGGCGAGACCGTCCAGTCCTGGTTCTGGGTGGCGGTCAACGTGTGCGTCTCGACGTCGCCCCGCTCGGGACCGTCGTGGACGAGTGAGCCCACCGCCACGTTCTGCCGCAGCAGCACGACGTGCTCGAAGCTGCCCGCCAGGAGCTGCCGGAAACCGTCGCGGGTCAGTTCCTTGACGTGGTACGGGTTCTCGTTGCCGTGGTCGTGGGTGTAGACCTCCACGTCCGGGGTGCTGCACAGGAACACGCCCTCGGGCGCCAGCCGCGCGCGCACGAGCCGCATCAGCTCGTCCTGCTCGGTGACGTGCTCCACGGCCTCGAAGCAGGTGATGACGTCGAACGGCTCCTCGTCGGCCAGCACCTCGGCGTCGGTGATCGAGCCGACGGCGAACCGCAGGTTGTCGAGCGGGTAGGTGCGGCTCGCGTGGGCGACGGCCTGCTCGTCGATGTCCACACCGACGACCTCGGCGGCGGTCGTGGCGAGCATCGCGCTGCCGTACCCCTCACCGCTGGCCAGGTCGAGCACCCGCTTGCCCGCCGCGAACCGCAGAGCGAACGCGTACCGGTGATAGTGCTCGTAGACGACCTGGTAGTCCTGGACCCAGGGAACACACCGTTCCCCGGTCCATTCGATGAGTCGACCGTCCGGTCCGTCAGCGCCGTCGACGCCGTCCGACAGTCTCGATTCCCCCACAGCCTCACCCGCCATGCCGGGCAGGTTATCGCTTCACCGGGGTTTCACGGTGTCAGGTTCTGCTTTTACCGCAGCGTGACGCCGTTCAGGACGTACGACAGCGTCCTGCGGTCCTCGCCGAGCCCCGCCGCGTGCGGGTTGACCCACCAGTCGGCGCGCAACGTCAACTCCGCCGTGGTGTGGGCGGCGAGCGCGACCGGCACCGTCCGGTGCAGCAGGCCGTGCTCGACGGGCAGCGCCGCCACCTGTGTGTCGTCGACGAGCACCGTGAGCGTTCCCTGCTCGGGCATCCAGTCCGGCACCCAGAACTCCAGCTCGACCGTGTCGACCTCCGCGGTCGTGCGCAGCGGGAGCGTGGCACCGCGCCCGACCCAGCGGTCGTGCAGAACACCGTTGCACCGGCCCACCGCGAGTCCGCTGCCCCGCACCAGTCGCTGGGGATCGGACGCGGCGGGATGGAACGACACGCGGCCCGCCGGGTCCACCACGTCGGTGCGGCGCACGCACCGCTGCGGGGTCCGACCGCGGTACGCGCGCAGTGTCCGCGGAGTCGGGTGGAACAGCGCGGTCAGGCGGGTCGGCGTGACCACGCCCAGGTCGAGCAGGCTGTCGTCGAGCACGCCGATGTCGTCGATCAGCGCCCGGTGCCGTTCGTCGTCCATGTCGAAGTTGTGGCCGTAGACGCGGTCGACGAACGGATCGATCACGTTGCCGAGCGCCAGGAAGAAACTCGGGTGCAGGTACTCCAGCAGCACCGGCAGCACGTCCTGGGCGCGGATGCCCTCGAACCCGTCGACGGCGCAGTCGATGTCGTCGAACTGCTCGTCGATCGCGCCGGTGATGGAGTTGCGCCGCAGCTCGGGCGGCAACGTCGCCCAGATGCGCTCGATCACCTCGAGCGCCTCGGGCCAGCGGCGATGCCCGTTGCGCCCGATCATGTCGTGCACCACCAGCACACCGTCCGAACGCAACCCCTCCCGCAGCTGCCCGTAGAGGTGTTCGAGGTCGAGCACGTGGTGCAGCACCTGGAACGCCACCACGACGTCGTGTTCGGTGTCGGCCTTCCACGTGTTGAAGTCGGTCTCGACGTGTTCGATCCGGTCGGCGAACCCGAGCCGCCCCGCGGCGTCGGCCGCCCGTTCCTGCATGTCGTGGTTGATCTCCAGCAGGCGCACGCGCACGTTGTGGACGCCGTCGGCGGCGAGCGTCTCGAGCCAGGACAGTTCCTGGTCGCCGTTGCCGCTGCCGAGCGACAGCACCACCGCGTCCCGGCCGTGCTCCGCGGCCTCGCGGGCCCGGCTGCGGATCTCGCCCACGATCAGCGACCCGATGCTCTCCACGCCGAGTTCGTGCAGTTTGGGCACCATGTGGCGGGCCGACCAGCGGTGCGCCGACGGCGGGAGATTGCCGTGGACGTCCTCCTGTTCGGCGAAGGTCCCGCGCTCGGCCGCGAGCCGCTCCGCGTAGTCAGCACCGTGTCCGGACAGTCCCCGCTCCAACGCCCACTCCACTCCCTGCACGCGCCGATCCCGACGATCGGCCCTCCCAAGCCGTGACCGGCGGCTACGATACGGCGCGTGTTCCCCGGCATACCGCCACACCCACCGCGGACTCCCGTGCTGCCGCCGACGCCTGAGTCGTGGCTGCCGCAGGAGCACAACCTCTACCGGCCGCGACACAGCGCGAAGCAGCGCACGGCGTTGGTCTGCGCCATCGTCTTCTTCCTCGCCCCGGCGCTGTCCTTCGTGCTGGGTGTGCGAGCGGAGCCGTTCGAGAACCGAGCGCTGCACGACTTCCCGAACCCCGGGGACGGCTGGAGTTTCTTCACCGCGTTCCCCGCGTGGGCCACCGACCATCTGCCGTTGCGGGAGGCGGGAGTGGAGGCGGCCGACGCCGTCGGCACGGGCCTGTTCGGCGACCCGCCCGGCACGCAGTCGGGCGCGCGGTCCGGCACCGCGGGCGTCCAACCCGAGGACGAGCCCAAACAGGTCGTGCCGCGCGAGTTGTTCCCGCGGGTGATCTCCGGCAAGGACGACTGGCTGTTCCTCGGCGAGGACATCGCGAGCAAGTGCTTCCCCGTCATGGACGTCGACCGCATCGTGGCGGCGCTCAACAAGCTGCGGACCGCGGTGGAGGCGTCGGGACGCGACTTCGTGCTGGTCGTCGCTCCGAACAAGACGACGATCATGACGGAGCACCTGCCCGACGACTACGTCGGCAAGGACTGCGCCGACGCGCGGAGCGCCGAATTCTGGCGACGCCTCCCCGCCGAGGCCGGTGCGATCGACCTCCGCGAACCCCTGCGCCACACCGCCGAACAACTCGACACCGACGTCTACAGTGCCGTCGACACCCACTGGAACTTCGCCGGCGGCCTCACCATGACCTACGCGGTGGCCGAGCAGATCTCGCCCGGCATCACCAGCACCTGGCAGGTGGAGCGCAGCAAGCTGCGCGACTGGCCCGCCGACCTCCTCCGCCTGCTCGGCCGGTCGGAGAAGTGGGACCTGCACGAGTACACGCTCGCGCCGGACGGCGAGAAGGACCGCACGCGCTACATCGCGAGCGACTTCAAGGTGCCCCTGCGGACACAGCAGTTCGGCAAGGAGGTCACCGGGGTCTACGGCGGCAGCGTCGGAGTCGTCGCCGACTCCTTCACGCAGTTCGCCTCACCGTTCCTCGCGGCGACGAACCGCAACCTCGTCATCGCGCACTCCGACACCGTGGCGCAGGGCGACCCGGCGCGGATCGCGGAGTTGCTGGGCGACCGGGACGTCGTCGTCTTCGAGTTCGTCGAACGGATCCTCGCGAACGGAGGGAGTTCGCTGCTGCGCGACGACGTGATCGACGCCATCGGAACGGCTCTGGCGGACAACCCCAGATAACAACCCGGTGTCAGCTGGGGTAACGCGCGATCTGCCTGCCTCGCCCCGGACGTCACACAGTAAGTTACGTGCTGGCGCGGTTGTCCGAGTGCGCACGCAAATTCTTTTGTCGGCAACGAAGTCCCGAAGGGGGGCCGGGGGTGACCTGGCAGGAAGAGCTACGCAAGCTGGATGAGAGTCTCGCGTCCGGCAACCTTTCCGCGGACGAGTACCGCACCCGTCGTGACCAGATTCTGTCGTCCGCGGTGAGCTCGCCGGAGCAGGCGGCGGAGACGTCCGAACCGAGCAAGGCCGACGCGACGCAGGTCATCGCGCCGCTCTCCGGTTCCCCGCAGCCCCAGACCGGGCAGCAGCCCGCACAGACGCCGCAACAGCCCTCCCCCGAGGCGACGCAGGTGGTGCCGCAGAACGACCCGGGCGCCGAGCGCACGCAGGCGGTGTCGCCCTGGCAGATGCAGCAGATGCAGCAACAGCAGCAGGGCGGTCAGGCCTACCCCGCCTCGCCCGCGGGCGGATTCCAGCAGCCGGCCTCCCCGGCGGGCGGGTTCCAGCAGCCCGCGGCCTCCCCGCCCGGAGGGTTCGCCGCACAGCCGCAGAACCAGCCGTGGAACGCCGCCCAGGAGGACTCCTCACCGCCGTGGGGCGGCGGTGACTTCCCGCCGCTGAGCCCGCAGGGCAGCCAGGAGTGGGGTGTCAGCCAGGGGCCCGAATCGTTCGACGACACGGAGTCCTCGGGCAAGAGCCGCAAGGTGCTGCTCTCCGTGATCGCGGTCCTGCTGGTGGCGGGCATCGGCGTCGCGGTGTACTTCCTGTTCATCGCCGGCGGCGACGACGCCCCCCCTCCGACCGTCCCGTCGCAGTCGCAGAACCAGCCGCCCCCGCCGCCCACGGAGTCGAGCACCCCGCTGCCGAAGCCGCCGCCTCCGAAGGAGGAGCCCGCGGACAACGACGCGGCACTCATCGATCCGCCCGGCAAGGAACGCCCCGGTGGCGGCCCCTTCGACTACGAGTTCCTCGAGAAGAACAGCGACATGCTGCCGCAGACCGTGGTGGACGCGCTGGGCGACGCCGACATGGACGACGGCCTGCTGAAGACCACCATCACCGACGACAAGATCACCATCGGCATGTACTCCATCGAGGTCGGTACCGAGGACGACGCCGTCGCGATCGCCAACGAGTACGGCGTGGCGCAGCAGGAAGGCGGTATCCCCGCGGAGCGCGAGCTCGCCATGCAGGGCGTTCAGGTCTACGCCGCGGGCGCCCAGGGCGACAGCGTGGTGCGCGGTGTCTACGTCCTGTACGACCGAGTGATCATCATCGACGTCTTCGGCGAGGGCCGGAAGAACGTCGAGCCCCTGTTCAACGAGCTCCTCGAAGAACAGGTGAACCACGCTCCGCCGACGTACACCGGACCGTGACGGGACGGGAGGGCCGGACCACCCGGCCCTCCCTCTCGTGCCCAGCCACGTGCCTCCCCGTCACGGTGCGGGCGGCGTGAGCACCTGTCGCTGCGCGACGGGCCCCGCGTCCTCCGGCGAGCCGGGCGCGGTTGTCGGTCCGGACAGCAGAGTGTAGGCGAGCAACAGGCCCCCGAGGCAGCCCACGGCCACCAGCAGCCAGTCGGTCATCCCGGCCGTGCCCGCCATGGCCACCCACCCGAACGCCGACCAGAAGCCCGTCGCGAACAGCGTCGCGGAACCGGTCCACAGCAGCACGGTCGTGAGCCAGGTCCGCCCCCGTGCCCCGAGCACCACCACGCCCACCACGGCGGCGAGCGCGGCCGTCGCCTCGACGACGGCGAGCACCGTGTTGGCCAACCGCAGCCGATCGTCGAACGCGGTCACGAACTCCGCGACGGCGACGACCAGTGCGAGTACCGCCCCGGTCACCGCGATCGGGCCCGGTCCGCGTGTCGGTGACGACCCGCCGAAAGCGGACGCCCAGCGCACCCGCGCGTACAGCGTGAACGCCGTGAGCAAAGCGATGCCCTGCCACGCGAAGCTGGAGTAGACCAGCGGAACCACCCACGGCGCGAGGCCGGAGCCCGCCGGGGCCGTGGCGAGGTCGGCGGCGATGGCGGGGAACGAGACGACGATCGGCGCGAGCAGGCCGCTGCCGACCCACATCGGGAGCAGGATCAGCCACGCGGGCACGCGCAGGCCCCAGCGGTGGGTCAGCGCCAGCACCACCACGATCGCGGCGATCTCCAGGGCGGCGGTGAAGGCGTTGGCCATCCGCATCACCGGGGCGGTCATCAAGCCCGCCTCGGGAACCCCGATCTCGACACCGGCGATCCAGAAGAGCTTCAGGAACAGGTACGGGAGCATGCCGACCACGGCGACGTAACCGAGGACGGGCCTCAGCCTGGCGGGTCGGGACGACGAGTCGTGAACCATGCTGTCGAGCCTCCCGCTGCGGC
>JACYYK010008201.1_pt1 | contig 21512 bp, 24 predicted proteins | sample 8236871 | NCBI WGS metagenome assembly JACYYK01 (sample SAMN14103087, study PRJNA606662) | landfill metagenome | isolation source: landfill solid waste inoculated with endophyte fungus Paravalsa indica | place: India:New Delhi, Okhla landfill site | collected 2017-11-05 | reverse complement strand
ATGATATTTTTCCTAATGTGGATGCTGTTGTTACTTATTCTTCAACTGTAGGATTAGAGGCAATGCTCCAAGGCAAACCAGTATTTGTTTTAAATAAAAGTTTTAGAGGCTTTACAGGCTACTACCATCTTCTTGATCAATTAGAACAAACCAGTCCAGGAGTTTTGGCAAATATCATTATCAAGTATTTTTCCGATGCAAAGTTTCGTCATTATACGGATAAAATCCGTAAATCTTTCTTAAGCAAAGCATATTCAATTCAAAGTAGCTCTGGTGAAAGATTAAAAACTTTAATTAAAAGATTAACCAAATAATCATTCATGTCGGGAAGGAGAAATTTGGATGAGTAAAAGCCTAGGAGAAATTCATGACTATTGGAAGCATGTGAGTAAATCCGATTATTATATTGATAAAGTGGGAAGAAGTGAATTATTACTAGAATATATTCAGAAGTATAGTGAGAATAGACACAGAATCTTAGAACTTGGGTGTAATGTTGGAAGAAATCTGAATCATTTAATGAAAAATCACTACAGGAATTTGACAGGTATTGAAATAAGTGAAGAGGCTGTGAATTCTCTTAAAAAGAATTTTCCCACCTTATACGAAGATGCTACGATTATTCATTCACCAATCGAAAATATTATTAAAGAAATACCTAATAATCAATATCACGTCGTCTTTACCATGGCTGTATTAGAGCATATTCATCCAGAAAGTGAATGGATATTTAAAGAGATGGCACGAGTAACGAAATCCTATCTTATTACCATTGAAGCGGAGACAGCAAAAAATTGGCGCTTATTTCCAAGGAATTATAAAGTGATTTTTGAAAACTTAGGGATGAAGCAAATCGAAGCAAATACTGGGGAAAAAGAACTCGGTTTAGGCGCATATACGATTCGTGTTTTTAAAAAGCAAAAGGGTTTAACAAAATTCTTCAGTAAGATGTTTCAAAGAAACTAGGTGATCTTGTGGAGACAAAAATGCGCAATTACTGGTCGTTGTATTATCATTTTTTACAGGAGTTTAAAGAACTTACGTATAAAGGTTTTTCACTTCCGTACATTTTACACTTTCCTAACCTAGTTAGAAACAATAAAGAAGTGGCTAATGCTTTAGGGCAGGAAAATTTTGCGGATACCTTAACCTACCAAATAAATCATCAAAGAGAATTTCAAGCAGCATTCACCAAATATGTAAATTCACATCATAAAAGGTTTAAAAAGAAAAAAATCAATAATGGTAAGATTGCTATTCACGTTGATCCGATTCTCCGAATACCAGATAAATCTTATGAGAAATCCTTTAAAAAATCTAAATCGTTAATCGTTGTAGCGGATCCCACTACCTCTTCCACTTCAAAAAATAAGACTATTAAGTTTGGCTTACCAGTTAAGAACCTCTGTCATTATCGTACCTCCGCCTATAAAAAAGAGATTCTTGCTGTTCAAAATAAAGCAAGGGCTTTATTTCAATCAACTAAACATAGTCCTTTTTATCAAAATCAATTGTTCCAAGCAAAAGTGATAAAAAAAATTCCACAAGCAATTAAAATGATCGAACAAGTAAATCAATTCTTTGATGAGGTTCCGATTTCATGTGTACTTGTGTCAAGCACGCATAGTTATATCAGTCGGATTCTATCATTAGTGGCAGCTGAAAGAGGGATACCAAGTATTTGTCTTCAGCATGGAATAATGAATAGTGAGCAAGGCTTTATTCCAAAGATAGCAACAATTGATGCAGTCTATGGCCAATTCGAAGTAGATTGGTATAAGCAATTAGGAGTGAATCAACATGGATTAAAAATTATCGGACATCCACGATTTGATCAAGCGAAGCAGTTACCACAACAAACAAGGAAAGCATTCCATCAAAATTTGGGGTTGGATCCAAGAAAGAAAACAATTATGCTTGTTGTCCGTGAAAATCAAAAAATTGAGAAGTGGAGGCTATTCTTAAAAACTATCTATGCCAAAAAGTTGGATGTCAATATTCTTATTAAAGATATACCTGGAAAGGATGCCCATCCATTAACAAAGGAATTTCCAGTCGTCTCTTCCTCTAAAATCAGTAGTCTATACGATATATTGCCACATGTAGATTGTGTTGTTTCCTATACTTCAACCGTTGCACTAGAATCCATGTTAGCAGATAAACCTGTTTTTATTCTCGATAATTCATTCCCAAATTATACCGGTTATTATAACCCATTAAATGAAATGGTTCAAAAGGATCCCCGTAAGCTTGCCAAATTAGTTACTTTATTTTTTACAACACCGCACTGGAAAAGCTATGCAAAGAATAAGCGAGAGCAATTTTTGCGCTATGCATACCCATACAAGGGTATTTCAGAGAAAAGGTTGAAAGCATTGATATATGAATTAATGAATGGTAAATTTACACCTTTTTAACATGTATATTCTTAAATTGAACGAATATGATGGATGTAATCCTAAAGAAAAGAAGGAATGTTCACTCTTTTTCGTTCACTCAGGAAAGGGGTGGTTTTATGATTAGCCGTTTATCTGACCTAATCATAGGTACTGCGCAATTCGGCTTAGACTACGGAATCACTAATTTAAATGGCCGGACCTCTAAAGAGGAAGTGAAAAAAATACTACAATATTGCCGAAATAATAATATTCATATTCTCGATGCAGCAGCCGATTACGGAAAGAGTGAACAAGTTTTAGGAGAAATCATCACAGATAACTATTTTACTATTTATTCTAAAACCCCTCATATATTTGTAGAATCTATAAAAAATGTGGATCTACAACAGATTAAAGCAAGCTTTTATCAATCCTTGAAGAAATTAAAAGTAAATCAAATCGAAGGAATTTTTGTTCATAATGTCCAAAATCTAATAGTAGCAAATGGTGATAAATTGTTTCGGCTACTTCAAGGATGGAAAGAGGAGGGGCTAATCAAGAAAATAGGTGTATCGATCTATGACGAAGACATGGTTTCCACTTTACTAGAAAATTATGATTTGGATGTCTTTCAAATTCCGATCAATCTCTATGATCAACGCTTACTTCACTCTGGAGCATTGCGAAAAATAAAAGATAAAGATATAGAAATTCATGCTAGATCGATCTTTCTCCAAGGTATCTTACTTGCAGATGAACATATGCTACCCAAAAAATTCCATCGTTATATACCTTATAACCAAAAACTAAAGGCCTTTCTAGATAAGTACCAAATGACAAAACTGGATGGAGCCTTAAAGTTTGTCTCACAAATCGATGAAATTGATCATATATTAGTTGGTATTAACCACCTGCAGCAACTAGAAGAAATCGTGGCGTCATTTGAAGCATTAGATGACAGGAAGATTCTTTTCGATTCCTTTCAACTCTCAGATATAGATTTGATTGATCCAAGGAGATGGTAAAAATGCTAAAGCTCGGAATAATTGGTATGAATGAGGGAAATGGTCATCCCTATTCTTGGTCAGCGATCTGTAATGGCTATGATCCAGAATATATGCAAGATTGCCCTTTCCCTACCATACCTCAATATTTGAGTGAAAAAAAATTCCCAGATGATGCGATCAAATGTGCGAAAGTAACCCATATTTGGACACAGGATAGAACAATTTCTCAACACATTGCTAGATCAGCTAACATTGCGCATATTGTAGATAAAAAGGAAGAAATGATTGGAAAGGTGGACGCTATTCTGTTAGCGAGAGATGATTATGAGAATCATCTTATCAATAGTGAGATTTTTATCGAAGCAGGCCTTCCTATTTATATCGATAAGCCGTTAGCGATTCATCGGAAAAAGGCAGAAGAAATTTTACTAAAGGAAAAGGAAAAAGGCCAAATCTTTTCTTGCTCTGCCCTTAAATATGCCACTGAATATAATCTAGCAAAAGATAGATTAAAAAGGGTTGGAAAGATCAAATCAATTCATGCTGTTGTGATGAAGTCGTGGGAGAAATATGCAATCCATGTGATAGATCCAATTTTGCGCTTGATCGGCTATCACCATCTCATTCAATCATCCACTGTAACGAAATCTGATGGCGCTGTTCATGTAAATTACCTAACACAAGACGATGTATTAATTAATATAACAGTAGTAGAGGAAGCAATATATTTACCATTTCGAATTACACTGATTGGTACAGATGACTATATGGAGCTGGAAATGAAAGACACTTTTCTTGCATTTAAGTCTTCATTAGAGAAATTTATCGGTATTGTAACGAGAAAGGAAGCTCCACTTTCTCATGAAGAAATGTTAAAAACAGTCGAATTTATTGAGGCAGGGATTTAATCTATGAAAGAAACGATTTTCATTACTGGAGGTACTGGTAAAGTAGGATTTCAGCTTGTTCAACACTTTTTAAATAATGGATACAAGGTGCTAACCACCTCGAGATATGAAGCAAAGCTTACAGACATGAGAGAAAAATTGAAAAATACCAATCATTTTTACTCATTAGCTGTCGATATAGAAGCCGACCACGCACTGCGAACCATTGACCTGTTTTGTGAACAAAATAATCTAGTGATCAATATACTAATAAATAATGCTCGTAATCGAGATTATCTACAAATCGTTGATGGTAAAACACCACGTGATCAATGGCTAAATGAATTTAACCTAAATGTAGTGGTTCCATATGAATGGTCCATGCATTTTGCCCAAAAGGATCCATTAGTTTTACGATCTGTTATTAATATTTCATCTATCTACGGGATTGTTGCACCAAATGTCCATCTATATGAAGATTTTGAATCTGAATCTCCAATTAATTACGGTGTGTCCAAAGCAGCACAAATTCACTTAACCAAGGAATTAGCAGTACGAATGGCATCAAAGGGGATAGCCGTTAATTGCATATCATTTGGAGGAATTAAAGGCCGTGTTGATCAAGCATTTGCTGAAAGGTACGCAAAACTCACACCATCAGGTGATATGCTAGCAGAGGAAGATGTAATTGGAGCAGTAGATTTTTTTGTTTCTAATAAGTCTAAGCAAATTACAGGGCACAATTTGGTGATTGATGGTGGGTGGACAATTTGGTAAAGGAATCCATTTGCATTATTCCTGCTCGAGGCAATTCTAAACGAATTCCAAATAAAAACAGAATGGAATTTCATGGTAAGCCAATGCTTGCATGGACTATTTTGGCTGCAAAGGAATCTCAACTTTTTGATCATATAATCGTGAGTACAGATAATGAAAAAATCGCAGAAATATCCCAAAAGTATGGTGCAGAGGTTCCTTTTCTACGGAAGAAGCACGCTGATGACCAATCTCCAGTTAGCTTAGCTTCCTTCAGTGCATTAATCGAAGCTGAGAAGTTTTTTGAGAAGGAATTTTCCACTATTGTCCAATTAATGCCCAATTGTCCACTGAGGACTAGTGAGGATATTCGCAACTCTATTAATTATTTTGAGAAGTCAAACACCGCCTTCCAGATCAGTGTAACAAGATATCAATGGCTGAATCCATGGTGGGCATTGCATATAGATAAAAACAATCAACCGAAGCCAATTTTTGAAGAAGAATTACGCTCTAGATCTCAGGATCTTCCAGAGCTATATTGTCCAACTGGTGCTATTTGGATTGCTCAAGCAGAAGCTTTTAAAAAGGAAAAAACCTTCTATGGAAAGAACTATCAAATTTGTGAGCTCGACTGGGAAAGTGCTATCGATATTGACACAAAAGAAGATTTAGCGATGGCTGAATTATTAATGAAAGAGCGATTAAGAATAAATGAGGTGAATTGATTGAATATTTTAGTAACTGGTGGTGCTGGCTTTATTGGAAGATGGGTAGTAGCTCGACTATTAAAGGACGGTCACCAAGTTTGGGTATTAGATGATTTATCTAATGGTAGAAAGGAAAACCTTAAAGAATTTGAATCCAACCATCATTTTAATGGATTAACCTATGGAGATATTAAGGACATTCCTCTTCTAGAGAAGTTGTTCGAGAATTCCTTTGATATTTGCTATCATCTAGCGGCAAGCATTAATGTACAGGACAGTATTGATGAACCGAGCACGACGTTCGCTAATGATGTGGTTGGAACCTTTAATATTCTAGAACAATGTAAAAAAAATCAAACAAAGGTTATCTTTATGAGCACTTGTATGGTTTACGATAAAGCCATGGATGATAGTGGAATCAAGGAGACAAATCAGGTGAAACCAGCATCCCCGTATGCGGGTGCGAAATTAGCGGCAGAAAATATGGTGTTGTCTTACTATTATGCATATGGATTACCTGTTACTGTTATTCGACCTTTTAACACATATGGCCCCTTTCAAAAAACGGGGGGAGAAGGCGGAGTTGTTGCTATTTTTCTAAAGAACAAACTTGCGGGTAAAACCTTACAAATTTATGGTGATGGAAAACAAACAAGGGATCTATTATATGTAGAGGATTGCGCACGGTTTGTCGTCGAAACAGGATATGCCTCCAATGTAGATGGGGAAATCATTAATGCTGGATTAGGCAAGGATATTTCGATTAATGAATTAGCGAAATTAATAGTAAAGGACGAAGCACGTATTACGCATGTACCACATATTCATCCACAAAGTGAAATTGCTCGATTATTATGTGATTATACGAAAGCAAAGCAATTATTAGGCTGGGAGCCTATGCATAGCCTAGAGGAAGGGATCAAGAAAACGGAAGAATGGATTACATCAACGAATTTAATATAAGGAAGGAAGCACCATGAGAAAAAAAGAACAGCTTGCCATTTATGGAGGGAAGCCAGTAAGAGACGCTTATTTACCCTACGGGAGTCAATGGATCGAAGACGAAGATATTCAGGCAGTTAGTAATGTTTTAAGAAGTGATTATTTGACAACAGGCCCTATTATTCAGGCTTTTGAGGAAAGCGTAGCGGATTATGTTGGAGCAAAATATGCTGTTGCCTTCTCAAGCGGTACAGCAGCATTGCATGCGGCTTGCTATGCAGCAAATATCGACGAGGGGGATGAAGTGATCACAACCCCTATGACTTTTGCTGCCACTTCGAATGCAATATTATATTTGGATGGTAAACCAGTGTTTGCTGATATTGATCCTCTCACCTATACTATTTCTCCAGAAAGAATAGAACCCCTCATTACGGGAAAAACGAAAGCGATTATCACCGTGGATTATACCGGTCAGCCTGCAAATTATGATCAAATTCAACAGCTAGCCAAAAAACACAAGCTGTTGGTTATAGATGACGCCGCTCATGCATTAGGTGCGACATACAAAGGAAAACGAATAGGGTCCATCGCTGATATGACAATGTTTAGCTTTCATCCGGTAAAACATATTACAACCGGTGAGGGGGGAATGATTACTACAAATCAAAAGTCCTTATATGATAAATTAAAAAGCTTTCGCACACATGGGATTACAAGAGATCCAAACAGATGGTTGTATCATGATCATCCATGGTATTACGAGATGCAAGATCTTGGCTTTAATTATCGAATGACCGACTTTCAAGCAGCATTAGGGCTAAGTCAGCTTAAGAAATCGGACAAATTTCTTCGTACGAGAAGAACATATGCGAAACAATATACGGAACAGTTCAAAGATTTAAATGCTATTATTACACCGTTTCAACACGAAGATGGTCATTCTAGCTGGCATTTATATATGATTCGCTTAAAGTCAAACAAAATAAAAGCTGATCGCTTACTATTTTTCCAAGCATTACAGAAAGAAAACATTGGGGTGAATGTTCATTATATTCCAGTATATTGGCATCCCTATTATCAGCAATTGGGATATAAGAAAGGAATATGTCCAGTTGCAGAAAATCTATATGAAGAAATCATTACTCTTCCTCTATATCCGAAAATGTCAGAACAGGATATTCAAGATGTCATAGCTGCTGTGAAAAAGGTTCATGCCTATTTTTCTACTGATTGAGGTGAGGACATGAAGGTAGTGGCAATCATACAAGCTCGCATGGGATCTACTAGACTACCAGGAAAAGTATTAAAAAAAGTTCTTGGTAAGCCATTGTTAGCATATCAATTAGAACGGGTAGGTAGGTCAACAAAAATTGATGAAATCGTGGTGGCTACAACTTGTCATTCAGGCGATAATCCAATTATATCATTATGTCAAGAATTAGATATTGCATGGTATCGCGGATCTGAAGAGGATGTGCTTGATCGTTATTTTCGCACTGCTATGATTGCAAGAGCGGACATCGTTGTACGATTGACAGCGGATTGTCCTTTAATCGATCCTTTTCAAATAGATAAGGTAATTGAAACCTATCTTCAGCATGATCATCCTTATCGATTTGTGTCCAACACACTGAAAAGAACCTTTCCGAGGGGATTAGATACAGAAGTTTTTAGTTTTGGAGCCTTAAAAAAGACACATCAAGAAGCAATAAATCCAATAGACCGTGAACATGTTACCAGATACATGCTTCACCATCCAGACTTATTTCCATTTGTTAATGTCTCATCCTCTACTAATTATAGTCACCATCGCTGGACGGTGGATACGATAGAGGATTATCGATTAATCAAAAGAATCTTAGAGGAAATATATCCAAGAAACCCGAAATTCACCTTTTCAGATACGTTAAAGGTTTTAGAAGAAAACCCAGAATGGCAATTAATCAACACAAGTATACAACAGAAAGAAGATTAGTAGGTGGATGCTTTGAATATTTTTATTAGAACAGATGCCTCAAGAGAAATTGGAACTGGCCATGTCATGAGATGTCTTGTCTTAGCGGATATGTTGCAAGAAAACCAAGCAAATGTTATTTTTATTTGTCATGATTTTCCTGGTCATCTGATAAAGGAAATTAAAAGACACGGTTTCGAGGTGATGGTATTATCAGGATCTGTCGATAACAACCACTTTGAATGGATGCTTTCCGAATGGAAGAAGGATGTAAAGAAAACGAAGGAGATTCTATCAGTCTATCCCTCCGTCGATTGGTTAATTATCGACCATTATGCTATCGATCAGAAGTGGGAAAAAGCGATAAGACCTAAAGTAAAAAAGATAATGGTAATAGATGATTTAGCCGATAGAAAACATGATTGCGATCTTTTATTAGATCAAAATGAATTGCCAAATAAAGAATCTCGATATGATCGGTTAATACCAGAGAATGCGACCACTCTACTTGGAATTAATTTTGTATTACTGAGAAAAGAATTTCAACAGATTCATCGTAGGCGAGTGAAAAGCTCAAATTTAAAGAGAATTCTCGTCTCATTTGGTGGAAGTGATCCTACTAATGAAACGATGAAGGTGCTAAAGGCAATTGATCAACTACCGAAGACCAAATTATTTGTAGATGTGGTAATCGGTAGTTCTAATCCATTTCAACAACAGTTAAGAGACTACTGTGTTGCTCGTTCCGATCGTGAGTTTCATATTCAAATAGATTATCTAGTAGATTTAATGGTTAAAGCAGATTTAGCGATTGGAGCAGGTGGAACAACGACATGGGAGAGATGCTATCTCCATCTTCCAACTATTACAATTGAGACGGCCACCAATCAAACCGAAATTCTCGAGCATGTAGCAAATTTAGGAGCAATTTATCACTTAGGGAAAAGTGAAGAGGTGACAGAAGAAATGATTGGATCAACCTTGGAGCAAATAATGTACCACCCCATTCTATTAAAAAGGATGTCAGACGCCTGTCAGAAATTAATCAAGGATTATGATCAAGAATCTCTAATTAAGCATATCATGGAGGTTTAGATATATGGATGAATTCACATTAAAAGCTTTATCAGAGAAAGAACTAAGCCTTATTTTGCAATGGCGTAACTCAAAAAGGGTTCGAGCATTTATGTATGATGATCATCTTATCACATGGAAGGAGCACCTTGAGTGGTTTCAGCATCTAATGAATAATCCTCAAAAAAAGGTAATGATCTTTTATCATGGCAATCAGCCACTTGGACTTGTTCAGTTTTTTGACATGGATCAGACCCATGCGAGATGTTATTGGGGTTTTTATATTGGAGAAGAAGCAGCACCAAAAGGCACAGGTACCATGATGGGCATTTTGGCATTAGATAAAATGTTTCAGGAAGAAGGAATGCATAAAATTTGTGCAGAAGTGATTCAGACAAATGAGGTAAGCTTGCACTTTCACAAGAAGCTAGGATTTGAAGCAGAAGGTAAGTTTGTGGAGCATGTTCGAAAGGAAGGTTTGTTTATAGATGTTATCCCGATGGCTTTACTACACGAACAATGGAAGATAGTCCGTGAAGGTCTCCTAGAAAATAAAGGAGGGAAAAGATGAGAGACATCGTTATAGGAGAACGTTTTATTGGCAAGAATCATTCGCCCTTTATCATTGCAGAAATGTCAGGAAATCATAATCAGTCATTAGAACGGGCTTTGCAAATAGTCGAAGCAGCAGCAGAAGCTGGGGTTGATGCTTTAAAGATTCAGACATATACAGCAGACACCATGACTTTGAATGAAACAAAAATGGACGATTTTGTCATTCGTGATCAAGAGAGCTTATGGAAGAATAAGTCCTTATATCAATTGTATCAAGAAGCCTATACACCATGGGAATGGCATGAAGCTATATTTGATAAATGTAGAGAACTGGGTATTATTGGATTCAGTTCACCGTTTGATGAAACAGCGGTCGATTTTTTAGAAAGTTTACAAGTTCCTATGTATAAAATCGCATCGTTTGAGTGTACCGATTTACCTTTAATTAAAAAAGTTGCCCAGACTAAAAAACCTATGATTATTTCAACAGGTATGTGTAGTGCTGCCGAGATTGAGGAGACAGTAAAAACAGCAAGAGAGGCTGGCTGCACTGAAATGGTATTACTCAAGTGTACGAGTACATACCCTGCAACACCAGAAAATAGTAATGTACGAACGATCCCTCATATGGAGGATTTGTTTCAGTGTCAAATTGGCCTTTCAGATCATACGCTAGGTTCGGGAGTAGCATTAGCAAGTATTGCATTAGGGGCAACAGTCATTGAAAAACACCTAACCTTATCCAGAGCAGAAGGTGGCGTGGACTCCCAGTTTTCCTTAGAGCCTGACGAATGGAAGGTCCTTGTAGCGGAAGCCAAACGAGCATGGCAGGGATTAGGCCACATACATTATGGAACAACTAAAGCAGAAACCCCATCCAAAAAATATCGACGATCCTTATATATTGTAGATAATATGAAGAAGGGTGAAAAAATTACAAAAGAGAATATGCGAGTTATCCGACCTGGATATGGCTTACCACCAAAATATTATGACATTTTATTAGGCAAAACGGTTAAGAAGAATATTCCAAAGGGTACTCCAGTTGATTGGGATTTAATTTAAAGGAACGTGTCTCACTGTTGTATAATCGAGTTCACTTAAAAATATAGTGAATTCGATTTTTATTATCCTCATTCTCGTTATTAGAAAAAAATGTTAATATAGATTTAAGCATTATAGAAATTATAACAATATTTTTTTATTTAACGAGTAAGAGGAGGGGGATATTTTGAAATTTATCCTTATATTTGGACCTCAGGCAGTGGGGAAAATGACTGTTGGTAAAGAACTATCGAATTTAACAGGCTTAAAATTATTTCACAACCATATGACCATAGAGTTACTTCATCCATTTTTTGACTTCACTTCAGAGATGTTTCATTTGTCCTCTCACTTTCGCGAGAAAATTTTCCAATCATTTGTGCAAACAGATCAGCTTGGGATGATTTTCACTTATGTATGGGCATTTAACCTAGAACAAGATTGGAAAGAGGTGGAACGTTTTTGTCATATATTCCGTTCGAACGGAGCAGAAGTTTACTTTGTAGAATTAGAAGCAAATATAGATACGAGATTAGAGCGAAATCGAACACCTAACCGATTGAAGGAAAAACCTTCCAAACGAAATATTAATAGATCTGAACAAGAGCTAAAAAATTCGATTGAGAAATATCGTCTGAATTCTACTAATGGTGAAATAGAAGAAGAGTATTATATTAGGATCAATAATACATTTCTTAGCCCAAAACAAGTTGCACAAAAAATAATAACAGCATTCCAATTATAAAGGAGAGAAAGTCATGTTCACTTATTACATAAATCAAAATATCTCATTGAAATTCCCAGAACTAAAGGATGCAGATCGAATTTTTCAGTTAACAGATCGATCTCGAGAGTATTTACGTGAATGGCTTCCATGGGTTGACTTTACCAAAACGGTTGAAAATTCGAGAAAGTTTATACAAATAAGTCGGCAAGATTATATAGATCAGAAAAGTATGGTCACCTTTATTGTATGGAAAGGAAAAGTGGTCGGAGTCGCAGGATTTAACCAAATTGATTGGTCAAATAAGAGTGTACAAATTGGCTATTGGCTGGATAAAAATTATGAAGGAAAAGGAATAATGACTAAATCAGTGGAAGCACTGACTGATTATGCATTTAATCAACTATCCATTAACCGTGTGGAAATAAAGGCAGCAGTAAATAATAAGAAAAGTCGGGCAATCCCTGAAAGGCTTGGATTTGTAAAAGAAGGCATTATGCAACAAGCTGAATGGATAAATGATCGCTTCGAAGATATTGTCGTATATGGCAAAATAGCAGGATTAGCATAAGAAAAAAGAGTAAAACATGTATTCTAAATTTGAGGAAAAACTAACAGAATAAGAAAAATCTGATGAAAATAAGGGGTAGGTCTCTATGGCTTCAAGAATTATTGGCACTATAGCAGGATTATCTAGTTTATTACTTTGGTTTTCTTTTCATTTTATGAATCCGTATAATGATCTAATAGGTATTGAACCTTTTTTTAGAACGACTTTATTGCTTGCCCTTCCGGCTTGTCTTGCTATCTATGCAGCATGGAGACGTAAAAAGGTTCCTATGCTTATCGCATTTATATGGTCCTTTCCATTAAGTCTATATACTGGGCTAACTCAAAGTATGTATTCTTTCTTTGGCATAACCTGCCTACTCTACTTGACCAGTTATTTTCTAATGCTGTTAAGTGAGAGAACGAATAAATAATCACAGATGGATAGGGGTGCTCTTGTAAAGCAGTTGGAGGTACGAAATATGAAATTTGTTTTGAAGCTTTTATGGTTTATGAGTACGTTATGTATGGTGATTAGTTGTAGTACTGAAGAAACTCATAAAGAAAAAGAAGAAAATGTTATTGTCCAAGCAAATTTAACTGCAAAAGAGAATGGAATTCTTACTACGACTACAGATCAATTTTTAATTACTGACTTTAATTTAATAGGGGAGGATAACAAAGTATCCATAAGGTTCGAAAAATATAAATCTGGTAAGTTGATAAAAAAATGGGATTCGATTTCAACAGAAAAAATTGGTGATGGAACTATAGTCCTTACGTTTTCAACAAATAGCGAGGATGGTAATCAACTTGAGATTAGATCTGGGATTATAAGTAAAGGTAGTACTAGTTCTAATATCGTGTATGATCACCTTAAAGATAGTGAATCAGAGTATTTGCTTGGTTTATCAGATTCTCCCTTATTGATGGAACAAAAAGTAAAGGAAGAAATGCTAATTGGAAGTTTTTTATTTCAGATCGAAGGAGATAGTATCGAATCCCCGGGTCCTGAGTTCTATCAAAGCTTAAAAGAGAATTTGGATGAATATGATGTCGTTTACTTAATTTGGGCTGAATTTAAAAAAAAAAGCGAATGGAGGTGACTCTAAACAATGAATAGAGCATATTTGCATTTAGAAGGACTGGCGGTATTGATTTTGTGTCTTTATTTTTATTATATCAATGAATTTAGCTGGTTGCTATTCTTTGTTCTTCTATTGGTGCCAGATATATCAATGCTTGGTTATGCTATTAATCAAAGCATCGGTGCTAAGTTGTACAACATATTTCATACTTATATTTTTCCAATAATTTTATTAATTTCAGGCGTGATATTCCATTGGTCAATCATTATCCCTATCGCAATTATTTGGATCATCCACATTGCGATCGATCGACTTTGTGGATTTGGCTTGAAATATACGACAAATTTTAAGGATACTCATTTACAAAAGGTTTAACAAAGATAAAAAATTACATTTTAATTGTTTAACATTTTAAGAATTTCGGGTATAATGTAATTAGAAAATCATAACATATAAAAACCGTAAGCGGTGCAACGCTTACGGTTACAATAGACCGAACCCCGTTAAGAGGGGCGGCACTTCAGGAGATAATCCCTCAGAGCCTACGCAAAAGCATATGAGGGGTTATTTTTTATTTTTATCGGACATGATAAACGCAACTAACATCCCAAAAGAGATCATTAGTGTTAATACGTTTTCGATATCCATAAGCATCACCTCCCTTCTATTGGACAAATCCAAAGAAGGTACAACAAGGTGTGCCACCCCTCATATGAAGCCGATCTATTGATGAATCTATTATAACATTTATCGAATACTAGTAGAGCTTTTCGACAGGATTTTTAAATTTTATACTCTATTTTACTATAGTATCCTCACGCAATAATGAAACATTTAACAAAGATAGTTAAACATATCAATGATTATTTAAAAATGTAAAAATTGCTAAACATAGGTGCTTAGCAATTTTTTTATGCCTAAATCTTAAAAGATGCTAAATTGTAAATATTTCGATATCATAATAATAGTGCTTTTTTGTGCTGAATCAAATTTTACATCATTCACTACGACACACAAAAATCAAAAAACGATATACTATATATACTTGTGTATAAAAACTTCGTAAGACTTAATCGAAAAAGGGGGAGGATTTTAACTTGTCAAAACATGCTTCAGACGATACAATTGCGGATATTGAAAAAGAATTGCGTTATATCGCAGGAATTATCAAACAAAAGGGCAGGGAGATCTTACATAATTATCCGATAACTGCGCCACAATTTGTTGCACTTCAATTCCTGTTAGAATACGGTGATATGACGTTGGGAGAACTTTCCAATAAAATTCATCTCGCATTTAGTACGACAACTGATTTAGTGGATCGAATGGAGAAAATAAATGTTGTCGAGAGAGTAAAAGACAAGAAAGACCGAAGAGTGGTACGGATTCACTTACTTGATGAAGGAAAAAAAATCATAAAAGAAGTAATTGAAAAACGAAGAGACTATTTAGGTGAAGTATTAGCAAATGTAAAAGAAGATGACATCCAACAACTTTCCCACTTATTACATGTTTTACATGCGGAAATGAGGGAAAAAAAGAACGAATGAACAAACAAAGAGGCGATGAAATGAAGCAACCAATTGGCGTGATTGATTCAGGAGTAGGTGGATTAACAGTAGCAATCGAATTAATGCGACAGTTACCAAAAGAATCGATCATTTATTTGGGAGATACGGAAAGATGCCCATATGGGCCTAGGCCGAAGGAAGAGGTAATTCAATATACATGGGAAATGGTCCGTTTTTTACAAACAAAACAAATCAAAATGCTTGTTGTAGCGTGTAATACAGCGACTGCATTTACATTAGATTTATTGCGAGAGGAATTAGATATACCGGTGATAGGGGTTATTCAACCAGGTGCAAGAGCAGCAATTACACATTCAAGAAGCTATGAAATTGGTGTTATTGGAACTGAAGGTACGATAGGCAGTAAAGCTTATCCCTCTACCTTAAAACATATCAATGAAGGAATTAACGTATATGATTTAGCTTGCCCTAGATTTGTACCAATGGTAGAAAAAGGACTTATTTCTGGAGATCTAGCTTATGAAATTGTGCATAAATCGTTATTACCTTTAAAAAAACATAAAGAGATGGATACATTAATCCTTGGTTGTACACATTATCCAATGATTCGTGAGTTAATACAGGAGGTAATGGGGCCTAGAGTTATTGTAATTTCTTCAGGGGAAGAAACCGCACGTGAGGTCAGTACAATTTTAGGTTACAATAGTAAGCTATATACAGGCGATCGCAAGCCAAAGCATTCTTTTTATACAACAGGAGACCCTGAAATTTTTAAAAAAATTGCTTCGAAATGGCTCAAGCAAAATATTGATATCGTTGAGAAAATTGAATTAGCAGAAGTACAAAGCATGGGATATTGATCTCATGTTTCTTTTTTTGGTCTATTTTACCTGATAGCTCGTATATATAATAGTACAAACCATCGTAGGAGGTATCGGTTATGAAAATCGATTTAACAAAAAAAGTGGTAGGCTTACTATTATTGAGTTTGTTGTTTTTAAGTGGATGTGGGGTGTTTAAAGGAGAGCAGACTTTAGAACAAATTGATTCTCCTCCTGAAGATGCACAATTTACAGATGATTTAGAAAATGCACCAGAGGAATCTGAAGATACAGGTGATGGGACAGAAGAGGGTGGAGAAGAAGGAATTGTAGAGGATGATAATGAAGGACAAACGGAAGACGAAGAATCCTCCACTACAGGAGAATCTGTCTCAAGAATGCTTTATTTAATTGATCAAAACGGATTAGTCGTACCACATGAAGTAGAATTGCCAACACCTGCATCTAAAGAAGTAGCAAAACAAGTATTAGAGTATTTAGTAAAAGACGGTCCTGTAAGTTCCATGCTCCCAACAGGATTCCAAGCTGTACTTCCTGCTGGAACAGAAATATTATCACTGAATTTGGAGGAAGGAACCTTAATTGTGGATGTCTCCGAGGAATTTAAGAATTATGAAGCGGAAAATGAAGCCAAAATCTTAGAAGCAATGACATATACTTTAACACAATTTGAAAATGTGGAAAATGTACAGCTTCGTATTGACGGTCAAGCATTATCAGAAATGCCGGTAAATGGAACCCCTATAGAAAATGGATATTCAAGAGCAAATGGAATTAATGTTCATCAAGCAGCTGGAGTAGATTTCATGGAAAGTAAAGCAACTACGCTTTACTTTCCAATGCAAGGTGAGGAATCTGTTTATTTTGTTCCGATTACACAGCATGTAGAAACTACTGGCGATAATGCTTATCAAAATATTGTACAAGCATTACTTGATGGGCCAGGATTTGATCTTCCACTGACACCTTATATGAATACAGGTTCTGCTCTTACAGCAGAACCTGTTATGAAGGATGGCGTACTGTCCTTAACTTTTAATGAAAATATTCTATCTAATAGTGAAAAAAGTGTGATTGCAGATGAGGTAATGAAGTCGATTGTCTTAACATTAACGGAGCAGGAAGGAATCAATGCCGTCGAGGTAATGGTTGAAAACCATGAGCAAGTTTTCAATGAAAAAGAACAGCCATACAATGAGCCTGTCTCTAAAGACATGGTCGTGCCAACAGAAAGCATTTAGATAGATGAAGCCTCATACTTTAATGTGTGAGGCTTTCTTATTTTATTAATAATTTTAGATCAATTGGTGTATGAAACCTCAACTGTTATCCAAAAATATGTTAAGATAAAAAAGAATGTTAGGAGGAAGTTAGATGCGAGAGTCAGGGAGAGAAGTAAATCAATTAAGGAATATTGATATTATTACTAATTTTACGAAACATGCAGAAGGATCTGTATTAATAACAGTCGGAGATACGAAAGTTATTTGTAATGCGAGTGTTGAGGATAGAGTTCCACCATTTATGAGAGGTTCTGGGAAAGGCTGGATAACAGCAGAATATGCAATGCTTCCGAGGGCAACAGAAACCCGTAATATTCGTGAATCATCGAAGGGAAAAGTATCTGGACGAACAATGGAGATTCAACGTTTGATTGGACGGTCTTTACGTGCAGTAGTCGATTTGGATGCCATTGGAGAGAGGACGATTTGGATTGACTGTGATGTCATTCAAGCGGATGGAGGGACTAGAACTGCATCTATTACTGGGGCTTTTGTTGCAATGGTATTGGCGTTAGGAAAACTCGTCGAAAAAGATGTTCTGAAAGAATTACCTATCAAGGATTATTTAGCAGCTATTTCCGTAGGTGTTTTGCCTGATGGAACAGAAATCCTGGATTTAGAATATGTAGAGGATAGTATAGCACATGTCGATATGAATGTTGTCATGACTGGTAAAGGCGAATTTGTCGAATTACAAGGTACAGGTGAAGAAGCTACCTTTACTCGAAATCAACTAATGACGATGCTAGATTTAGCAGATAAAGGATTGAATGAGATATTTAAAATACAAGAAGATGCTATTCAATCATATAAAGACATGTTAGATATAAGTTGAGGAGTTATATCATGAAAGAATTAATTATTGCGACAAAGAATAAAGGGAAAATTAGGGATTTCGAACAATTATTCTCCCCTTTTTCTATCCAAGTGAAGTCATTATTAGATATAGAAGGAATAGAGGATATTGAAGAGACAGGATCAACCTTTGAGGAAAACGCAGCGATTAAGGCAGAAGCTATCTCGAATAAGTTCGGTGTTACTGTCATTGCAGATGATTCTGGATTAGTTGTGGATGCATTAAATGGTGCACCAGGAGTATATTCTGCTAGGTATGCAGGTGAGGATAAAGATGATCAAGCAAATATAGAGAAAGTACTGTCCGAATTACAAGGTACTTCAGAAGAAAACCGAACCGCACGATTTGTTTGTGTTTTAGCCGTGTCACAGCCAGCCAAAGAGACCTTCTTTACACGTGGAGAATGTGAGGGGACCATCGGTTATCAAGTAAAGGGTGAGCACGGTTTTGGATATGATCCTATTTTTTATCCCCTAAATAGTAGGAGAACGATGGCTGAGATGAGACCAGAAGAAAAAAATCAAATAAGTCACCGAAAAAAAGCGTTAGACCAGTTAAAGAAGTGGGTAGAACAATTATAGATACTGATATGTGTTGCAAGGGGATGAAATTATGTTAAAGGTACTAATAATAAGTGATAGTCATGGCTGGGAAGAGGAAGTAATGGAAATAAAACAGCGTCACCAGCACGAGGTTGATGCCATGATTCATTGTGGTGATTCAGAACTATCACATGATAGTAGGGAACTGGAAGGGATACATACAGTGCAAGGAAACATGGACTTTGATAGTAAGCTACCTGAAGAGCTCTCTTTTGAGGTTGGTAAATTTCATTTTTTCGTAGCACATGGCCATTTACACCAAATAAAGACAACATTAATGCCCATTTCCTATCGTGCCGATGAGGAAGGTGCCAATATTGTTTGTTTTGGTCATTCTCACATTCCTGGAGTAGAGAAGGTCGAGAATAAGCTTTTTATAAATCCTGGTAGCATTAGATTACCACGAACTTCACACCCAGGTTCCTATGTGCTTTTATCTGCAGATGAGGCTCTAAAGGAGATATCAGTGAATTTTTATACAAAAGATGGAGATGAAATTTCAGCTTTAGCTTATCAGACATCCTTGGCATAGTCAGATCAACAGGGTAACTCCCTGTTGATCAAAAAATAAGAAAGAATCCAAAGAAAGTGTTGACTTTTATCGGCAATGTTTATATAATATTACTTGTCCGCTAAAAAGTCGGATACTTACATAACTTTTCAAATGAATCAGATCTTACTTAAAACAGAAGAATAAATGCGGGTGTAGTTTAGTGGNNGTAAAACCTCAGCCACGAGCAATGCATCCACCGAGTAACCGGCGAGTTGCTCCGAAGCATCCATCATCATTGGTTAAGCTAGAAGATGCAGGAGCATGATGGGCGTCATATACAATTTTATAATACTATTAATAATAATGCGCGGGTGTAGTTTAGTGGTAAAACCTCAGCCTTCCAAGCTGATGTCGAGGGTTCGATTCCCTTCACCCGCTCCATGTCCCAGTAGCTCAGCAGGATAGAGCAACAGCCTTCTAAGCTGTGGGTCGGGAGTTCGAATCTCTCCTGGGACGTTACCACGTAAGAATAAGTAAGAAAATAAAAATGCGAAAACCGCTGTAAATGTTGTTATATCAATGTTTATAGCGGTTTTTTCTTAAAATAAAAAGTACCAAAAGAACATAATAATTTGGGGCTCTATACTGAATGTGGTGCTGAAAAAAGGTTATTAACGGGCAATGGGCTTATAGATATTGGGAGAGGAGAACTCCATTTATGGAAATTAGAAAACCTAATGATTCGGAATATAAAAAGATTTTATCACTTGCACCACAAGCATTATTCGATGGTACATTAGGCGAGGCAAATCCGTCAGATGAAAAAGTCAAACAACTTGTTGAACCATTATTGAAGAAAGGAAGCTATTATTTGATAGCAACTGAAGGCAATAATCTAATGGGTTGGATTCTTATAGGAACAAGTAAAGACCAATTTACTGAAAAGATATGTGGATTTATTTATGAATTATATGTGTTAGATGAATTTAGGGGAAATGGAATTTCAAAACAATTGATGGAAACTGGTATCGACCATTTTAAACAAGATGGATATTCAGAGGTTCGTTTAAGTGTATATGCAGGAAATCAAGCGAATAAACTTTATGAAAAATTAGGATTCAAAAATAGAACCATTACAATGAGTATGACCATTTAAAACAAACAACTTTATGAATAACTAATAGAGTGGTTTATTGAGGATTGGAGAACACAAGATGGTTTTCGACCATTTTATCGAAAAAATCAATATTAAAAAAAGTCACAGCGATAAATACTGAATTAGGATTATAAAATAACTATATTATGAATTGCAGTAAACAGCTTGTTAATCTAAAAAAGGAGGCACTGTATGGGTGCTCCAGAAGAAAATAATGAGACAGATTATAAGTTTCGTATTTAGTAAAAAAGAATATTACCGTGCAAGACTTCTAACAGTTAGTTAGAATAATCAATATATTTTCTGAAATTGTCTACAATTGCTTGCCATCCTTTTTTGGCATTGCGATTTCATTAGTGTCCTCTGCTTCAAAAGCTTCCGTAATCCTAGTCTCGTTTTCATGGTCAATAAAAGTTACAGTATCTTTTCGTCCATCATCAAGAGTAAATCCGATAATTTCATTTTTTCTCAATTCAGCTTAAACCCCACTAATATCAAAACCCAAACTCCCGTCTTTTGCTTCCATTCTGGTAACGCATTTTCCTCCAACCCTTAAATCATTTTCGGCGTTTGGTGCATGCTAATCATCAGTAGCAAAATACCACTTTGTTATGTGCTCTGGCTTCGTTCAATACTCCCACACTTTCCAATAGGAGCATGAACTGTCGTTTCAACTGTCATCGTTACTGGTTTATTTGTTCCCATTCCAAGACCTCCTATTATTAATTCAAACTTACTGTTCTTATCGTAGCAAATAATTGGTTGTAGATTTCTTCTAGATTGCTTTGATTTTAGATTTAATTTTTTGCACATTTGGCTGAAAAGAAAGCTTCAAGATATGCTATTAAACAACATTATCCTTCATTATTTGGTAAAAAGTTTACGTTCTTATTATAGTGAATAGCTGCATCCGTATTAATATAGTTGAAACAAGGTTAAGTAGATGTTTTCTTTATGCTATAGTAGAATAATCTAATGCTTTAAATAATTATAAAATTTCTTCAAAGTGATTTGACGGGAGCTCGAATCTTTTCTAGGTTTATTAAAAAGATTTACTTACAACATTACTGCTAGGAG
>JACYYK010003970.1_pt3 | contig 21569 bp, 17 predicted proteins | sample 8236871 | NCBI WGS metagenome assembly JACYYK01 (sample SAMN14103087, study PRJNA606662) | landfill metagenome | isolation source: landfill solid waste inoculated with endophyte fungus Paravalsa indica | place: India:New Delhi, Okhla landfill site | collected 2017-11-05 | reverse complement strand
GCGCGGTCGCCAGCCCGGCGCTGAGGGCGCTGACGGCCGCCACGCTGCAGGGGTAGCGATCCGCCAGCGCCAGCGGCACCGTCGTCGTCAGGGCGAGCGCGATGCCGACCGCGACCCCCGCCCGCGTGGCGTCGCCGGCGTGCAGGACCGCGACCACCGCGGCGACCGCGAGCACGCCGCCGACGATCGTCGCCACCCACCGCACCCGGGGCCAACCGCTCTCCATGCGCCTACGCTACGGCGTCACGCTCCGGACCACCTCCGACCAAAGTGGCAATCACCCCAGGACGCGCAGCTGCAACGCCAGCGACAGCCGTACGTCCGGATCCTCGAGGTCCGCGCCGGTCCGCTCCACGATCCGTCGCATCCGGTAGCGCATCGTGTTGACGTGGATGTGCAGGACGTCGGCGGCACGGCCCATGTCGCCGTGGGCGTCGAGGTAGGCCCGCAGGGTCGCCGCGTACGCGGTGTCGTCGCGACGGTCCTGGTCGACGAGCCTGCGCAGTTCCGGCGAGATCGCCATCGGGGCCTCGCGCAGGAACGCGTCGGTGTCGTCCAGCAGCGCGCGCCCGTGCACCTGCTCGAACGGCACGACGCTCGCGTCGTCGGGAGACAGGTCGATGCACTGGTCCGCCCGGTGGCGCGCCGCGGCGATCTCGTCGGACGCTGCCGTCTGCGGGGCCAGGCCGGCGCACAGGTCCGCCGCGAGCGCCACCCGCGCGCGGGCGACGCAGTCGGCGACGGTCCGGGCCAACCCCGTGCGGTCCTGTCCCTCGCCGACGGTCACCAGGGCGTAGACGCGTCCCTCGAGGACGGTCGCCGCCGCTTCCCAGCGGTAGGCACGGAGGTGCTCCAGCACCAGGTCGACCAGCCGCTCGTGGGCCGCGGACGAGGGAACCGGTCGTCGCTCCGCGACCGCCACCACCACCAGCGGCGCGTCGGCGGAGAGCCCGAGCCGGCCCAGCATCGGCCCCGGCAGGCCCTCGCCGTGCAGCAGCATCCGCAGCATGCTGCCCCCCACGCGCCGATCGACGTCGTCGAGGACGCGCTGCCGCATCAGGTGCAGCGCCGCGATCTGGGCCGCCTCGCGCATCGCGCGGTCGGCGGCGTGCTCCGCGCCGCCCGCGGGCGGAACGAGCCAGATCACCCCGAGCACGGCCTCGTCCGCCCGGATCGGGATCGCGCGCCGCGGCGCGCCGAACATGTCGAGCGCCACCACGTCGCGCGCCCGGCGCAGGGTCTCGAGGACGCCCGAGCGGTGCAGCGTGCGCATCCACTCGTCGGGAACCCGGCGCCGGAGGATCGTGGTCGAGCGCGCGGCGTCGACGTCGTCGCAGGCCGACGAGAAGGCCAGCACGCGCCCGTGGAGGTCCTCGATCAGCACGTGGCCCCCGGCGACGTCCGCGGTCGCGTCGGCGAGCGCGCCGAGGTCGCCCATCATCGGTCCCCGCGCCTGCGGGAGGTCGCCCGCCGGACGCGCGGCGAGCGACGCCCGCAACAGGCTGTAGAGGTCGCCCCACGGCACGTCGGGGTGCGTGGTCAGCAACGTGATGTCCGCCTCGTGCGCCGCCGCGAGCAGCATCGGCACGGCGCCGGGCCGGCGCTTGACCACGACGCCGGCGGCCCCGGCCGCGGCCGCCATCCGGACCAGGTTCGGGGCGTCCGTGCCGCCGTCGGCCACCCCCACCGCGAGCACCAGATCGCCGGCGCCGATCCCGGCCGCCGGCGCGTCCAGCGGATCGTGCACCGCCACGTCCCCGACCGCGACGCCGAGCCCGGACGGCGCCAGGAGCACGTCCAGCAGCTCCGGCCCGACGTCCGCGCACAGCTGGGCGAGCGTGTCAGGCGGCATTCGCCGGCGCCGCCACGGACCCGCGGGACGCGAAGTGGCAGGCGGCGTGGTGGCGGCGGCCGTCGGCGTCGCCCCCCGGATCGTCGGTCTGGCAGACGGTGCGCTGCGGATCGGCGAGCGGCCCGACCGGGCAGATCGTCCGGTACCGGCAGCCGCTCGGCGGCCGCAGCGGATCGGGCGGCTCGCGATCGTCGCCCTCCCGCCGCTGCTCGAACCCGTCCAGCGACACCGACTCGATCAGCGCGCGCGTGTAGGGATGCTCGGGCCCGTGCAGCAGGTCCTCGGTCGGACCGCGCTCCACGATCCTCCCCAGGTGCATGACCGCGGCCGAGTCGCTGACGTAGCGGACGACGGCGAGATCGTGCGAGATGAACAGCAGCGCGAGCCCGGTCTCCGCGATCAGGTCACGCAGCAGGTTGAGCACCGACGCCTGGATCGACGCGTCCAGCGCGGACGTGATCTCGTCGGCGACGATCACGTCGGGCCGCACGGCCATCGCGCGCGCCAGCGCGACGCGCTGACGCTGACCGCCCGATAGCGCGCGGGGCCGGGCCTGCGCGTAGGCGGGCTCCAGCGCCACCAGGTCGAGCAGCCGCTTGACCTCGGCCTGCCGGGCGCCGCGCGTCATCCGCCGACCGGCGGACGCCGCCTCGCCGAGTGCCTCGCCGACCGTCATCCGCGGGTTCAGCGACGCGTTCGGATCCTGGAAGACGAGCTGCACGCGACGCCGGAGCTCCCGCAGGCGCGACCCCTTGGCCCGCGCATAGTCGTGGCCGTCCAGCGTCATCGTGCCGTCGACCGGCGGCAGGACCCCGGTGATCGCGCGGGCCAGCGTCGACTTGCCCGAGCCCGACTCGCCGACCAGCCCGACCACCCGGCCGGCTTCGAGGTCGAGATCGACGCCGTCGACGGCGGTCAGCGCGTCGTGGCCGCTACCGACGCGGACGCGCAGACCGCGGACGTTGAGCTCGGTCATCGGTCCTCCTGTCCTGGGTGGGTGCCGACCGCGACGCGCGGGTTCCAGCACGCGAGACGGCGACCATCGGGGTGCTGCTCGAGCGGCGGCAGCTCGCTGCGGCAGCGGTCGGTGGCGAACCCGCACCGCGCGGCGAAGGCGCAGCCGGTGATCACCTCGCCGGCGGCCGGCGGCCGTCCGGGGATGCTGGCCAGCGGCGTGGCGCGGTCCGTCGTCATGTCGGGGACGGCCGCGAGCAGCGCGCGCGTGTACGGATGGGCCGCGCCGCCGCGCAGGCGATCGGCGGCGATCTCCTCGACCACGCGGCCGGCGTACATCACCACCACCCGCGCGCAGAACGCCTCGACGACCGAGATGTCGTGCGAGATCAGGACGATCGCCGTGCCGTGCTCCGCGTTGGCCTGGTGCAGCGCGTACAGCACCTGCCGCTGCACGGTGACGTCGAGCGCCGTGGTCGGCTCGTCGGCGAGGATCAGCCGCGGCTGGGTCATCAGCCCCATAGCGATCATCGCCCGCTGGCGCATGCCCCCCGACAGCTCGTGCGGATACTGACGCAGCCGGCGCTCGGCCCCCGCGATCGCGAGCTCCGAGAAGCGTGCCGTCGCGAGGGCGGTCGCCTCGGCGTGGCGTCGTCCGAGGTGGACCTCGGAGCTCTCGGTGACCTGCCGTCCGATCCGCAGCGCGGGGTTGAACGAGCTGAGCGGATCCTGGAAGACCATCGCCATCGACGTCGCCAGCCGTCGATCGCGCTCGGCGGGGTCCAGGCGCGCCAGGTCGGCGTCCTCGAACGTGATCGAGCGGGCGGCGACCGCGCCGGGTCGCTCGATCAGCTGGGCGACCGCGAGCGCGGTCAGGCTCTTGCCGGACCCCGACTCGCCGACGATCCCCAGACGCTCGCCCTGGGCGACGGCGAGGCTGACGTCGCGGACGGGCGTCACCCGCCCGTGCTGCCCCGGAAACGCGACCGACAGGCCGTCGACGGTCAGGATCGCGTCGTCGGGCGCGGCCACCGCGTCGCGATCCGTCGCCGCCACGACCGGCGGAGGGACGGGCGCCCGGCGACGGCCGCGGCCGCGCGACGCCGGGTCGACGGACAGCATGTCCGCGAGCGCGTCCCCGAGCACGTTGAAGGCCAGGCTGACGAGGACGATCGCGGCGGCCGGGCCGAGCACGGCGACCGGCGTCAGGTAGACGCGATCGAGCGCCACGGCGAGCAGCGACCCCCAGTCGTAGCGCGGCTCCTGCACGCCGACGCCGAGGAAGCTCAGCGCCGACAGCGACAGCAGCGCGGTGCCGATCGCGCTCGCGTACTGCAGCGCCAGCGGCGGCGCGATGTTCGGCAGCACGTGCCGGACCAGCAGCCGCCACCGCGGGATGCCGGTCGCCCGGGCCGCGGTGACGTAGTCGCTGCCGACGACGCTGGCCGACAGCGTCTGCGTGAGACGCGCGATCTGCGGGGTGCCCGCGACCGCGAGCGCCAGCACGGCGCCCTCGGTGCCGATGCCGACCATGGTGACGACGAGCAGCGCGAGCAGCAGCGCCGGGAAGGCGATCAGCAGGTTGATCGCCGCGCCGGCCCGGCGTCGTGCCCGCGGCCCGCCCAGGCTCGGCAGGGCGCCGAGCAGGATGCCCGCGAGGAACGCGAGCGTCGCGACGGCGACGGCGAGCAGCAGCGAGAGGCGCGTGGCGACGAGCGTGCGCGCGAGCATGTCGCGGCCGAGCGCGTCGGTGCCGAGCGGATTGGCGGCGGTCGAGCCCTGCGAGAGCGCGTCGAGGTGGGTCGCCTCGGCGGCGCCGCCCCACGCCACCGGACCGATGATCGCCAGGGCGAATGCGACCGCGAGCACGGTCAGCATCACGATCCGCAGCGGCGTGAGCTCCTGCCGAATGCGCATCAGCTCTCCTTCAGGTTCGAGCGCGGATCGATCAGCGCCAGCAGCACGTCGACGAGCGTGTTGGCGAGCAGCGCGATGGTGCCCAGCAGCAGGACGATGCCCTGGACGAGCGGATAGTCCTTCTCGATGATCGCCTGGGTCACCGCGGAGCCGAGCCCGGGCCAGGCGAAGACGTTCTCGACGATCACCGTGCCCGCGATCAGCCCGCCGAGCAGCAACCCGCCGACGGTCAGCGTCGCCGTCAGCGCGTTCGGGGCGGCGTGGCGCAGGTACAGCACCCGCCGTGGCAGCCGCTTGCTGCGCGCGACGCGCACGTAGTCCTGGTCGAGGACCTTGGCGGTCTCGACGCGGGCGAGGCGGGCGATCGCCGCCGCGGGCAGCGCGGACAGCGCGGCCACCGGCAGGATGTACGACGTCCAGCTGGCGTCGCCGGCGATCGGCAGCCAGGCGAGGCCGACCCCGAACAGCGCCACCAGTCCGGTCGCCAGCAGGTAGTCGGGAACCGAGATCAGGGCTCCCGTGAAGAACGAGAACGCGGCGGCGGTGCGCGGACGCGCACCGCGCCGGGTCCGGATCGCCGCGATCATCCCCAGGGGAACGGCGATCAGCAACGTGACGGCGAAGGCGATCAACGCGAGCCGCGCCGTCGCCGGGAAGCGCTCGCCGATGATCTCGCCGACCGGTTGGCTGGTCGTGAACGACTCGCCGAAGTCGCCGGAGAACGCCCCACCGACGAACCGCACGAACTGCTGCGGCAGCGGCTCGTCGAGGTGCATCGCCGCCCGACGCGCCTCCACCTGGCTCGGCGGCGCCGTCGGCCCGAGGCCCGCGCGGGCAGGGTCACCGGGGACCAGCCGCGCGCTGAGGAACGCGGCGGTCGCGAGGATCACCAAGGAGAGCAGCAAGGTCAGCGTTCGCCGTGCGGCGAACCGTACCCAGGGACGTCCCATGGGTCAGGCGACCTTCTGCCGTTCCTGCGCCACGCCAGCCCTGCCCCCGGGGCACGTGCCCCGGGGACGGACGGCGCGACGCGCACACGCGCGGGCGGGGCGCACCATCAGTCCTCGGCGATCCGGATCGTCGTCGGGATCGGGCCGGAGGGGCCCGCCGAGAACGCCACGTTCTTGGCGTGGGCGATCAGCCGATCGCTCTCCAGCACCGGGATCACGTCGGCCTGCTTGTAGAGCTCGGCCTCCGCCTGACCCCAGACCTTGCACGCGGCGCTGTCGGGCGTCGTGCGCAGGGCCTTGGCGGCCAGCCGCTCGTACTCCTCGTTGTGCATGCCCAGCAGGTTCGCCCCGTCGGGGAACGCCGGCCCCGAGAGGCTCCCGACCAGGAGCGCCGGCGTCGGCTGCCCGACCGAGACCATCGAGAAGACGTCCCAGTCACCGGCGGCCAGCGCGCTCGAGAGCCCGTTGTCCGACAGCGTCCGCGACTTCACGTCGGCGCCGATCGAACGCCAGGACTTCGAGATCAGCTCCGCGGCGGCCCGCCACTCGGGGGCGGCGCTGGACCCGGCGAGCGTCCGGATCACCAGCCGCTTGCCGTCCTTGGCGCGCTGTCCGTCGGCGCCCTTGACCCAGCCGGCCTCGTCGAGCAGCGCCTCGGCCGCCGCGACGTCGTACGCCGGGATCGCGGACGCGGCGGCCTGGTCGTCGGTCCGACACGGATCGGTCAGCGCCCCGACCATGCTCTTGCCGATCTCACCGCCGCCGACCTTGGCCGCGGCCTCGCGGTCGGCGGCCATCGTCAGCGCTCGCCGGACGTCCGGGTCGGCGGTCGGGTGGCCCTTGGCGTGGTTGTACATCAGCTGCGGGTTGTAGGCGAGCTGCCGCAGCAGCCCGAAGCCCGCCGCCTCGACGCGCTTCGCGTCGCTCGGACCAGCGGATAGGCCGTCGACCTCGCCGGCCAGCAGCAGGTTCGTCCCGGTCGCGGCCTCGCCGACGACGCGCAGGACCACCTTGGCCGGCAGGCCCGGCTCGTCGGTGCTCGCGCCGTCGGGTCCCCACGTGTAGCCCTCGCGACGCTCGAACGTGTAGCGGTCGTTGGACACCGCCTTCGTCAGGACGTACGGTCCGGAGCCGCTGGTCCCGCGACGCAGCAGGCTGCGGTCCTTCAGGCCCTTGCCGCAGACGATCGGGACGTCGGCCAGCGCGACCAGCGGGAAGCCGACCGGATCGGCGAAGTCGAACGTCACCGTGCTGGCCGCGTCGTCCGCCTTCACGCTCCACTCCGACTGGCCGCCGAAGACGGGGACCTGCGACTTGGGGCCCTGGAAGACCTTGAATCCCTCGGCGATCACCGACGGGGTGACCGCGCTGCCGTCCGAGCAGGTGACGCCCTCGCGGATCGTCAGCGTGACGCGCTCGGGCGTCGAATCCCACTTCGTCGCGAGCTGCGGCACGATCGTGTTGTCGGGGCCCTGCCCGACCAGCGTGTCGTAGGCGTACGGCAGCAGCTCCTGCAGGACCGACTGGCCGTTCTTGGCCCGGTCGAGCGACCCGGGATCGGCCCGCAGGACGTACGTGAACGTCGCGTCGCTGGTCAGCCTGCCGTCGGGTACGCCGGCACTGGCCGCGGTCGACGACGTATCCCCGCCGTCGCCCCCGCAGGCCGCCAGCGCGACGGCCGCGCACGACCCCACCGCAAGTCTCAGTAGCACCCTATTTCCCACCGAACATCACCTCTCTCCTCGTATGCTCATCTCCGACTGCCTGGCCATCCTGGCCCGGCCCGGTCGCCCGGTCGTCGTTGGATCCGACAGGTCGGCCGCGATCCGCACGTGCGTTTGCACGAACCGCTCCTCGGCGCATCAGCTCACGATCGAGCCGACGGGCGCGATCGTCGCGACGAGCTCGACGATCCGGTACGCGGTCTCGAAGTCGGGCGCCGCGTAACGCACGCCCCGGTCGCCGCAGCGCTCCATCCCCGGCACCAGCAGCGCGGGCTCGCCCATCACCGGGCGCACGAGATCGATCTCGAGGTCGACGGGGCCGTCGAAGCGCAGCGGGCGGATCGACTCGCGGGCGGCGAGGGCTTCGGGCACGGCCGCCTCGATCCGGGCGCACGCCTCCTCGGGGTGCAGGCTCGCGGCGGCCCAGCCGCCGAGCGCCTCCTTGACGGTGACCGTATGGATCCCCGGGGACACGTCACGCGCCTCCGCGGCGGTGATGTCGTCCCCGGTGACGAGTACGGTGGGGATCCCCCGCGTCGCCGCGTGGGCCACGTTGAGGCCGATCTCGCCCAGCGAGCGACCGTTGCAGCGCACGTCGAAGATGACCTGACCGGCGACGGTATGGGCGAGGACCCCGTGCTCGGTGCCGGCCTTGGCGTGGTAGCCGACGAGGATCACCGCGTCGACGCCGTCGTCGATGCCGGCGAGCTGGCAGTGCTTCCGCGGCCGGCCGCGGACCAGCCGGGCCCGCCGATCCAACGCGTCGGGAAGGATGTTGCGGAACTCTCCGTGACTGTCCGCGACGAGCACGTCCGCCTGCGGGTCGACGGCGAGGACCCCACGGACCGCCGCGCTGACCTCGTCGGTCAGCAGGCGACGGCAGCGCTCGTAGGAGGTGGTTCCGGGACGGACGTCGTCGTACTCGACGACGCCCGCGATCCCTTCCATGTCGGCGGAGATGAGTACTCGCATACCGCGATACTCGGGACCGGGACGCCCGCCGACCTCGTCCGGTTCGCCAAGCCGGCGGCGCCGCGTCGGTCCGGGCCGACAAGGCGCCGGGCGTTCAGGCGGCGTGCTCGCGTACCCAGATCCGGACGCCGAACCGCAGTCCGAACAGGGAGCCGTCGGGCGCCCGCACGAACTCCGCCCGCAGGCCGCGGACGGGCCCGTCGGTCAGCACGAGCTCGTCCGCCCGGTGGAAGCGCGCCGCCAGCCGGGAGGACGGAACGGACGAGTCCGGCGCGTCCCCCGCGGCGTCCGGCGAGTCTGGGGCGGCGTCCGGAGCGGCCGCCGAAGCAGCAGGGCCCATGTCCCGCTCGCCGTGGACCACGAGCTCCACCCCGTCACCGGATGCCTCGACGGTCAGGGTCTCGTCGTTCTCGACGCCGGTCCGCACGTAGCGCCCGAGGTACTCGTCGCGGGCCGCGCGGGACGGCGTGAACGACGGCAGCGGCCGCGGACGGATCCCCGCCAGCGACGCGAGCAGATGATCGCGGACCGCCGGCTGCACCTGGAGCCCGCCGCGCGCGTTGGCGAGCACCACGCCCGCGAGCCGCGCCCCGGGCACGAAGAACGACAGCGTCTGGATGCCGAAGCCGGTGCCACCGTGGTGGACGACGCGCGCCCCGTCGAGCTCGTCGACCATCCAGCCGAGGCCCATCGCATCGCAGATGTTGCCGGCCGGGATGGTCTCGTCGAGCATCCGGTCCCGGGTCTCCGCGCGCAGCGGATCGACGACACCGTCGAGATCGCCCGCCCACCAGCGCGCCCAGCGCAGCTGGTCCTCGGCGGTCGAGATCACGCCGCCCGCCGGCGAGATCCGCCGCTCGGGCGTCCACGGCCAGTCGATCACGTCGTGGCCGCCGTCCTCGCGCTCGTCGTGCCCGACGGCGATCGGATACGCGATCGCCAGCTCGTGGAAGTACGTCGACTGGGACATGCCCAGCGGCTCGAGCAGCCGCTCGCGGGCGAACGTCTCGAACGAGACGCCGGTGACCGCCTCGACCACACGCCCGGCCACGACGATCGCCGAGTTGGAGTAGGACCAGTACTCACCGGGCGGGAAGACCTGGCGCAGCGTGGCCATCCGCGCCACCTGCTTCTCGACCGCGTCGTCGCCGCGGTCGAAGTGGTGGCGATCCTCGTTCTCCAGGTCGCCGACCCAGCCCGAGGTGTGGTTGAGCAGCTGGCGCACCGTGACGGCGACCGACGCCGCCTCGTCCGCGACCCGGAAGTCGGGCAGGTAGCGGCGCACCGAGGCGTCGAGGTCGACGCGGCCCTCCTCGACGAGCGCCAGCACCGCCGCCGCCGCGTACGGCTTGCTCATCGAGCAGATCGGGATTCGGGTACGGGCGGTGAACGGCAGGCCCGTCTCGACGTTGGCGACGCCGAACCCGCCGCTCCAGACGCGGCCCTCGTGGGCGACCGCGACGGCGCAACCGGGCACCCGGTGCTCCGCCAGCGCGTCGGTGACGATGCCGGCGAGCTCGTCGTCCGGCCACTCGTATCGGTCGTGATCCATCGTCTCTCTCCTCTGTTCGTCCTGGTCGGGCGGCGGCCCGGTCAGCGCTCGGCGAGCGCCCGTGTCAAGAGCTCGAGCGCCCGCACGCCGGCCGCGATGTCGTCGGGGTGCGAGTCCTCGGCGGGCGTGTGCGAGACGCCGCCGAGGCTGCGCACGAAGAGCATCGCCACGGGGATCCCGGTCGCCGCGACCGCGGCGGCGTCGTGCAGCGGTCCGCTCGCCAGCGTCGGGACGGGTGCGCCCATCGCCGTGGTCGCCGCCTCGTGGGCGAGCTCCAGCAGGTCCGCGTCGAACGTCACCGGGGCGACCCGCAGCAGCGGGCGGTCCGACGCCGACACGCGCTCGGCGGACGCGATCTCGCGCGCCGCGCCCCGGGCGTCGCGCAGCATCGCAACCAGCGTCGGGGCATGCGCGTGCCGCAGGTCGACCTGCGCGGTGGCCTCACCGGCGACCGCCGTGGGAACGCCCGGGTCGGCGTCGATCCGCCCGCAGGTGGCGACGCCGCCGTGGTCGCGCGCGATCTCCCGGATCGCCAGGGCGAGGCGAGCCGCGGCCGCCAGGGCGTCGTGGCGCAGCTCGATCGGCGTCCCGCCGGCGTGCACCGCACGACCGGTGAAGGCGAACGCGTGCCGCTCGACGCCGAGCGTCCCGGACACCACCCCGAGGCCGACCTCGGCGGCGTCGAGCACCGGCCCCTGCTCGATGTGCAGCTCGGCGTACGCGCGGACCGCGGTCAACCGGTCGCGGGACCGCGTCATCGTCGTCACGTCGATGCCGTGCGCCGCCAGCACGTCCGGCAGGCGCTGCCCGTCCCGATCGCGCAGCCCCGCCACCTGCTCGACGTCCAGCGTGCCGGCCGCGGCGCTCGATCCCAGCAGGCTGTGGCCGAAGCGCGCGCCCTCCTCGTCGGCCCAGTCGACGAGCGTCACGCCGCGTCGGGTGCGGGGGCCATCGGCCAGCGCCCGGATCGCAGCCAGGCCGCCCAGCACGCCGAGCGTGCCGTCCAGCCATCCGCCCGCAGGCACGGCGTCGAGGTGGCTGCCGACGGCGACCACGCCGTCCTCCCGGCCGGGGAGCGTCGCCCAGAGGTTGCCCGCCTCGTCGCGCTCGTGCGGGATCGGGATCTCGTCGAGCCGCGCGGTCAGCCAGTCGCGTGCCGCGATCCAGCCCGGCGTCCACGCCAACCGCTCGGCACCACCGTCGGCGTCCGAGGTGAGCGCATGGAGCTCTCGCAGCTCCGCGACGGTGCGATGCCCGGCGCCCGGCGCGGCGATGTCTCCGACGGACGTCACGTCAGGCCAGGTCCGTCCAGACGACCTTGCGCTCCAGGTACTCCTCGAGCCCGGCGCGGCCGTTGTCGCGACCGTAGCCCGACAGCTTCAGCCCACCCCACGGCACGCCCGCCGCCCAGCGGTTCCAGGTGTTGATCCAGACCGTCCCGGTGTGCAGTCGCGCCGCGAGCCGGTGCGCGTTGCGCAGGTCGTTCGTCCAGACGCCCGCCGCCAGTCCGAAGTCGCCGGCGTTCGCGCGCCGCACCACCTCGTCGAGGTCGTCGAACGGCTGCGCCACGACGACCGGTCCGAAGATCTCCTCGCGGGCGACGGCGTCACCGTCGCCGACGTCGACCAGGACGGTCGGCTCGAAGAACGACCCCGCGGTCAGCTCCCCGCCCGGCGCGGCGCCGCCCGTGGCGAGCGCCGCACCCTCGTCGACGCCGCGGCGAACCCAGCCGCTCACGCGCTCGCGCTGCTCGTCGGAGACCAGCGGGCCCATCGTCGTGGTGGCGTCGAGCCCGTGACCCAGGCGGATCGCCCGGGCCTCGGCGACGACGACCTCGACCACCTGATCGAAGACCTCGCGGTGGACGAGCAGCCGCGAGCCGGCCGAGCAGACCTGCCCGGCGTTGTGGAAGATCGCCTCGGCGGCCGCGCGGCCCGCGCGGTCCGCGTCGGCATCCGGCAGCACGATGTTGGGGGACTTGCCGCCCAGCTCGAGCGACGCCGGCTTGAGGTCGGCCGCGCAGGATCGGGCGATCTCGCGGGCGACGTCGACCGAGCCGGTGAACGCGACCTTGCGCACTCCCGGGTGCGCCACCAGCGCCGCCCCGGCGTCGTGGCCGAAGCCCGTCAGGACGTTCGCCACGCCGGGCGGGAATCCCGCCTCCAGGATCAGGTCGGCCAGCCACAACGCGGTCAGCGGCGTCTGCTCGGCCGGCTTGAGCACCACGGTGCAGCCCGCGGCCAGCGCCGGTGCGAGCTTGAAGCACGCCTGCGAGAGCGGGAAGTTCCACGGCACGATCGCCGCGACCACGCCGACCGGCTCGGGCCGGGTGTAGACGAGCATCTGCTCGCCGGCTCCGGTCGGCAGGGTCTCGCCCTCGAGCTTCGTCGCCCAGCCGCCGAAGTAGCGCAGCAGCTCGACCACCAGCGGCAGGTCGCCGTCCCGGGCGGCCGCGAACGGCTTGCCCGTGTCGAGGCTCTCGAGCTCCGCCAGCAGCTCGAGGTCGCGCTCGACGAGCTCCGCCAACCGCAGCAGCAGGCGCTCGCGCTCGTTCCCGGGGCAGCGGCTCCAGCGCTCGAACGCCGCCTCGGCGGCGCGGACGGCGCGGTCGACGTCGGCGCTTCCCGCCCGCGCGACCGTGGCCAGCGGATGCCCGCTCGCCGGGTCCGACGTGGTGAACGTCGCGCCGTCGGCACTCGGGATCAGCGCGCCGTCGACGAGCAGGTCGCGACGTCCGGCGAGCCAGCCGGCGAGCTCGGAACCAGGGGCGAACGATCCGGGGGCGACTGTCGTCTCGGCCATGCCGCGATCTTCACGGCCGGCCCCGTCAGCGACCTCGTGAGATCCGACGATCCGGCGTCGCGTCGCTGGTCGACGACGCCAACCCCGCGCACGCCGCGGCGACGTCGCCGGCGAGTCGGTCGACGTCGTCCGGCTGGGTGTCCCAGGCGCACATCCACCGCACGAGCCGCCGGCGCTCGTCCCAGCGGACGACGCGCCAGCGCTGCGCGAGCCGGTCCGCCGCACCCGGCGGCAGCGTCGCGAAGACCGCGTTGGTCTCCACGGCCTGGTCGATCGCGACCCCGGGCGCCGCGGCGACCGCGTCCCCCAGTCGCCGCGCCATCGCGTTGGCGTGCGCGGCGTTGCGCCACCACAGGTCCCCCTCGACGTAGGCCAGCAGCTGGGCCGACACGAAGCGCGTCTTCGCCGCCAGCTGCAGCGACTGCTTGCGCAGCCGCTCCGCCGTCTCGTCGAGCCCGCCGGCGAGCAGCACGAGCGCCTCGGCGCCGAGCAGGCCGCCCTTGGTCCCGCCGAAGGACAGCAGGTCGACTCCGGCGTCGGCGATCAGCTCGCCCAGCCCGACGTCGAGCGCGACCGCGGCGTTGGCGAGGCGCGCGCCGTCGACGTGCAGCAGGAGGTCACGCTCGTGCGCCCAGTCCGCCAACGCGCGCAGCTCGGCCGGCGCGTAGACGGTCCCGAGCTCGGTCGGCTGCGCCACGGACAGCATGCGCGGCCGGACGGCGTGGATCACGCCGATCCGCTCGTAGCGGGTGGCGGCGAGCTCCGGCGTCAGCTTCCCGTCGGACGTCGGGACGGTCAGCAGCTTCACGCCGGCGATCCGCTCCGGCGCGCCGGCCTCGTCGACGGCGAGGTGCGATCGCTCCGCGCAGATCACCCCGTCGCCGGGACGCGCGACGAGCTGCACCGCCATCACGTTCGTGCCGGTGCCGTTGAGGGTGGCCAGCGTGCGCGCGGGGACCCCGAGCAGCGCGCGCATCCGCTCGTCGAGCCGGGCCGAGAGCTCGTCGCCGCCGTAGGCGGGCGCCGCCCCGACGTTCGCGGCGGCGATCGCCGCCAGCGCCGCGGGATGGACGCCGGCGTCGTTGTCGCTCGCAAAGCTCATGGTCATCCCGTCCGCATCGGCCTCGAGGTCAAGGTACGGCTCCCGAGCGGTGCCGCCGCCATCCCGTCGCACCAATCCGACGGTCCGGCCTCGTCGAGGACGACAAGGAGAACGGTCATCACTGTCCGGGGCGACGACGACGCCGGCCCGCGCGTGCGATGCAGTGAACGGCGACGACCCGAGGCCAGACGATGCAGAACCCCGAGATCCTCCGAGCAGCGAACCCACCCTACGACGAGCGCCGGATCGCCGCGCTCGCCGCGCGCCCGATCGACGTCGGCGAGAAGGGCTGGCCGGCGACGGCCGAGGGACGTCCCCCGGGCGCGCTCGCGACCGCCGGACTGCGGGTCCTGGACGGCGACCTGCCGTCGCCGGCCCTCGTCGTGCGGCAGGACGCGGTCCGCCGGAACATCGCCGTGATGCACGCCTACTGCGCGGACGCCGGGGCCGTGCTGGCTCCGCACGGCAAGACCACGATGGCCCCCCAGCTCCTCGCGCGCCAGCTCGACCAGGGCGCCTGGGGCCTGACCGCGGCGACCCCCGCCCACCTGCGGGTCTACTGCCACATGGGCGTCAAGCGCATCGTCTACGCCAACCAGCTGGTCGAGCCCGCGGTGATCGCGTGGCTGAGCGCGGCGCTCGACGCCGACGACGAGCTCGAGGTGCTGAGCCTCGTCGATTCCGTCGCCGGGGTCGATCGCCTCGCACGCTGCCGGGCGCAGGCGGGCGCGCGCCGGCCGCTGCGGGTCCTCGTCGAGCTCGGCCTGGAGGGCGCCCGCACCGGGGCCCGCACCGTCGAGCAGGCGCTGGCGGTGGCCCGCGCGGCCGCGCGCGTCGACGGCATCGTCGTCGCGGGCGTCGAGGGATTCGAGGGTCTCGCGCCGGACGGCGCCGCCTTGGATGCGTTCCTCGGCGATCTCGCCGAGCTCGCGACGCGGGTCGAGGAGGAGGGCCTGGTCGACCCGGACCAGGGCGCCGCCGTCGTCACCGCGGGCGGCAGCATCCACTTCGACCGGGTCGTCGCGCGATTGCGCGGCCGACCGCTGATCCTCCGCGGCGGCTGCTACGTCACCCACGACGACGGTGTCTACGAGCGGGAGTCACCGCTGGCGGGACGCGGCTCCGGTCCGGCACCGCGCCTCCAGAACGCGCTCGAGCTGTGGTCGGTCGTGCTGTCCCGGCCGGAACCGGGCCTCGCGATCACGAGCATGGGCAAGCGCGACGTCGGATTCGACCTGAGCCTCCCGACGCCGACCATGGCCTGCACGCCCGGCGACGCCCGCCCCCGGGCGCTCACGGGACGCATCCGGGCCCTCAGCGACCAGCACGCGCACATCGAGGTCGACCCGGACGATCCGCTCGCGGTCGGGGACCTGGTCGGCACGACGATCTCCCATCCGTGCACGACGCTCGATCGCTGGCGGGTGATCCCGGTGATCGACGACGACTACCTCGTCGTCGACGGCCTTCGTACCTGCTTCTAGCCGCGACGAACCGGGCTCCATCATGACCCTCCACCCCACCCCCGCGCACCGACCGGCGGGATCCGGCCGGAGCTCGCAGCTGCGGGCTCCGTACCTCGAGGCGCTCATCGCCTACGGCCACCGCGCACCGCAGCGGCTGCACGTCCCCGGACACGGTGGCGGCCGCGGTGCCGACCCCGCGCTCGCGTCGGCGCTCGGGCTCTCGCCCCTCCGCCTCGACGTCCCGCGCGACATCGACGGCATCGACCTCGGGCCGACCCCGACCCCGTACGAGCAGGCCGAGCAGCTCGCCGCGGACGCCTACGGGGCGGCGCGCACGTGGTTCCTCACCAACGGCGCCAGCCAAGGCAACCACGCGATCTGCCTCGCCCTGGCGCCGACCGGAACCGAGATCGTCGTGCAGCGCAACTGCCACGGCAGCGTGACCGACGGACTCGTGCTGAGCGGCGGTTCCCCCCACTACCTGCTCCCCGGCTACGACGCCGAGCGCGGGATCGCGACGGTCGTGACACCCGACCGCCTGCGCGCCGCCCTCCGGGAGCGGCCCGGGGCCCGGGCGGCGATCGTCGTGTCCCCGACCTACTTCGGGATGGTCGCCGACATCGCCGGCTGCGCGCGCGTCGCCCACGATGCCGGGGTGCCGCTCGTCGTCGACTGCGCCTGGGGCCCGCACCTGGGCTTTCACCGGTCGCTGCCGCCGAACCCGCTCCACGAAGGCGCCGATGTCGTGCTGACCTCGACCCACAAGCACGCCGGGAGCCTGACGCAATCGGCGATGCTCCACGTCGCCGACGGCCGGCCCGAGCTGCGCGACGGCCTCGACCGAGCGATCCGGCTGCTGCGCTCGACGAGCCCCAGCTCGCTGCTGATGGCATCGCTCGACGCCGCCCGCCGACAGCTCGCGGTGCGCGGAGCTCCCCTGCTCGGCGACACGCTCGCCGCCGCCGAGCGGCTCCGTGACCGGATCGCCGAGATCCCCGGCTGCCGGATCCTCGACCGCGCCCAGCCCCAACCGGAGGTCTGGGCGTGGGACCCGCTGCGGATCGTCGTCGACGTCCACGACACCGGGGTCGCCGCGTCCACCCTCGCCCATCGACTGCGCGACGTGCACGACACGCAGCTCGAGCTCCACACGCACACGACGCTCGTGCTCGTCGTCCCGCTCGGCCTGGACGACTCGACCGCGCACCACGTCGCCACGGCGCTGGACACGGCGATCGCCACCTCGGAGCGCGATGGCGGCACGCCGACGCCGGCGATCGACCCGCCGGTCCCGGCGGACGCCACCGCTCCCCGCGTGTCACCGCGCGACGCGTTCCTGGGACCGGTCGAGACCGTCGCACGGGCCCACGCCGTCGGACGCATCAGCGCCGAGGCGATCAGCGTCTACCCGCCGGGAATCCCGACGCTGCTGCCGGGCGAGCCGATCAGCGACGCCGCGCTCGACCAGCTCGTCTCGCTCCACGCCGCCGGTCTCCGCCTGCACGGCGCGGCCGACCCGGACCTCGGCACGCTGCGCGTCACCGCCGCGCCGCGCTGATCACCGAACCCGGGCGGCCGCTTCGGTGAGGACCTCGCCGAGGATGCCCGCCATCTCGTCGAAGATCGCCTGGTCGGCGATCAGCGGCGGCGAAACCTGGACCACCGGCTCGCCGCGGCCGTCGGCGCGGCAGATCAGGCCGGCGTCGAAGAGCCGATCGGAGAGGACGTTCTGCAGCAGGTCCTTGCCCTCCGCCGCCGTGAAGCCCTGCCTCGTGTCCCGGTCCTTGACGAGCTCGAGCGCGTAGAAGAATCCCGTCCCGCGCAGGTCGCCGACGATCGGGATGTCGAGCAGCGGCTCGAGCGTCCGGCGGAACGCGTCCTGCTCGCGGTCGACGTGCCCGACGACGTCCAGGCGCTTCATGATCTCGATGTTCTTCAGCGCGATCGCCGCCTGCACCGGATGACCGCCGAACGTGATCCCGTGCTTGAACATCTCGTCCGACGCGTAGAACGGCGCGGCCACGCGGTCCGAGACGAGCAGCGCACCGATCGACGCGTACGCCGACGAGAGCCCCTTGGCGCAGGTGATCAGATCGGGGCGGATGTCGTACCGCCGTGACGCGAACCAGTCGCCGAGACGGCCGAAGCCCGTGATCACCTCGTCCGCGCAGAGCAGGATCCCGTACTCGTCGCAGAGCGCCCGCACCCCGGCGAAGTACCCCGCCGGGGGCGTGAACGCCCCACCCGAGTTCTGCACCGGCTCGAGGATCACCATCGCCACCGTCTCCGGCCCCTCGCTGCGGATCCGGTGCTCCATGTCCTCCAGCAGCAGCGCGGTGAACTGCTCCTCCGTCTCGTCCGCGGGACGGCGGAAGCGATCGGTGTTGCGGACGTGCGCGACCTGCGGCACGAGCGGCTCGAACGGGCTCCGGATCGACGCCAGCCCCGTGATCGAGAGCGCCCCCATCGACGTCCCGTGGTACGCCACGTCCCGCCCGATCGCCTTCCACCGCCGCTCGCCGTTGAGCGCGTGGTACTGCCGCGCCAGCTTCCACGCCGACTCGACGGCCTCCGAGCCACCGGACGTGAAGAACACCCGCTCGAACCCCTCGGGGGCCAGCGACGCGACCTCCTCGGCCAGCTCGATCGCCCGCGGATGGGCGGAGCCCCAGTTCGTGAAGTAGGGCAGCTCGCGCATCTGCGCGGCGGCGGCCGCGCCGATCTCCTCGCCGTGGCCGTAGCCGATCTGCACGGCGAACAGCCCGGCGAGGCCGTCCAGGTAGCGCTTGCCGTCGACATCGGTCACGTGACAGCCGTCGCCGCTGACGATCACCGGCAGCGGCCGCTGATCGAAGTCCGACATCTGACTGAAGTGCAACCACAGATGATCCTGCGCGGATCGCCGCAGCTCCGCGGCTCCGGCGTGGCTGGCGATCGACGAGATGCTCATGGGCGTCCTTCGGGTCGGGCGTTGGTCAGGCGTGCGGGTGCGGCGGGGCCGCCGGGTCGCGAGCCGGCGGTCGGGTCGGCCGGCGTGCGCGGCGTCGCGAGCCCCATCCGCTCGCCGGCGGCGGTCAGGACGCTGCGCAGGCCCGCGACGATCTCGTCCAGCAGCGCCGCGTCGGCGATCAGCGGCGGCGCGATCTGCAGCACGCTGTCGCCGCGGTCGTCCGCGCGCGCGATCAGCCCCGCCCGGCGCAATGCGTGCGGCAGGAAGCCACGGAGCAGGTCGTCCCGCTCGCTCTGGTCGAAGCGCGTGGCCTCGGCGTCCTTGACCAGCTCGACGGCCCAGAAGAAGCCCCGGCCGCGGACGTCGCCGACGATCGGCAGATCCCGCAGGGATTCCATCCCGGCGCGCAGGTGCGGCTCCAGGGCCCGGACGTTCTCGAGGATCCCGTCGCGCTCGAAGATCTCGATGTTCCTCAGCGCCACCGCCGCCATCACCGGATGGCCGCCGAAGGTGATCCCGTGCCGCAGCACGATCGCGGGATCGAACAGGCCGTCCGCCACCTGCTCGTTGACGAAGACGGCGCCGCCGGGCACGTACGCCGACGTCAGGCCCTTGGCCGTCGTCACCATGTCGGGGACGACGCCCTCGTGCTCGATTCCGAGCCAGTTGCCCAAGCGGCCGAAGCCGCAGATCACCGAGTCGGCGACCAACAGGATCCCGTGCTCATCGCAGATCGCCCGCAGCCCGGCCCAGTATCCCGCGGGTGGCACCAGGCAACCACCGGCGTTCTGCACCGGCTCGGCGATCAGCACCGCGACCTGCTCCGGCCCGGCCGCCGCGATCGCATCGCGGATCTCGTCGAGCAGACGGGCGCAGAACGCGGCCTCGCTCTCTCCGTCCCGCTGCTCGCGGAACGCGTTGGTGTTGCCGACGTGCGTGACGTCGATCGGCGGCGTGCCGAAGCCGTCCTTGAAGCCCGGCACGCCGGTGAACGAGAGCGCGCCGAGCGTCACCCCGTGGTACGCGTTCTTGCGGGCGATCGCCTTCGTCCGCTCCGGCTGGCCGATGGCGCGGAAGTACTCCCGCGCCATCTTCCACATCGCCTCGACGGCTTCCGAGCCACCGTTGGTGAAGAAGACGTGGTTGAGATCCCCCGGTGCGCGCTCGGCCAGCGCCTCGGCCAGCCGAATCGCGGCCGGGTGCGCGGTGTTCCAGTTCGTGTTGAACGGCAGCTCCTGCAGCTGCGAGGCGATCGCCGCGGAGAACTCCTCGCCATAGCTGTAGCCCAACTGCGAGCAGAACAGTGACGAGAGCGCATCGATGTAGCGCCTGCCCGTCGTGTCGAAGACGTAGGCGCCCTCGCCGCGCTCCAGCACGAGCAGGTCATCCGCGGCGGCGGTGCCCGGCTCGGCGCCGGGCTGCGCGTAGGCCGCCGACTGCTTGGTGAAGTGCAGCAGCAGGTGCTCACGCGCCGCCGCTTGGAGGTCGTCGTGCGCGTCCGCGCGCGGGCCGTCGATCGTCGATGACATGCTCGTGCCCCTAGAAGCGCATGCCGCCGGCCGTGGTCTCTGCGGCGCGTACCCCGCCGGACGTCGCCCAGCGGGTCGTCACGACCTTCGTTCGCGTGTAGAACCGGAACGCGTCCTCGCCGTTGGCGTGGAGGTCCGCGTCGATCGAGTCCTTCCAGCCGCCGAACGGCATCCAGGCGATCGGCGCGGCAACGCCGATGTTGACGCCGAGCATCCCGGACTCGGCCTTGGCCCGGAACTCGCGGGCCGCGCCACCGGACTCGGTGAAGAGGATCGTCGAGTTGCCGTAGCGAGACGCGTTGGTGAAGCTCAGCGCGTCGTCGAGGTCGTCGGCGCGGACCACCGCCAGCACCGGCCCGAACAGCTCCTCGGTCGCCACCCGATGATCGCGCCGCACGTCGTCCAGGATCGTGGGGCCGAGGCAGGCGCCGCCTGGCCCGGGGTCGACGTCGCGGCCGTCGAGCACGACCGTGATCCCGTCGCCCGCGACCGCGTCGATCTGGCCGACCAGTCGGGCCCGGGCGTCGGACGAGACCACCGGGCAGACATCGGTCGTGGCGTCGTCGCCCGCACCGGTGCGCAGCGCCGACGCGGCACGGACGATCGTCCGCAGCTGTGCGTCCTGCTGCTCACGCGTCCCGACGAGCACCGCGACCGAGCCCGCCATGCACCGTTGCCCGGCGGCCCCGAACGCCGAGCCGATCACGCCGGACACGACCGTCCGGGGATCCGCGTCCGGCAGGATCACGAAGGCGTTCTTCGCTCCGCCGAGGGCCTGCACCCGCGTGCCGTTCTCGGTCGCCCGCGTCGCCACGTAGCGCGCGGTGGCCGCCGATCCGACGAACGAGACCGCGTCGACCCCCGGGTGATCGAGGATCGCGTTCACGGCGTCGTGCGCGCCGTGGACCATGTTCACGAGCCCCGCCGGGATCTCCTCGATTCCCGCGATGATCTCCAGGTACAGCTCCGCGGTCAGCGGCACCTGCTCGGAGGGCTTCAGCACGAAGCCGTTGCCCGCCATCAGCGCGTACGGCAGGAACCACATCGGGATCATCGCCGGGAAGTTGNNNCCGCGACCACGCCGACCGGCTGCCGGAACAGCTCGACGTCCACCCCGGTCCCGATCCCCTCCAGGTTCTCGCCCTTGAGCAGGTGGGGGCCGGCCATCGCGGCCTCGACCGACTCGATCCCGCGCCCGACCTCGGCCCGCGCGTCGTCGCGNNTCCTCGCGCCGTGCGTCGAGCGCGTCGCGTAGCCGGTACAGCGCCCGGGCCCGAACCTGTGGTGCCGTCGTGCGCCAGCGCGCCTGCGCCCGGCGGGCGCCCTGCACCGCGGCGTCCACGTCGGCCGCCGTCCCCAGCGGGACGTGGCCGAGCAGTTCGCCGGTCGCCGGGTCGCGGTCCTCGATCGTCGCGCTACCGGACGAGATCGCCCAGCCGCCGTCGATGTAGTGGCGCAGCGTGCGCGTCTCAGTCCGTGTGGTCATCAGGGCTCCCGTGGTCGAGCCGGGGCGGGCCGATGGTCGGCCGGGCCCCGCATCCGTGTCGTTCGCGTGCGAGGCGCCGTATTTTACATGGCATCTCGCTCAGGTGTATTCTTTTGTCATGCCCAGACGGTCTCCTCCGGCGCACGGACGTCACCTGGTCGAGCTCACGTCCCCCGCGCTCGCCGACCTACGGCCCGCGGGCCCGGTGGCGTTGTGGCCGGTCGGGGCGGTCGAGCCGCACGGCCCCCATGCACCGCTGGGCACCGACACGCTGATCTCGACCGGCATCTGCGACCGGGCCGCCGAGCGCCTC
>JACYYK010015418.1_pt1 | contig 21590 bp, 20 predicted proteins | sample 8236871 | NCBI WGS metagenome assembly JACYYK01 (sample SAMN14103087, study PRJNA606662) | landfill metagenome | isolation source: landfill solid waste inoculated with endophyte fungus Paravalsa indica | place: India:New Delhi, Okhla landfill site | collected 2017-11-05 | reverse complement strand
TCGCCGAACTTGAAACAGAGCCGCGACTGCAAAATCTGAATGCCGCCGGCGCACCGGGCTTGCCCAGTCGCAAAACTGCATGTGGACGCTTTTGAGGCTCTTGCCCAGGGCAGAATTGGGGCCGACTCCGGACTGACCGGTTCCGACGAGGAATCGGAGAAAGCCGACATTTGGCTTACGAACCAATTCTATTGTTCACCGGCTCAACTGCAGCGACGGGTAGAGGGCCAGGTTGCCATGCCCCACTGCGGCGGAGTCAGAGCCCAACGGCGAATTTTGGCATTGCGCATCGCGCTTCGCTCTTGAACTCCTCTCCCCCATACCGATGTTGTGGGAAGTGGTTGTCATTGCAGAACAATGGGTGGTTTATTTGGACGCTATCAAGAAGATGATGGCTACGCCGAAAGGCATGGAGATCGACTTCCGCAAGCCTCAGGGTGCCCCGGCACTGGTGCCAGCGGATGGCGTGTCCTGGCAAATCTTTGCCAACCCGGTGTCGCTGTTTATCGGCGGGGTCGCGGCCGTACTTCTCGAATTGGCAGAGCCGTCAGTGCGGACCGGTGTCTGGGAGCATAGCAGCTTCCGTCAAGACCCTCTCTCACGGCTGCATCGGACGGGTTACGCTGCGATGGTCACCGTCTACGCGCCTCGTCAGGAAGCCGAGCGCATGATTGGGCGCGTGGTGCGGGCGCATGACCGCGTCCGTGGCAAGACGCCGGATGGACAAGATTATCATGCCAACGACCCGCGACTGCTCGACTGGGTTCATGCTACCGCGACATGGGGGTTCACCGAGGCCTATCACCTGTACGTTCACCAGCTCACTGCCGCGCAAAGGTCCTCAGCATTCAAAGAGGGTGAAACGGCTGCGGGCCTATACGGAGCAAGCGGTGCACCGAACGACTGGCTGGGTTGGGAAGCGCTCCTCGCGAAAACGGCTCCGACTCTGGAGGACCATCCGATCATGAGCGAGTTTCTTGACCTCATGGAAACCACGCCCTTGTTGCCAAAACCATTGCGCGGTGCGCAGCGCCTGCTCGTACGTGCCGCAGTGAGTATGACCCCCGAGCCAGTGCGCTCGCTTGGGCGACTGCGCGATCGCGGACTGCGGCGAGGAGAGACGATGCTGGTGCGTGCATCTGGTAGGATGGCATCGCTTTTTCCTATGTCGGCGCTTCCGCCCCTCCAAGCCACAAAACGGATGCAAGCCACCGGAGAGTTCAACGCCGGGGCGGCCGGGCATTCGTGACGGTATGACGAACGCAGGTCAGCCGTTGCAAGGATGGTTCTGCAGAATCCAAAAGCGATCATTTAAAGGTTCTCAATGATGGCTCTGGGCGGCTGGTGATAGCACAGGTTGATTTGCGTCAGGTTTCTGGTGGGGTACGCTGTATCTCCACCCTCCGAACAGGAAATCCGATGAACTACAGTCCACTCAACGAACCTGAAAGCGTCGCACGCGCCTTTGTCGAGGCATGGAACTCGCTGACCTTCTACGTAAAATCCACGCAGACTTCAAATCCTTCGCCGTGTCCCATCCGCCAGCCAAGAATACAGCAAGTGCCTCCTTGCACACCATAAGGGTCAGGAAAAAGGGATCGCCCCGGGCTGAGCGTGGCAGAGGGCGAACTGGTCCTTGTCTCCGAGTTCGCTTACAATCGCGTCAGATTGCCGTGTATCCTCCGTCGACGAGGTAATAGCTGCCACTGACAAACGATGCATCGTCGGACAACAAGAACCGCACAACCTTCGCCACCTCATCTGCCCTTCCAAGGCGGCCGAGCGGATGGCGTGCCACCAGTTGCTCTCGGACATCCTGAGGCAGGTTTGCTAGAAGTGGGGTGTCAATATAGGCCGGGCCGACACAATTGATGCGCAGGCCCTGCGGCCCATACTCTGCCGCAGCGTTTTTCGTCCGCCCGACGACACCATGCTTTGCCGCCGTATAGGCGCTGTTGCCGATTGCCGCGACCATGCCATGGATAGAGGCCATGTTGACAATGGCACTTTCTGCGGCGCCTGCTTCGAGCATGGCAGGGATCTGGTAGCGCATGGCGTAGAGAACACCATTGAGGTTGATGTCGATCACGCGATTCCAATCTGTAAGATCGACTTCACCGGTAGGAGCAGCGTTTCCACCAATTCCGGCATTGTTCACCGCGTAGTTCAGTTTGCCATAAGTGCTGAGTGCGAACGCAACAGCCCGTTCGTTGTCGTCCGGCGAGGCACTGTCCGCGACGAACGGGCTCGCCGTTCCGCCAGCAGCTGCAATTTCGTCAGCTACTCTTTGGGCTCCTGCTTCGCTGATATCAGCCACGACAATACTGGCGCCGAGGCCCGCCAGTTCCTTGGCAATCGCTTCGCCTATCCCGGAGCCTGCGCCGGTAACCAAGGCAACCTTGTTTTGGAAAGTCATAGTCTGTCCTTTCTTGTCGGGTGTGCTCGCCCGAGCTAGCAACCCCGGCATCGCTGTGCGGGTGATCTGCTGATGTTAAGCCTACCACACGACTTCAGTCGAATGCAGGGCTATCAGCATGGCCTCCACGTGCCGCTCACGATACATCTCAAAATGGTCAGGGGCGATCTCATTGGATAAAAAGCTGGCCCAAGCCGGTGGTGGCGTCGCCTTTGCTGCAATGGCGACCGCACGTCAGGTCGCATCCATCAGGATGGTGGCCAGGGTCCAGACGACTCAAAGTGGTATTGATGTCGTTTGGCGACATCGTCCCCATTGCTGTCCAGTAGTCGTTCACAGCATCCCTAGTTGCGTTGCGGACGAGATCAAACAAGAAAACTGCGCAACAAATCAGACCGGGTCAGTATTCCCACCATCATCTCCTCATCGAGGACCGGGAACATGCGGTAAGGCCGGGCGATGAACCGCTCTGCAGCCGAAACGATATCTGTGGCCGCGTCCAGGGTCTCGGGATTGCGCGTCATGTAGCGCTCGACGGTCCCGCCCCAATGCCCGTAATAGGCGGCGTTCAGCGCGGCTTTAAAGCAGTCCTTCTTGGTGAGTATCCCCACAAGCTCACCCGAGCCATCGACCACCGGTGCTCCCGCAATGGCTTCATCCATAAGAAATCCTGCAGCAAACCCGATCTCGTTTTCCGGCGAGAGCGTCCTGACATCGGTAACCATGAACTGCGCGATCGAAATCTGTCCCTTCACGGCGCCTTCCTTCCGCTTTTTCGTCGGCACACACCGCATTCGATGCCTTCAATGCAGTCAAGGCCGCCGCACGATCCCTTGATCGGCGGGCGCCCTGCCAGGACACCCAATGCCAGGCCGCCAAACGCCAACAAAAAGACCACAAGAGTAAACAGGATCAGCATGAAGCCTCCTCAACCCAGCACATGATCGCCAATGGCCCCGACCATAATGGTCCGAATTGCCCCACCGTCGCGCACCAGCAAAACCGCATCCAGGCCCAGCTCGGTGGCCAGGGCCTCGGCCTGATCGTGCTCCATTGCCATCAGGGCCGTCGCCCAGCCATCTGCGGTTGCAGCGCTCTTGGCCACTACGGAAACCGATACCGTCCGGCCCGTCACCGGGCTCCCGGTCCGAGGGTCGATGATATGACTGACCTCGTGGCCATCGACGCCATAGGCCTGTGCCGAAACCCCCGACGTGGCGATGGCGCTGTTGCGCAGTTTCAGCCCCATCCCCAGAGTGCCAGATGCTCCTTCAATTGCCACCTGCCAATCCCGGCCGTCGGGATGTCTTCCCCGCGCGCACAGCTCGCCCCCCAGATCGAGCAAAAAGTCCCCAACACCTTGCGCCTCCAGCGCCGTGGCCATCCGGTCGAGCGCATGCCCCTTGGCGATACCACAAAGGTCCGCGCTCAACCCCGCATCCGACTTGCGAACCGCCACCGCGTTGATCCCAAGCCCCTCATACTGACCCCACGCCTGAGCATGGATGGGGCCAAACCCGTAGCGCGCGACAACAGGTCCGACGGTTGGATCGAAGGCCCCGCGGCTCTGGCGGGCGATATCGAGCCCCTTGCTCAGAACCCCCCGGAACTGATCGGAAGCGGGCAGCCAGTCCGTTGTCATGGCGCCATTGAAAACGGACAGGGCGCTGTCTGGCCGATAGGGCGAAAATTCAAGATCGACATCGTCGACGATTGCCTCGAGCGCGGCGCGCGCCGGTTCAATGCCGCTTGAAACCGTCAGCCGCCAATAGGTGCCAAATGCAGCCCCTCCGATCACATCGACACCGGCTGCGGCCCAGCCTGCGGTTGGGGCCAGCGAGGCGGCACCGGTAAGGGCGAGAAAACTACGGCGCGTCAGCATGGTCATATCCCGAAATCGTCGTTGAAGATGGAAGCTGGCTCGACCCCGTTTTCGTCGAGCATGGCAAATACCGCTGAGATCATCAGGGGCGGCCCACACAAATAGAACTCGCAATCATGGGGCGCCGGATGGTCCTTGAGGTAGCGATCATGCACCACCTCATGAATGAAGCCGACTGGCCCCTCCCAGCCATCCTCCGGTTGCGGCTCGGACAGTGCCAGGGTCCAGGAGAAATTTTCGTGTTCTCTTGCGAGCGCATCGAACTCGTCTCGATAGAAGATGTCCGCACCGCTCCGGGCGCCATACCAGAAGCTGATTTTGCGCCTGGTCCCCTTGGCGAGTTGTTCGTGGATCATGGCGCGAAGGGGCGCCATGCCGACACCGCCGCCGATAAAGATCATTTCCTTGTCTGTGTCCTGGACCCGGAAATCGCCAAACGGGCCGGAAACCTCGACACTGTCGCCCGGTTCGAGACCGAACAGATAGGACGAGACGATCCCGGGTAGAATATCGCGCGCGCCCGCGGGCGGCAAGGCGAGGCGAATGTTGAGGACAATCTTGCTCTTGTCCTGGGGGCGGCTTGCGACCGAGTAGGCGCGATGGGTGGGCTCGGCATTGTGCACCCGCAGGTCGCGCACGCCCAACTCGCTCCAGGTGGGTTCAAACCGCGCCTCTGCCTTTAGCGCACTCAGATCGAGGTCATATGCGGGCGCGTCGACCTGGACATAGGCGCCGGCCGTGAAGTCGAACTTGGTGCCTTGCGGAACAGACAGGACAATTTCCCGTATGAGCGGGGCCAGGTGCCGGGTCGAAAGCACCTGCGATGTCCACCTTTCTGCCGAAAGGATCTCTTCGGCAACGTTGACGTCCAGAGGGCCGCGCACAATCACCTGACAGGAGAGCCGCTGCCCGTTGCGAATCTGGGAGCGGCCAAGTAGCGCCGTCTCGGTCGGCAAGGGCTCTCCGCCGCCCTCGGGCAGGCCAACCCGGCACTGGCCGCACGTTCCTCCGCCCGCACATGCAGACGGCACGGCAATTCCCGCGTCATTGAGGGCGGTCAACAGTTTGGTGCCGGTCGTGCCCACGATCTCACGACTCCGATTGACGGTGATCGCCACCGGTCTGGCCGGGGAAAGAATGGCGCGAGCCGTCATGACAACGATGGAAAGCGCGAGGATCAGCGCAACGATCAGGGCGGTGGCCAGAAGGATTTGGGTCATCAGCCAATCCCCGCAAAAGCCGTAAATCCCATCGAGAGCAGACCCGTGATGATGAAGGCCATGCCCAGGCCACGCAGACCATCGGGGATATCAGCATAATTGAGCCGCTCTCGCAGCGCGGCAAGGGCCATGATGGCCAGCGCCCAGCCGACCCCGCTGCCAAAGCCGAACACGACGCTTTCCCCGAAATCATATCCCCGTTCCACCATGAACAGCGAACCGCCGAGAATGGCGCAGTTAACTGTAATCAGCGGCAGGTAGATCCCCAGGGCGCGATAGAGCGTCGGCACGAACCGGTCGAGAACCAGCTCGAGGATCTGCACCATCGCGGCAATGACGCCAATAAAGGCAATGAGGTTGAGGAATGTCAGATCGAAGCTGCCCAGCCCCAGAGCCTCCCAGGTATCCGGTTTGAGCAAATAGGAGAAGATGAGGAAGTTGAGAGGCACGGTAATCGTCTGGACGACCGTCAGGGCAATTCCCAGACCGACAGCGGTTTCGAGGCGTTTGGAGACGGCAAGAAACGTGCAGATGCCCAGAAAGAAGCTCAGCGCGAGGTTTTCCGCAAAGACCGAGCGCAGGAAGAGGTCGATCACTTCGCTCTCTCCTTGGTTCCCGGTTCAAGATCGAAGTCGACCGGCTCCACCTGAGCGGTGCGGACCGAGCGGATTGCCCAGATGAGCAGCCCCAGAACGAAGAAGGCGCTGGGTGCAAGCAGCATCAGATTGAGCGGGATGAACCAACCCCCATCATAGATGGTAAGGAAAACCGTCTGCCCGAACAGCGTACCGGCGCCAAACAGTTCGCGAAAAAATCCCACGATCAGCAGCACCAGCGAATAGCCCAGCCCATTCCCCAGTGCGTCGAGCATCGAGGGCGCGGGCGGATTGTGCATGGCAAAGGCCTCAGCCCGGCCAAGCACCAGGCAGTTGGTGACGATCAGTCCCACAAAGATCGAAAGGCGCTGGCTCATCTCGAAGGCGAAGGCTTCAATGATCTGATCGGCCACGATCACCAGCGAAGCAATGATGGTAATCTGGACGATCAGCCGGATCGAGGTGGGAATGTGCCGCCTGATCAGCGAAATAATCGCGCTGCCTGTGATCAGAACGGCGGTCAGCGCAAGGCACATGATCGCCGCTGTCGACATCGACGTTGTCACCGCGAGAGCCGAGCAGATTCCCAGGATCTGCAGGGTCACGGGATTGTTGTCAATGATGGGACCGTAAAGGGTACGCAGCGCGTTCATCGCTCAAAGCTCTCCGCGCGCAAGGTTGTCGAGCACCGGCCCGAACCCGTTCGGCCCCAGCCAGAAATGCACGGCATTGGTGATACCGTTTCCGGTTCGCGTCGCCCCGGTGATCCCGTCGATCTCGAATTCGGTCGTCGCCCGACCGCGCACGACGTCGAGCCGAATGTCACCCTCCAGGCCGACGAGATGCTTGCCCGGCCAGAGCGCCTGCCAGGCGGGCTCCTCGATCCGGGCCCCGAGCCCCGGCGTCTCCCCCTGCTCGGTAACCGAGAAAGCGGCGACGGTGTTGAGATCTCCTTCGAGGGCAAGATTGGCCCTTATGACCGACTGATAGCCGGCGCCGGAGATGGGCAAGATAACCAGACGCAATTGCCCTGCCTCGCGCAGGACGTGAATGGGCACCAGATCGGGACGGCGACCGATTCCGGCGATATCCTCCTCAGCGGAGAGAACCGTTGAGGTTTCCGGATCGTCGCGTGCAGCCGCGGCATCAAAAGTCTCGGGGTCAACATCGTCTGCAATTTGGCCGGTGCGCAGGTCGACTACGATCGTCTCGAGACTGTCACCGCCCGCCTCTTCGATCAGCGCCGCCATTTCGGGCATCGAGGCCAGCATTTCCTCCATGCGCGCCGCCTGTTCGGCGGCAAGGTTGGCCTGCTGGATTGGTCCCAGGATCACCGCCGCGCCCGAGAGGACAACCGCGCAAACCGTAGAAACGGCGAAAGCGACAGCAAGGGTTTTGGTGCGGCTCTCATTGGGCAGGGCAAGCAGGTTGCGCCAGAGCGCCACCGGGTTGAGGTCAGCCATTGCGGGGCCTCCATGACCGTTTAATTGCCGCGATGACTGCAGCATCGATAAGGGGAGCAAATAGGGAAACGACAAGCGTCGCAAAGATTATGGCTTGCGGGCCATCAAAGCCCGTGTCCCGCCAGCCAAAAAGCGCCAGAAGAGCACCGGCGGCAAATCCATAGGCCCAGCGACCGATCCGGGTTGCCGAAGACGCCACAGGATCTCCGACCAGAAACACCAGGCCGAACATCAGGCTGCCCTGGGTGAAGATGAGCAGCGGGTCGTGTCCGAGGACGACCGAAACAAGAACTGACCCGATGATCGACGATATGACGATTTGCCAGGAGAGGATGCCCGTCGCCATCAGCAAGAGCGCCCCCGGAAGGACGGCGAAAGCGAGCAGCAGCCCTCCGGCGTCGATATCTGTTTGCGGGAAAGCGAAAAAAAGAAAGGCAAGCGTTGCCACGGCGGAATTGACGACGTTTCGCCCCCATCCACCAAACACCTGTTCGCCGATCACCGTGCCGAAACTCGCCGCGAGCACAATCTGCCAGGGGGCGAAATCGCCCGGAGCCAGGATGCCCACGGCAATTGCAGTGACAAGTGCGATCGGAGAGACCGGTTGTGCGCGAGCCCACAGAAACACCAGTTGCCAAGCGATCACCACGATCAGTGTCAGGACCATGTGCCAAAGAGCAACCGGGCCGAAAGCACCGACCGCCGCCGCAGCAGCAGGAAGTGCCCCCGCCGCGATCATCCAGGAAATCGTGTCCCGGTGCCATACGCCGGCTCTCATGCCCCTTCCTCCAGACTGTCCAGCACCATCCTCAACCTTTGGCCAAAGTCGGTCTGCCCGCCCGTCAGATAGGTCGCCAGTGCCATATCCTCTTCGGCAAGCCAGGCGCAGCCAAGTCTTTCCGCCGCTTCCACATCGGTGATCGAAAGGGCCCTCAGCAAAGGCACCACCGGAACATTGGATCCCAGGCTTTGCTCAAGAGCTTGAGTGGGGATGAAGGGCGCCGGCTTTTGCGCCTTGCGCAGCGCTTCGACCAGCCAGTGAGATCGCGCCGGCTGACGGCGCTCGATGATGGTTGCCTGTCGATCGTACCGCCCAAGAAAGGCGCTCTCGCGACCCGAAATCAGCGGGCCGGAAAGGATCGTTTTCGACCCCGGAGTCAGATCTGCCCGCGTCAGGGCATGCAGGTCCGCGCCCAGCGGGACCTGTGCGAGCCGCGGATTGCGCAGGCCGGGACCGGACAGGGCAATGACCCGAAAGGGATCAATTGTGCCGGTTTTAAGAAGGTGCCCGATGGCCATGACATCCTGATATCCGACATGCCAGACCTCCTGCCCAGCGCCGGGCCGATAAAGATGGGCAATGTGCGTTCCCACCAGTCCCGCCGGATGAGGACCGGTAAACCGGACAACCTGCANNCCTCAGTCAGAAGCGCAAGAGCTGAAAGACCCCGGGAAAAGTCTTCGCGCCGCTCATCGATGATGGCTCGGGGATCGGGCGCATGGGGCGCCGTATCGATTGCGGACACGAAGATGGCCTGGGCCTTCCCCTCAGTATCGGGAATCCGATCAAAGGGCCGGGCGCGCAGCGCCGGCCATTGACCGCTCTCCAACAACAGCTCGCGCAACCCTTCTTGCGTGGATGCACTTGCCGCATCGAAATCCAGGCGCCGGTCCTTTCCGTCATGGAGAATGCTGACCTCACTGAGCCTGCGGCCCGCACCGAACTCGACGCGCTCGATCTCGCCTGAAACCGGCGAACAGAAAACCACCCGCGGGTTGCTGCGGGCTCTAAAAAGCGGCGTGCCGACGCTGACCTGCTGCGAGGGCTCGACGAGCACCTCGGCCCTGAGCTTTCCAAGGTCGTGGCCCACAAGCCCTATGCGTGGGACAACGAGGTTTCGCTCGATCTGTTGGTCCGGCGCGCCCCTGAGAGGCACGGCAAGACCTCGCCGCAAAGCAATTCTCATTTGACCTCACAGGTTGCGAAGGTCACCATGCATGGCCAGAGACAGGCTCCCTTGATCTCGATCAACCCCAAAGGCCTAACATTGGGGCATCCTTGGCGCAAACCGAAAGGGGTAGCAATGCTTGCTCTTATTCTCAGGACGGGAATGTTGCTTGCCATTCTCGGTGTAATTCCCAATGCGGCGTGGGCTCAGCAGAGCGAACCGGATGTAAGCATTGTCGAGCAATGGCTCGGCTCACAACACGCCGATGCACAGTCCCCCTCGTTCCGGCACTGGGAGGGGGAACGGGCGGTTCCAGGAACGTGCGCCATGTGTCACTCTGGCGAAGGGTTCCGGGACTACCACGGGTTCGACGGAAGTGTCTCTGGAAGCATTGAAGGTTCGATTGCCCCAGGAGGTGTGGTTGATTGCGCCACCTGTCATAGCGATGGCGCAGCAGCAATGGAGAGCGTGGAATTTCCATCAGGCATGAATATCGATCATCCCGGTTCCTCGGCTACATGCCTGAGCTGCCATCAGGGACGGCAATCTGGTGGCGCGGTCGCAGCGGCCACAGGCGGCATCGAGGACGACACTGTCGATCCTGAGTTGAGCTTTATCAACCCCCACTACGCGGTCGCTGCCGCGACCCTGTACGGCAGTCAGGTTGGCGGCGGGTATCAATATCCGGGCAAGAGTTACATGACTCGGTTCGAACACGTCGCCCGGTTTTCCACCTGCACCGACTGCCATGACCCGCACACGCTCGAAGTCCCGATCGAAACCTGTGCGCGGTGTCATGACACCCTCTCGCCAAGGGCTATTCGGACATCGGAAGTGGATTTCGATGGCGATGGCGACATCACCACCGGCATCCACGCCGAAATCGACAGGTTGAAAACCATGCTTCTCGACGCCATTGAGAACTATTCGATCGAGGTCTCGGGAGAGCAAATCGCCTATGTGGAGCGCTATCCCTATTTCATGTTTGCCGAGGGAGAAACCGAGGCCGGATCGCCCTACGCGGCGTGGACCCCGCGCCTCCTGCGCGCCAGCTACAACTTTGCATTCGTCACCGCGGACCCGGGCGCCTACGCCCACAACCCCCACTACGCCCTGCAACTGCTCCATGACAGCATCATGGATCTGTCCGCAGCAACAGGAAAGCAGGTGGAAATAGGAGAAAGGCCCCGCTAGGGACGGGCTCGTGGAATTGCTGGCGCATGCGCCCACTGCCGGCAGGCATTTTTGCAGTCAACCCAGAGCGGGTGCAGTAGCGCCGCTCTGGGCCTTGCCATCACCAAGGCGTGATTGGCGATTTCGCGTCCGGTTACAAGCCGGCTCCGACCGGATCTGGCGCGATCACCGCACGACGAGAACCGGGATTGTGCTTGTGGTCAGGACCTCATTGGTTTGGCTGCCCAAAAGCATCTTGCGAAAGCCGCGGCGCCCGTGGGACGCCATAACGATGAGATCGGCTCCCAGATTCTGGGCGGTTTCAACGATCGCATCCGCGGCATATCGGTTTGGGATATGCAGGGTTTCGTACTGCACGCCTTCCGCCTCCGCTCTCCGGCCCGCCTCGCTCAGGATTTCCTTGATGGCTTGACCCATAGCCTCCTCATAGCTCGCGATCGCGTTCGCATCCGCCTCGGCAAGGGCCCCGGAAGCCCAGATGTCGGTGACCGAGACAATCGTGACTTTAGCACCAATGGATGCCGCAAGTTTCAGGCCATGGTTGAGGCCGCGACTTGCCATCTCTGAACCGTCCGTCGCAATGAACATGTGTTTGTACAATATTCTCTCCTTCTTTGAAATTGNNGCCATCTGAGCTTGCGCAACTTCTCCTGTCGGCCCGGGCTTGGGACAGGAACCTGGTCACTTTTCAGCTGGCGCGTTCGGCTATCCTGCCCCTTGACAATGGACCAAGCAAGACGTCTGCGAGGTACGCGAATGTTGTGTCCGACGAGGTAGCTCTCAGCGAATGGCTGGCTTCAGAAGGTAGCGTAGCGACCGAAAAGTCGGGCGCTGATCCTCGTCGTATGGCTTGTTCGCGGAACGTCAACTTTCAGGAAATCGGAAAAGCGGTCTGAATGGCTGAAATTGGGGCGCGTTGCTGCCGTTCGAGAATGGAATGATTTCCTCGCTGTGCAAAGCCACCTTCCGATAACTTTCGATTATCGGAACATGGGTTCTCCGGTCTTTCCAAGGCAATCGGGGGATGCAAGCAATGTGAAGCTAAGCGGCGTTAGCTTCCATTTCTGCTTCTCTGAGAGGTTCCGGACCGACCGTCGCTCGAAAGTTTTCGAGTGCACATGGCCCGTTCCAGCCGCGCTGGAGATGGGTGGCCCCGATCTGGAAGCCTGATGCAGGCCATTCCCGCGGTTGGGGCGTCAGAACCACCCTCTTAAACCCGAACCCTTCATTGCCAATCTGGCGCAGCCGGCGTTTTGTGCCGAAATGGTTGATGGGGCACAAAAAGACGATGTTGTCGGCGATATCGAGGGCGTGGAATAGGAACGCTTTGAAATCGGAGTAGGGCGGGTTGGTGATGATCCAATCCACTTTCCGCGTATAGCCGAAAAAGTCCCGACCCATGGCGATCTCGCACCAATCGCGCTCTAGGTGCTCAGGAAATTGGTCGAAAAAGGCACCCTGGCCACGGGCCGGTTCGAGCACGATGCCGCTCATTTCCGAAACGAATGCACCAATGACGCGCCGGGCCAATGACGGCGTCGTCATGACGATATCGGCTTCGGGTGGATTTGATTTAGGGACGAGGGGGCGCCCCTGCACCCTTGGATCGCGTAGCGCGGATTTGTGTCCGATGGCGCCAAGATAGGCGAGCAGCACGGGCAGGGTGCCGGTAAAGCGGGTTTCAAGCGCGACAATCGTCGGTTGGGTCACTCCGATCCGGTGCGCAAGAGCCCGCTGGGATAAGCCGCGAGCCGAGCGCAGGGCTGCCAACGATCGACCCGGATCGTGGGTGACGCTCTCAAGCCACCCCCACACCAGGCCGAGTGCGGCAATAACGTTTGAAACTGTCCCGAGTTGACCACCACCGGCTTCGATCTGGCGGATCGATGGCGTGGAGACACCGGCGATCCTGGCCAACGCTTCCTGCGTCAGCCTATTGGATTTTCGTCGAGACTTAATTTCGGCATCGAAAGCTGTGCGCAAGGTTTGTTGGTTTTTTGCCACGGGAATCGCAAGAAAGTTTGATCGATTGCCCTGCTTAGAGCGCGACGATTAACATTTGCTGATCGTACGGTAGGCTGACCCTGTCGATTGTTGGGTTCCGCATCGGACGGCAGCTTCGCGCCCTTATGCATTCCGGCCGTTCGACTTACACTTGAGACTTCCCGAAGGCCGACATTGCTTATGGAGCAACCGAGCGCCGGCAGATTTCTTGGCGTATGTGTTCGAATCCCACGCGGTCCGCCACCCAACTTATTGGAATCATTCTTTGATTCGTATTCGGCCTCCAGAATGGCGCGGAACCGCGGGGTTGCGGGCCAAAGCTGTTGACTGCGTGGCCTGTCCGAATCGCCGATTTCGCTCTCTCCTGGCCGATATTCTCCGGACCTGTTGACTGCGCGGATTCGGTAAAGTTCTGCAAGTCACTGGATAACATGAGTATTTTTAGAGGCTGGCTGAGCACTTCGACGGGAGTCGCGTTTGGTAAACGCGCCACAAATCCAACTGTACTGCGCGGTGGCGGGCTGCCTTGAATGGCCTTCGACAGCCGGATCCACCTCCATAGTGCATGCCCTTCTCAAGGGGTGAGTTCGAACGGTCCGTGGTCCCATTGCTGGTTGGTAAACTCGTTAAGCTGCAGCCCAGCCTTGCCGGGATCCTCCACCAGCAGATACTTCCAGACACCCTGATCGCCGAGGCCGTTGACCGCCTCCACCCAGCGCTGGGCCGCCTTCGACTTGGCATCGGCGTCATCGTCTACTCTCCCCTTGATCTCGACGATGACGTTCTCGCCGCGATCCGTGACAACAATGAAGTCAGGGACATAGTTCGAAAGCAGCCCACGGTGCCGGTAGGGAATGGTGAAGCCCAGCCTGTCGTTCTTCACCCACCGCATCACGCCCGGATGGCTGTCCAGGAGGAAGGCTGCGCTTTGCTCCCATTTCTTTGTGTCCGCCACCATCGCGTTGAGGTGGCACCGCGTGACCGGATAGATCTGCTTCGTGGTATGGAAATCGACGTAGAGCGTGCTCCCACGCCCAGCGGCGCCCTGCGGAATGACTGCGACCTCTCCTGTGCCGGTCGCCGCGCCTTTCTTGATGGCCTCGATGAGGGAACCAGTGGCGGCCTTCATGTACTCGCCTACCAGCAGCACGTCACAAGGCCGGCTGTCCCCCTTTCGCTCCAGTTTCTCGGACAGGAAACGCTTGGCGGCGAAGGCGACCTTGGGAAACAACTGCTGGACCGGAACAGCCTCCGTTCCGTTGTCCGCCAGCCATTGCTCGCAGATCTCGCGGGCCAGCCTGAACGCCACCTGCTGATCGCGGAAGCGATTGCGCCATTCCTTGAGGGACAGCACGGGTCGTTCTCCGGGGCCGAAGGCAGCCAGAGTGCCATCGGGCGTTGTCAGCGGGGTGAGTTCGACGACCTGAGGTATCTTCATCGGGTCGATCGTGACCTTGGCCACCTTGTTCCAGTCGATGTGGACGTCGAACTGGCCAGACTGGTGGTAACCCGAGACGACAGGGAAAATGATCTCGTAATCCGCCTTCTCCGGAACCGAGAAGATGTGGTTCGGATCCGGCTGCGGCGGTTGCGGACCGACCGGCTTCACCTTGAAAGGAATCAACTCAAACGGGACACCGAAGACCTTGGCCGTCTCCTCGGCAAACATCTGCGTCTCCTCGTCGAGCGCGTAGCTCTTGCGGCGCAAGGCACGGCCGACCACCTGCTCGCAAAGCAATTGCGAGCCAAAGGGCCGCAGGCCGACAATATGCGTGACCGTGTTCGCGTCCCATCCTTCCGCCAGCATCGCCACCGAGATGATGCACCGGACATCGCGGCCGGGCGGGACGCGCTCATCAACCCATTTCAGCGAGCCATCATTGTCGTCACTGGCAACCTTGTCGTTGTGCTTGCGGACAAGCTCAGACCAGTCCTCCGGAACCTTGCCACCCGGCCATTCCGCCTTGCCGACGGTATCGAGAATGAACCTGAGGCGTCTGGTCTCTTCCTTGGAGCCGCCTTCCTCGATGTCCTCCATGACCTTCGAGTCGATGCGAACCGTGACCTCCTGGCCGGGCGCATTGCGGAACCACGCGGGCGAGACGCCGTAGCCGTCATTCCCGTTCGCCAGCCAGTCGTGCACCTCCTTTGCCACTGCGGTGTCGCGACAGACGACGATGAACACAGGCGGGACCGGGTGCTTGTGCTGCTGCTTGGAATGCTGCTCCCATTCGATAAACCGCTCATGCCATTCCAGCGCCAGCAGGTTGATCGGCGCCGAGGCATAGTTCATCACGATCTCGGGCGTGATGTTGGTGCCGAGACCGTCCTCCTTGGCTTTCGCCTGAACCCAGCGCCAGATGTTGAAATAAGCCGCTTCCTCGGCGCCAGTCACATCGCGGGCGGGAAGCTGCGGGATCTTCACCAGCCCGGATTCGATCGCATCCAGCAGGCCGAAATCCGAGACGACCCACGGAAACGGCTTGCCGACCTCGTTTCCTGACCCCTGGATGTAGAACGGCGTCGCCGACAGATCGACGCAGAGGTTGATCCCCCGCCTGCGGCTGCCACCTGCGAGCTTGTTGATCCGGTCGAGCCCCTCGATCCAGATCGTGGCCTCGCGCGCGTTCTTGCTGGCCAGATCCTTGTCCTCGTCGAGGCTTTCCTCGGATGCCGCATCACCCCGGCGATAGGCGTGGTGTGCCTCGTCGTTGAAAATCAGCCAATGCGGGCTACGGCCCTTGCCGCTGCCCATCTCGCGCCGGATGCGCTTGAACCATGCCTGGTCGGATTCGAAATACTTGACCTCGACGCTCTGGTTGGCCTTGCCGGCGTTCTTGACGACCTCGACCGGCTCGCCGGTCTTCACCACCTTGGCGCTGTCGCCATTGACGGTGTTCGTCTCCTTCTTCGCCAGCCGATGCCAGTTCGCGATCATCACCTCGCCGCGGCGCAGATCCTCCATCCGGTGCGGCGGCACCAGCTGGCGGGTGCGGTAGAGGCTCAGGTCGCCAAGCGCGGGGTCCAACTCCTGCAGCCGCTCGCGGATCGTCACGTTCGGGCAAACGATCAGCACGGTGTCCGAGAACCGGTCGTCGCGCGGGGACGCCACGCGGTTCAGGATCGACCAGGCGGTCAGCATACCCATGACGGTGGTCTTGCCGCTGCCCGTCGCCATCTTGCAGGCATAGCGCAGGAAGGCGCGGATGCCGGCGGCCTTGGCTTCCAGCCCCGGCTCGTCCTTCGGGATCTCGGGCAGACCCTTGCGATAGACCTCCTTGGCTTCGACCAGAAAGATGATCGTCTCGGCCGCCTCGATCTGGGCGAAGAACAGCCGCTGCATGCGCTGATCGGTGCGCCACAGGTCCAGCAGTTCGCGCGTCACCGGCGAGGCGCCGTCATAGGCGACGCCGCCGCTATGGATGCCGGCTCGCCAGTCCTTCACCCGGCCCCGGATAGCGTTGACGATCTCGAGCTCGACTTCCTCGCCCGCCTGGCTTTCGAACAGCTCGGCCTGGTCGCGGCTGGCGCGACCGCGCCCGGAATGTTCCGGCACGCGATAGAAATAGCTGGCGCGGCGGCGGCCCTCGGCCTTGTGCGGCGGCTTGGCCTTCTCGATCTTCCAGTGCAGCAGCGGCTCGCGGAAGGGCGAGTTGATGATGGGCGACTCGACCTCGGCGACGGTCAACGGGGCGTCCTTCGGGGCGGCTTGCGGCATCAGACGGCATCCTCGGCGCTGCGGGTCGCCATCAGCTCGTTGCCGCGCTCGTCGATCACCTTGACCGCGATGCGGCCTTTGTCACCCAGCGCGAAGGGCTCGCTGACGGTGCCGGCCAGATGCGACCAGACGCTGTCCTCGAACTGACCCTTCAGCGAGTTCTGCAGGTTGTCCCAGGCGCTGGTCTTGGGGAAGAACACCTGGCTGGCATAGAAGGCCATGCCGTTGTGATTGGTGTCGAGCATCCAGCACGGCAGGTTTTCCGCGTCGATATGGTCGGTGTCCATCAGATGCGGCAGGAAGATATCCAGCCCGCGCAGCGCCACGCGGTAAAGGGCCGTGCCGTCGTCGCGCTTGCCCGCCTTTTCCAGCCGCACATCCGGCAGGCCGGTGATGGAGAAGATTTCGCTGTTCTTCGTGGTCTTCAGCAGGTCCGACATCACCACGTCCGGCGTTATGGCGATATAGGCGGTCGGGATCTTCATCTTCTCCAGCAGCTCGCGCGCCTTGGCCTGGATGGCGAAGCCGAACAGGAACAATTGGCCAAAGCCCTGTTGCATCGCCTCCATCGCCGCGTTGAACACATAGTCCGAGCCGATGGCGCCGTCCTCGGGGCCGAAGGCGATGGCGATAGTGGTTTCGGCGCCGTTCTTCGCCACAGCCTCGGCATGCAGGTATTCGCGCCCGGCCAGCGGACGGACATTAGCCAGTTGCAGCGTGACATTGCCCGGCAGGCTGAGCGACTGGCTTTGCCGCAGCACCTCGATCATGCGGTCGAGATAGGCGCGCGGGCTGGAGGATTGCGGCTGCGCCGTCGCGTCCCCGGCATCCTCCTCCATGCTCATCGCCGCCTGAATCGTCGCCTCGACGGTGAAGGGGCCGCAGACGCGGGTGATCTTGGTGTTTTCGGAAGGCAGATCAGAAAGCGTGATTGTCGCTGGGTCGTCGTTGTTTACGATCGACTTGAGTGTGATACGAGGAACCAATCCGCCGATTTCCTCGCCTTTCCTGTTTTGTTTTCGCTCGTGAACAAAGCCGCCAGCCGGCCCTTTGGACGGTTCTTTCAATCGATACCAAGGGAAGGTGCTGGTTAGGAGTCGCTGTCGCGCCAAGGCAATAGGAACACGCGAGGTGTCTATCGTGATCCACCGGCGCCCCCACTGCTCTGCTACTACCGCTGTCGTCCCGGAGCCACAGGTTATATCTAGCACCAAGTCACCTGGGTCGGTTGCCATCAACATGCAACGTCGAACTGCGGATAGAGCAGTCTGCACCACATAGACCTTCTTTCCGCCGAACTGGTTTTGCCCCAGAGTGTCCTGCCAAATGTTTCCCAGCGGAAATACCGGGAAATCGGAGAACTTTCGCACATAAGCCAACGAGTTCTTCGTGGCGGTAATTCGGCCCTCGGCAAGGAGCCGCTTCATGCCGCTTTCGTCGGTTTTCCAGTATCCCGGCTCGGGTCGAAATATCTTCCCATTGAACTCGACATCATAGCGCGACCCAGGATTTTGGGACGTGATATTATCGAAAGCAACGAGTTCGGCCCCATCGGGAAGTTGAAGTTCGCCATTTTCATCTTCGAATTGGCTTGCAGGTTTCGCTGTGCCGTCCGCGAGCATAACGCGCGTGTAACCAGTGGCTCCTTGCTGTCCGCGCACCTTGTGCATGAACAGAGGGTTGTACTTCAGCTGGGACTTGTCCCGCGCATACCAGAGAATAGTGTCGTAGATGCTCGAAATGAGCGTTGAAGTGGAGGAGGTCGTCTTTTGAAAAGCAATGGCGGATACGAAATTCTCAGCACCGAAAACTTCATCAAGGATCTCGCGAACGTGATGGATGTTGTCGTCGGAGATCTGAAGGAATATTGAACCCGAAGGATTCAGTACTTCCTTTGCAAGTGTCACCCGGTCCCGAAGATAGGTGAGATACGAGTGTAGCCCCAACTCCCAGGTGTCGCGGTAAGCCTTCACCATTTCAGGCTCGCGAATCATCTGCGGGTCGGAATTGTGCGCCACCCGATTGTCCCGCACAAAAGGCTGAAAGTTCGAGCCGAACTTCACGCCATAGGGCGGATCGAAATAGATCATCTGCACCTGACCGCCCATCCCCTCATACTCGGTCAGCGAGTTCATCACCTGCAGCGAATCGCCAAGGATCAGCCGGTTGGTCCAGGGGCCCTTGTGCTCATAGGCGTCCAGCCGGTCGGCGATGTCGAGGTCAAGATCTCCGAACAGATTCAGCGTCTGCCCGCGCGCCTTGTGCGATTTCAGAGTTTCAAGGATCGCCTGCGTCGAATGCCGCTCGTGCACGAACAGCGGCAGCGTCGGCACGCTGATCTGCTGCCGCTCGGCCTTGCCCGCCCAGTTCAGAAAAGGTTTGGTCAGGCTGCGCAGCCGCGCCGCGCATTGCGAAAGCGCGGTGAACCGCTCGCCCGTGCCCTGCCAGACCTGCGGTTCGGCAAAGACCACGGCCTCGCCCATTTCCGCGGCATCCGCCACCAGGTTCAGCAGCCATTCGGCAAAGGGCCGCTCGCCGTTTTCATCCCAGGACAGTTCCGGCGAAAGGCTGGAATCATAGCGCCAGGTCTTCGGCGGCTTGCGATGCGAGAACTGCGCCTCGACCCCGACATCCGGCCGCAACACCGCCTCATCGGCATGGGCATAGGCGCCGGACCCGTTCCCGGCCGGCATCGGCGCCGGTTTCGGTTTGGCCTGCGCGGGCGCCGGCGCTGCTTTGCCATCGGCCAGCGCGACCGATCCGCCCCGGCCCTTGCCCTTGACCAGCACCCCTTCAGCGACCATCGCATCGCGCGTGGCGTGGTAATCCCCCTCGTCCAGATCCGGCAGATGGCTGCGGATGCTGGTGATCAGCGCCTGATTGCCGATGGTGGAGCCATCCTGGGGAACAAGGGCAAGAATATGATCGCGCAGGGAATCGGACATGAGAATCGATGGAACCTTCGGCAAAAGCGGCTGTTGCGCCGAAGCTATTGCCCGCAAGCCCTTTTGTCAGCCGCAAACTCGCCTATGGGTCGAGCGCGACCCGTTGCTCCGTCCAAGGGGCGGGAAGAGGCTCCATCAGCCGGGCCAGCTGCACCTCCGGCCCCTGCCGCCCGTCGAGGATCGCCGCGACCAAGTCGGGGGCGAGCAGCGTGAGGCGCAGGACGCGGGTCAGATAGGAAAGCGTGATCCCCTCTCGCGCGGCAAGTTCGGCGATGGTGACGAACTCGCCCGATTCCAGCATCCGCTTCCAGCGGAAGGCGCGGGCCAGCGCCTTGACGAGGGCATCGTCGGGGCGACGCTGGGTGGGCGCGCCCTCGGGCAGCACCATCTCCTTCCGCCCACCGCGCCTCACGATGCGGAAAGGGACGTGGATGGTGACGGTGTCGGGAATCGGCCTGGCGCGGGTCACGCAGCTTCTCCAACATCGGTAGCCATTTCGCGCACCAGCCCGGCCAGCCCGTCCATGCGGAGGCGGACGTTCAGCCCTTCGGTGCCGATCTCGATCCGCTCGACCAGCAACGCCACGATGCGCGCCTGCCCGCGTCGTGGAGGCCGAGATCCGGCTCGGAACATGGCGCCGCAAGCTTCAGCTCAAGGTGACGGTCGACGATGACATCCAGGAGGTTGCCGACCGATATCTCGGGGCGCGGAACATCTTTCGGCGCGCCGAAGCGTTCAGCCGGATCACGATCGCGGTCGCCTACAACCTGATCGGCGATGAGAAGCAGCGGACGCTCAATATCACCATTGCAGGCACGAAGAGCTGCAACCTGCAGAGCAAGCCCGATCCGGAAGAACGCAGCCTCGGCTTCGCGCTACTCAAGGAATGGGGAATCCTGAGCGCGTTCAGGCAGATCGCGCATGATGACCTTCGTGCGATATTCCCCCAGCTTGTTCAACTTCACGACCGCATTGAGGACGAGGTCAGCGGAAGCTATCTGCTGGAACTCGGGCTTGACCCGAAGCGTCTGATCGAAGGTGGCCTGCTCGAGCGCCGCGACCGTCAGGATGTGGTTCTCATCGAGGACGACGACGTCGACGGGGAAGGCGCCGTCAAACCATCAGTGACCCAAGGAATGGTAAAGGCTGTCGGTCCTTTTGGCGAAGATGTCGGCAAGCGCCCCGCGTCGGATGTCGAGATGTTCGCGGTCAACGCTCAGTGGCTTCACGAGACGCTCATGCGCCCGATGAAGCCGCTGCTGAGCAAGCGGGCGGCCCAGATCCTGGACCCGGACCTAACCCTCGTCGGCGCGATCCGGATCGATGAGGCAGATGTGCCCGTCTATTTCGCCCGGCGGCTCAATGATCCGAAAACGGCGCAGAGACTGGATCTGATGTTGCGTGCGCGGGACACCGCTGGGGTGGGCAGCCGATCCAGACAATGCCGAACATGCACAGGCCTTTGACCGCTTCTTCCGCCGCGGTGTCGATGCCGGCCTGCGTGATCTCGAGGTCAAGGCCAAGCTGACCACGCAGTCCGATCCCGATGGCGGCTATCTGGTGCCGGAAGACACCGAGGCCGGGATCGACTGTGTTCTCGGCACGGTGTCGACGATCCGTTCTCTGGCCCGCACCATCTCGATCTCGACCAATACCTACAAGAAGCTGGTCAATATGGGTGGCGCAACGTCCGGCTGGGTCGGCGAGGAACAGGAACGTCCTGGTACGGCCACCCCGACCTTGCGTGAAATCGCCATCAATACCGGCGAGATCTACGCCATGCCGGGCGCGACGCAAACCTCGCTCGACGATGCCCGCATCGATCTGGCGGCATGGCTGGCCGACGAAGTGTCGATCGAGTTCGCCGAGCAGGAAGGGGCAGCCTTTGCCAATGGCGATGGCATCAACAAGCCGCGCGGCATTCTCGCCTATGACACTGTGGCCAATGCCTCCCATGCTTGGGGCAAGATCGGTTTTATTGCCTCGGGCAAAGCGGATGGCTTCCTGGGAGCGACCACGTCGGTCAGCCCGGCCGATGCGCTGATCGAACTCTATTATGCGCTCAAGTCCGGTTACCGGAACGGGGCGTCGTGGCTGATGTCGGATGCGACCATGAACACAGTGCGCAAGTTCAAGGACGCGGAAGGAGCTTACATCTGGGCGCCACCGTCGGGTGCAGCAGAAGTTGCCACCATTCTCGGCA
>JACYYK010000258.1_pt2 | contig 21688 bp, 17 predicted proteins | sample 8236871 | NCBI WGS metagenome assembly JACYYK01 (sample SAMN14103087, study PRJNA606662) | landfill metagenome | isolation source: landfill solid waste inoculated with endophyte fungus Paravalsa indica | place: India:New Delhi, Okhla landfill site | collected 2017-11-05 | reverse complement strand
AACCCGGCGGGGCTGCCCGTCCTGACCGACCCGATCCTGGAGGGCGCCGCATGAGCGAACTGAACGCCGCCGAGATACGACTCGTCGTCACCACGGCACTGGAGGAGGACCTGCGCTACGGGCCGGACGTCACCACGGAGGCGACGGTTCCCGAGGAGGCGACGGCCACCGCCGAGCTGACCCCGCGGGCGCCCGGCGTCGTCGCCGGGATCGCGGTCGCCACGGCCGTGTTCGACGCCGTGCTCGGCGACGGTTACGACGTCCTGTCGGCGTGTGCCGACGGCACCGCCCTGCGGCCCGGGGAACCCGCGCTCGTGGTGCGCGGCGGTGTGCGGGGGCTGCTGACGGCCGAGCGCACCGCGCTGAACCTGCTGTGCCACCTGTCCGGCGTGGCGACGGCGACGGCGGCGTGGGTCGACGCCGTGGCGGGCACCGGCTGCGCCATCAGGGACTCGCGCAAGACGCTGCCCGGGCTGCGGGCTCTGGAGAAGTACGCCGTGCGCTGTGGCGGCGGGGTCAACCACAGGATGGGCCTGGGCGACGCCGTGTTGATCAAGGACAACCACGTCGTGGCGGCGGGGTCGGTGACCGACGCTCTGCGGCTGGCGCGCGAGCGGGCCGGCGAGCTCCCGTGCGAGGTGGAGGTCGACGACCTCGACCAACTCGTGGAAGCCCTGCACGCGGGTGCCGACGAGGTACTGCTCGACAACCTGAGCCCGCGCGACTGCAGGCGGGCGGTCGAACTGCGCGACGCGCTGTCGCCCAAGACCCGGCTGGAGGCGTCGGGAGGACTCACGCTCGCCGTGGCGCGCGACTACGCGGAGACGGGCGTGGACTACCTCGCCGTCGGCGCGCTCACGCACTCCGCGCCGGTGCTCGACATCGGCATGGACCTGCGCACGGCCTGAGGGGCAGGGGGCGTCACCGGGCGGCGGCGCCCCACCTCCGGTTCGCGAGCACGGCGGTGGCCGAGCGCGAGGCCTCCGCACGGGCGGGGTCGACGTCGACCACCAGCAGGTCGGCTTCGGCGCCGAGCTGGGCGTGGACGCGCCCGAAGGGGTCGGCGACGGTGGAGTGGCCCACGCCGTTCGGTGCGGTGGGCCGGACGTCGAGCCCCGCGGTGGCCGCGTCGGGTTGGTCACACCCGAGGACCCAGGTGCCCGAGTCGAGGGCGCGGGCCCGCAGCAGGAGCTCCCACTGCTCGCGCTTGCCCTCGCCGCCCGCCCACGACGCCGGCACCACGACGGCGCTGCTGCCCGCCTGGGCGAGCGACTGGAAGAGATCGGGGAACCGCACGTCGTAGCACGTGGCGAAGCCGAGGGTGACGTCGTCGACGGTGACGGTCAGCGGTTCGTCGCCCGGCGCCACCGTGTCCGACTCGCGGAAGCCGAACGCGTCGTACAGGTGGATCTTGTCGTAGCCGAGGTGGTGGCCGAGTCCGGTGACCAGCAGCGTGTTGCGCACCCGGTCGCCGTCGGGTGTGAACATGCCCGCGACCACGAGGACACCGAACTCGTCGGCGATCTCCTCCACCTGCCGTGCCCACGGCCCGTCGAGCGGTTCGGCCACGGACGTCAGGCGCACCCCGAAGCGCGCCAGCATGGCCTCCGGGAACACGACGACCCGCGCGCCGCGCGCGGCGGCGGTGGCCGTCCACTCGCGTACCGCCCGGAGATTCTCGGCCGGATCGACACTGGATGTGACCTGGCACAAACCCACTCGGAGCACGGCTACCTCCCGGTCGCGGACGTGGTCCCGCCTCGTACCCTAGACGTTATGTTGAACCGCACCGACCTGCGAGGTCGCGTTCCGTCACCGGCCCAGCTGCGCGCCCTGTTGCCGCGCGCCGAGATGGACGTGGACGCGGTGCTGCATCAGGTGCGGCCCGTGGTGGACGCGGTGCGCGAGCGCGGTGTCGAGGCGGTGCTGGAGTACGCCGAGCGGTTCGACCGCGTACGCCCGGAGCGGGTCCGTGTGCCCGCGGCGGAGTTGGCGAAGGCGCTCGACGAGCTCGACCCGGCGGTGCGCGAGGCGCTGGAGGAGTCGATCACCAGGGCCCGCGCCGTGCACGCCGACCAACGTCGTCAGGACGTTACGACGCAGGTCGTCGAGGGCGGCACCGTCACCGAACGCTGGGTGCCGGTGCGCCGCGTCGGCCTGTACGCGCCGGGCGGTCTCGCCGTGTACCCGTCGAGCGTCGTGATGAACGTCGTGCCCGCGCAGACTGCGGGTGTGGAGTCCCTGGTGTTGTGCTCGCCGCCGCAGGCCGACTTCGGCGGTCTGCCGCACCCGACGATCCTCGCCGCGGCGGCCCTGCTGGGCGTCGAGGAGGTGTGGGCCGTCGGCGGCGCGCAGGCCGTGGCGCTGCTGGCCTACGGCGGCACCGACACCGACGGCGCGGAGCTGGAGCCGGTCGACCTGGTGACCGGGCCGGGCAACATCTACCTCACCGCGGCCAAGCGCATGCTGCGCGGGCTCATCGGGATCGACTCCGAGGCCGGGCCCACCGAGATCGCCATCCTCGCCGACGACACCGCCGACCCGGCGCACGTGGCGGCCGACCTCGTCAGCCAGGCCGAGCACGACACGCTCGCCGCGAGCGTGCTCGTCACGACCTCCGAACGGCTCGCCGACGAGGTCGACGAGCACCTCACGAAGCGGGTCGCCGCCACCAAGCACAGCCAACGGGTGGAGGAGGCGTTGCGGGGCGCGCAGTCCGGCACCGTGCTCGTGTCCACACTGGACGACGGGTTGACGGTCGTGGACGCCTACGCCGCCGAACACCTGGAGATCCAGACCGCGAACGCGCGCGAGGTGGCGGCCCGGGTCCGCAACGCGGGTGCCGTGTTCGTCGGCCCGTACGCGCCGGTGTCGCTGGGCGACTACTGTGCCGGCTCCAACCACGTGCTGCCGACCGGCGGTTTCGCCCGGCACTCCTCGGGGCTGTCGGTGCAGAGCTTCCTGCGCGGCATCCACGTCGTCGACTACAGCGAGCAGGCGCTGCGCGAGGTCGCGGACAAGGTCGTGGCCCTCGCCACCGCGGAGGACCTGCCCGCCCACGGCGAGGCCGTCACCGCGCGGCTGAGGGGAGACGACGCGTGAGCACCTCCAAGAGCACGGACGTCACTCTGGACCAGCTCCCACTGCGCGACGATCTGCGAGGCAAGAGCCCGTACGGGGCACCGCAGCTCGACGTGCCGGTGCGGCTGAACACCAACGAGAACCCGTTCCCGCCTCCCGCCGAGCTCGTCGCCGACGTCGCCGAGGCCGTGCGCGAGGCCGCGCGTGACCTGCACCGCTACCCCGACCGCGACGCCGTCGCGCTGCGGCGGGACCTCGCGGCCTACCTGTCGACGTCCACGGGCGTCCCGCTGAGCGAGCGGCACGTGTGGGCGGCGAACGGGTCCAACGAGATCCTGCAGCAGCTGCTGCAGGCCTTCGGCGGTCCGGGGCGTACGGCGCTCGGGTTCGAGCCGTCGTACTCGATGCACTCGATCATCGCGGCGGGCACGCGCACCGACTGGGTTCCCGCGCCGCGCCGTCCGGACTTCACGCTCGACGCCGAGCAGGCCGCCGCGCTGGTGGCCGAGCGGGCGCCCGACGTCGTCTTCCTCACCAGTCCCAACAACCCGACGGGCGGGTCGATCCCGCTCGACGACCTGGAGACCGTGCTCAGGGCGGCTCCCGGGCTGGTGATCGTCGACGAGGCGTACGCGGAGTTCTCGTCGCAGCCGAGCGCTGTGCGGCTGCTCGACGACTATCCGGCGAAGCTCGTGGTGTCGCGCACGATGAGCAAGGCGTTCGCGTTCGCGGGCGGGCGACTCGGGTACCTGGCCGCGGCGCCCGCCGTCGTCGACGCCCTGCAACTGGTGCGGCTGCCCTACCACCTCTCGGTGGTGACCCAGGCCGCCGCGCGCGCCGCGCTGCGCCACGCCGACGCCACCCTCGCCTCCGTGGCGACGCTCGCCGCGGAACGCGACCGGGTCGCGGACGCGTTGCGGCAGCTCGGGTTCAGTCCCGTGCCCAGCGACGCGAACTTCATCCTGTTCGGACACTTCGCCGACGCGACGGCGGCCTGGAAGTCGTATGTGGACTCCGGTGTGCTGATCCGCGACATCGGCATCACCGGTCATCTGCGCGTGTCCATCGGCACGCCCGAGGAGAACGACACCTTCCTGAAGGTGAGCAAGGAGGTCCCGCGGTGAGCCGGGTCGGCAAGGTGGAGCGCACCACCAAGGAATCGTCCATCCGGGTCGAGCTCGACCTCGACGGCAGCGGCCAGGTGGAGGTGTCCACCGGAGTCCCGTTCTACGACCACATGCTGCACTCGTTCGGCGTGCACGGCAGCCTCGACCTGAAGATCGAGGCACAGGGCGACGTGCACATCGACGCCCACCACACGGTGGAGGACACCGCGATCGTGCTGGGGCAGGCGATCCGGGAGGCGCTGGGCGACAAGAAGGGCATCCGGCGCTTCGGCGATGCGTGGATCCCCATGGACGAGACGCTCGCGCACGCCGCCATCGACGTGTCGGGCCGCCCGTACTGCGTGCACGTCGGTGAGCCCGAGCAGTTCAACGCCTTCACCATCGGCGGCAACTACCCGTTCGTGCTCACCCGGCACGTGTTCGACTCGCTGTCCTTCCACGCGCAGATCGCCCTGCACGTGCGCGTGATCCACGGACGCGATCCGCACCACATCGCCGAGGCCGAGTACAAGGCCGTGGCGAGGGCACTGCGCGCGGCGACCGAGCCCGACCCGAGGGCGGGTGGCATCCCGTCCACGAAGGGAGTCCTGTAGGTGTCCGAGGACTTCGTCGCCCTCCTCCTCTTCGCACTGGCGGGCTTCCTGGCCGGTGGGGCCTTCAGCCTGTGGAAGAAGTCGAAGGGAGTGGCCCTGGCCATCGGCGCCGCCGCCCTGCTGTCGGCCGGCGGCGCCGTTCTCTGGCTCTCCTCCTGACGCGGCTCAGCGCGCGAGCGGCTCGGCCTCCCGCTCGCCGCTGTCGTCGGGCGAAGCGCCGCCTCGGGTGAGCTTCTCGCCCTCGACGTCGACGTTCGGCAGGATCCGGTCGAGCCAGCGCGGGAGCCACCAGGCACTGCGTCCGAGCAGCGACATCAGGGCGGGCACGAGCGTCATCCGCACCACGAAGGCGTCCACCGCGACACCGACGGCCAGCGCGAAGCCGATCGACTGGATGAGCACCGCCTCCGCCAGCACGAACCCGGCGAACACGCTGATCATGATGAGCGCGGCGGCCACGACCACACGGGAGCCGTGGCTGAAGCCGGTGATCATCGCGCGGTCGGGAGTGCTGCCGTGGACGTGTTCCTCGCGCATCCGCGTCACGAGGAAGACCTGATAGTCCATCGCGAGTCCGAACAGCACGCCGATCAGCAGCACCGGCAGCACACTCATGATCGGTCCGATGGCGTCGACGCCGAGCAGGTCGGCGAGCCACCCCCACTGGAACACGGCGACCACCGCGCCGAAGGTGGCCGCCACCGAGCCGAGGAACCCGAGTGTCGCCTTGAGCGGCACCAGGATCGACCGGAACACGATCATCAGCAGGATGAACGCCAGGCCGACGACGAGCGACAGATAGGGCAGCAGCGCGTCGGCCATCGTCGCCGAGATGTCGATGTTCATGGCGGTGGCGCCGGTGACCGACGTGGTGGCCCCGGTGTCGGCCTTGATCGCCCCACCGAGCTCGCGGATCTCGGTGACGAGATCCTCGGTCTCCTGCGTCTGCGGACCGCTCTTCGGGATCACCGTCAGCAGGGCCGTGTCGCCCGCCCTGTTGAACTGCGGGGGCGTGACCATCGCGACGTCGTCCAGCGCACCGATGCGCTGCATCGCGGTCGTCGCGGCACCCTGCGGGTCGTCGTCGACGTCGAGGACGACCACCAGCGGACCGTTCAGCCCGGGCCCGAACTTCTCGCTGATCAGCTCGTAGGCCTTGCGCTGCGTCGAGTCCGGCGCGGCGGTGGCGTCGGTGGGCAGACCCATGCGCATGTCGGCGGCCGGCACGGCCAGTACGGCGAGCCCGGCCACGGCGGCGACCAGCACCACGATGCGGCGGCGAGCGAGGAAGGAGGCCCAGCGCTCACCCGCCGTCGACGTGGCCGTCGCGCGGCGGCGCAGGCCGGGGAGCTTGCCGCCGAGCACCTTCACGCCCGCGAACCCGAGCACGGCGGGCAGGAGCGTGATGGCGATGAGCACGGCGACGGCCACCGTCGCGGAGGCTGCCAGACCCATCTGGCCCAGGATCGGGATGCCCACCACCGTGAGCCCGGCCAGGGCGATGATCACGGTCAGCCCGGCGAACACGACGGCCGAGCCCGCCGTTCCCACGGCCGTGGCGGCGGCGTCCTCGGGGCTCGCCCCGTTCTCCAGTTCGCTGCGGTGCCGCGACACGATGAACAACGCGTAGTCGATGCCGACCGCGAGGCCGATCATCAGCGCGAGCACCGGGGTGTTGGCGTTGAGGTCGACGACTCCCGAGAGCGCGGTGATGCCCGCCATCCCGATGCCGACGCCGATCAACGCGGTGAGCAGCGGCAGTCCCGCGGCGATCAGCGAACCGAAGGTGACGACGAGAACGATCGCCGCGACGACCACGCCGACGCCCTCGGTGGCCTGCGTGACGGGGATGCCCTGCATCGCGTCACCGCCGAACTCCACCGTCCACCCCGCGTCGCGGGTGGCCTGCGCGGTGGCCTGCAGCGCGTCGCGGTCGGCGTCGGTCACCTCCGGCGACGGCAGCGCGTAGACGACCTGGACGAGGGCGAGCGAGCCGTCCGGGGCGATCGACTTCGCCTCGAACGGGTCGACGACCGTGGCGACGTTCGGTGCCGTGCCGAGATCCTCGACCAGCCCGGCCACCACCGTGGGGTCGAGCTGCTCTCCCTCCGGTGGGGCGACGGCGACGTTCACCGTGCCCTTGCCGACACCGGCCTCCGGGAACTTCTCCTCCAGGCGATCGATGGCCTGTTGTGCCTCCGTGCCGGGGATCGTCACGGAGTTGGAGGTCTGGCCGGACATCGTGAAGGCGCCGACGCCGAACACCACGAGCAGCAGCACCCACAGGCTGGTGACCAGGCCACGTCGCCGGAAGGACGCGCGGCCGAGTCTGGCGAGGAAGGTGGCCAAGACGGACTCCCAATGCGAATACGATTCACGGATGTATGCCGTCACGCTAGCCGATCGGCAAGTAGTGTTTAAGCCGATCGGCAAGTGTGTGATCCGGAGAACACCGATGTTCCGCGCGAAGCCGGCGGCAGGCGAGGGCGGCCGACCGTGACACACGGCGTAGGGTCGGAGTGTTTGTGAGGAGGAAGGATGAGTGACCACACCGTCGCCGAGGACACCCGGACTCGCCTGCTCGCCACAGCGCTGCGCCTGTTCAGTGAGCACGGTGTGGGGGCGACGTCGCTGCAGATGATCGCCGACGAACTCGGCGTCACGAAGGCGGCCGTCTACTACCACTTCAAGACCAAGGACGAGATCACCGAGGCCGTCGCCGCCCCGGCGTTGCAGGAACTGATCGCCCGCATGGACGAGGCCGAACGGCAACGCACCCGCGGCGCCCAGATCGATCACGCACTGAGCGGCTTCGTCGACCTCATCGTGCGGTACCGGTCACTGATCGCGCTGTTCAACAGCGACCCCGGCATCATGCGCGCCATCGACCGTTCCCTCGACGGGGTCGAGAACTTCGCCGCGCGCATGCGGACACTGCTCGCCGGCCCCGACCCGGAACTCGACGCCGCCCTCACCGTCAACGTCCTGCTCGCGGGCCTCGCCCTGGCCGGCGGCGCCCCGGAGCAGGCCCAACTCGACGACGAGACGCTGCGTGAGCACCTGTTCGACATCGGACGGCGGATGCTCGGACGGCCGAAGCGGCGGGCAAGGGCGGGCACGCGGTCGTCGGTGGCGGACACGCGTGCGTGAGGCGCGGACACGGTGTCCTGGGGTGCGGACACGCGTGCGTGAGACGCGGACACGCGTGCGGGAAGTGCGGACACGGTGTCCTGGGGCGCGATTGCCCCAGGGTCAGTAGCCGCCTTCGGCCTTCGGCTTCAGTCCCGGGGCGCCCGGGCCGCGCGCGGCGGCGCGGTCGTCCGGGTTGTTGAGGCCACACGTGCGCAGCGACAGGCACCCGCAGCCGACGCAACTGGTGAGTTGGTCGCGCAGCCGCTGCAGCGCGTCGATGCGCGCCTCCAGTTCGGACTGCCAGCTGCGCGACAACCTCGCCCAGTCGGCCCTCGTCGGCGCGTGGTCGTGAGGCAGCGTCGACAGCGCCTCGCTGATCTGCTCCAGACTCAGGCCGACGCGCTGGGCCGAACGGATGAAGGCGATCCGCCGCAGCACCGACCTCGGGTATCGGCGTTGGTTGCCCGACGTCCGCTCCGCGAAGATCAAGCCCTTGTCCTCGTAGAAGCGCAGCGCGGTGTGGGCGACACCGCTGCGGCGGGCCACCTGTCCGATGGTGAGATGGTCGGCGAGCTTCGGCACGAGTTCACCGTACCCGGGCCTCGACCATGGTCGAGCTACGGCACGGCGACGTGTGTGCGGTAGGCGTCGACGACCTGCCGCAGAGCCTCGTCGCCCGGGGTGTTCCACAGCTCGGCGTTGAAGACCTCGACCTCGATGGGACCCCGGTAGCCCGCGGCCTCACCGGCTAGGACCTGGACAACGCGTCGGCGCGGGACTGCGCGGCGCGCGCCGCCTGGAGCATCGCCTCGGCGAGGTCGGCGAGGTTCGTGCGGGCCGCGAGGTCGGCGTTGATCGCCACCTCCTGCACGCGCCCCCGCGCGTCGACCGTGACCTCGACCAGCCCCCAGTCGTCCTGGGCCTTGACGCGGCGTTCGGCGTTCCCGCTCGTGCCCTTGCGGGGGGACGTGCCGCTCGCGCCGCCCTTCTGTCTGCGGTCGGCGAGAAGACGGTTGTCGACACGATCGGACTGCGCCAGGAGCTCGTCGATCGACGGCAGCTTCTTCTCGCTCATTCCACTGCGACGTCGGTCGGTCACGCGTGGTTCCAACTTTTCGAACGGATCGTGGAACGCCCCGTGACATCCCCGCGTCCAAGGACCATGGGTTGGGTGAGGGCACGTGCGGAGGAGCTGGCACACCGGGAGGATCCGCCGTCCGCGAACGCGCTGGGCCGGTTCCAGCCCCGCTGGGTGCGGTCTCGCGGTGGGGGAGCGTCCGTGGGTGACCGGGCTGAGCGTCCGGCCCCGGCCACGCCGTCGGCGCGGCGTCCGGAGGGCCCCGGCAACCCGTCTCGCGCGGGCAGCCGCCTGATGCGCTGACACCGTCCCGTCAGGTGGAGCGGTCGGTCCGCCCGTCGGGATCGGGCATACTCTGGCGGCGTGGACCTGGTGACACTCGACGACATCCGCGCCGCGGCCGACCGCATCGCCTCCGGCATCGTCCGGACGCCTCTGCTGACGTGTACCTGGGCCGACCCGGAGCGGCCGTTGTGGTTGAAACCGGAGACGCTCCAGCCGATCGGCGCCTTCAAGATCCGGGGTGCGCTCAACGCGCTGGCCCGGCTCGACGAGGACGCGCGGCGTCGCGGCGTGGTGGCCTACTCCAGCGGGAACCACGCGCAGGCCGTCGCCTACGCGGCCGCCAGCGAGGGGATCACGGCGCACATCGTGATGCCCAGGTCGACACCCCAGATCAAGATCGACAACACGCGGGCGCACGGCGCCGAGGTCGTGGTGTGCGGCGAGGGCGAGCGCGAGAAGGTCGCCTACGAGATCGTCGCCGAGCGGGGAGCGGTGCTGGTGCCGCCGTTCGACCACCCCGACATCATCGCCGGTCAGGGCACCATCGGGCTGGAGATCGCCGAGGACATGCCGGACGTCGACGTCGTGCTCGTGCCGGTCAGCGGGGGTGGCCTCGCCTCCGGGATCGCGTCGGCCGTCACGGCGTTGCTGCCGAACGCCAAGGTGATCGGCGTGGAACCCGAGCTCGCCTCCGACACCAAGGAGAGCCTGCAGGCCGGGTCGATCGTCGAGTGGTCGATCGAGAAGCGCAACCGCACCATCGCCGACGGGCTGCGCTCGCAGCCTTCCGAACTGACGTTCGCCCACCTGAGGTCCCGGTTGCACGACCTCGTCACGGTGACCGACGACGAGATCCGGTCCGCGATGGCGGTGCTGGCGCGCAAGGGCAGGCTGGTCGCCGAGCCGAGCGGCGCGGTGCCCACCGCGGCGTACCTGCACCACGCGGCCGAGCTGCCCGCCGGGCGCACCGTGGCCGTGGTGTCGGGCGGCAACGTCGACCCCGCTCTACTGTCGGACGTGCTCACCCGATCCCTCGACGAGGAGGACTGACACGGTGTTGTTCGGTGACGATCACGTGCGCCGTTACGAGGAGACCGACGGCGAGGAGGGCTACACCTGGATGAAGGGTGCGCCGATCCTCATCCTCACCACCACGGGCCGCAGGAGTGGGAAAGAGCGCAAGTCCCCACTGATCTTCGGCGAGCACGACGGCGCTTACGTCGTCGTCGCGTCCAAGGGCGGAGCGCCGGATCACCCCGACTGGTACAAGAACCTCGCCGCCGACCCCGCGGTCCGAGTCCAGGTCAAGGCGGACAAGTTCCCGGCCCGCGCCCGCACGGCGGTGGGCGAGGAGCGCGCGAAGCTGTGGTCCCGGATGGTCGAGGTGTGGCCCGACTACGAGGACTACCAGCGCAAGACCGAGCGGGAGATCCCCGTCGTGGTGCTGGAGCGGCCGGCCTGAAGAACACGCGCGTCCGTGTCGGTGGCCCCGGTCGCCGACCGCATCCGGTCACACTGATCCGCCGTTTCCCCCGCCGTGGCCGAGGCGCCTGGTTCGCGGTGGCCATCGAGGTCATCGCTCCGTTGCTGGCCGCGGCGACCCGGTGGCGCCTCGCGGGGCACGAGCATGTGCCCCGCGAGGGTGGTGTGCTGCTCGCCGGCAACCACCTGTCCTTGGCCGACCCGATCGCGGTGACGTTGTTCACACAGACCGCGGGGCGGGTGCCCCGGTTCTTCGCCATGGCGGAGCTCTGGAAGATCCCGGTAGTGCGCCGCGTGATGGCGTCCGGGCGGCACATCCCCGTGCACCGGGGCAAGGCCAGCGCGCTGCACGCGTTCCGGGACGGCGTGGCCGCGGTGCGCGAGGGGGAGTGCGTGGTGGTGTTCCCCGAGGGCGGGCTCACCGACCGGCCCGACGGCTGGCCGACCAAGGGGAAGACCGGCCTGGCCAGGATGGCGCTGACCACGGGAGCGCCCGTGGTGCCCGTGGCCTGCTGGGGTACGCACGAACTGCTCCCCGAGGGCAGGTGGCTACCCCGGGTGTGGCGCAGGCCGACCCTGCACGTCGTGGCCGGACCGGCGGTCGATCTGTCCGACCTGGTGTGCGAGCGGCCGAGCGCCACGCAGCTGCGGGAGGCCACCGAACGCATCATGACGTCCATCACGGACCTGCTGGTGGAGGTGCGTGGGCGCACCCCACCGGCCGAGGCGATGGGGGCATAATCGCGGCCATGAGCGAACACTTCGACGTTGTGGTGCTGGGTGCCGGCCCCGGCGGTTACACCGCCGCAGTCCGCGCGGCCCAGCTCGGGTACGACACCGCCGTCATCGAGGAGCGTTACTGGGGCGGGGTGTGCCTGAACGTCGGGTGTATTCCGTCGAAGGCGTTGCTGCGCAACGCGGAGCTCGCGCACCTGTTCACCCACGAGGCGCGCACGTTCGGCATCCAGGTCGACGGCGAGGTGACCTTCGACTACGGCGCGGCCCACCAGCGCAGCCGCAAGGTCGCCGACGGCCGCGTCAAGGGCATCCACTACCTGATGAAGAAGAACGCGATCACCCAGTTCAACGGTCGCGGCACCTTCACGAGTGACAAGTCCCTCCAGGTGGAGACGGCCGACGGTGTGGAGACCGTCACGTTCGACCACTGCATCATCGCCACGGGCGCCTCGCCGAAGCTGCTGCCGGGGACGTCCGTCAGCGATCGCGTCGTCACCTACGAGCAGCAGATCCTCTCGGCCGACCTGCCCGAGAGCATCGTGATCTGCGGCGCGGGTGCCATCGGCGTCGAGTTCGGCTACGTGCTGCACAACTACGGCGTCAAGGTCACCATCGTCGAGTTCATGGACCGCATGGTGCCCGCCGAGGACGAGGAGGTGTCGGCCGAGCTGGCGCGGCGCTACCGCAGGCTCGGGATCGACGTCCTCACCTCGACCCGCGTCGAGTCGATCGACGAGTCGGGCGAGAAGGTGCGTGTCACCGTGTCGAAGGACGGCGAGCAGCAGGTGCTGGAGGCCGACAAGGTGCTCCAGGCCATGGGATTCGCGCCCAATGTGGAGGGTTACGGCCTGGAGAACACCGGTGTCGCCCTCACCGAGCGTGGTGCGATCGATGTGGACGGTCGCTGCCGGACGAACGTGCCGCACATCTTCGCGATCGGCGACGTGACCGCCAAGCTCATGCTCGCTCACGCAGCGGAGTCGATGGCCATGGTGGCGGCCGAGACGATCGCCGACGTGGAGACGATGGAGCTCGACTACCGCATGATCCCGCGGGCGACGTACTGCCAGCCGCAGGTGGCGAGCTTCGGGCTCACCGAGGAGCAGGCGCGGTCCGAGGGCTACGACGTGCAGGTGTCGAAGTTCCCGTTCACGGCCAACGGCAAGGCGCACGGCCTGGCCGACCCGGTCGGGTTCGTCAAGATCGTGAGCGACGCCAAGTACGGCGAGCTGCTCGGTGGCCACCTCATCGGTCCGGACGTGACCGAGCTGCTGCCCGAGCTGACGCTGGCGCAGCAGTGGGACCTGACCGTGCACGAGGTCGCCCGCAACGTGCACGCGCACCCGACCCTGGGTGAGGCCGTGAAGGAAGCCATCCACGGCCTCGCGGGCCACATGATCAACATGTGACGTCGCTCCCCCTGCGGTCGGTCGCGCCGGCCGCAGGGGGCGACGTGTCGCGCCGATACCCGGGCCGTATCCGCGTGGAGCACGTCGAAACGTCCGAACGGGCTAGTCACCGTCGCGCGCGGGTGGGTAAAGATCACTACTGATCCGTGTGGTCTCGTCCCTTAAGGTTTTCGTCTATGGCCGTCCCGCGCTTCGCCCGGCTTCCGGTGTGCCTCGTGGCCGGTGCCGCGATGGTGGTGCTGCTGGCGTTCGGCAACCGGTACGGCTACCACGGCGACGAGTTGTACTTCATCGCCGCGGGGCGGCACCTCGACTGGGGCTACGCCGACCAGCCGCCGCTGCTGCCGTTGCTGGCGTTGGTGATGGACAGTCTTTTCCCGGACTCCGTGATGGGGTTCCGGCTGCCCGCGATGCTGTTCACCGGCATCGGCGTCGTCGTGGCCGGGCTGACGGCCCGGGAACTCGGTGGCGGTACCCGGGCCCAGGTCATGGCGGCCGGGGCCTACGCGTGTTCGCCGTTCCTGCTGGCGGGCGCGGGGCACATCCTCGCCACCCACATGGTGGACGCGTTCCTGTGGACCCTCGTCGTGTGGCTGGTGGTGCGGTGGGTCCGGGTGCGCGACGACCGGGTCCTGCTCGCGGCGGCGCTCGTGACGGCCGTCGACCTCCAGGTCAAGTTCCTCATCCCGGTGTTCTGGGCCGTCGCGCTGCTGTCGTCGCTGCTGCTGGGGCCGAAGGACCTCGTCCGGCGGCCCCTGCTGTGGGTCGGTGGGGCGATCGCGGTGGCCTCGTGCGTGCCGACGCTCGTGTGGCAGGCGGCCAACGGCTGGCCGCAGCTGGAGATGAACCGCATCGTCGCCGACGAGGTGTCGTACGCGGGCGGGCGCGTGACGTTCCTGCCGATGGCGCTCGAACAGGCCGGGTACGGCGTGGGCGCGGTGCTGGTGGTGCTCGGTGTGTGGTGGTTGCTGCGGTCTCCGCGGCTGCGCGCGTACCGCTTTCTGGGGCTCACGGTGCTCGGTGTGACGGCGGTGTTCTGGGTGTCCTCCGGCAGGCCGTACTACGTCGGCGGGATGTTCGCGCTGTGCTTCGCGGTGTCGGCGGTCGAGCTCGACCGGGTGCTGACGTCGCGGTGGAGGCCGGCCGTGGTGCTGGCGTACGCGGTGTCGGCGCTGGTGGCGGTGAGCTGGTTGCCGGTCAAACCGATCTCGGCCTACGCCGGGGAGCCGTACGACCCGATGAACATGGAGCTGGAGGAGTTCGGCTGGCCGCAGGTCGCCGAGAGCGTGGCGTCGGCGTACGCGGAGCTTCCCCCCGAGCAGCGGGCCGCGACCACCATCGTGACCGAGACCTACTGGCAGGCGGCGGCGATCGAGAAGTTCGCGCCCTCGCTGCCCGAGGCGCACAGCGGTGGGCGCGGTTACTGGTACTTCGGCTCGCCTCCCGAGAGCGCGCCGCTGACGCTCTTCGTCGGCGGTGAGCGGGAGAAGCTCGCCGAGGCCTTCGAGCGCGTGACGCTGCTCGGCACCGTGGACAACGGCCACGAGGTCAACAACGACAACCAGGGCGCACCGATCTGGTTGTGCGAGGGGCGAACGGCGTCGTGGGCGGAGTTGTGGCCCTCGTTCCGGCACATGAGCTTCAAGTGGTGACCCGCTGGTCACGCCCTGTCTGAGCAGGATCGTTCACTGACGGCCCGACTGGAGCCTTGACGATCCGACGGTTATCGCCCTACTTTTGCATGCCAGAGAAGAAAGTGGGGCTGATGTGGATATAAGTCTGCACACGGCGAGCGGCCAAGTGGGTACCCGGCCCCGACTCACTCTCACCCGCCCCGTCCCCGCTCCTCGGCACCGGTCGCTTCTCGCACGCTCCGCCCGGCTCTCCGGTCGCGGCGGACTGTGCGCGCCCGGGCCGAACACGCAGTGCCCGCCGACGTCACCGGTACGCGGCGGTGGTCAGGTCAAGCGAACTTGGTGGGTTTCGACTCGTGACTGAACAGGCAAGCAGCAATGACGGCAGGCGACCCGAACTGCGGGTCGCCATGGTGGGCCACGCCTTCATGGGCGCCGTGCACTCGCAGGCGTGGCGCAGTGTCGCGCGGTTCTTCGACGTACCGCGCCCTCCCAGAATGGTCGTCCTCGGTGGGCGGAACCCCGAGCGCACCGCGCAGGCGGCACAGCGCATGGGCTGGGACGAGGCCGCCACGGACTGGCGGGACCTCGTACGACGCGACGACGTCGATCTCGTGGACATCTGCACTCCCGGCGACACCCACGCCGAGATCGCCATCACGGCGTTGGAGGCCGGCAAGCACGTGCTGTGCGAGAAGCCGCTGGCCAACACGGTCGACGAGGCCGAACGGATGGTGCAGGCCGCCGAACGCGCTCGCGAGCGCGGCGTGTACGCGATGGTCGCCTTCAACTACCGCCGAGTGCCCGCACTCGCGCTGGCCCGGCGGTTGGTGGCCGAAGGGCGGTTGGGGGAGGTGCGCCACGTGCGGGCCGCCTACCTGCAGGACTGGCTCGCCGACGCCGAGTCGCCGATGACGTGGCGGCTGCGCAAGGAGCAGGCGGGATCGGGCGCGCTCGGCGACATCGGCGCGCACATCATCGACGCCACCCAGTTCGTGACGGGCCAGACCATCGCGGGCGTGTCGGCGTTGACCGAGACGTTCGTGCGGCAACGCCCGTCCGACGGCGGTGGCATGGAGGACGTCACCGTCGACGACTGCGCCCTGTTCACCGCCCGGTTCTCGTCGGGCGCCGTGGGCAGTTTCGAGGCGACGCGCTACGCGCTGGGTCGCAAGAACGCCATGCGCATCGAGATCAACGGCTCGAAGGGCAGCGTCGCCTTCGACTTCGAGTCGATGAACGAGTTGTGGTTCCACGACGGTACGGACGCGCCGGAGACCGGAGGCTTCCGACGCATCGTCGTCACCGAACCCACCCATCCCTACGCCGGCGCCTGGTGGCCGCCGGGACACGTGCTCGGCTACGAGCACACGTTCACCCACGAGCTCGCGGACCTGCTCACCGCGATCGAGTCGGGGACGCCACCGGAACCCAGTTTCGCCGACGGTCTCCGCGTGCAGCGGGTGCTGGAGGCGGTCGAGAAGAGTGCGGAAAACGGATCGAGTTTCGTGCAGGTGTAGTCGGCAACCGACCGGGTCCCACGTGTTGGGGGACGAGGAGTAGGTACCAGTGCAACGAAGCAGTAGTACCAGCGGGACGAGACCGTCGCGGATCGGATGGAAGGCCGGTGTCGCGGCGCTGGCATTGACCACGGGACTGGGAGCCGGCGGTTTCGTCGCCGCCGCGGACCAGAAGACTCAGCACGAGGAAGGCAGCGTTCTCGTCTTCTCGAAGACCGCGGGCTTCCGGCACGACTCGATCCCGGCCGGGATCGAGGCCATCGAGCGGCTGGGCGCGGAGCACCACTTCTCCGTGGAGGCCACGGAGGACGCCGCGGCCTTCACGGACGACAACCTCGCGGGCTACGACGCCGTGGTGTGGCTGTCGACCACGGGCGACGTCCTGAACGACGAGCAGCAGGCCGCCTTCGAACGCTACGTCGAGGGCGGCGGGGGTTACGTCGGCGTGCACGCCGCGTCCGACACCGAGTACGACTGGCCGTGGTACGGCGACCTCGTGGGTGCCTGGTTCGACTCGCACCCGCACATCCAGGAAGCCACCGTCGAGGTCGAGGACACCGACCATCCGTCCACAGCGGACCTTCCGGAACAGTGGGTGCGCACCGACGAGTGGTACAACTACCGCGAGAACCCCAGGCAGGACGTCCGCGTGCTCGCCTCGCTCGACGAGAGCAGCTACGACGCGGGCTCCGGCGCGATGGGCGACCATCCCATCGCCTGGTGCCACGAGAACAGCGGTGGCCGCGCCTGGTACACGGGCGGCGGACATACCGTCGAATCGTTCGAGGAGCCGGAGTTCCTCGCCCACCTCGCCGGCGGCATCTCCTACGCGGCGGGACTCGCCGACGCCGACTGCAGCACGTCGGGTGACCCGGGCGGCGACGCGCCGGCCGACTCCGACTTCGACCAGATCACCCTCGCCAAGGGCGAGGACGTGACGGGGGAGCCGATCGCGCTCGCGGTACTCCCGGACCGTCGGGTGCTGCACACCGCCCGCGACGGCCGGGTCTTTCTGACCACGCCCGAGGGCACCACGACCGTGGCGGCGACGCTGGACGTCTACAACCACGACGAGGACGGCCTCCAGGGCATCGCGGTCGACCCGGACTTCGAGAACAACGGCTGGGTCTACCTCTACTACGCGCCGCCGCTGGACACCCCGGCCGGGGACGCGCCGGAGAACGGCACGCCGGAGGACTTCGCGCCGTTCGAGGGCCACAACCAGCTCTCCCGGTTCAGGCTGACCGACGAGGGCACGCTCGACCTCGACAGCGAGCAGCAGATCCTGCAGGTGCCCGCCGACCGCGGCACGTGCTGCCACGCCGGTGGTGAGATCGACTTCGACGCCGACGGCAACCTGCTGCTGTCCACGGGCGACGACACGAACCCGTTCGCCTCGGACGGGTACACGCCGATCGACGAGCGCTCCGACCGCAACCCCGCGTTCGACGCCCAGCGCAGCTCGGGCAACACCAACGACCTGCGCGGCAAGATCCTGCGGATCACGGTGCAGGAGGACGGCAGCTACACGATCCCCGAGGGCAACCTGTTCGAGCCGGGCACCGAGAAGACCCGCCCGGAGATCTACGCGATGGGTTTCCGCAACCCGTTCCGGTTCGCGGTCGACAAGGAGACCGGATGGATCTACCTCGGTGACTACGGTCCCGACGCGGGATCGGCGAACCCGGACCGCGGCCCGGCGGGCACCGTGGAGTTCAACCTCGTCAAGGAGCCCGGCAACTACGGCTGGCCGTACTGCGTGGGCGACAACGAGCCGTTCCACGACTACGACTTCGCCGAGGGCACCTCGGGCGGGGCGTTCGACTGCGACGCTCCGGTCAACGACAGCCCGAACAACACCGGGCTGACCGAGTTGCCGCCCGCGCAGCCCGCGTGGATCCCGTACGACGGCGGGTCGGTGCCCGAGTTCGGCACCGGTGGCGAGTCGCCCATGGGCGGCCCGGTGTACCACTTCGACGCCGAGCTCGACTCCACCACCAAGTTCCCCGAGTTCTACGACGGCAAGAACTTCGCTTACGAGTGGGACCGCGGCTGGATCAAGACGATCGAGGTCGGCGAGGACGGCGAACGCGGAGCCATCGAACCGTTCTTCGAGTCCATGCAGCTCACGCGGCCGATGAACATCGAGTTCGGTCCCGACGGGTCGCTGTACGTGCTGGACTACGGCAGCGGCTACTTCGGTGGCGCGGCCGACTCGGCCGTGTACCGCATCGACTACACGAAGGGCAACCGCACGCCGCAGGTGTCGCTGTCGGCCGACGTGACGTCCGGGCAGGCTCCGCTGGAGGTCGCGTTCGACCCGTCGGGCACCGAGGACGGGGACGGCGACGAGCTCACCTACGCCTGGGACTTCGACGGCGACGGTGAGACCGACTCGACCGAGGCCGGGCCGGTGACGCACACCTACGAGCAGGAGGGGCAGTACAGCGCCCGGCTCGCGGTCACCGACACCAGCGGGCTCACCGGGAGCGCCAGCGTCGTGGTGACGGTCGGCAACACCGCTCCGACCGTCACGATCGAGACGCCCGTGAACGGCGGGTTCTTCGGCTTCGGCGACAGCGTGCCGTTCCAGGTGACCGTCACGGACCCCGAGGACGGGGAGATCGACTGCTCGAAGGTCACCGTCGAGTACATCCTCGGCCACGACAACCACGGTCACCCGCTGTCGAGGGCCACCGGATGTGAAGGGGTCATCGAGACGCCCGCCGACGAGGGCCACGGACTCGACGCCGACATCTTCGGGGTCATCAACGCGAGCTACACCGACACCGGCGCCGGGGACGTGCCCGCGCTGGAGGGCTCGGACGAGGTCGTGTTGCAGCCCAAGATCAAGCAGGCCGAGTTCTTCACCGAGCACGAGGGCGTCGAGGTCGTGGACGCCGACGGCGCCAGCGGTGGCAAGCGGATCGGCTACATCGACGACGGCGACTGGATCAAGCTCGACCCGGCCGACCTGACCGGCGTCGAGGGCGTGACCTACCGGGTGTCCTCGGGCGGCGAGGGCGGCACCATCGAGGCGCGGATCGGCGCGGTCGACGGTCCGGTGGTCCACACCGTGGACGTGCCCAACACGGGCGGCTACGACGACTACACGGAGATCGGTCCCGTGGCTGTCACCGATCCGGGTGAGAAGGGGCCGCTGTACCTGGTCTTCCGCGGCGAGGGCAGCGGAGGATTGTTCGACGTGGACGTCCTGCACGTCGACGGCGGGGGAGTCGCCCAGCCCGGCACCCCGCCGGCGGACTGCGAACCGGCGCAGCCCGAGGAGGGCTACCGGATGCTGTTCGACGGCACCGCCTCCTCGCTCGACGGCTGGAACCAGGCCGGACCCGGTTCGTTCGAGCTGGAGGCCGACTGCACGATCAAGTCGGTCGGCGGCATGGGGCTGCTGTGGTTCGGCGAGGAGCTCGGCGCCTACAGCCTCAAGCTCGACTGGAAGATGGCCGGGGACGACAACTCCGGCGTGTTCGTCGGGTTCCCCGACCCCGGTGACGACCCGTGGGTGGCGGTGAACGAGGGCTACGAGATCCAGATCGACGCCACGGACGCCCCCGAGAAGACCACGGGGGCGATCTACGAGTTCCAGTCGGCGGATCTGGAGGCCCGGGACGCCGCGCTGAACCCGCCGGGGGAGTGGAACTCCTACGAGCTCGTGGTCCGCGACCAGACGATCCAGGTGTACCTCAACGGGACGCTGATCAACGATTTCGTCAACACCGACGAGAACCGTGACCTGACGAGCGGGTTCATCGGGTTGCAGAACCACGGCGACGGTGACGACGTCTGGTTCCGCAACGTGCAGGTGCGCGAGCTGGACACGACGGCACCGGCGACGGAGGCGTCGTTCGCCGAACCCGGCGCGAGCGGGTGGCACGCGAGCGAGGTGGGCGTCACGCTGACCGCCACCGACGACTCCTCCGGTGTCGAGCGCATCGAGTACAGCCTCGACGGCGGGGACTGGACCACCTACACCGAGCCGGTCGTGATCAGCGGCGACGGTGAGCACACGATGCTCTACCGTGCCGTCGACGCGGCGGGCAACGTCGAGACCGACAAGGCCGTCACCGTGAAGATCGACGGCACGAACCCGACGGTGCTCGTCAGCGGTGTGGCGGACGGCTTCGTCTACGGCGACGCCACCGACCTCACGATCACGTGGCAGGCCCGCGACGACACGTCCGGCATCGCCTCGGCCGCGGCCGAGCTCGACGGCGAGGCGGTGGAGGAGAGCACCACGGTGCCGTTGCACCGGCTGGACCTCGGCGAGCACACGCTGACCGTGGGGGCCACCGACGAGGCGGGCAACACGGCCGAGCACACCGTGACGTTCACGTCGACCACGTCGGTGGCCGACGCGAGGGCGCTGGTGTACCGGTTCGCCGCCGACGACCGGCTCAACCTCGTCCAGAAGGTGCTGCTGCTCGTGGATCTGGCGCGGGCGGAACGGGCTCTCGACCGGGACCGGCCGCAGCAGGCGGCACGGGCGCTCGACTCGTTCGTCGATCGGGCCGAGCGGGTCTCGGACGAGCGGGCGCGCGACACGCTCGTGCGCGACGGCCGCGCTCTTCTCGGCCATGTCGACGGCAGTGCCACGCTGCCCGTCGTGTCGTGAACCTCTCCCGGGCGGGCGTTCGCGGCGCGGCGAGCGCCCGCCCGGGAGCCTCCACGACGATGTCGTCGTAGCGACCAGCCGAAACGGCGTGAGAGGGTCGGGCAAGGCGCGGCGGTGAGTCCCGCCGCGAAGAGGACGAATGAACTGAGGTTGGTGCATCATGGCGCCCACAGGGTTGTGGTTGATCGGTGCCCGAGGTTCGGTCGCCACCACGGCGATCACGGGTCTGCTCGCGTTGCGGGCCGGAGTCGTTCCTCCCGTCGGCTGCGTCAGCGCGCAGCAGGAGTTCGCGGACGTCCCGTTGCCGGACTGGGACGAAATCCACGTCGGCGGACACGACATCACCGACACGAGCCTGGAGAAACGGGCCGAACTGCTCGCCGAGTCGGGAGTGATCCCGCACCGGGTGCTCGAAGCGGTACGCCCCGCTCTGTCCGAAGTGGATGACCAGGTGCGGCCGGGGTATCACCCGGCGACGCACACGGGCACCCAGGCGGACGCGGCCAGGGCACTCTCCGCCGACCTCAGCGCCTTCGCCGAACGCCACGGTCTCGCCCGGGTCGTGGTCGTCAACGTGTCGTCGACCGAGCCGGTCTTTCCGCCGTTGCCCGAGCACGACAACCTGGAGACGTTGGAAGCGGCCATGGCCGTCCCCGGTCGCACGGTGCTCCCGCCGAGTTCAGTGGCGGCCTACGCGGCACTGCGGGCCGACTGTCCCTTCGTCGACTTCACGCCGTCGACGGGCGTCCGCCTGCCCGCGCTGACGGCACTCGCCGATCGGAGGAAGGTGCCCTACGCCGGGTCGGACGGCAAGACGGGCGAGACGCTGGTCCGGACCACCCTCGCCCCGATGTTCACCACGCGCGGGCTCACGGTGCGGTCGTGGGCGGGCACGAACCTCCTCGGTGGCGGCGACGGCATGACGTTGGCCGACGCCGAGCACGCGGGCAGCAAGCTCGCCTCCAAGGGACGGGGG
>JACYYK010001988.1_pt1 | contig 21800 bp, 15 predicted proteins | sample 8236871 | NCBI WGS metagenome assembly JACYYK01 (sample SAMN14103087, study PRJNA606662) | landfill metagenome | isolation source: landfill solid waste inoculated with endophyte fungus Paravalsa indica | place: India:New Delhi, Okhla landfill site | collected 2017-11-05 | reverse complement strand
ATAAAGCAGGACGTAAAAAGTTGTATGAGAAACTTGGCTGGGAATTAGACGATACGGTTCAATAGTAATCTAATAGGTGGGGGGATAATTATGAAAAAGGTAGGATTTATTGGGTTAGGAGCTATGGGATTACCAATGGCGCAAAATTTACTAAAACAAGGGTTTGAACTACAGGATGCTCAACATGTAAATCCCGACCCTGTAATAGTTCTCCAAAAACAAGGCGCACAAGTTCATTCTAATTTAGTAGAAGTAATACGAAGCAGCGAGGTTGTTATTTCGATTCTGCCAACAGATCAAGAGTTAAATGAAGTTTTACTTTCAGAGGAAATAATAGCAGCCTTTCAGGAAAATGCTATTTTAATAGAAATGACCTCTGGATCGCCTGATGCCATCAAAAATTTGGATAGAGTCTATCGCGAAAATGGGATTCGAATACTAGATGCTCCTGTTAGCGGGGGAACCTCTGGTGCAGAAAATGGAACATTAACCGCGATGGTGGGAGGTGATCCATTTACACTAAATGAAGTAGAGGAAGTAATAGGTGCCATGGCGAAGAATGTCTATTCTGTTGGTGATGTAGGTACTGGTAAAGCAATCAAAGCGATCAATCAAATGCTAGCAGGCATTCATATGATTGCAACATCTGAAGCTATTAGCCTAGCAAAAGAACTAGATGTAGATACTGCCATACTGAAGGAAGTAATTGGGGATAGCTCTGGTCAGTCATGGATATTAATGAATAAACTTGATTCCATTGTAAATCAACAATTTGATCCTGGTTTTAAGTTGAAATTAATGAAAAAGGATGTACAAATAGCAGTAGATGAAGGCAGAACATCGGTATTACCAATAGCATCCCTGGCTTTACAATTGTATAAATTAGCAGAAAAGGAAGATGGAGAATTAGATTTCGCAGCAATAAGTAAAAACCTTATTCATTAGAATGTGTTTGATCTGTGTCGTTTACTGATAGCTTGGCTAAGTTTGTGGATCAATTTTTTCTATTTATTTGTATTGTTTGGCTAATGTATTGAAAAAGGGGAGATCAAACAATGAAGAAAAGTTTATGGTTGTTCATCATGATAACATTTACCTTTTTATTACTATTAGGTTGTTCTAGTAATAATGAGGAAGCAGATAAAGGTGAATCAGATGACGATAGTACGAAGTCTGGTGAGCAAATTGAGATAAGTTTTTCCTGGTGGGGAGATACAGGCCGTCATGAAAAATACAATGAAATCATTGATTTATTCGAAGAAGCGTATCCTAATATAAAAGTAGATAGACAATTTGGAGGCTGGGAAGATTACTGGGATCGGTTAACTACACAAGTTTCGGGAGGGAATGCTCCAGATGTTGTTAGTATGCACCAATTTTATGTATCAGATTATGCTAGGAGAGGTGCACTGCATGTACTGAATGATAAGGTGGAAAATGGAGAACTAGATTTATCAGATTTTCCAGAGGCTGCTCTAGATAGTGGGAAGGTTGGGGAAGATATTGTTATGGTTGCCAAAGGAATTACCATGCCTGGTTTTGTGTATAATACAGCAGTCTTTGATGACTTAGGAATTGACTATCCTGAATCTGATTGGACTTGGGATGACTTTGTCGATAAGGCCTATGAAATTAAAGAAGCAATGGGCGGAGATGGATGGGCTGTGGAGGATGGAAGTGGTGGCCAGCTACAACCATTGTTTCGATATTTTGCACGGCAAAGTGGTCAAGATCTCTTTACTGAGGATGGAAAATTAGGCTTTGATGAACAAGTATTAACANNGGGATCAAATGAGACAAGATGGTGTGATACCAGATGCCGCTACTAGCAATGAGTATGAGGGGTTGCCATTAGAAGCGAATATGTTCGCCACAAAAAAAGTAGCGTTACTTGGATTACCAGCCAACCAGATGTATTTATATGAAGAACAGATGGCAGAAGGTGAAATTAATATAGTACGTCATCCACATATTGAAGGTGGTCCAAATGGTGAATATATCGAAGGAGCCTATCTCAGTATTACAGAAGACTCCCCTCATAAAGATGCCGCTGCCAAATTTATTGAGTTTTTTGTCAGTAATGATGAAGCTATAAAAATATTCAAAACGGAACAAGGTCCTCCAGCAGGTACAAAGGCTTCTAATTTAGTGATGGAAGAACTTACCCTACCAGAGCAAAGAGCAGTGGAATATATTCAAACTACTGTGGAATTAGCTGAACCTGCTGCTTATGCTCCAGAAGGGGTAAATCAAGTGGAAACCCTATTTTCCGACAATGCAGAAGCAATTGCTTTCGGTCAAAAATCGGTAGAACAGGCAGTGGCAGACTTCTTGAATGAGGCAAGAAGTATATTGGAACAATAGCCAAGTTTAACAGTTAAAGATCAGATTCAATTATGCTAAAAAATCTCTTTATTCTTAATTGAATCTGATTTTTTATAACACGTTAAATGTTGAGATTCTGGGGATAAGGAGTATTCGCTATGGGAAAATTCAAATTATTTTGGAAGAATAATGGGATAGGCTACCTATTTCTAACTCCTTGGATAATAGGTATTTTAACATTAACTGCAATTCCGATGGGGGCATCCCTTTACTTTTCATTTACTAGTTATGACATGTTTAATGCTCCTACTTGGATTGGTCTTGAAAATTATGAGGCGCTTTTCTCAGATCCGAAGTGGTTGCAAAGTGTAAAAGTCACCTTTATTTATGTGTTAATAGGCGTCCCTTTACAGTTGGCCTTTGCCTTATTTATAGCGGTATTGTTAAATAAGGGAATTGGTGGCTTGAGAATATATCGGGCCGTTTACTATGTCCCATCATTATTTGGTGGCAGTGTAGCTATTGCCATTCTGTGGAGACAAATATTTGGAGGCAATGGCTTAGTGAATAATATTCTAGATAAGTTCGGATTGGAGGGCATTAACTGGATATCTACTCCAGATACTGCACTTTACACTTTGATTATATTAATGGTTTGGCAATTTGGAGCATCTATGGTGATTTTTTTAGCGGGACTGAAGCAAGTACCAATCGAGCTTTATGAGTCAGCAAAGATTGACGGCGCGGGGCCATTAAAGCAATTTTTTATGATAACTCTGCCTTTGATTACTCCGGTTGTCTTTTTCAACTTAGTAATGGGGATTATTGGAGCATTCCAAGCATTCACTCCTGCCTATATTGTCTCAGGTGGAACTGGTGGTCCTCTAAATTCAACTTTATTCTATACATTATACCTTTATCAAAAAGGGTTTACTCAATTTGCGATGGGATATGCTTCAGCAATGGCTTGGATTTTACTAATTGTTATTGCACTTGCAACTGCTATTGTTTTTGCTACATCGAAAAAGTGGGTCTATTATCAAGGCTAGAGGTGATAAAAATGGAAAGTAGTTCCAGAGTAGTACTGAAGTCTAAGCAATCCAAACATAAGAGGGAGATAAAGAAAATTGTTATCCATAGTTTTATTATCATTTTAGGGATAGTGATGCTTTATCCATTGTTTTGGATGGTTAGCAGTTCCTTTAAGCAACCTTCAGATATTTTTAATTCTGTATCATTTTTTCCGTCAGAATGGACAATGGATAATTACACACAGGGCTGGAAAGGTGTGTCTGGATATACATTTGGATTATTTTTTGGCAACACGCTGTTGATTGTGGTATTAGCGATTATTGGTAATGTGATGGCTTGTTCCATGGCAGCATATGCTTTTGCCAAATTGAAGTTTAAATTTAAATCTATCCTATTTGCATTGATGCTGATGACTCTTATGCTACCATTCCATGTTACTGTCATCCCGCAATACATCGTGTTTAATCATTTAGACTGGATCAATACGTATTATCCACTGGTATTACCGAAATTCTTTGCAGTGGAAGGGTTTTTTGTCTTTTTAATGGTTCAATTTATACGAGGAATTCCAAATGAATTGGTACAAGCAGCAGAGATAGATGGATGTGGAAAGATTAAGACATATTGGTATCTAATTTTACCATTGTCTATTCCCGCTCTTGTAACTACAATGATTTTTACTTTTATATGGACATGGAATGATTTCTTCGGTCAGTTGTTATACATTAGCGACATCAAATTATATACGGTGGCCCTAGGACTTAGAATGTTCTTGGATTCCGCTGGAGAGAGTGCCTGGGGGCCAATGTTCGCTATGTCTACTTTATCGTTAATTCCTTTATTCGGTGTATTTATATTTTTTCAGAAGTATTTAATCGAAGGAATCACTACAGGCGGTTTAAAGGGATAATTTAGGAGATATGTATTTATTATGATATGATAAGTGCATGGAATTGGAAAATAATGAATAAATGGGAAATTGGTGATAGCTGTGAGGGTGACAATAGCTGATGTTGCTGAAAAAGCCGGAGTGTCCAAAACAACAGTTTCGCGGATCTTAAATGGTAATCTTGATCATAATACCCCTGAAACTATTAAAACAGTATTAAAAGTAGTAGAAGAGTTAGAGTATCGACCTAATGCGTTAGCAAAAGGGTTAAAGTCAATGAAAACGAATGTAATTGGCATTGTTTTGTCTAATTTTCGAAACGAATTTTGGTTTAAAGTACTAGAAGGCGTTGAGGATACTTGTAAAGAGCAAGGTTACAACCTCATGATATGTAACTCTGATGGTGATCCAAAACTTGAAGAGCAATATATTAAAGAATTTCAGATGAGGCAGGTTGATGGAATAGTTATTAACCCAACCGTTAGAAATCAATCCCTATATGAAAAATTAGTAGCAAATAAGTATCCCATGGTCGTCATCAATAGAAAAATACCTAGCATCCATGCAAACAATGTCGTTGTTGATAATATTAAAGGTGGTTTTATGGCAGTCAATCACTTGTTGGAAAATGGTCGAAAGCATATATTGGCAATTACTTTTAAACATGAAAATATTAGTACCTGGCAGGAAAGAATAGAGGGTTATCAAGAAGCACTTACTTCTCATGGTTTGACGGAAAACTTTTATTATATTTTAGAAATTACAAGTCTTAGAAAAGCAAACCAACAAATAAAAAAATATTTAGTAGATCATGCCATGATAGATGGGGTATTTTCCACTAACAATATGTTAACGCTTGAATTGATAGAGGCATTAAAAAAATTAGGTAAAAAAGTGCCTGAAGATATTGGTATTGTAGGCTACGATGATACGATATGGGCGAAACATATTAATCCTCCTTTAACTACTATTAGGCAACCTTCATATGATATAGGAAAAGAATCAGCAAAGCTTCTCATTAATGAAATTAAATCTAAGGAATCTCCCACTATTAAAGATATTATCTTTCAACCAGAGCTTGTAGTAAGAGAATCTTCACAAGAAATTAAAATGATAGACTAACTTTATCTAGAATAAAATTGTGTTAGAGAAGCTATGATTCAATCATCTTGCAATCCCCTATCATTCTTCTTACTCTGTTATCTTATTAGAAGAATGCTAAAATAGAGACGAAGCATAAGATAATAAATGGTTGGTCGTCAGTTATATTTGTACGGAAATAAGCGAAAAACAAAAAGATAGAGATGGATCTAAATGATCTATCTTCTATCTTTTTTTGATTGATAAGAATGGGTGATGAAATCGTAAAGCTATGGGCAGAAATAAAGGAAATTAAACGGAATAAATCTATTTAAAAAGAGTCTGTGATTTTTTAAAAAAATTGTAAGGGTTAGTCTCTCTCCTTACGTATCTCGTACAGGTTTCTTTTTTGTACTTTGTGGAAATATGGAAATATCTACTTAGACCAATGAGGGGTTTGATTCTCGAAGTTGTTCAAGTAAAGATGCTGCTTTATCGGTACGTTCCCAAGGAAGAACAATATCTGTACGACCAAAGTGACCATAGGCTGCGGTTTGTCTATAGATTGGACGAAGTAGGTCTAACATTTTAATGATACCTACTGGACGAAGGTCAAAGTTACTTCTGATTAAATTAACAAGGATATCCTCACTTATTTTACCAGTTCCAAAAGTATCGACCATAATGGATACAGGTTGTGCTACCCCAATTGCATATGCTAGCTGGACTTCTGCTTTTTCTGCTAAACCTGCAGCTATGATGTTTTTTGCAACATAGCGGGCCGCATAAGCCGCGGAACGGTCAACTTTTGTAGGATCCTTACCTGAAAATGCACCACCGCCATGGCGAGCATATCCACCATATGTATCGACGATAATTTTACGACCAGTTAAACCGGCATCCCCTTGAGGTCCACCTACAACAAAGCGGCCAGTCGGATTAATAAAATATTTTGTTTCGTTATCTAGTAATTCTTTCGGTATGACAGGTTGAATAACTTGTTCGTTAATGTCACGTTTAATTTTCTCTAGTGAAACTTCAGGATCATGCTGGGTTGAAATAACAATCGTGTCGACTCTGACAGGATGGTTATTTATATCATATTCTACAGTAACTTGCGTTTTGCCATCTGGACGAAGGTAAGGAAGAGCTTCTTTTTTACGTACTTCTGTTAAACGACGAGATAATTGATGTGCTAAAGATATGGAAATTGGCATAAGCTCTTCCGTTTCGTTACAAGCAAAACCAAACATTAGACCTTGATCGCCAGCACCGATTGCTTCGATTTCCTCATTGCTCATTTTGCCTTCTCGAGCTTCCAATGAGTTATCTACACCCATAGCAATATCGGATGATTGTTCATCAATAGAGGTTAATACAGCACAAGTATCGGCATCAAAACCGTATTTCGCACGAGTATATCCAATTTCTTTCACCGTTTTACGAACAATTTTAGGAATATCAACGTAAATAGACGTTGTAATTTCCCCAGTGACTAAAATAAGCCCTGTTGTAACAGAAGTTTCTGCTGCAACACGTGCATTTGGATCTTTCGTTAGAATGGCATCTAAAATAGCGTCTGAAATTTGGTCGCAAATTTTATCTGGATGTCCTTCAGTAACTGATTCAGAAGTAAAGAAACGACGATTTGTTAACATCTGTCATCCTCCTCATAAAGAGATATAGTTAATTAAATAAAAAAAGTTATTTGAAATATGCAATACAATAAAGGTTAGTTATTGATAAACATTAGATTTGATAGGGTTGTCGATGAATTTCGATATATTTTCTTCTTGTAATACCTCCTTTGCTTTTATTAAAGCTCTTTCTGTCAATTGGTTTATTACTTAATAAACTATAAACCATAGCACATCCCAACACACTCAACATTACTATTTTCTTCTTTTTCATAGATTATCTCTCCTTCATTGTATATGAAAGCTTATTAAGCTTTTCAGTGAACAACTAAGTATTCCAAATTAACTTAATAGAAAAAACACATTCTATAGGCAATTGAATGTGTTTTGGATATAGTGATATATTATGCACTTTTTTTGATCTAAGTAATTCAAAGGAGAATAAGGAAAATTTCTATATAAAGCCAAACCTCATAAAAACATGGCTTCGCCTATTCATGTACAAATCTATTAGAACCAGTACACTACAAAATAAAATATAACAACATATCTTAACTAAAGTGCCGAAACAACTTTAGTTTTATCCATGTTTTCTATATATTAACATTATTTTACTTAAATTGCACCTTTTTTTGATAAATTAATAGTTTAATATATTTTTTTAAATGTTATTTTAAGAAAAAGTTAAATGCCATAAATTCTCTTGACTAATAATTAATGGATGTTATAATAATTTTTGTAATAAACTATAATCATTTTTAGCGGTCTAATCGATGTTTCGGCACGTTAGATAAAGCTAGAATGTACATATTTGCAAATTGCAAAGTGCAGTTATAGATAACATAATATTAAAGCATCTGTGAACAAACTGATAGCTGGTATGACGGTTCCACTTCCGCCTTCAGGTAGGTCTTAAAAAAGAGGGGGAGTGAGTGGACTAGTATTCAGTTTGCCATTTTTACTGTTCATCTCTGCACTATTTTTCCCCGTAGAGAATTTCCACTGTTTCTCGACGGGCAGTAATGCATTGTTAAATAATTGCACTAGGTCTCCCCAATATAATTGGAGGGGGCTTTTTTAGTATCAGTAAAACGATAATTAAGCTCCTTTCCATTGCGACTGTGGAACATGTGCATATGAAAAATGCTAAATAGTAACTTTAGTAGTTCCGGTAATTTCCTATTTATCTTTTTATGAAGGTACTCCTTCTATTAGTCTATTTGAATAATTACATCCATAGTAGAGTGATGTCGAAAGTAAGGTGTGATGAAATCATGAAGGACCAAATTATTTTTATGTTTTCAGGACAAGGATCTCAATTTTTTCAAATGGGAAAGGAGCTGTATGAACAGGAATCAATTTTTAAAGAGAACTTGGATCAGTTGGATGCTACTTTTCAAAGGGCCACAGGGAATTCGGTAATAAAGTATATCTATGATGAACATCGATTGAAAAGCGATGAATTTAGTGATTTGTTCTACACGCAACCGGCTATTTTTATGATTGAAGTTGCTTTAGCTAATTTACTGATCAAAAAAGGAATACGTCCACATGCGGTAATAGGATCAAGCTTAGGGGAATATGCAGCTGGAGTAGTGGCCAATGTATTTCACCAAGAAGACGTCTTAAATAGTTTAATTGATCAAGTGCTTTTTATAAAGAAATTTAGTCAGCCAGGGGGAATGATTGCGATCCTAGCTTCTCCAAGTCTTTATGAAGAGGTACCTCTTCTTCATCATCATTCCTATCTCGCCGCGATTAACAATGAATCTCATTTTGTAATCGCTTCCAATTTGGAGGGGGTAAAAAAGATAGAGCAATATCTTCGTACAAAAGAAATTACTTTTCTTAGGCTACCTGTAACCTTTCCGTTCCATTCTAGTTACATTGATGTGGCTGGTAAGGCTATCCAACATCGCTTGTCGGAATTACATTATCAGACACCAACTATCCCATTCTATTCCTCTGTGACTGGATATAGGAAGGAAAATATGAATGCTACCTATTTTTGGGAAGTGCTAAGAGAACCAATTCGATTTACTAGTGCTTTAACAGAAGTGGTGGATCATGATGGGGCGATCTTAATAGATTTAGGTCCATCGGGTACTCTAGCTAATCTAGCAAAAGCTCAATTTAAGCAACAAAATGATCTATCCATTTTTAGTATTCTTTCACCATACGCGGATAATGTCAAAGCGTTGGAAAGTGTATATTCCAAATTGTCAATTCATGATGTAGGGAAAAGTAGTAAACAAAAAATCCAAGGAGTTCATGGAGGGAGAAGGTAGAGTGAGAGGTAAAATTATAAAGTTGGCTTTCCCAATTTTTATTGAAAGTGCATTAGTGATGGTAGATGGCCTTATACATATTATTTGGGTCGGCCATTTGATAGGAAGCCAGGCTGTCGCAGCTGTAGGGGCATGCTTTCCTATCGTTTTAGCAATGTCCGCAATTGCTAATGGAGCAGCCAAATTAACTTCAAAGCCAATGTTACAAGGTTTTCAAAAAAAGATAGATCGAGATAATAACCAAAAACAAATTAATGTGTCATGGACCTTTTCAGTTTTAAGCGTGTTGTTGGTGACCATAGGGGTATTTTTAGCTGCTCGAGGGATTCTTACCATATTGGGGACTCCTGGAAGCGTTATGGAGCTAGCTACAGGATACTTACGGATTATGGCATTAGGGTTCACGATTATGTATTTCTCATTTTTAATTACATCCTTATTGAAAGATGTAGGGTATACCTTTGCGAGAATGCTCTTTATAGCGATTGCTACAGCTGGAAATTTACTATTAGTACCTATGTGGATCGTCGGGTTTGGGCCTTTCCCTGAGTTAGGATTGTATGGGGCTGTATTTGCTTCTTTTATTGTCTCAGTAGTGGCGTTTTTTATTTCATTGGGATATCTCTTGCGTAATTATAAGGGCCTATTCATTAAACCGACACAATGGAGATTAGATCGTGATATTCTATTCTCCTTATTACCTGTGAGTATGCCTGTTTTTATTCAACAATCTCTGTTAGCTTTAGGATACACGTGCATTATTATTTTTGTTAACCCTTTTGGAAGTGACGCAACTGCAGCGTTTTATGTTATTAGCCGAATTGATTCCATTGTCGCTTTACCGGCGATTGCGGTAATGATAGCTATAACAATTTTAACAAAGCAATTTGTACATGGGAAAAAAATGGAGGGAATCAAAAGCCTTTTTCGTGGAGGATTACTTGTTAATATTCCTTTTACGTTTTTAATTGCTCTATCCTGTTTTCTCTTCCCAGATTATATTATTAAAATCTTTATCACTACCCCATCAGTCGTCAATATTGGTGTAGATTATTTGAAAATCATTAGCTTAGGGTATCTCTTCTTTGCACTTTTATATGCTTGCAATGGCATTATTAATGGAGCTGGAAAAAGCGGAGTTACGCTATTATTTTCTTTAGTTTCTCTCATTGTTATAAGGGTACCAGTAGCTGCAATACTTACACAAGTGGGCTTGAATGTAACGGGTGTATGGTACGCTGTTTTAGCCAGCTTTATCGTACTAGCAGTAGGTAGTTGGTTATATTATCGATCAGGTAAATGGAAATGGGGAATAACAGAGATGAAAGAACACAAGGCTATGCCATCTTGAAATGGTTGTATTGTACGTCGATCTATTGCCATTAGGAAAGGAATAATACTATTTGAAGGAGTGAAAAGAAATGTCTGTAAATCCTACTAAAAGTTATAAGGGACCAGAAATGAACGGTTTTATAGGTAAGTGGTATGCTAAAAACACTAAGAAAAAAATCAAAAAATACACACAAGATGCAAATAAGGTATTAAAAGCCTTATCTGATGGAGATTCTGTGCTTGATCTTGCTCCTGGTCCTGGATATTTATCGATGGAATTGGCTAAATTAGGCGATTTTCAAATTACCGGGTTGGATATTAGTGATAAGTTAGTGCAAATGGCAAAAAACAATGCTGATAAAGCAGGTTTAAATATTGATTTCCGTCATGGTGATGCAGCAAATATGCCATTTGATGATCAAAGCTTTCATTTAATCGTTTGTCGTGCCGCTTTTAAGAATTTTGCTCAACCAGTTAAATGTTTAAATGAAATGAGAAGGGTTTTAAAACCTGGAGGAAAAGTAGTCATTATCGATTTTAAAGGGGATGTGCCTAAAGCTGACATTAATAAATTTGTAACGAAAGATATGGGCTTCAAAGGGTTGAATGCTATGATTATCAAGTGGATGTTTCGGAATGTAGTGATTAAGCAAGCCTATACGAAGGAGAAATTTCTGGGATTTGTTAAAGAGAGTGATTTTGAAACATGTGATTTACATGAGGGTCTTATTGGAATAGAGGCATGGTTTGAGAGATAACGTGATAGCTCCAAAAAATAGGATAAGAAGAGACGAATTGGCTAACTTCATACTCCTTTTTGCTACTATCCATCTATTCTATTAATGTAAAGCATATTTTATTGGTGAAAGGATGGCCTTGATGTACATCGAAAGCTTGCCGATGCTGTGGACAACTCATCTCGTATTTAAAGAAGAGGAAGAACGAAATTTTCTATCGACTTGTTGCCTTTGCTATTCCAATTCTTATGATGATTACCTACAAACAAAAGTATTTCTTCATCCGAAGGAAATTGCCTATTTAGATAAATTGACGTTTAAAAATAGAATCAAAAGCTATTTAGCGGGCAGATATGCAGGGAAAAATGCTGTTTCTTTACTTAGTGGTGAAGAAAAGTTAAGTTCTATAGAAATTGAACCAGGCATTTTCCACCAACCGATTGTTCATGGGTTAGAAACTCAAGTCACTATCTCCCATTGCGATGATTTAGGTATGGCATTAGCCTATGGTGATGTCTGCCCCCTAGGTGTGGATATTGAGAGAATTCAAACAGATAAAGAAGTAGTATTAGCTGGACAGATGACGGATGAAGAACATATGGTGATGAAATCACTACCTTTTTCTTCGGTTCATTCGCTCACACTTTTCTGGTCAGTCAAAGAAAGCTTGTCCAAAGTATTAAAAACGGGATTTACATCCCCAATTGATATTTTTTCGATCCGTACAGTAGAAGTAGCTCATCCAGTTATAACAAGTTATTTCAATTACTTTCCACAGTTTTGTACGACATCGTTTATCTTTTCATCCTATGTTTGTTCGATTACTCATCCTAAAGGGGTTCATTGGTCAAAGGACTCTATTTATCAATTATTATGCCAAGGTATTCCTATATTAGATGGGATTAATACATAACTTGATATGGTTCTACTCCATTCAATGGAGTTAGCAAAACAAAATGAAGGAGATGAGAGAATGACCGTTTATGTTTTTCCGGGGCAAGGGTCCCAGCAAAAGGGGATGGGTAAAGAATTATTTGCAGAGTTCTCCCGCTTAACGAAGCTTGCTGATGACATATTAGGGTATTCTATTCGAACAGTTTGTTTGGAAAACCCAGATGAGATTTTAGGACAAACTCAATACACACAACCAGCATTGTATACCGTGAATGCATTTCACTATCTTAAAAAGACTAGAGAAACAGATGAAAAGCCAAATTATGTGGCAGGTCATAGTCTTGGGGAGTATAATGCTCTTTTTGCGGCAGGGGTATTTGACTTCGAAACAGGTCTTAAGCTAGTTAAAAAAAGAGGAGAGTTGATGAGCCAATGCTACGGTGGTGGTATGGCTGCAGTTCTCGGTTTGAATGAACAACAAATTGCGGAAGTATTAGCATTAAACGGATTGGATCAATTGGATATTGCTAACTTCAACTCACCTACACAAATAGTTTTATCTGGTCCGAAGGAGGAGATAAAACAAGCACAGGGAATTTTCGAAAAAACGCCCAATGTGCAGATGTTTATCCCTTTAAAAACAAGTGGTGCTTTTCATTCTCGTTATATGCAACAAGTAAAATCGGAATTTTCCTCTTATTTAAATGAGTTTCACTTCTTTCCCCCAGCTATCCCTATCATATCCAATGTTGAGGCTAGGCCTTATGGGGAGAATATAAAAGCTAATCTTATTGCTCAAATTGATCATCCGGTGAAATGGACCGAAAGTATCCGTTATTTAATGGGGAAGGGAGAGATAGATTTTCTAGAGCTAGGCCCGGGTCATGTATTAACCAGTTTAATTGGTCAAATTAAAAATAAATCAAAGCCTTTGATCGTAGAGGATAGGTTGACAAAGGATAAAGAAGCTATGGGAAGAAGGACTGAACAAAATGTTCCACCTTCCGATTCACCTGCTCGGTTATGCTTGACGGCCTCTTCCTTAGGAAGTGATAGTTTTAAGAGGGATTACAACCTTAAGTATGCATACTTAACTGGTGGGATGTACCGAGGCATTTCTTCTACCGATTTAGTGGTGAAAGTAGGCAAAGCAGGAATGATGGGCTTTTTTGGTAGTGGTGGATTAAAACCAGTGGAAATTGAACAAGCGATTATCACTATCCAAAAGGGATTAAATCAAGGGGAAGCATATGGTATTAATCTAGTCCATCAGTTTAATCATCCCCAAAGGGAAGAAGAAATCGTCCATCTACTATTAAAATATAACGTGACAGTTATGGAGGCATCCGCTTTTCTCGGTATAACACCTGCCTTAATTATCTATCGGGCTAAAGGATTAAAGCCTTCTTCAGATAATTCCATTCGATGTCATCATCGTATTATTGCTAAAGTCTCGAGGCCGGAAGTCGCTGAGGCTTTTTTAAGTCCTCCACCTGAACGTCTACTCAATAAGCTACAGATGGAAGGGAAAATTACTTCCCAGGAGGCCAAATGGCTTCGACAAATTCCAATGGCAGATGACCTTACCGTTGAAGCTGATTCCGGTGGGCATACAGATGCTGGTGTGGCCTATGCATTACTTCCGACCATTATTCGGTTGCGGGATCGCCTTCAAACAAAATACGCTTATAATAGAGAGATTCGTATTGGGGCAGCAGGTGGGATTGGAACACCTGAAGCAGCAGCAGCGGCCTTTACCCTCGGTGCTGCATATATTCTAACAGGTTCCATTAATCAATGTACCATCGAAGCGAATACTAGTGATTCTGCAAAAAATTTGTTGCAACAAATGAATGTACAGGATACGGAATATGCACCTGCTGGTGATCTTTTTGAACTGGGTGCCAAAATTCAAGTCTTGAAAAAAGGAGTCTTTTTCCCAGCGCGTGCCAATAAGCTTTGGGAATTGTACCGTCATTATGAGTCGTGGGAATCTATAGATAAGCATGTGCGGGAGCATATTGAAGAAATATATTTTAAGTGCAAATACGAAGAGGTTTATGCAAAAATTAGAGACCACTACACGACAGAAGATTTGCAGAAGTTCGAAAAAAACCCTAAACAAAAAATGGCTGCAATATTTAAATGGTATTTCCATTATACCAATCAATTGACACTAAACGATCAGCAGGAATCTAAAGTAGATTTTCAGATTCATTGCGGACCTGCTTTAGGGTCCTTTAATGAATGGGTCAAAGGAACCGATTTAGAAAATTGGCATAACCGTCATGTGGATCATATTGGAAAATATTTAATGGATGAGACGGCGCAGCTACTAACCGAACGTTTTCAACAGCTTTTGGCTGTAAAAGAATCAGGATCACTACAAACGGTTACTATCTAAGGAGGAAATAATATGAGTAAAGAAGACATTTTTTCTATATTAGTACAGCATACACGTGAAATTGTACCAGAACTTGAACAACATCATTTTGAGTGGGAAGACAGGTTGGCGGATTTAGGTGCCAATTCTGTTGATCGAGCGGAAATTATTATGATGACATTAGAAGCACTTTCCTTACAAATTCCTAGTATTGAGTTGTCAGAAGCGAGAAATCTCGGAGGTTTGGCTGAAATCCTTTTCGAAAAAAGCAACAAGAATGCTTTATAAACAATATTCTCTGAAAATGAGTTATCAATTTTTTATTAATTACTCTTATTTAATTGTGGAGCCAAACTCAAGAAATGCTATTGTGATTGATCCGGCATGGGAATTAGAAAAAATAACCAAGTTACTGAAAAAAAATAATGCTAAACTTCGAGCGATTCTTTTGACTCATTCTCATTACGACCATACGAATCTGGTACCAACATTAAGTGAAGCTATGCAACCGGATGTATTTTTGTCGCAAAAGGAGATTAATGCTTCCGGTTTTCGATGTGAGCGACTGCACGCTATCAACGATAACGACTCTCTTTCATTGGGAGGATTATCGTTTCGTTGTCTATTAACCCCGGGCCATACAACGGGTAGCATGTGTTTTCACCTAGGAAACAGCCTTTTTACAGGAGATACCCTGTTTACAGAAGGCTGTGGTGTCTGCATAAGGCCTGGAGGTTCACCGGAAGCCATGTATTCTAGCATTCAACGATTGAAAAGAGAAATAAAAAATGATGTTTGTATCTTTCCCGGACACTCATTTGGGATGCCACCGGGACAAACGATGGAGCATCTTCGTAAGAATAATATTTATCTTCAACTAAATCGTGAGCATTTTATTAAATTTCGTATGCGAAAAAATCAACTAGGTTTATTTGATTTTCAATAGAAGGGAAAGGACCATATGGGAGAAATAGAAGTCATTCAAACTACCTCCTCGGAGTGGAATGAAACACCACCACTCCTTTTTGTTCATGGGGCAAATCATGCTGCCTGGTGCTGGAAGGAATATTTCCTTCCTTTTTTCCAAGCTCATGGTTTCCAGTCCTATGCCATGAGCTTTCGGGGACATGGCCAAAGTGATGGGTATGAAAAACTACATACCTATACAATGGATGATTATGTAGAAGATGTCTACCGTGTGTTACAAACCTTTGAACAAAAACCTATTATTATTGGTCATTCCATGGGAGGAGCAGTCGTACAAAAAATCATGCATCAGCATCCGGATAGGATGGATTCAGCTGTTTTACTGGCTTCGATTCCGCCTGGAGGAATGCTGAAGGATTTAATACGGCTGTTGTTCAAGCACCCTAAGAAATTTTTTCAACTGCAACTATATAATCAGGGCAAAACCACCAACTTTCCAGTGGATTTATTTTTATATGACGAAAAGCCTGCCGAAAAATACGACTTAAACCAGAAGCTTCAACCGGAATCAATAAAAGCTAGCAGTGATTGCCTAAAACGAGTAGTACCTAAGAATACAATAGCCCAAGTTCCCCTTTTAGTGCTAGGAACGGATGAGGATGCTATGATCTCAAAAAAGACCACTCATTCGATTGGGCGATTTTACCGAACAGAACCGATAATCTTTTCTGAAATGGGCCATGACATGATGTTGGGTTCTCGTTGGCAAGAGGTTGCGGAACATATCCTTGCTTTTACTATAAAAAGGAGGACTGAATGGAAAAATGAGGCGTAATCAAGGAACGGAACATTCGATTAAAGAGAAATTAATTGAAAAGTTTATTCAAGTGGTTGGTACAGATCAGCCTTTGGATCTCAATAAAAGTTTTCTAGAGCTAGGTATGAATTCCATTATGGCAGTAGACTTTGTTGAAGCGGTAAATGATAGTCTAGATTTAGAATTAGGGGTTGAAGTAATCTTTGATTTTCGTGGTATTCCTGAGCTAGCTGAACATATAGAAAAGCAATACTTTATAGAAGAAAAAAGCGCCACCTCTGTGAATGCTATAAGTGACGACTCATCTACGGATATTGCAATTATCGGAATAGCTGGTAAGTTTGCAGACTCTGAAAATATTGAGGAGTTGTGGACACATCTTAAAGCAGGAGATTGTTGTGTGAAAGAAATTCAACGCCCTGGATGGGATGAAAAGGTGTACTTCACAACACAGGCGAACCAAAAAAATCGCTCAGTCAGTAAATGGGGCGGAATGTTATCGCATATTGATCAATTTGATGCAGACTTTTTTGATATTTCCACAGAGGAAGCAGAAAGGATGGATCCACAACAGCGCATATGTTTGGAGGAAACCTATAAGGCTTTTGAGGATGCTGATTACCCTGCTGAAAAACTGGCTGGAAAAAAGGTTGGCGTATTTATTGGAGGAAGAACATCTGACTACAGGTCAAAATTAAAGGATGAGATGGATACATACACCTTTTGGGGGAATGAGATGTCAATGCTTGCATCTCGCATTTCGTATTTCTTTAATTTTAAGGGTCCTTGTCTGACAGTGGACACAGCTTGTTCTTCCTCTTTGGTTGCCATTCATTTAGCTTGTGATAGTATTTGCAAGGGTGAATCGGAAATGGCACTAGCTGGTGGAGTTTTTATTGCAAGTACGCCTGAATTTTTTAAGATGTCTTCTCAGGCTGGTTTATTATCACCGGAGGGGCAATGTAAAGCGTTTGATCCAGAGGCCAATGGAATGGTTTTGGGAGAAGGTGCAGGCATGGCTGTGCTAAAAAGGCTAGATGCTGCAGTTCGAGATCAGGACCATATCTATGGGGTTATTAAGGGATCTGCTATTAATCAAGCTGGTAAAACTAATGGAATGACAGCACCAAGTGTTGCTTCCCAAAAGCAATTAATTAAAGAAGTCTATACTAAATCACAGATTAACCCTGAAACGATAGGCTATATTGAAGCACATGGTACTGGTACCGTATTGGGTGATCGAATGGAGCTAAAGGCTTTTTCCGAAGTGTTTGAAGAATTTACAGATAAAACTCAATATTGTGTTATCGGATCTCATAAACCTAACATTGGCCATGCTACACTGGCAGCTGGTATGGCTGGATTATTTAAAATTCTGATGGCAATGAAAAATCAAGTTTTACCTCCAAACCGTTTAATAGAACTAGATCAAGAGGATCCATTAAGAAACAGTCCTTTTGTGTTTAATACTACATTGGCTCCATGGAAAGCTTCTTCAGGTACACCTTTAAGGGCAGGGTTAAATGCGTTGGGCTCCAATGGGACCAATGCTCATATAATTATTGAAGAATGGGTAGACCAATCACCGCAATCAATATCATCCATCCCTAAGCCATATTATCTATTTTTATTATCTGCTAAAAACATAGTAGCCTTACGTCAAAAGTTAGTCGATCTTGCTTTCTGGATAAAGAGTGAAGGCGAGCATTACTCTGCTGAAGAAGTAGCTTATACCTTATCGGTGGCACGAAGTCATTATGATGTTCGTTGTACCTTTATTGCTAGTAATTTGACGGAACTTAGGCAACAACTGTTTAAAGTGATAGAAGCGGGGCTTGAGGAAGACGAGACGTGGTGTCATCGGGTTACTACTTATCAATCAGATCTCGAACGGATAAATTATGGACAACAGTTAATTCATACTTTGTCTAATCAAACGATATTACATATGGATCGATATCAGGATTATGTTGTGAAATTATCCGAGTTGTATGTACAAGGCCATCCTATGGATTGGACAGGCTTATATCAAAAAAATAGAAAGGTACCGCTTCCTCCTTATCCATTTTGTAGAACGAGTTATTGGGTACAAGAGAAGGATGCAACTACTGATCAAGAACCTACAAATCTATCATCATTTGGTCTTCAAATGGAGGATATGGAAGAACTACTTACGAAATTATTGTTACGGCAATTACAGTCTCTTGGCATTTTAAATGATCAAAAGTTGACATTAGAGGATATGCAAAAGAAACTGGGGTTGCAATCAATTTATGCTAAATGGTTGAAACGCAGTCTCCAGTTTTTAATGGATAATCACTGTGTATTTTGTGATGAGTCCAATCGCTATAGTGTGAACCCTGCTTTTACGCAGGAAATGGATGATTGGGAGGATTGGGAAAGGAAAAAACAGTATTGGTTGACTAATCAAGATGCTAAGGCACAGACGATTTTGGTAGAACATACCCTTCGTTCCTTACCACGGATTTTGACTGGTGAGATACTGGCAACAGATATTATGTTTCCTAATTCCTCCATGGAACTGGTGGAAGGAATATACCAAAATAATGACATTGCTGATTATTTTAATAATATTCTTGCTCAGAAAGTCGTTGAATATATACAGGAGCTTTTACATCAGGATCCGAATGCGCGTATAAGGATCATTGAAATCGGAGCAGGTACAGGGGCCACAAGTTCCTCTGTGTTGAAAAATTTAGAGCCCTATAGGGACAATGTAGAAGAATATTGCTATACCGACATTTCCAAAGCTTTTCTTGTTTATGCGGAAAAAAGGTTTAAAGAAGCTTATCCTTTTGTCAATTATGCCGTATACAATGTAGAGGCTGAAGCTTTGGAGCAAGGCATTCGAATTGATACATATGATATTGCCATTGCGACCAATGTGTTTCATGCCACAAAAGAGATTGCGCAATCTTTGCAACAGGTTAAAGCGGTATTAAAGAAGGATGGTATGCTGATTTTAAATGAGCTTAGTGAAAACTCTCTTTTTCTACACTTGACCTTTGGTCTTTTGGAAGGCTGGTGGTTATTCCAAGACGATACATTGCGCCTATCTGGTGGTCCAGCTATATCTGCAAATGGATGGAAGGAAGTATTGAAGCAAGAAGGCTTTAAACAGGTTCAATTTCCTGTAGCAGAAGACCATGAAAAAGGTCAACAGATTATTATGGGTTTAAGTGATGGCCAACTGCGCCAAGTAGCCATGCTAAAACAACCTTTTAAACAAGGGGAGCAAAAACAACCAGCTGTCACCACCGTAAAGAATGATCACATTGCGAGGGCATTGAAAGACTGGATGGCAGAACATTTATCACATGCCTTATCAACTGATGCTCAAAACATTAATTTTGGGGCAGCATTTCGCGATTACGGTGTTGATTCAATTAGTGGAATTAACCTCATTCAAACAATTAACAGCACCTTTTCACTTGAGTTAGGAACAACCATACTTTTTGACTTTACGACCATTGATCAATTAACGGATTTTCTTTTGACTCATTACAATGAAGCTATTACTACTTCTTTTGGACAGGAGACGCCATCATCTATGGAAGAAACCTCTTCAGAACAAGTGGTAGGAGCAAAAGAAGAGAAGAGAAGCTATAAAGAACGTGGGTCAGATGTTGAAAAGAAAGGCCCGATAGCTATTGTAGGGATAAGTGGCAGGTTTGCTAATTCTGAAAATGTGCATGAATTATGGGAGCATTTATCTAAGGGAACTAATTTGGTTGATCATACAACTCGCTGGAGGGAGCAAAATGATAAAGATGAAACTTTAAAGAGGTGGGAAATAGGTAGCTTTATTGAGAATATTGATCAGTTTGACCCCTTCTTCTTTAATATTTCAGGCGTAGAAGCAAACCATATGGACCCTCAGCAACGTCTATTTTTAATGGCATGTTGGCAAGCCCTAGAGGATGCTGGCTATGCTGGAAAAAGTATACAAGGTCGGTCGTGTGGTGTATATGTAGGAGGTAGTGAGGGTGATTATCACCATCTAATGCATAATTACCCCTCCAATGAGGTACCCCAAGCCTTTTGGGGGAATCTAGGTTCTGTCATTCCAGCTCGGATTGCCTATTATCTGAATCTACAGGGTCCAGCTATTGCGATAGACACAGCTTGTTCCAGTTCATTGGTAGCGATGCATGTGGCCTGTCAAGGATTATGGACGGGTGAAATAGAGATGGCATTAGCTGGTGGAGTATCTATACGCTGCACACCTGAGTTATATAAAGCAGAACATCAGGCTGGAATGTTATCTCCTTCAGGACAATGCTATACGTTTGATGATCGAGCCAATGGATTTGTTCCTGGTGAAGGAGTTGGTGTAGTCTTACTGAAACGATTAGAAGATGCCCTTGCTAATGGTGACCACATTTATGGTGTCATCCGGGGTTCTGGTATAAATCAAGACGGTACAACTAATGGTATTACAGCACCCAGCCTTCGTTCCCAGGTTCAGTTAGAGCAGAATATTTATAAACAATTTGGTATCAACCCGAAGGATATTCAAATGGTAGAGGCACATGGAACGGGAACAAAATTGGGGGATCCAATTGAATATCAAGCGTTGACACAGGCATTTAAACACTACACAGATAAGAAGTCCTACTGTGCTATAGGCTCGATTAAAACCAATATTGGTCATACGCAAATGGCTGCAGGAATTGCTGGTGTTATTAAGGTTCTTTTGGCCTTAAAACATCGCAAAATCCCCCCTTCACTACACTTTGATCAAGGAAATAGCAATATTGAATTTAAAGATAGTCCTTTTTATGTCAATACTGAATTAAAGGAGTGGGAAGTTAAATCAGGTGCTAAACGCTGTGCCGCAGTAAGCTCTTTTGGAGTGAGTGGCACGAATGCTCATATGGTGATTGAAGAGGCACCAGAAGTAGTCCGCAATCATCCGGATATGCCTGGTTATTTATTAGTTTTGTCGGCTCGATCTGAGGAGGCTTTGCAAAAGCAAGCTCAACAACTGATTGATTATAGTAAGAGCAATACAGAGGATGTTGGGAATATTTGCTATACCTTAATGGTAGGTCGAAAGCATTTTAATCATCGTTTAGCCTGTGTAGTACGTAATCAGCAGGATATGGTTGCTCAATTAGCACAATGGCTTGAGCGAAAATCTACTTCTTCTATATTTACTCATGTTATATATGAAAGGGAACAGAGGGAACTGCCGGCATTAAAGAAATTTGGTAACCATTGTATTGCTCAGTGCAAAATTAATAAGGAAGACTATATGGACAACCTTTCTACCGTGGCCGATTTATATGTTCAGGGATATGAATTAGATTATCTCGCTTTGTTTATGGAAGGTCAATATGGCCGGGTGCCACTACCTACGTATCCTTTTTCGCTCGATCGGTATTGGGTACCGCAACCAGAGACGGCTAAGGCTCCTACGAAGGAAGCCTCTTTTG
>JACYYK010006697.1_pt1 | contig 22171 bp, 22 predicted proteins | sample 8236871 | NCBI WGS metagenome assembly JACYYK01 (sample SAMN14103087, study PRJNA606662) | landfill metagenome | isolation source: landfill solid waste inoculated with endophyte fungus Paravalsa indica | place: India:New Delhi, Okhla landfill site | collected 2017-11-05 | reverse complement strand
GGACGCCGCGCCGCGGCGCTCGATCGCGATGTCCTCTTCAGCGGTCATCCGCCCGCCCGGCCGCCGAGCCGGCTGCCGTCGCGCCGGGCACCGCGGGATCGTCCGTCTCCGCGGCGCCGTTCACGCCTGCCCCTGCCGCATCAGCGCGCCGCGGTCGACCTTGCCGGCGTCGGTCCGCGGCAGCGCATCGAGGAAGACCACGTCGCGGACGGCCTTGAAGTGGGCCAGGCGGTCGCGGACGTGGGCGATCAGCGCGTCGGCGGTGCCGTCCTCGGCCACGCCGTCGGCCAGCACCACGCACGCCCGCGGGATCTCGCCGAGCCGGGGGTCGGGGACGCCGATCACCGCGACGTCGCGGACCGCGGGATGCTCGCGCAGCGCCGTCTCGAGCTCGGCGGGCCAGATCTGGAACCCGCCGGTCTTGATCAGATCGCGCTTGCGGCCCGCCAGGAACAGCACGCCGTCCTCGTCGACGTGGCCCATGTCGCCCGAGAAGACCCAGCCGTTCTCGTCCACCAGCATCGACGCGCCGTCGTCACCCTGGTCGACGTAGCCCTTGGTGATGCCCGTTCGTACGCAGATCTCGCCGGTCTCGCCGACGCCGAGCACCGTGCCGTCCTCGCCGCGGATCTCGACCTCGGCGGTTGCGTAGATCCGCCCCGCGGCGCCCGGCTTCCAGCGGCCCTCGCGCAGGTCCTTGCCCATCCAGCCGGCGACGTGGCCGAGCTCGGTGGCGCCGTAGTTGGAGAGGATCGGGATCTCGAACCGCCGCTCGAAGTCGCGGCGGACGATCGGGTCGAGGGCCTGCCCCGCCACCAGGATCGAGCGCACGCTGTCGAGCCCGATGTCGCCGTCGGCGTAGGTCAGGTCGTAGACCATCGTCGGCAGCAGGAAGAGGTTGTCGATCCGGTGCTCGGCGACCATCCGCGCGACGGTCTCGACGCGGAACCGCGAGACCAGCACCACCGCGCGGCCGACGTGGAAGGCGAAGAGGAACGCCGCCTGACCGCCGCTGTGGAAGAGCGGCAGCAGCAGCAGGTTGGGGCTGGCGTCGACGAGCGGGTACGGGCCGGGCTCGCCGCCCTTCATCGCCAGCGCCAGGTCCGACACCGATTTGCGGACGCCGCCGTGGGTCAGGCTGACCGCCTTGGCCGTCCCGGTGGTGCCGCCGGTGAAGAGCACCGCGCCCTCGTCGTCCGGCGTCACGGGATGCGGGGCGATCGGGCCGTCGGGGTCGGCGTCGAGGTGGACGGCGTCGGGGCCGAGCCCGACGGCGGCCGCTCCGTCGCCTCCCGCAGCCGCATCGGCGGGTCCGGACGCCACGCCCCCGAGCACCGCGATCCGGCGTCCGTCGCCCCGTAGCCGGTCGGCGGCGGACCCAGCGCCGGGCACGATCACCAGGTCGGGATCGACCTTGGCCACGCTGCCCGCCAGCTCGTCCGGCGTGTAGAGCGCGCTGACCGCGACGGGCACCACCCCGGCCAGCCAGCTGCCGTAGAGCGCGAGCACCAGCTCCGGGCCGTTGGGCAGGAAGACCCCGAGCCGCCGGCCGGGCGCGATCCCGGCGGCCCGCAAACCCGCGGCGACCCGCGCGGCCGCGTCGCGCAGCTCGGCGTAGGTCCAGGAGCGGCCGTCCTCGAACCAGAGCGCGGTGCGCTCCGGCGCCTCGTCGGCCCGGCGCACGAGGTCGTGGGCGATGTTGTGGTCGGGGCTCGCACCAGTCATCACCGCGTCAGAATACCGGCTGGTCGGTATTACGCAACCGCGACCGCTCGAAAGCCTTGACATTCGTACCGGTCGGTTGGTTATGCTGGCCGGTATGTCCGCCGCGAACGTGAGCCGCCTGCTCGACGACCACCTCGCCGCCCGCGGCCACGAGACCGCGCTGGTCTTCGAGGACCGTCGCTACCGCTACGTGGACCTCGAGCGCGCGACCGTCCGCACCGCCCGGGCGCTGCTCGACCTGGGCGTCGAGCCCGGCGACCGGGTCGCCGTGCTCGCGGGCAACAGCGACCATTACGCGATCACCCTGCTCGCGGTCAGCCGCATCGGCGCGATCTCGGTGCCGATGAACATCCGCTGGGCGCCGGCCGAGATCGCCTACGCGCTCGACGACGCGGGCGCACGGATACTGCTCGTCGACGAGCGGTTCGAAGCCGCCGGGCGCGAAGCCGTCGCCCAGGCCGACACCGCCGTCGAGCTGCTGCCGCTCGCCCACGGTGAGAACTCGCTGGCCGCCCGTGCCGCCCGCGTTCCCGCCGACGCGACCGTCCCCCGCGCCGAGGTCGGCTTCGACGATCCGCACCGGATCCTCTACACGTCGGGCACCACCAGCCGCCCGAAGGGCGTGGTCCACACGCACGGCAACTGCGCCTGGAACCACCTGGCGATGGCGGGGACCGACCTGGTCCGGCCCGAGGACCGGATCCTCGTCGCCTACCCGATGTTCCACGTCTCCGGCCTGGAGTGCCCGGGGATCTTCTCGGCGCTCGCCGCCGGCGCGACCGTCGTGCTGCGCGACGGCGCCGACGCGGCGACGCTGCTCGGCCTGCTGCGCGACGAGCGGATCACCGGCGTCGTCATCCTGCAGCCGCTGCTCGACGAGGTCCTCGACGCGCTCGAGGCCGGCCCGCCGCTCGAGCACCTGCGCTGGCTGATCACCGGCGGCAGCACGCCCGCGCTCGTCGACCGCGTCGTCCGGCTGCTGCCCGCGGTCCGGCTGGCCGAGGTCTACGCGATGACCGAGGCGACCGGCGCGATGACCGTGCTCGACGAGCCCCGCATGATCGAGAAGGTCGGGCGCACCGGGCGTCCGGTCCGCTACCTGGACCTGCGGGTGGTCGACGACGACGGCGTCCCGGTACCGCCGAACGTGGCCGGCCACATCGAGGTCCGCGGCCCGAAGATGACGCCCGGATACTGGTCTCCCGTCGCCGCCTCCCCGGCGGACCGCACGCCGACGCCCACCGCGGACCGGGACGCCGCTCCCGCCCCGGGCCGCGCGTCCCCCGCGCGCCCCACCCGCGAGGACGGCTGGCGCGACGGCTGGTTCCGCACCGGCGACCTCGGCGAGCTCGACGAGGACGGCTACCTGGCCTTCCGCAGTCGCGCCGGCGAGATGCTCAAGACCGGCGGCGAGAACGTCGCGATGGCCGAGATCGAGCGGGTCGTCGTCGACCATCCGGCGGTCCGCGCCGTCTGCGTGGTCAAGGTCCCGCACCCCCGCTGGCAGGAGGCGCCGAAGGCGTACGTCCTCCCGGAGGCGGGCGCCAGCGTAGACGCGAAGCAGCTCGAGGCCTACTGCCGCGAGCACCTCGCCGGCTACAAGGTGCCGCGCGCGTGGGCGTTCGTCGACGAGCTGCCGTTCAACCACTCGGGCAAGGTCGTGCGGCGGATCGTCCAGCAGCGCGAGGACGCCGAGCGCCTGGCCGCGTCTGGGGCATGATCGTCGCGATGGCCCGTTCTCCCTTCGCCGTTCCGTCCCGGGCGGCCCGTCCCCGTATTCGGAAGGCACCCTGACGTGAAGATCGGTCTGTTCCTGTCGACCCACCTGCCGCCCGGCGGCGACGCGGTGGCCCGTCGGCGCGCGGTCGTCGACCAGGCGACGCTCGCCGAGCAGCTCGGCTTCGATTCGCTGTTCCTCGGCCACCACTACCTGGCCAGCTCGGCCTTCTTCCAGCCGCTGAGCGTGGCGTCGTACCTGGCCGCCCGGACCGAGCGGATCCGCCTAGGCTTCGGGATCCTGCTCGGTCCGCTGCTGCCGCCGGTCGCGCTCGCCGAGGAGCTGGCCACGCTCGACGTGCTCAGCGACGGCCGGCTCACCGTCGGCCTCGGCACCGGATACCGCGAGAAGGAGTACGCCGCGGTCGGCGTCCCCTACGAGCAGCGGTTCAAGCGGATCGAGGAAGGCGTCCGCCTGATGCGCCGGCTCTGGGCCGGCGAGACGGTCACCGAGGAGGGCCTGTTCGGCAACCTTCGCAACGCCCAGTTGCACCTGCGTCCGCTGCAGGACGGCGGTCCGCCGATCTGGCTCGGCGCGTTCGCCGGCCGCGGGGTGCGCCGGGTCGCCGAGCTCGACGCCAGCTGGCTGATGGCCGGAGAGGGCGACGACGACACGCTGCGCGAGCGGATCGCGCTGATCCGCTCCGAGCTGTCGTCGCGCGACCTGTCGCTCGACCGGGCCTACCCGCTGATGCGCGAGGCCTGCGTCCGCCCCGACCGCGAGGACGCGATGAAGATCGGCCGCGACCACCTGCTGCCCCAGTTCAAGGCCTACCGCTCGTGGGAGACCGCGCAGTCCGTCGATCCCGATGCCTTCCTGCGGGACCACTCGCTGGTCGGCACGCCGGAGGATGCGCTGGAGCGGCTGCACGGCTGGCACGAGATGGGGATCACCGACGTGATCATGCGCTTCGACTGGCACGGCATGGCCGACGACGAGGCGCTCGAGTCGATCCGCCTGCTCGGGGCGGAGGTGCTGCCGGAGGCGCGGGGCTGGGGGTAGGAAGGAGTTGCGCGGGCGCTTCCGGCGGGCTATGATCGGCAACAGATCAGCGTCTCCACCGGAGAACATCAGAGCCCCCGGGATGTGACCCCGGGGGCTCTTCTTGTTCTACGTGATCCGGTGGATCAGGTAGAGCACGGCGAGGAGAACGATCAACGTCTCCATCGGCGTCTCCTTTCGGTCGAAATGACTGATGGAGGAGCGCCTTCCAGAGAACCGATACTCGTCCTCCGTCGCCGCTTCGAGCGTGGCAGTCAGGGGATTACCGAACTACCTGACTTCTGTGTCGATTCAGGTCTCAACCGCCGGCGAGCGCCCGAACGGCCTCGTCGATCGCGCGCCGCTCGGCGTCGGCACGCGGCAGCGTCTCGAGCTGGCGGCAGAGCCGCTTCGTCGCGCGGACCGCGTCGGCGCCGTGGGCGGCGACGGTCGCTGCCAGCTCGTCGACCGCCGCCGGCAACTCGTCGTCGGCGACGACCCGCGACACCAACCCCGCCACGGCGGCCTCGTCGGCCGTCCGCACGCTACCGGTCAGCAGCCACTCGCGGGCGATCCGCGGTCCGACGGCGTCGGCCAGGTCCAGCGCGACCATCGCCGGGACGATCCCGTGGACGATCTCGGGCAGCGCGAAGACCGCCGACGACGCCGTGATCGCGACGTCGCAGCGGGCGACCAGCGAGATCCCGAAGCCCATCGCGGGCCCCTGGACCGCCGCGACGGTGAGCAGCGGCAGGTCGGCCAGCTCGTGCAGCAGACGCTGGTTCTCGGCGAACTCGTCGGCGATCGCGTCGGCGTCGCCGCGCTCGCGCTTCGCGGCGATGTCGGCCAGATCCCAACCGGCGCAGAACGCCGGTCCGGTGGCCTCGAGCACCAGCACCCGGCAGGCCGGGTCCCCCGCCGCCGCGGTGACCGCCTCGCGCAGCACCGCGCACGACGCGGCGTTCATCGCGTTGCGACGCCGCGGGGCGTTCAGCGTCACCCGGTGGACCGCGCCGTCGTGCTCACGCGTGGTGACGACGGCGGGACCCTCGGCGGCCGGGGCACCGCCCGGCGCGGCCTCCTCCCGATCCCGCGCGGGATCCGGCGTCATCTCACCGCGCCTCGGCGCCGCGCGAGTTGGAGAGCCGGAAGAACGGCGCGACCATGTTGTCTCGGTCGGCCAGCGCCTGCGAGATCCCCTTCGCGCGGCGCTCCTTGAGGAAGTTCCAGTCGCCCTCGTCGAAGCCGACGTTGGTCGCCCAGCCGTGGCCGACCCATCCGGTCATCGAGCCGAGGCCCTTGCCGCGGGCCTCCATCACGACCTGCATCATCGACTTGCCCATCATCATCGAGTCGAGCGGCATCACCGCGATCGCCTCGGCGTAGTCGGCGACCCACTGCTCGAGCTCGTCCGGCGCGACGACGCGGGTGACGAGGCCGGCGCGCTCGCCCTCCTCCGCCCCCAGCGGGCGCATCGTCAGCATCAGGTCCTTCATCTTGGTCAGGCCGAGCTTCTCGATCCAGTGGTACATGTCCTGCGGGGCGGGACCGAGGTAGCGGAACGCCGGGTGCGTGAAGCGCGCGTCCGGCGTCGCGATCACGATGTCGGCCGACAGCGCGATCTGGAAGTGGCCGCCGTAGCAGTAGCCCTGGACCTGGCAGATCGTCGCCTTCAGGCACTCGATGATCGGGCGGGTGAAGCCCGACGAGAGCACGTTGCGGTCCGGCAGGATCCGCTGACGCTGGTTGGGACGACGACGGCTGGCCTTGTCCGTGCCCGACTTGTAGCCGATGTAGTGGCCGAGCTCGGCGGCGTCGGCGCCGGTGCCGAAGTGGTCGCCCTCGCCCCGGAAGATGATCACCTTGACGCGGTCGTCGGCCTCGGCCTCGCGGACCAGGTCGCCGACCCGCTCGAACGCCGCGACCGGGATCGCGTTGAGCCGGTCGGGGCGGTCGAAGATGATCGACGCGGTGGAGCGCTCGGGATCGACCTCGTAGCGAACGTACTGCGCGAGCACCTCCGGGTCGGTCTCCATGTTCTCGACGTCCCACTGGGTGCTGAGCAGGTCAGCTTCGGACTTCTTCGTCATCTCTCTCGTGCCCTCCGCAGGCCCGTGGTCCGCGGCGCGGACCGATTCATACCGACTAGACGGAATGCTAGCCGCCGGGCCGCCCGAAGGCAACCCGACGGGACTTGGGTGCTTACTCCTGCTCGCGCCAGACCGGCTCCATCCCCGACAGCCGGTCGCGAAGGTCGCGCTTGAGCACCTTGCCGGAGGGGTTGCGCGGCAGCTGGTCGAGCACGTAGATCGCCTTCGGCTGCTTGAACCGGCCGAGCTCGGCCCGGGTGCGCGCGACGACCCGCAGCGGATCGAAGCCGTCGCGGACCGCGACCACGACCACCGGCACCTCGACCCACGTCTCGTGGGGGACGCCGAGTGCGGCCACCTCGACCACCTCGGGCACCTGGTCGACGACCCGCTCGACCTCAGAGCTGGCGACGTTCTCGCCGCCGCTGCGGATCATGTCCTTGCGGCGGTCGAGCACGAACAGCCGCCCGGCCGCGTCGATCCGTCCGACGTCCCCGGTCCGCAGCCACGCGCCGAAGAACGCGTCGGCGGTGGCCTCCGGGTCGTCGAGGTAGCCCGGGAAGATCTTCGGCCCGCGGGCGACGATCTCGCCGAGCTCGCCCGCCGGCACGTCCTCCCCCTGCTCGTCGACGATCCGCACGTCGACCCCGTGCAGCGGGAACCCGGCCGACCCGGGCGCGGCGACCGCGCTGCCGGTGTCCATGTAGGTCAGGCCGGTGCAGGTCTCGGTCATCCCGTAGCCCTCGATCAGCCGCGCGGTCGGGAAGACCTCGCGCGTGTCCTCGAGCAGCGCCGGGGTGGCCTGGGAGAAGATCATCCAGCGCATCGACGAGGTGTCGCCGATCGTCTCCGGCGGCAGCCGCCGGATCATGTTCATCATCGTCGCGACCATCACCATCCCGGTGATCCGCTCCTGCGCGACCAGCGCGACGATCCGCGCCGCGTCGAACCGCCGGACGAGCACCATCGTGCCGCCCGCGTACCAGACCCCGAACCCGGGCAGATCGAGTCCGCCGACGTGGTAGAGCGGCGCGAAGTTGAGCACCCGGTCGTCCCCGCGCAGCTCCAGCTCCGCGGCCTGGGCCTGCATGTTGGCCAGCACGTTGCCGTGGGTCAGCATCGCGCCCTTCGGCAGGCTGGTCGTCCCCGACGTGAAGACGATCCGCTGGACGACGTCGGGCCCGAGCACCGCGTTGGGCACGTGCCGCCCGGCGCCCGGCGCGACCAGCTCGTCCCACGGCTCGAACGCGTCGATCGGGCCGTCGATCGCGACCCGCCAGTCGAGCGTCGGGGTCGCGGCGGCGATCGCCCGGGCGGCGTCCCCGCAGGCCGGCGCGGCGACCAGGCCGACCGGCGTGGTCCGTTGGGCCAGCGCGACCAGCTCGTGCTCGTGGAGCCGGACGTTGAGCGGCACCAGCACGCCGCCGATCCGGGCCAGCGCGAGCGCCAGGACGAGGATCTCGGGCAGGTTCGGCCCGAGCACCACCACGCGGTCGCCGAGCCCCAGGCCCCGGTCGCGCAGCGCCGCCGCGGCGGCGTGGACGTCCGCGTCGAGCCCGGCGTAGGTCCAGGTCCGGCCCTCGAAGCGCAGCGCCTCGCGGTCCGGGAACCGGCGCTGGGCCCAGGTCAGGATCCGCGCCAGGTTGGCCGTCGGCGCGTCGGTCGTCACGAGAGCCACCGCTCCTCGGCGCCGGCGCACGCGTCCGCCAGCTGCTGCTTGAGCACCTTGCCCGAGTCGTTGCGGGGCAGGCCGTCGACGATCGCGACCGCCTTCGGCACCTTGAACCGGCCGAGCGACGCGGCGCAGTGCGCGACGATCGCCTCGGGCGCCAGGGTCCGGCCGGGCTGCGGCACGACGTAGGCCTTCGGGACCTCCTCCCAGCGCGGGTGGGCGACCCCGATCACCGCGACCTCGGCGACGTCGGGATGCTCAGCGATCACACGCTCGACCTGGGCGCTGGAGATGTTCTCGCCGCCGCTGCGGATCATGTGGCTCTTGCGGTCGGCGAACCACAGGTAGCCGTCCTCGTCGATCGAGGCCATGTCACCGGTCCGGAACCAGCCGTCGCGCCAGGCCGCGGCGGTCGCGTCCGGGTCGTTCCAGTAGCCGGGCGAGACCTTCGGCCCGCGGACCGCGATCTCGCCGACCTCGCCGGCCGGCAGCGGCCGGTCGTCGGGCCCCATCACCGCGACCTGGACGAACGGCGTCGCCCGCCCCTGCGAGCCGACCTTGACGACCTCGTGCGCGGCGTCCATCACGGTCGCCACGCTGGTCAGCTCGGTCATCGCGAACAGGTCGATCGTGCGCACGTGCGGCAGCCGCGCGCGGAACGCCGCCCGGGCCTGCGGCGGCACTCCGGCGAAGATCGCGTAGCGCAGCGCCGACAGGTCGAACGACTCCAGGTCGTCGATCGCCAGGATGTCGAGCAGGATCTGCGCGGCGAGGACGACGCCGGTGACGCGCTCGCGCGCGGCCAGTTCGACGATCTCGCGGCCGGCGTAGGAGCGGGTCAGGATCATCGTTCCGCCGAGCGCGAGCATGTGGTACCCGGGCGCTTCGAGCCCGCTGACGTGGAACAGCGGCGCGGTGATCATCGGCCGGTCGTCCGGGGTCAGCTCCAGCTCGAGGATCTGGGCGAGCAGGTTGTAGGCCGCGTTCTCGTGGGTGTGGATCACGCCCTTCGGCTTCGACGTCGTGCCGGAGGTGAAGAGGATCCGCTGGGGCTCGTCGCCGGCGACGTCGGCGTCGTCGAGCGGGGCCCGCCCACGGGCGTCGGTCAGCAGCGACGCGAGCGGGATCCGTCCCGACCCCGCGTCGCCGTCGACGATCACCGCGCGCACGTAGGGGACGGCCTCGATCGCCGCGGCGGCGGCGTCGAACCCGGCGTCGACGACCAGCGCGGCGACGCCGGCCCGCTCGCACAGCTCGGCGAGCTCGCGCGGGTGCAGGCGCCAGTTCAGCGGCAGCGAGATCGCCCCGATCCGCGCGACCGCCAACAGGGTCATCACGTAGGTCGCGGAGTTCCGCCCGACGATCGCGACCACCTCGCCGGCGCGCACGCCGACGTCACGCAGCGCGTGGCCGTGGGCGTCGACCTCGCGGTCCAGCTCGGCGTAGGTCCAGCGGCGCCCGTCGTCGACCAGCGCTTCCGCGTCGCCCCGCCGCCAGGCGTTGCGTCGCAGCAGCGCCGCGACGTTGAACGGCCCGCTCACGCGCGCTCCGCACCCGCCGCGCCGCCGGCCGCCCGGAACGCGACGATCTCGTCCCGGGTCGGCAGCGCGACCAGCTCGAGCAGCACGCCGTCGGGGTCGCGGAGCGCCACGGCGTCGATCGGGCCGTAGTTCTGCAGCTCCGAGCGGATCGGCTCCGACAGCGGCGCGCCGCCGAGCGCGACCAGACGGTCGAGCACCTCGCGCAGCTCCGGCTTGGGCACCTGGAAGCTGAGCAGGAACGGCCCGTAGATCGCGTGGTCCTTGGCGGGGGGACGCCCGTCCCCGGTCGACCACTCGATCAGCTCGAGCTGGCCGATCTGGCTCGGCCCCTGCAGGTACTGGACCTGACCGACGGTGCCCGGCGGAAGCTCGAGCGAGCGCTCGATGTCGGCGCCCTTGACCTCGGCGCGCAGCGTGCGCCGGTAGCCGAGTCCCTGCTCGTAGAACGTGGCCGACCGTTCCAGGTCGGACACGGTCATCGCCACGTGGTGAACCTCGCTGACGGGCATCTCTCGCGCTCCTTCTCCCCGTCGAGCATGCCGTAACCGGCCACTCGACCAAAATTCATACCGGACGGTTTGACACCGACCCCGACGTTCGTCACAATACCGGCCAGTCGGAATCTTAGCCAGGGAGTACCACGTGAAGTTCGGAATCATGAACCTGTTCCCGGGGGGCGAGGGCCTCGCGGACCAGGAGGTGCTGCACCAGACGCTCGAGGAGATCGCGCTCGCCGACGAGCTCGGCTTCGACTCCGTCTGGCTTGCCGAGCACCACTTCTCCCGCTACGGGGTGCTCGGCAACCCGCTGAGCTTCGCGATGGCCGTGGCCGAGCGGACCAAGCGGATCACGATCGGCACCGCGGTGCTGGTCCTCCCGTTCCACGACCCGATGCGCCTGGCCGAGGACATCGCCGCGCTCGACGTGCTCTCGGGCGGCCGCGTCCGGATCGGCGTCGGCCGCGGCTACCAGCCGAAGGAGTTCGCGGGCTTCCGGGTCCCGCTCGACGAGTCGAAGCAGCGCTACCAGGAGACCCTCGACGTGCTGCGCCTGGCGCTGACCGAGGAGAACTGGTCGTACGACGGCAAGATCTTCCGGTACGAGGAGATGACCACCTACCCGCGTCCGCTGACACCGGGCGGTCCGCCGATCCTCGAGGGCACCGTCTCGCCGGAGAACTTCGTCGACCGCGGCACGCGCGGCCAGCCGATCATCACCTCGCCGAACTTCACGCCGCTCGGCCTGATGAAGCGCAACTTCGACCTCTACCGCGACGCGATGGCCGCCAACGGCCACGACAGCACCGCGCACGACCTGCCGTTCATGCAGCAGGTCTGGTGCGGCGACTCCGAGGACGGCCTGCGCGCCGCGGCGCAGGCGGCGCTCAACTACTACCAGTCGGTCGGCAAGGTGCTGCCGGGCTCCGAGCAGGCGATCGAGGCCGAGCGGGACTACTACGAGAAGGTCGCCGAGAACATCAAGCTGCTGACGCTCGAGCAGACGCTGACCCACGGCGGCAACTTCGGCGACTCGACGCGGGTGGCCGAGACGATCTCGCAGCTGCGTGAGCAGCTCGGCATCAACCACTACATCGGCTGGCTGCGGATCCCCAGCCTCGACCGCGACGAGGCACTGCGCTCGATGGAGCGGTTCGCCACCGAGGTCATCCCGCAGTTCTCCGAGAGCCCGGTCTCCTCGGCCTGATTCCGCGGCGCCGGGCCCCGCGGGGCCCGGCGCGCGCCACGTGCGGTCGCGCCGGCCGGTCCGGGTCGAAGCGCTCCGGGGTCAGACGGCGAGGCTGCGCAGCGCCATCGTCGCGAACTGGTCCGCGACGGTCTCGACGTCGAGGCTGCCCGACTCGCGCAGCCACTGGTACGTCCACGCCGTCATGCCGACGATCCCGAAGACCGCGATCCGCGGCGCGATCTCCGTGGTGAACACCCCGTCGGCGGCCCCGCGGCGGATGATCTCGCGGATCTCGTCCTCGACGGTGTTGCGTCGGCGGTGGATCTCATCGCCCCGGTCGCCCTTGAGGTACCGGCGCTCCTGGAAGTAGACCGCCACGTGCGACCGGAACCGCGCCACCGACAGCACCGACTCCCGGACCACGGCCCGCAGCTGCTCGGTCGGATCCTCCGACGACCCGAGCGCCTTCTCCAGGCCCTCGATCGCGGAGTCCAGGTACTCGTCGTGGATCAGCGCGAGGACGTCCTCCTTGGTCTCGAAGTGGTGGTAGAACGCCCCCTTCGTGACGTTGGCGTGGTCGACGATCGACTGGACCGAGGTCGCATGGAACCCCTTCTCGCCGAACAGCGACAGCGCGCTGTCGACCAGCGCCTTGCGGGTCAGATCCGGGTCGTAGCTGCCGCGTGGGCCGCCCGCGGCGCGTCCCCGTCTCCTGCCGGTGGTCGATGCCATGTCGAGAGCGTATAGCACCCTCCGACCGGTCGGAACGGAAAACGCCGTCCACCTCCAGCGCCTCCGCTGGCCCCGAGCCTGGGACGACGGATTCTCCAAAAACAATCCGACTGGCCGGTATTGTCGCGGAGACACGTCACTCGCCCGATCCAACCGCCCGGGGAGCCTGGGCGGCGGGCGTCCCGCCTACGACCGGAGGACCTCCGAGATGTCGAACCGCCGCACGATCGCCGGCATCCCCGCCCTGAAGCAGCTCGTCGGCGAGGAGCTCGGCGTCACCGGCTGGCGCGCGATCAGCCAGGAGCAGGTGAACGCCTTCGCCGACCTGACCGACGACCGCCAGTGGATCCACTGCGACGTCGAGCGCGCCCGGCAGAGCCCGTTCGGCGGCACGATCGCCCACGGCTTCCTGACCGTGGCGCTCGCGCCCTCGTTCGTGAACGAGCTGTTCGCGGTCTCCGACGTCTCGTTCGGGCTCAACTACGGCCTCGACCGGGTGCGGTTCCCGTCCCCCGTGCCGGTGGGCAGCCGGATCCGGATGCGGGCGACACTCGCCGCGGCCGACGAGATTCCCGGCGGCCTGCAGACCACGATGGTCCTCACGTTCGAGATCGAGGACGGCGACAAGCCGGTCTGCGTCGCCGAGTCGCTCGGCCGGTTCTACGCGTGAGCGCGCAGGGAGACGACACGATGAGCCCGACGATCGACCCGCGGATCCAGGCCCTGCTCGACAAGCAGGAGATCCAGGAGGTGATCCACCGCCGCGCCCGCGCGGCCGACCGCAAGGACCTGGCGCTGGCCCGCTCCTGCTTCCACGACGGCGGCACCGAGGACCACGGCGGGTTCGTCGGCGACGTCGACGAGTACCTGCAGTGGTCGCCGATCTCGGACCGCAGCGGCGATCCGCACCGCGTGATGTGGCACTTCGTGGGCAACATCCTGATCGAGCTCGACGGCGACACCGCCCGGGTCGAGTCGATGGTGCTCGCCACCGAGTCGATCGAGCGGGACGGCGAGCGCCACGACACCAGCGTCGGCGGCCGCTACCTGGACCGCTTCGAGCGGCGCGACGGGCGCTGGGCGATCGTCGAACGGCGGCTGGTCTTCGACTGGTCGCGGGTCGAGCCGCCGACGGTGCGCTACTGGGACTTCCTGGGCATCGACCCGGCGACGCTGCCGATGGGCCGCTTCGACGGCGAGGACCCGCTCTGGGGCCTGCTGCCGGAGCAACGGCCGGCGGACTGAGGCCGGCCGGCCGGCGGCTAGCCGCCGGCCGGTTCGCGGCCCTGCAGCATCCGGGCGATCAGGGCGACTTCGCCGGTGCCATCGTCGGGCACGACGTGGTCGTCGGTGTCGAGGATCTCGTCGAACCGCGCCGCGACCTCGTCGGGCGACGTCGGCTCCGGGCCCAGGTAGACGCCCGGGGTGGTGCCGACGAAGATCCGCGCGACCCGGCCGCCCCCGGCCGAGATGATCGAATGGGTCGTGGTGCACGCTTCCGAGCAGAGGTAGCCGGCGACCGCCGCGACGTGGCGCGGGTCGAAGTGGTCGGCCAGGTCGCCGAGCAGGCCCTCGGTCATCCGCGTCGCCGCGGTCGGCGACAGCGCGTTGGCGATGATCCCGAAGCGCGCGCCCTCGACGGCGACGACGTTCATCAGGCCGATCAGGCCGGCCTTGGCGGCGGCGTAGTTGGCCTGGCCGAAGGTGCCGAACAGGCCCGACGCCGAGGTCGTCAGGACGATCCGGCCGTAGTTCGCGTCGCGCATCGCCCGGAACGCGGGCAGCACCACGTTGAAGCCGCCGTCCAGGTGGACCGCCATCACCGCGCGGACGTCGTCGTCCTCGAGCTTGGCGATCGACCTGTCGCGGAGGATCCCCGCGTTGTGGACGAGCGCGTCGAGCCGACCCCAACGGTCGAGCGCGACCCGCACCGCCGCTGCCCCGCCCTCGGCGGTGGCGATCGAGTCGGTCGAGGCGACCGCCTCGCCGCCGGCGGCCTCGATCTCGGCGACGACCCGCTGCGCCGCCGAGCCGCTCGCCCTGGTCGACGCCGGCGTCCCCGGTGAGCGCTCGGTGGCCCGGCTCGACGCCGCGCTCGCCGAGCTCGGCGCGACGTCCACCGACGTCACCCGGATCCTGCTGACCCACGGCCACTGGGACCACTGCGGCCTGGTCCCGACGCTGCGGGCCCGCCACGGCACGCCGGTCGCCCTGCACCCCGCCGACCTGGCGATCGTCCAGCGCGGCCACGTCACGCCCGAGCAGTGGGACGCCGACTGGGACGCCTGGCTCGATGCCTGCGGCGCGCCCCTCGAACCGCGCCCCGAGCTGCTGGTCCGCGCGCGCCAGATGCGCGGCGACGCGATCGACGTCGCCCCCGACGACCTGATCACCGAGGAGTTCCGCGCCCCGCTGCGCGGCGGCGAGCTCGGGACCATCCTGACCCCCGGGCACTCGGCCGGCCACGTGGTCTTCGTCGACCGGCAGCGCGGGATCATGTTCGGCGGCGACCACGTCCTGCCGGCGATCAACCCGAACGTCTCCTGCCTGCCCGGGTCGGAGGCCGACCCGCTGACGTCGTACCTCGCGTCGCTCGACGCGATCCGCGACCTCGACGTGACCGTCACGCTGCCCGGCCACGGCGACCCGTTCGGCGACCTGCGGGGTCGCGTCGACGAGCTGCGCGCGGCCCGCGAGCGCCGGCTCGCTGCCGTCGAGTCGCTCGTCGCCGACGGCCGCCCGTCGACGGTCTGGCAGCTGGCGCAGCGCTATCCGTGGCGCACCGCCTGGGCCGAGATGAACGAGATCACCCACCTCGGCGCGCTCGGCGAGATCTACGCCCACCTCACCTGCCTGGCGACCGCCGGGCGGCTCGAGCGCGACGAGGCGGGCCGCTACCGCGCGTCGTGACCGCCGCTCAGCCGGCCCAGCCGTCGACGTGGAGCACCGCGTCGAGCGGCAGCGTCCGCGCGGCCGGCCGGAACTCCGTGCCCTGCGTGTAGGCCACCGGCAGCAGCGCGATCTGGGTGACGTCGCCGGGCAGGTCGAGCAGCGCCGCGACCTCGTCCGCGAAGTGCAGGTGCATCGAGGTCAGCGAGCTGCCCAGCCCGCGCGAGCGCAGCGCCAGCTGGAACGACCAGATCGTCGGCAGCACCGAGCCGTAGAACTCACTCGCGTCGGGCCCGGCGATCTCGTCCGGCGGCGCCGCGACCGTCCCGGCGAGCACCAGCAACGGAACGCGCTCCAGGTTCTCGGCCAGATGCATCGCGCTGGCCATGTTGCGGCGTTGCGGCGGCGTGGGCTTGGCGCCGCCACCCGCCTTGCGCGCCGCGGCGGCCATCTGCGGCAGCACGATCTCGGTCCCCGCCCGCCGGTAGAGCGCGGCCAGCGCGGCCCGCTTGCCCGGGTCGCGGACGGCGACGAACCGGCACTGCTCGACGTTCTTGGCGATCGGCGCCTGCCGTGCCAGCTCCACGCAGCGCTCGATCACGTCGAGCGGCACCGCGCGCTCCAGGTCGAGCCGGCGGCGCACCGCGCGGGTCGTCGTCAGCACCTCGTCGATGCCGCCGATCACCGGCGCCGTCATCAGCGGAACGCCGGCATGACGTGCTCGGCGAACAGGCTCAGCGAGCGACGGACCTGCTCGACCGGCATCCCCAGCCAGCCCGGCCGGAAGATCAGGTGGTTGCAGCCGTGGGCCTGGAGCGCCTTGATCTTCTCGATCACCAGGTCGGGATCGCCGAGGATCAGCGTGTTGGCGACCAGCTCGTCGAAGCGGTCGCGCTGCCAGCGCAGGGCCGGGTACTCGGCGTAGGTCGCGTACTCGCGGCGGGCGTGCGGCAGCGCCTCCTCGATCGCCCGCTCGGTGGTGTCGGACACGTAGAGCTCGGTGCCGATCGGCCGCTCGACGATCTGGTCGGTCCGACCGTACTCGGCGAGCGCCTCGTCGTAGACCGCCATGTGCTTCTCGAGGAAGGTCGGGTTGGGCGAGTTGCCCGGCGCGTACCAGGCGTCGGCCAGCCGGGCCGCCCGGCGGATCGCCTTCTTGCCGCCGGCGCCGATCCAGATCGGCGGCCCGCCGTCGCGGTACGGACGCACGCCGATCCGCACGTCGTCGAGCGGGAAGTGCTTGCCCTCGAAGCTGACCGGCTCGCCCTTCCAGAGCGCGCGGATCACCCGCACGCCCTCGTCGAGCCGCGAGAACCGCTCCTCCATCGGCACGCCCATCGCCGCGAACTCGTGCTCGCGGTAGCCGGCCGCGACGCCCAGCACGACCCGACCGCCGCTCAGCTGGTCGAGCGTGGCGAACTCCTCGGCGATGTGGACCGGATGGAAGAACGGCAGCAGCAGGATGCCGGTGCCGACGGTCATCTCCCCCGTGTGCTGGAGCAGCTTGGCCATCATCGAGATCGGCTGCGGCGTGTTCAGGTTGGACACGAAGTGGTTGATCACCCAGATCGAGTCGAAGCCGAGCGACGCGGCGTGCTCGGCGGTCCCCCAGAGCTCGGCGAGGCGCCCCTGCAGGTCCTCGTCGAAGGGGTACTGATGCGACGCCATGATTCCGAACTTCACGTGACTCTCCCCGTCCTACCGCCATCCCCGGTTCAATACCATCCGGTCGGTATTGCAACCCTATGCGGTCGCGGGACGCCGCGTCAAGGGCGACCGGCGCGCGGGGCGTGACTCACGGCCCCGAGGCCGCGGGCGGCGAGCCGCGCCGCCCGAACCAGCCCGCCGGCCAGCCGCGGAAGCCGCCGAAGATCAGCAGCACCACCGCCACGGGAACCGTCGCGGGCAGCGTCCTGATGCTGTCGAAGGCCCACAGCAGCGAGAAGATCAGCGACGCGACGAAGACCGCCCCGGCCGCCGCCCACTGGGTCCGGCGCGAGGCCCCCTCGGCGGCCAGCACCGCGCCGAGCACCGCCGCGACGAAGACGTCGCCGTAGCCCATCGACGCGCCCTCGAAGCGGACGAACTGCAGCCGCGGAAGCTGCTCGGCCGGCACCGCCGCGTTGAGCGTGGCGTTCGGCCCCTGCAGCGCCGACGAGAAGACCAGGATCGCGTCGATCACCGCCATCGCGACCAGCGCGACGCGGACCCAGGACTGGCCACCGATCGCCGGTGAACGGCGGGCCGCCCCCAGATCGCCCGCTCCGCCGTATCCCGTCCTGGCCACCGTGTCGGCCGACCCCGGATCCCCCGCCCCGTCCGTGGCCCCACCGACGACGCCCGACAGCAGCCGGGCGAGCGCGACGCAGCTCAGCGCGGTCAGGGCCAGCGCCGTCGCGTCGCCCGCCGTCTCGCCCTCGAACGCGATCGCGGCGGCCAGCAGCGGGACCGTCGCCAGCGCCCAGCCCGGACGCGCACCGTGCATCCCCCAGCCCAGCGTCGCCGCGGCCAGCAGCGGGACCGCGATCAACGCCAGCCAGGTCAGGGTGATCGCCGCGCCCGGCAGCACCGCCAGGCCGGCGACCACCGCGACGATCGAGACCGGCATGATCAGCGACCAGATCCGGCCGGCGAACCGCTGCAGGAACACCGGCAGCCCCGCCGCCGGCAACGCGACCAGCAGCGACTGGACCACGTCGAGCAGGACGCTCTGCCACGAGTAGGGCAGGAAACCGAGGAACGAGCCGACCGGCACGGTCAGAACAGCGGCAGCTGGGACGGCTCGGGCCCGGCGGCGGATTCGACCTCTGCCTGAGGCTCGGGCTCCGGGGCCGCCGGGGGCTCGACCTCGGGCTCAGGGTCCGGCGTGGGCGCGGGCGGCTCCGGCGCCGGCAGCGCGAGCAGCTCCGGCAGCTGCGCGAGGTCCGCGCGCAGCAGCTCGAGGGTCGCCCGGTGGTAGAGCGCCGCGTCCGGGTGGATCAGCGGCAGCAGCCGCACGGTCCGCTCCCCGAGCGTCCGGACCTCGGCCGTCCCGCGGAGCTGCTTGATCCCGGTCGGATCGCCCCGCAGGACCTTGGTCGCGAGGTTGCCGAGGCTGCAGACCACCCGCGGCTGGACCCCCGCGATCTGCTCGTCGAGGTACCCGCGGCAGTGCGCGAGCTCCTCGGCGAGCGGGTCGCGGTTCTGCGGCGGCCGGCACTGCAGGACGTTGGCGATGTACAGCTCGTCGCGCTCGAGCCCGACGTCGGCCAGCAGCTCGGTCAGCAGCCGCCCCGCCGCCCCGACCAGCGGCAGGCCCTGCCGGTCCTCGTTCTGGCCCGGCGGCGAGATCACCAGCATCAGCGCCGCGTCCCGGTCGCCAGCACCGAAGACCACGGTCGTCCGGTTCGCCGCCAGCTGCGGACATCGCGTGCACTGCCGCGCCTGCTCGCGGAGTCGGTCGAGTCGCCCCCGACGCACGAGCACCGAGTCCTCGGACGTCGTGCGGTGCGGTGCGGCGTCCATCTCCCCCGGACGGTAGCGCGTCGTGCTCGGGTCCCGGGCGGGCCGGCTTCTTCGGGGAAGGTGTTGCGTTCGTCGTGCGGAGTGCTACAACTCCGTTATGGACGTCACCGCGTACGCGGGACGTACCGCGTACCACGCTGCACCTTCCCTGTAACGCGACCGGCATCCCCCGTGGAGCTGGACCGGAGACCACGATGAAGATCTGTCGTCACGCGCACCGCGGTGCGCGTCCCCTGACCGCCGACCGCCGCCCGGGCGGGTTCCCGGCTGGTCGTCGGAACCGGCACCGTCAGCTCGAGGGCCGGATCCTCCCGTGAGGATCGTCCGCTCGGTCGCGGACCTCCGCGACTTCGTCGGCCAGGCCCGACGGGCCGGCTGCACCGTCGGACTCGTCCCGACGATGGGTGCGCTCCACGCCGGTCACCTCTCGCTGATCGCCGCCTCGACGGAACGCGGACACGCGCACGTGACGATCGTCTCGTCGTTCGTCAATCCGCGGCAGTTCGGCGACGCGGGCGACCTCGCCGCCTATCCCGCGACCGAGGCCGAGGACGTCGAGATGGCCGAGGACGCCGGGGCCCAGGTGCTCTTCGTCCCCGCCGTCGACGAGGTCTACCCGGCCGGGTTCGCGACCGAGGTCCGGGTCTCCGGCGACCTGACGTCGCGGCTCGAGGGCGCGCACCGCGGCGCCGAGCACTTCCACGGCGTCACCACCGTCGTCACCAAGCTGCTGAGCATGGTCCAGCCCGACGTCGCGTTCTTCGGCGCCAAGGACGCCCAGCAGGCGCTGGTCGTGCAGCGGCTGGTCACGGATCTGAACCTTCCGGTCGAGATCTGCGTGCGCCCGACGGTCCGCGAGCCGGACGGCCTGGCGATGTCCAGCCGCAACGTCCGGCTCTCCGCCGAGGAGCGCGCCCGCGCCGCCGCGATCCCGGCCGCGCTGTCGGCCGCTGCGGCCGCCGCCTTCTCGGGCGAGCGCGACGTCGCGACGATCGTCGCCGCGGCCACCGCGAAGCTCGCCGCGGCCGGCCTGACCCCCGAGTACCTGACCGTCGTCGACCCCGAGACCCTGCGCGACCGCACCGCCCTCGACGGCCGGTCGCTGCTGGCGGTCGCCGTCCCCGTCGGGCCCGTCCGGCTGCTCGACAACCTCGTCCTGGAGCCGAGCGTCGCTCCTTCCGCCGCCCACCAGACCCTCGCCCACGGGCCGATCGAAGAAGGCTGATCCATGCAACGCACGATGCTGAAGTCCAAGATCCACCGCGCCACCGTGACCGACAGCGATCTGCACTACGTCGGCTCGATCACGGTCGATCCCGAGCTGCTCGAGGCCGCGGACATCATGGTTCACGAGCAGGTCGCGGTGGTCAACGTCGACAACGGCCAGCGGTTCGAGACCTACACGATCGTCGGCGAGCGCGGCTCGGGCGAGGTCAAGGTCAACGGCGCCGCCGCCCGTCTCGTCCACCGCGGCGACACGATCATCATCATCAGCTACGCGCAGTACTCCCGCGAGGAGCTCGCGACGTACGAACCGGTCGTGGTCCACGTCGAGCGTGGCACCAACCGGATCATCGACGTCGACGACGCCGTCGCCACCCTGCTGACCGACGAAGCGCGGCCCACGGCCGTCGCCCCCGGGCTCTAGCGCTCGCCGCTGGAGCTGACCTTCTCCCTCAGGAGATCCACGATGTCTGCCTCTCCCGTCATCGATCGCGCCGCCACCGACCGCAAGCCGATCACCGTCACCGCGCTGCACGAGCACAAGCAGCTCGGCCAGAAGCTGGTGATGGTCACCGCCTACGACTACCCGTCCGCCTGCGTGGCCGAGGCCGCCGCCGTCGACATGGTGCTCGTCGGCGACAGCGCCGCGACCACCGTGCTCGGCCTCGACTCGACGGTCCCCGCGACCGTCGACGAGCTGCTGATGCTGAGCCGCGCCGTGCGCCGCGGCCTGCGCACGCCGTTCATGGTCAGCGACCTGCCGTTCGGCTCCTACGAGGCGTCGGACTACGACGCGATCAAGACCGCCCAGCGGTTCGTCAAGGAGGCCGGCGCCGAGGCGGTCAAGATCGAGGGCGGCGGGATCATGATCGACCGCGCCCGCGCGATCGTCCAGACCGGGATCCCGGTCGTCGGCCATCTCGGCCTGACCCCGCAGACCGCGACCGCGCTCGGCGGCCTGCGGGCCCAGGGCCGTCAGGCCGGCCAGGCGGTCCAGCTCGTGAGCGACGCCCTGGCCCTGCAGGACGCCGGCTGCTGCGCGCTGGTCCTCGAGGCGATCCCGGCCGCGGTGGTCGAGGAGCTGATGCCGCTGTTGTCGATCCCGGTGATCGGAATCGGCGCGGGCTCGTCGACCGACGGTCAGGTACTGGTCTGGCACGACCTGCTCGGGCTGCTCGACGGCCGCACCGCCAAGTTCGTCAAGCAGTACGCGCACGGTCACCACGACGCCGTCGCGGCGATCCAGAGCTACGCCGACGAGGTCCGCAGCGGGGCCTTCCCCGGTCGCGAGCACACCTACGCGATCCCGCCGGACGAGCTCCAGCGGTTCCAGGGCTCGCTGGCGCGGTTCCACGCGTCGGAGGGGTAAGAACCCTCAGGCGCGACGTCGCTGCGCACGCGTCGGCCGGCCGCCGGCGCGTGTGCAGAGGTCGAACGGCCCGACCAGCACCCGGCCTGGGAGAGATTCGACAGGTCCTACCCGCCCAATCTCTCCCAGCGCCGCTCCCGCAACCCTCCTGGGAGAGATTCGACAGGTCCTACCCGCCCAAGCTCTCCCAGCGCCGCTACGGCGAGCGGTCCGGGTAGCTCACCGGACCGATCACGCGCGCCGGGGCGCCGGCGGCGATCGAGAACGCCGGGATATCGCGGGTGACCACCGAGTTGGCGCCGATCACGCAGCGCTCGCCGATCGTCACGCCGCTGGTCACCACGACGTTGGCGCCGAGCCAGACGTTGTCGCCGATCCTGGTCGGCCCCTTGGTCGTGAAGCCCTGCCACGGCACCGGCTTCTCGGGGTCGTCGAAGCGGTGGCTGCCGTCGGTGATCAGGCAGCCGTTGGCCGCCATGCAGTGCGCGCCGATCTCGACCAGCCGCTCGGCGGCGACCATCACGCCCTGGTTGAGGAAGGTCCCCTCGCCGAGCACGATCCGGCCGTGGTCGCCGGCGGTCAGCCAGACCCCCGGCTCGAGGAAGACCTGCGGGCCGACGGTCAGCCGGCCGTCGCGCAACATCCCCAGCACGTCGCCGTTGAGCCGGCCGCGCGCGAACGCCTCGCGGCGCGCCAGCTCGACCTGCAGCCGCGCGCGGTTCCACGGTCGCTGCGGTCGCGTGTACCAGCGCCACTTGCGCAGCCACTGGACCGCACGGGCCCGGTTCAGGACCGGAATCACGGCGTCGGGGACCGGCGCGGCGGCGAGCGCCGGGGCGGCGGCTTCGGTCTCGCCGGGAGGGGCGTCGTCGGACGGCACCGCCCCAGCCTACGCCGCGCGTTCGGCGAGCGAGCCGCGCGCGGCAGGGTCCATGGTCGACGGGATCGCGCAGCCACAGGTCCGGCGAGCGAACCGCGCGC
>JACYYK010000198.1_pt5 | contig 22221 bp, 22 predicted proteins | sample 8236871 | NCBI WGS metagenome assembly JACYYK01 (sample SAMN14103087, study PRJNA606662) | landfill metagenome | isolation source: landfill solid waste inoculated with endophyte fungus Paravalsa indica | place: India:New Delhi, Okhla landfill site | collected 2017-11-05 | reverse complement strand
GAACCTCACGATGATCGCCGGCCTCGTGCTCGTCGTGGGCGGCGTCGTCCTTCTGGAGCTCGGAGGGCAACAGCATTGAGACAGCACATCGACGGGCGCAGGGCCCGGGGTGAGAAGCGCCGCAACGAGATCATCGAGGCCACCCTCCGCGTGATCGAGCGCGACGGCGTCGCGGGCGTCACCCATCGCACGGTGGCGAAGGAGGCGGGCATCCCGACGACGTCGACCACCTACCATTTCGCCTCGCTCGACGACCTGCTCATCGCCACGTTGATCAGCTGCGCCCGCGACATGGCGACCGAGGTCTACTGGATGATCGACCGGGCCCGTTCGCGCGGCAGTCGCGGGGCCGAGGAGGTCGCCAATCTGCTGGCGGAGGCCCTCGGCCCGCGTCGGGGGCGCACGATGGCCGAGTACGAGCTGTACCTGCTCGCGTCGCGGCGGCCCGAGCTGCGGCCCGCGGCCCGGCGCTGGCTCGACGTGCTGACGTCGATGGTCCGCCACGACGACGAGGTGGCCTTCCGGGTGTTCCTCGCGGGCATAGACGGCCTGCTGATGCAGGGGTTGATCGACGACGAGCCGCCCACCGCCGAGGAACTGCGGCCGGTGGTCGACTACCTGCTCAAACCGCGCTGATGCTCGCCGGGCCCGCGCCCGCCGAACCGGTGAGCACGCGGGTGAGGCGGGCGGCTCCCTCGGTGACGGTGCGTTCGAGTTCGCCGCGGCGGGCCGTGAAGTCGGCGATCGGCACGGAGAACGCGACCGCGCCCCGCACCCGGTTGTCGGCGTCGCGCACCGGCGCGGACACGCAGGCCAGCTCGGGTTGGAACTCCTCGACGTCCCGCGCGAGCCCCGAGTGTCTGACCTGGTCGAGTTCGCGGCTGAGGTCCGCGAGCCGCACCCGGGTGCGGTCGGTCAGCCTCGGCATGCCCGTGCCCTCCAGGTAGGAGCGGCGTTGCTTCGGGGTCAGCGTCGACAGCAGCACCTTGCCGAAGGCCGTGGCGTGGGCGGCCTCGTGGAAACCGAAGTCCAGCGGTGTGGCCCGCGGGTAGCGGGCGGAGTCGGCGACGGCGGCGACGACGACGTCGGTGTCGCGCAGCACGGTGTAGTAGGCGGCGGCGCGCGCCTGCCGATGCAGCAGGTTCAGCTCCTCCCGCACGACGTCGTCGACGTCGAGCTCCTCGCACAGGCGCTGGTGCAGCGAACCGATCTTGTAGCCGAGGCCGAACCCGCGGCCGTGGCCGAGCCGCACCAGGTAGCCGTCGTGCACGAGGGTGTTGAGCAGGTGGTACGTCGTCGAGAGGGTGAAGCCCGCGCGGCGGGCGACCGCTTTGGCGGAGACTCCGTCGCCCTCGGAGGCGACGATCTCCAGCACCCGTAGGGCGCGCCTGGCCGAGCCGATCAGGCCACGGGGCGCAGGGCTGCTCACCGACCCACCTCCGGCTGCGTTGGGCGCTCGCTGGGGGTCCAGCATACGGACTCCGACGGGTGAGGCGGAGCCGATTTCGGACACGCGCAGTTCCCCGCCGGGGCGGCCCACCGCAGCGCGTCGCGGTGGGTGCCGCCCCCGGCGGAGGCGGGCTTACTCGGAGGCTCAGCCCTTGTTCTCGTAGATCGCGGTGAGCGTGGCGCGGGCGAGCGTGCGGCCGAACATGGTGAAGCCGAGAGCCGCGGGGGTGGCGTCCTCACCGAGCTCCAGCGACTCCGCGTCCAGCGCGTGGACGGCGAAGATGTAGCGGTGCGGGCCGTGCCCCGGTGGCGGGGCCGCGCCGACGTACTGACGGACACCGCCGTCGCCCTTCAACATGCACGCGCCCTCGGGCAGGTTGGAGCCGTCCGGGTCGCCGGCCCCGGTCTTGAGTTCGGTGACCGAGGCGGGGATGTCGAACACCGCCCAGTGCCAGAAGCCGCTGCCGGTGGGGGCGTCGGGGTCGAAGCAGGTCACCGCGAAGCTCTTGGTGCCTTCGGGAAAGCCGTCCCACGCCAGGTGCGGTGAGGTGTCCTCGCCGCCCGCGCCCATGATGCCGCTGCGCTGCGGCACCGGCAGCGTCTCGCCTTCGGCCACGTCGTTGCTCTGCAGGCGGAACGACGGGACGGGGGGCAGCGCGTCGTACGGGTTCGGAGCCGAGCCCGCTCGGGTCATGTGGTGCCTCCAGTTCTCGATACCGGTGTCTGTGACGCCAGGTTAGTGATGAGGGCGGGGGTTCGCCCCAGGGTCGGGTCGGGGGCTTCCCCGATGTTCCCGGTCGCCTCGACTCCATAACCTCGACAGGGCGCAGGCGAGGTGCGCCGGGAGGGCGGAGAGAACATGAGTCGCGTGGGGCTGGCCGTCGGCGGAGTGGTGCTGGTGGTGGCGGGGGTGGCTGTCGCGACGAACTGGTCGTTCGCCACGACCTCGGAGCGCACGGACACGGTGGCCGCGGCCATCCGGCACGTCGAGATCGACAACGGTTCGGGCCGGGTCGTCGTCCGGGCCGGTGAGGTGTCCGAGACGGTGGTGGAGCAGCGGCTGGCCTACGTCGGCGACGAGCCCGGACGCGCCTTCGAGGTGGAGGGCTCCACGCTCGTGCTGGCCGGCTGCGGGTCCGACTGCTCGGTGGACTACGAGGTGACGGTGCCGCGCGGTGTCACCGTGGCGGGTGAGGTGTCGTCGGGCGACGTCGTCGTGCGCGACGCGAGCGACGTGGACGTGCGGGCCACGTCCGGCGACGTCGAGGTGCGCCTCACCGGAGCGCGACGGGTGGCGGTGGAGGCCACGTCCGGCGACGTCGACCTCCACGTCGCCGAGGTCGAGGAGGTCCACGCGACGACGACGTCGGGCGACATGAACCTCGACGTCGAGCAGGTCGACACGGTCCGCGCGGAGGCCACCAGTGGCGACATCGAGGTCACGGCACCGCACGGCGACTATCGCGTGACGGTGTCGACGACCAGCGGTGACCAGGACGTTCGGGGGGACGACCCGGGCGCCGAGCGAGTGCTGGATCTGACCGCGACGAGCGGGGACGTCACGGTGCGTGGTGTGTGACCGGCCTCGGATCGGCACCCGGGGGATTCACGCTCGCGGCGCACGGGAACATCGGACCGGGGAGCTTCGTTGGAGATGGCAGGAACCTTGAGTGCTTCCCACTCAACTCCGGATTGACGGCAGACGCCCGATCCGGATAGAACTTGAGTGAGGCTTACTCAAGTTTGTTGCTCGGCGGGGATGGAACGCGAGAGCGCGCCCGTCGAGCGGCCACAGGCATCAGGACATCGCAGGAGGGAAAGACACATGGCGCGCACGGTCGGCATCGACCTTGGTACGACCAACTCGGTCGTCGCGGTTCTCGAGGGTGGTGAGCCGACGGTCATCGCCAACTCGGAGGGCGCCCGGACGACTCCGTCCGTCGTCGCCTTCGCCAAGAACGGCGAAGTGCTGACGGGTCAGCCCGCCAAGAACCAGGCCGTCACCAACGTGGACCGCACGATCCGGTCGGTGAAGCGGCACATGGGCTCCGACTGGAAGACCGACGACATCGACGGCAAGAGGTACACGCCGCAGGAGATCAGCGCGCGTGTGCTCATGAAGCTGAAGCGCGACGCGGAGGCGTACCTCGGTGACGAGGTCACCGACGCCGTCATCACCGTGCCCGCGTACTTCGAGGACGCGCAGCGCCAGGCCACCAAGGAGGCCGGCCAGATCGCGGGCCTCAACGTGCTGCGCATCGTCAACGAGCCCACCGCGGCCGCGCTCGCCTACGGCCTGGACAAGGGCGAGAAGGAACAGACCATCCTGGTCTTCGACCTCGGTGGCGGTACGTTCGACGTCTCGCTGCTGGAGATCGCCGAGGGCGTCGTCGAGGTGCGGGCCACCAGCGGTGACAACCACCTCGGTGGCGACGACTGGGACCAGCGCATCGTCGACTGGCTGGTCGAGAAGTTCAAGGCCTCGCACGGCATCGACCTCACCAAGGACCGGATGGCGCTCCAGCGCATCAAGGAAGCCGCCGAGAAGGCCAAGATCGAGCTGTCGAGCTCCACCACGGCCAACATCAACCTGCCGTACATCACGGTGGACGCGGACAAGAACCCGCTGTTCCTCGACGAGACCCTGACGCGGGCCGAGTTCCAGCGCATCACGTCCGACCTGCTGGAGCGCACCAAGGCTCCGTTCAACAACGTCGTGCGTGACGCCGGCATCTCGGTGGGCGACATCGACCACGTGGTGCTCGTGGGTGGCTCGACCCGCATGCCCGCCGTGTCGGACCTCGTGAAGGAGCTCACCGGCGGCAAGGAGCCCAACAAGGGCGTGAACCCGGACGAGGTCGTCGCGCTCGGTGCGTCGCTGCAGGCCGGTGTACTCAAGGGCGAGGTGAAGGACGTCCTGCTGCTGGACGTCACGCCGCTGTCGCTCGGCATCGAGACCAAGGGCGGCGTGTTCACCAAGCTCATCGAGCGCAACACCACGATCCCCACGAAGCGCTCGGAGGTCTTCTCCACGGCGGAGGACAACCAGCCGTCGGTGCAGATCCAGGTCTTCCAGGGCGAGCGTGAGATCGCGGCCCACAACAAGAAGCTCGGCATGTTCGAGCTGACGGGCATCCCGCCGGCACCGCGCGGCGTGCCGCAGATCGAGGTCACCTTCGACATCGACGCCAACGGCATCGTGCATGTCACTGCGAAGGACCTCGGCACCAACAAGGAACAGTCGATGACCATCACCGGTGGCTCCGCGCTGCCGCAGGAGGACATCGACCAGATGATCAAGGACGCCGAGGCGCACGCGGAGGAGGACCGCAGGCGTCGCGAGGAGGCGGAGACCCGCAACCAGGCCGAGACGCTGGTCTACCAGACCGAGAAGTTCGTCAAGGACAACGACGAGAAGCTGCCCGAGGAGCTCAAGGGCAAGGTCAAGACCGCGATCGACGAGGCCAACGAGACGCTGAAGGGCACCGACACGGCCAAGATCAAGGAGGCGATGGAGAAGCTGAACTCCGCCTCCCAGGAGCTGGCCACCGCGCTGTACGCGAACACGGGTGCCCAGGCGGGCGGTGACGCGGCCGACGGTGCCGCCGGTGCGGCCGGCGCTGCGTCCGACTCCTCGGCGAAGGCCGACGACGTGGTGGATGCCGAGATCGTGGACGAGGACGACAAGGACAAGAAGTGACCGAACGCCAGTCCGAGCGAGCCGACGAGCGGGAACAGGAGCCAGTGGTCGTGCGGGACCGTCGCAAGATCGATCCCGAGACCGGTGAGCTGCGCGCCCAGGACGGCGCCCAGACTGTCGAGGAGGAGGCCCAGGAAGTGCCTGCCGACACGGCGGCGCCCGCGCAGGCGGACGCCGCCGGCGCTGCGGCGGCCGGCCCCGACGTCACCGGTCCGGATGTGTCCGAATTGGAGAAGCAGCTCGAGGAGCGCACCGCGGACCTGCAGCGCGTGCAGGCGGAGTACGCCAACTACCGCCGACGCGTGGAACGCGAGCGCGAGGCCATGACCGAGGGCGGCAAGGCCGCCGTGGTCGGTGACCTGCTGCCCCTGCTCGACGACCTCGAGCGGGCTGACGCGCACGGCGACCTCACCGGCGCGTTCAAGGCCGTGGCCGACAAGTTGATCGGGACCCTGGAGAAGGCCGGGCTCGAACCGTTCGCCGCGGAGGGCGACGAGTTCGACCCGACCGTCCACGAAGCGGTCCAGCACGACACCTCGCCCGAGGTGGACGGTCCGACGGTGACCACCGTGCTGCGGCGCGGTTACCGGTTCGGCGACCGCGTGCTGCGGGCGGCTCTCGTGGGGGTCACGGACCACGAGCCGGCCCCGGCCGAAGCGAGTGAGGAGCAGCCGATCGACCAACCGGTGAACGGTGAGCTGCCGGTCGACAAGGCTGATGAGAACGAGCGCTGACACGAGACCGGAAGGAGGGGACGCCTGATGAGCGCGAGGGAATGGCTCGGTAAGGATTTCTACCGCGAGTTGGGCGTCTCCTCCGACGCCTCCGCCGAGGAGATCAAGAAGGCGTATCGCAAGCTCGCCCGGGAGAACCACCCGGACGCCAACCCCGGCGACGTCGAGGCCGAGAAGAAGTTCAAGGCCGTGTCGGAGGCGTACGGGGTGCTGTCCGACCCGGAGAAGCGCAAGGAGTACGACGAGGCCCGCAGGCTGTTCGGTGCCGGCGCGTCCGGCGGCGGGTTCGGTTTCCCACCGCCCGGTGGCGGAGCCGGTGGGGTCAACCTCGGTGACATCTTCGGCAACGCGGCGGGCGGCAGCGGCGGCTTCGGTGGTCTCGGCGACATGCTCGGCAACCTGTTCGGGCGGCGGGGTGGTGGCACGACCTCGACCGTTCGCGGGCAGCGGGGCGCGGACGTCGAGACCGACGTGCGCATCGACTTCAGCGAGGCCGTCCGCGGTGCCACGCTGCCGTTGCGGCTGTCCAGCCCGGCGACGTGCGGCACGTGCGGCGGCAACGGTGCGCGGCCGGGCACGAGCCCGCGCACCTGTCCGGTGTGCCAGGGCGTCGGCCTGGTGAACCGCAGCCAGGGCGCCTTCGCGTTCTCCGAGCCGTGCCGCGAGTGCCGCGGTCGGGGCTCGGTGATCGACGACCCGTGTCCCGAGTGTGCGGGCGACGGCGTCAGCACCCGCACCCGGACGCTGACCGTTCGGGTGCCGCCCGGCGTGGACGACAACCAGCGCATCCGGTTGGCCGGTCAGGGCGAGCCGGGACGCGGTGGTGCGCCTGCGGGCGACCTGTACGTCCGCGTGCACGTCAACCCGCACCCGGTGTTCGGTCGTTCCGGCAACGACCTGACCGTCACGCTCCCGGTCGACTTCGCCGAGCTCGCGCTGGGCGCGACCGTCACGGTGCCGACCCTGGACTCGAAGGTCACGGTCAGGATCCCGCCGGGCACCGGTAACGGCCGGGTGCTGCGCGTGCGCGGCAAGGGCATCCACAAGCGCGACGGCACGCAGGGCGATCTTCTCGTCACCCTGCAGGTCGCGGTGCCTGGCAAACTGGACGACCAAGCAGCCGAGGCGTTGCGGAAGTACGCCGAGGCGGTCGCGTCGCACGATCCGCGGCCGGAGATCACCGCACTACTGCGCGACAGGGAGTGAGGTTGGCGATGTTCGGTTCAGGTTTCCCCAGCGGGCTGCCCCACGGCGCCGACGAGGACACGCCCGTCTTCGTCATCTCCGTGGCCGCGCAGTTGTCCGGACTGCACGCCCAGACGCTGCGGTCGTACGACCGGCTGGGGCTCGTCAGCCCCGGGCGGACGGCGGGAGGCGGACGTCGCTACTCCATGCGCGACATCGCCCAGCTGCGCGAGGTGCAGCGGCTGTCGCAGGAGGAAGGCGTCAACCTGGCCGGCATCAAGCGGATCATCGAGTTGGAGAACCAGGTCGGTGAGCTGCAGCAGCGGGTCGCCGAGCTGACCGAGGAACTCGCCGCGGCGTACGCGGCGGCGGAGCAGGCGGCCGCCGCCGTGCACGCCTCGTACCGGAAGGACCTGGTGCCGGCCCGCAGGCAGAACGCCCTGGTGGTGTGGCGCCCGGGTCGGACCTGAGCCTCACACGGTGAGGAACGGGTCGTAGACGATCTGGCTCGGGTGCACCCCCGTGCGCAACAGCGCGACCACAGTGGACTCGATCATGCCGGGAGGGCCGGACACCAGGATGTCGTGTTCGGTCCAGGGACCCCAGCGGGTGACGGCCTCGGCCAGCGTTCCGTGCTCGATCTGGGGCGCGGAGGCGGGGTCCTCGACCACCGGCCACACCGTCAGCCAGGGATTGGTGGCGGAGAACGAGTACAGCTGGTCGAGGGCGTAGAGGTCGTCCCAGTGTCGCGCGCCGTAGAACAGGGTCACCTCGGGGTTGTCGACCCAACGGCCGAGGTCGTCGAGGTTCGCCTGCAGCGGTGCCACTCCCGTGCCGCCCGCGATCAGCAGAACCGGGCGGGCGGACTCGCGGTCGACGTGGAGCCGTCCCATCGGGGCGCCGAACTTCCACACGTCGCCGATGCGGGTGTGCCCGACGATCGCGCGCGACACCCAGCCGCCGTCGACGGCGCGGACGTGGAACTCCAGCGAGCCGTCCGCTCTCGGCGCGTTCGCCGGCGAGAGGCAGCGCCACAGGCGGGGCCGTTGCGGCACCTCGACGCTCAGGTACTGTCCGGCCCGGTAGGGGACGGGCTGCTCGAACTCCACGCGCACGAGCGCGAGATCCCAGCTCAGCCGGTGATGCTCGGCCACGGTGCCCAGCCAGAACGGCGGCTCGACTCCGTCGGCGTCGGCCTCTTCCGCCGCCTCCTGCATCGCCCTGGCCACGAGCGTGTACGCCTCCGCCCACGCCCGCTCCACCTCGGGCGTCCACACCGGACCGAGACTGTGCTTCAGCGCACCGAGCAGGGCGGTGCCCACGGCCTCGTAGTGGTCGGGCCGCAGCCCGAACTTCCGGTGGTCACGGCCCAGCTGCCGCAGCACCGGCACCAGGTCGTCGGGCCGGTGCACCAGCCGGAGCACCCGCAGCAGGGCTCGGACCACGCGCCCGTTCTCGGCCTGCATGCTCACCGGGAAGAAGTCGCGGGCCGACGGCGAGAGGTGGAACAGGAGCCGGTAGAACTCCTGCTCCACCTGATCGCGGTAGGGCGCCGCGTACTGCCAGCTGCGTTCGATGTTCTCGACGAGGTCGGTGACCGCGGGCGGAGCTTCGCGAGGCGGGGCCAGTTCCGGGATGGGACTGATCAGTGTGTCTGTCATCAGCCCGCCTCACAGCGTCCGCGCCGAGCGCGAGTAGTACGCACTGCCACGCAACACCCTGGCTCCTTCTCCACACACGACGAGTTGCCGACCACCGCTAGTCTGCCCGACCCGTCGTGGTTCCCGCTGGTGCAGCGCCGGGACAGCGGACGACCCCCGAAGCCGCCCGCCTCCGACGGAGGTCGGTGGGACGGTCTCGGGGGCCGCTCGTCGAGGGTCGAGGAGCGGTCAGCCCACCTTGTCGGCCTGCGGCGGCTCGACGGTCTTGTCGATCCTCTTGACCTCACCCGAACGCAGCTTCGCGGTGAAGTCCCTGACCTCCCTGCGCACCACCGGCACGAGCAGGTACAGACCGATGATGTTGAACAGGGCCAGCAGGAACAGCACGGCGTCGGCGAAGTCGAGCACGCTGCCGAGGGTCAGCACGCTGCCCGCGACGACGAACAGGCAGAAGATCACCTGGTACACGCGCTCGCTCACGCGGGACTTGCCGAAGAGGAAGCCCCACGCCTTCTGGCCGTAGTAGCCCCAGGTGATCATCGTGGAGATCGCGAAGAGCGCCACGGCGAGCGTGAGGACGTACGGGAACCAGGGCAGCACGGTCGCGAACGACTCGGAGGTGACCGTGACGCCGTCGGCGGTCTCGCCGTTCTGCACGTAGGCGAGCTTGGCGTCCTCCCAGAACTGGGTCTTGGCGATGACGATCGTCAGGGCGGTCATGGTGCAGACGATCACCGTGTCGATGAACGGCTCCAGCAGGGCGACGTAGCCCTCGGTGATCGGGTTCTTGGTCTTGACCGCGGAGTGCGCGATGGGCGCCGAGCCGAGGCCGGCCTCGTTCGAGAACGCCGAGCGCTGGAAGCCGACGATCAGGGCGCCGATGGCACCGCCGACGACGCCTTCGGGGCTGAACGCACCGCCGATGATCTCGCCGAAGGCGGAGGGCACCGAGTCGATGTTGACGAGGATGACGATGAGGCACGCGCTGACGTAGATGATCGCCATCGCGGGCACCAGGCGGCTCGTCACGGCGCCGACGGACTTGATGCCGCCGATGATCACCATGCCGACGATGACGGCGAGGAGCACGCCGAAGACGAACGCCGCACCGTCGCTGCCGAGGAAGCCCTCGGCGCCGCCCGTGACGTCGCGCAGCTGCGCGAAGGTCTGGTTGGCCTGGAACATGTTGCCGCCCGCGAGGGCGAAGAACAGCAGCATGATCGCCGAGAGCACCGCGAGGACCTTGCCGAGTCCGATGCCGAACGCGTTGGGGATGCGTTCGGCGAGGCCCTTGCGCAGGTAGTGCATGGGGCCGCCGGAGACGGTGCCGTCCTCGTGCACCTCGCGGTACTTCACGCCGAGGGTGCACTCGACGAACTTCGTGCACATGCCGAGCAGGCCGGCCACGATCATCCAGAAGGTGGCACCGGCGCCGCCGATGGTGACCGCGACACCGACACCGGCGATGTTGCCGAGACCGACGGTGCCCGAGAGCGCCGAGCTCAACGCCTGGAAGTGGTTGATCTCGCCCGGCTCGGTCTTGTCGGTGTACTTGCCGCGCACGATGTCGACGGCGAGCTTGAACTTGCGGAACTGGACGAAACCGAAGTAGATCGAGAACACCGTGGCCGCGAGGACCAGCCAGGCCACGATCCAGGGGAACGAGATGCTCCCGATGGAGATCTCTCCGAAGACGAATCCGGAGAGGGCGTCGGTGACGGGTTGGAAGACGCTGTTGATGCCTTCCTCGACCGAGCCGAGGAGGCCGCCCTCGGCAGCGAGGACCGTTGTTGTTGTGTCTCCTGTGACGCCTGGTGGGCTCGGCGAGACAGCAACGCTGGTGATGACAGACATGGTCCGGTAGTTGACCCCAAAGGGTGGGCTGTGGCAAGGGTCACGCCGCATCTGTTACCCATTGTTACCGTCAAACTCCACGATCGTGGGTTCTTGAGCGGAACAGACTCAACTTTTCTGACGTTGATGATGTCGAAGACGGTTCTTCGTGAGCACACAGCAGAGGTGAGGGATGGACGCTTTCAACCCGACGACGAAGACGCAGCAGGCGATCTCGTCCGCGGCGCAGGCCGCCACGATGGCGGGTAACCCGGAGATCTCGCCCGCACACCTGTTGGCCGCGCTGCTCGCCCAGACGGACGGGCTCGCCGCTCCCCTGCTCGCGGCGGTGGGGGCCGACGCCGACGCCGTGCGCAAGGAGCTGGAACCGATCACGTCGTCGCTGCCGTCGGCCACCGGAGCGACCGTCTCGTCGCCGCAGTTCGACACCTACGCCGTCAAGTCGTTGACCCACGCGCAGAAGCTGGCCACCGAGCTGGGCGACGAGTACGTCTCCACCGAACACGTGCTCGTGGGCCTGGCCGCCGAGGGAGGGCCGGTCGAGACGCTGCTGAAGCGCCACGGTGCCACGCCGGACGCGCTGCGGGAGGCGTTCACCAAGGTCCGTGGCTCCGCGCGCGTCACCACGCCGGAGCCCGAGGGCACGTACAAGGCGCTGGAGAAGTACGGCGTCGACCTCACGGAGGCGGCTCGGTCGGGGAAACTCGACCCCGTGATCGGCCGCGACTCCGAGATCCGCCGGGTGGTGCAGGTGCTGTCGCGGCGGACCAAGAACAACCCCGTGCTGATCGGCGAGCCCGGTGTCGGCAAGACCGCGATCGTCGAGGGGCTGGCCCAGCGCATCGTGGCGGGTGACGTGCCGGAGTCGTTGCGGGGCAAGCGCGTCGTCTCGCTCGACCTCGGTTCGATGATCGCGGGCGCGAAGTACCGCGGCGAGTTCGAGGAACGGCTCAAGGCCGTGCTGAAGGAGATCAAGGAGTCCGACGGCCAGGTCGTCACCTTCATCGACGAGCTGCACACGATCGTCGGTGCGGGGGCCGCGGGCGGTGGGGACTCCTCGCTCGACGCGGGCAACATGATCAAGCCGATGCTCGCGCGCGGTGAGCTGCGCATGGTCGGTGCCACGACGCTCGACGAGTACCGCGAGCGCATCGAGAAGGACGCCGCGCTGGAGCGGCGGTTCCAGCAGGTGTTCGTGGGCGAGCCGTCGGTCGAGGACGCCGTCGGCATCCTGCGTGGTCTCAAGGAGCGCTACGAGGTCCACCACGGTGTCCGCATCACCGACGCCGCGCTCGTGGCCGCCGCGACGCTGTCCGACCGCTACATCACGGCCCGGTTCCTGCCCGACAAGGCCATCGACCTCGTCGACGAGGCCGCCTCGCGCCTGCGTATGGAGATCGACTCGCGCCCCGTCGAGATCGACGAGGTGGAGCGCGTGGTCCGGCGCATGGAGATCGAGGAGATGGCGCTGTCCAAGGAGGACGATCCGGCGTCGCGGGAACGGCTGGAGGCGCTGCGGGCGGAGCTCGCCGAGCGGCGTGAGGAGCTCAACGCACTGACCGCGCGGTGGCAGAACGAGAAGGGCTCGATCGAGCGCGTCCGCGAGCTCAAGGAGCAGCTGGAGCAGCTGCGCGGCGAGGCCGAGCGGGCGGAGCGGGACGCCGACCTCGGCCGGGCCGCCGAGCTGCGCTACGGCCGCATCCCGGCTCTGGAGAAGGAGTTGGAGGAGGCCACTCGCGCGACGGAGGAGAAGGCCGCCGACGTGATGCTCAAGGAGGAGGTCGGCGCGGACGACGTCGCCGACGTCGTGAGCGCGTGGACGGGCATCCCGGCGGGACGCCTGCTGGAGGGCGAGACCGGCAAGCTGCTGCGAATGGAGGAGGAGCTCACCAAGCGGGTGGTGGGCCAGACCGACGCCGTGAAGGTCGTGTCCGACGCGGTGCGGCGCGCTCGCGCCGGGGTGGCCGACCCGGACCGGCCGACGGGCTCGTTCCTCTTCCTCGGGCCGACGGGTGTCGGCAAGACCGAGCTCGCGAAGGCCCTCGCCGAGTTCCTCTTCGACGACGAGCGAGCCATGTTGCGCATCGACATGAGCGAGTACAGCGAGAAGCACTCGGTCGCCCGGTTGGTGGGTGCCCCGCCCGGCTACGTCGGCTACGACCAGGGCGGCCAGCTCACCGAGTCGGTGCGCAGGCGGCCCTACTCGGTGGTGCTGCTCGACGAGGTCGAGAAGGCGCACCCGGACGTGTTCGACGTGCTGTTGCAGGTGCTCGACGATGGCAGGCTCACCGACGGGCAGGGCCGCACGGTGGACTTCCGCAACACCATCCTGGTGCTGACGTCCAACCTCGGCTCGCAGGCGATCGCGGACCCGACCCTGTCGGACACGCAGCGCCGCGACTCGGTCATGGCCGTGGTGCAGCAGCACTTCAAGCCCGAGTTCCTGAACCGGCTCGACGACATCGTGGTGTTCCACGCGCTGGACACCGAGCAGCTCGGCCGGATCGTCGACATCCAGATCGAGCGGCTGGCGAAGCGGTTGTCGCAGCGCAGGCTCACGCTGGAGGTCACTCCGGCGGCGCGGGAATGGCTCGCGATCACCGGGTACGACCCGATCTACGGCGCCCGGCCGTTGCGCAGGCTGGTGCAGTCGGCGATTGGTGACCAGCTGGCGAAGAAGCTGCTGGCCGGCGAGGTGCGTGACGGCGACACGGTGCGGGTCGACACGCCCGAGCTCGACACCGGTGGGGACGTTCTCGAGGTCTCGCGCGTCGAATGATCGAAAATGCTCCGAACGGGTGCGGCCGACACGGCCCGGTGATCTTGGTCGGCGGGCCGTGACGGCTACCCTGTATCGCCGTGGGTATTCCAGCGTGGATCTGGTTCGTCATCGCCGCCGTCGCCGCGGTGGCCGGGCTCGCCCTGCTGACCGCCGACCGGGCGCGGGAGAGTTCGCGTAACCGCGAGCGCGCACGCTGGGCGGAGCTGCGGGGCTGGCAGTACGTCGAGGAGGACGAACGGCTGCCCCGCCAGTGGGCCGGCGGTGCGATCGGCTACTTCGGGGCGCAGGGTGCCGTGAACGTCGTCGCGGGCTCCACCTTCACGTCCGACGGTCGTCGCCCGGTGTTCGTGTTCGACATCGAGGCCGACAACGTCATCCCCGCGGTCATCGTGGCCGTGCGGTGCAACCGGGTGCACCCGGTGCTGCTGGAGCTGTGGCTGGCGAGCGTGCCGTTCCAGCGTGCGGAGATGCCCGAGCTGCTGGGGCCGGTGGGCCAGCGGTACGCCTTCGCCGACGACCTGACCGCGGCGCGCGCGATGATCAGCCAGGATCTCGTGGACTCCGCCGACGCGCTGGGCGGAGACGTCGGCGTCGCGTGGCTGGAGGGCGAGTGGGTGCTCGCCAGCGTCGCGCCGAACGTGGGTCCGTCGAGGTTGGAGCGGTTGCTGCGCGACCTCGGTGAGATCGCCGACATCGTCGACCCGTTCGACGACGAGGTGGTGCAGCCGAGTCTCGCGAGTGGAGCGTCCACCTCCGACACGGCCGAGGACGCTGCTCGGGACTAGACGCGGCGGGGTCGCCCTCGGTGGACGGCCGAGGGCGCCTCGTGGATCGGGCTCAGCCGAGTTCGAGGGTGCCCGACAGGTGCACGCGATCGTCGTGCGGTGGGTCGACCACCTCGCGCGGCTCGGCCACGGTGAACGGCGCGAGCGGTGGCGGTGCTTCCGTGCGGGACTGGCCGAGAGGTTCCTGCCACGGTCCCGCGACGCCGTGCAGGTCGGAGTCGGCCTCGACTCCGGACAGATCGAGAATGCCGGTGAACCGGCCCTCGTCCCGGATGGACAGTTCCCGGTAGATCAGCGTGTGCTCGACCGGTTGGGAGCCCGCGGCGACACCCTCCGCATAGGAGTGCGGGTCGACGTCCGCGTCCGGCGGTTCGGGCGAAGCGGACGATCCGGCACCGTCCAGGGCCGCCGTGAAGCCGCGAACGAACGACAGGTAGTCGATCTCAGCGTTCTCCATGTGGCGTCATTCCTCGCACCGGCGCAGGCCCGCGGTCACTCCGGTCGAAAGATACTGCCTGCGTTCCGCCGCGTGCTCCCCAGGGCGGTAGTTTGGGATCATGCCCGTCGCGTTGATCACAGGAGCCACCGCCGGTATCGGATCGGCGTTCGCGCGCAAGCTCGCGTCGCAGCACTACGACCTCGTGCTGGTCGCCCGCAACGAGGCGCGGCTGGCCGAGCAGGCGCAACGGCTGCGGGACGCTCACGGCGTCAGCGTGGAGGTCCTCCCCGCCGACCTGTCGACCCGCGACGGCATGGCCGCGGTGGAGCGGCGGCTCGCCGATCCCGGCGTGCACATGCTGGTCAACAACGCGGGTCTGGGGCTCTCGGGTGAGTTCTGGACGGCGTCGATGGACGAGCTGCAGCACCAGCTCGACGTCAACGTCACGGCCGTGCTGCGCCTGACGAGGGCGGCGTTGCCGGTCATGCGCGAACGGGGGTCGGGCGCGATCGTCAACATCTCCAGCGTCGCCGGGTTCTTCTCCGGGCGGGGCTCCACCTACACGGCGAGCAAGGCGTGGGTGACGTCGTTCTCCGACGGCCTGGCCTCGGCCCTGCACGGGTCCGGCGTGCGGGTGCTGGCGGTGTGCCCGGGCTTCACCCACACGGAGTTCCACGAGCGCGCCAGCTTGGAGAAGGCGGGCCCGAAGGCGTTCTGGCTGTCCGCCGACCGCGTGGTGGACGAGGCCCTGTCCGACCTGCGCCGGGGCCGCGTGATCTCGGTGCCGACCAGGCGCTACAAGGCCGTGGTCGCGATCGGCCGGTTGCTGCCGAGGGAGCTGGTCCGCAGGCTCGGCGGCCGGTTCGCGGGACGCGACCGGACCTGAGCCAGACCCCGCCCGGAAAACGGGTCGTGTCAGACTTGGTGTCCGTGGCGAACCCTTCCCCTTCCCTCGATCCCGCAGCGAAGATCGAACTCGCTCGCCTGGTCAGCGAGCTCTGTGTCGTGCACGGCAAGGTGACTCTGGCCTCCGGGGTGGAGGCCGACTACTACATCGACGTGCGCCGAGCGACCCTGCATCACCGGGCGGCTCCCCTGATCGGCAGGCTGCTGCGGCAGCTCACGTCGGACTGGGAGTTCGTGGCCGTGGGCGGGCTCACCCTGGGCGCCGATCCCGTGGCCACCGCGATGCTGCACTCGGCCGCGGCCGACGGCGTGGTCCTCGACGCCTTCGTGGTGCGCAAGTCGCTCAAGGAGCACGGCATGCAGCGACGCATCGAGGGCATGGAGGTGGCGGGCCAGCGGGTGCTGGCGGTGGAGGACACGTCGACCACCGGCGGGAGCGTGCTCACCGCCGTCGACGCCCTCCACGAGGCGGGCGCCACCGTCGTCGGTGTGGCGACCGTGGTCGACCGGGGAACCGGCGCCCGGGAGGCGATCGAGGCCCGAGGCCTGCCGTACCGGTACCTGCTCGACCTCGACGACCTCGGACTGTAGTCGGCGCAGCGCCGCCGCAGGGTCTCTCTTCGATCTCTTTACCCGTCCCCACCTGCCCGTGTCGGAGTACCGTTGCCCCTGACCAGGGGGAGTCGACACGGGCAGGTGGCCGATGCTGGGGTTTCTCACGACGCTGACGACGGGTGTCCACTTTCTGGCTCTGCTCTACATCGGCCTCGGCGGTTTCCTCGCGTGGGTTCGGCCGAGGGCGATCTACGTGCACCTCGTCTTCGCGTTGTGGGGCGTCGCGGTGAACGTGCTGCCGCTGTCCTGCCCGCTGACGGAGTTGGAGGACCACCTGCGCGGGCTGCAGGGGCTGGGTCCGCTGCCCGGCGGGTTCAACGAGTACTACATCTACGACGTCCTGTTCCCGCGTGAGGCGCTGCCGGTGGTGGGTGTGGGCGCGTTGGCGCTCGTGGCGTTCTCCTACCTCGGCGCGTATCTGCGTTGGCGGGCCCGCAGCGCCGCCGAGTCGTCGGACGCGAGCACAATGGCGGGGTGAACGGCCGGACGATCCAGGACTCGACACCCGCGCGCGAGCAGTCGGCGGACGCGGTGGGACCCACGGAGTGGACCCATCGGGACGACGTGGGCGTGGGCCCGTGGGAAGGCCCGTGGCCCACGGACGACCGGTACGACCCCGAGCTGCTCGAACACGGTGATCGCCGCAACGTCGTCGACGCCTACCGCTACTGGCGGCGCGAGGCGATCGTGGCGGACATGGATGCGCGCAGGCATCCCTTCCACGTCGCGATCGAGAACTTCCAGCACGACCACAACATCGGCACGGTGGTCCGTACCGCCAACGCGTTCGCCGCGAAGGCGGTGCACATCGTGGGCAAGAAGCGGTGGAACCGGCGTGGGGCGATGGTCACCGACCGCTACCAGCACCTGCACCACCATGCCGAGGTGTCCGGACTCGTGGAGTTCGCCACCGAGCACGGGCTGGCGGTCGTGGCCGTGGACAACACGCCCGGCGCGCAGCCGATCGAAACGGTGCGCCTGCCCCGGGAGTGCGTGCTGCTGTTCGGGCAGGAGGGTCCGGGGTTGTCGGAGGACGCGCAGCGGGCGGCCTCGTTCGTGGTGTCGATCGCGCAGTTCGGGACGACCCGCTCGATCAACGCGGGAGTCGCGGCGGGCATCGTGATGCACGCCTGGGTGCGCCAGCACGCCGACCTGTCGGCGTCCTGGTGAGGTCCTGGTGACGCGCGGGCACTACGGCAGCGGCGGTGGGCAGCCGCACGACTGTCGATGGCGCAGCGTGGGCGCGAGCCGCACGGTCTCGGGTTCGCGATCCGGGTCGCGCAGGCGGTGCAGCAGGAGCCGGACGGCCGCTCTGCCGATTTCGGCCACCGGCTGCGCCATGGTGGTCAGCGGTGGTTCGACGAGCTCGGCCCACTCCGGGTCGTCGTAGCCGGCGACGGCGAGGTCGATGCCGATGCGCAGGTATCGCCGCCTGGCCTCGTGGAGCACGCCCACCATCATGGCGTCGTTGGCGACCACCACGGCCGTCACGGGGTCGGGGAGGTCCAGGAGCCTGCCGAGGGCCTCGCCGCCTCGGCGCCGTTCCGAGTCCCCGCAGGCCACGAGCTCGGGGTTCCAGGGCAGCCCCGCCCGACCGAGGCCGAGCCGGTAGCCGAGGGTGCGTTCGTCGCTCGTCGCCAGTCCCGGGGCGCCGCTGACGAGCCCGATGCGGCGGTGGCCGTGCGCGGCGAGATGCTGGGTCAGGGCGGACGTGGCCTGGATGTTCTCCGCACCGACCTGGTCGTGGTGCGACCGCGGGCTGAGCCGGTCGACGAGCACGGTGGGGGTGCCCACCGCCTCCAGCTCGGAGAGCACCGACGCGTCGCCCGGCACGGGCGTGAGGAGGAGGCCCTCGACGCGCCGGGCGCGCAGTGCCCGCACGATGTCCTGCTCGGTCCCCACGGTGTCGTGCGTGTCGGACAGCAGGACCGTGTACCCCGCTTCCGCGGCCTCGCGTTCGATGGCCTGGATGAGCGTCGCGAAGTACGGGTTGGCCAGCAGCGAGATCGCCACGCCGATCGTGCGGGTGCCACCCGTGACGAGGGAGCGTGCGATGACGTCGGAGGTGTAGCCGGTGCGGGCGACGGCGTCGAGGACGGCGGCGCGCGTCTCCGGCGCGACCTGCCGGGTGCCGTTGACCACGTGCGAGACCGTGGTGATGGAGACTCCGGCGAGCTCGGCGATGTCGCGTTGGGTGGGTCTTCGGGGCGGCGGCATGGTGCACCTCTCCTGGTCCCGGTCGTCTCTTCGCACCGCCAAGCGTTTGCGCAAACGCTTGCCGCCACCCTAACCGTTGCTTACCGTGCGTGGCAGGAACTCGAGGGTGGGAGGCATGTCCGGAAGTGAGCGTGCTGCTGGCCGGCCTGTGCACGGTCGATCTCGTCCAGCGCGTGCGACACCTGCCCGAGCCCGGAGAGAAGGTGCAGTCCGGCAGTGTGGAGGTGGCCGCGGGCGGCCCCGCGACCAACGCGGCGGTCACCGTCGCCGCGCTCGGCCAGGAGGCGCTGCTGCTCACGGTGCTCGGCCGACACCCGCTGGCCGAGCTCGCTCGTGGCGACCTCGCCGAGTGCGGGGTCACCGTGCTCGACGCGCGGCCCGGGTGGGACGCACCGCCACCGATCAGCTCGGTCACCGTGCGTGAGCACGACGGCGAGCGCACCGTCGTCTCGCACAACGCGGCGTCGTTCGACGAGGAGGTCCTCGCCGACGTCGACCTCGACGCCGATCCGGCGGTGCGAGCCCGGCGGCCCGACGCCGTGCTGCTCGACGGACACCACCCGGCGCTCGCCCTCGCCGCCGCGCGCTGGGCGCGTCGCCACGACCGTCCCGTCGTGGTGGACGCGGGCAGCTGGAAACCCGTGTTCGCCGACGTGTTCCCCCTCGCCGACGTGGTGGCCTGCTCGGCGCTGTTCACGGCACCGCAGGGCGTGCTGGACGACGTCGGAGTCGTGGTCACGACGGCGGGTCCCGAGCCTGTTCGCTGGCGCGGCCCGCACGGCTCCGGCACCGTCGCCGTGCCGGAGGTCGACGCACGGGACACTCTGGGGGCGGGTGACGTGTGGCACGGAGCGTTCGTGTCTCGGCTCGCGCGCGGCGGACGCGGTGAGCGCGTAGGAAGCGACCACCGGGATCGCCTCACCGAGGACATCGAGTTCGCCAACGCCGTGGCCGCGGAGAGGGTGCGGCACGTGGGGCCCCGGAGCTGGATCGGCCCGGTCAGGGCAATGATGGGAGAGAGATGACGTCGTTCGAGGAACTGCTGGACCGGGCGCACGCGCTGGTGGATCGCGGCGAGCGCACCCTGCTGGGGATCGCGGGTGCGCCCGCGTCGGGCAAGACCACGCTCGCGTGGCGGCTGGCCGACGCGCTGGGCGCCCACGCCGTCGTGGTGGGCATGGACGGTTTCCACCTCGCGCAGGTGGAGCTCAACCGGCTCGGCCGCACCGACCGCAAGGGCGCTCCCGACACGTTCGACGCCCATGGCTACGTGCACCTCGTGCGGCGTCTCGCAGCGGGTGAGGAGCCGGTGTACGCGCCCGAGTTCCGCAGGGAGATCGAGGAGCCCATCGCGGGTGCGGTGCCGGTGCTGCCCCACGTGCGTCTGGTGATCACCGAAGGCAACTACCTGCTGCTCGACACCGAGCCCTGGAACGAGTTGCGGTCGTTGCTCGACGAGGCGTGGTTCCTCGAACCGGACGAGGACGACCGCATCGCCCGGCTCGTGACCCGGCACCGCAAGTTCGGGCGGTCGCTGGTGGAGGCTCAGCAGCGGGCCCGCGGTTCGGACCAGCGCAACGCCGATCTCATCGCTCCCACGGCCACCCGCGCCGACCTCGTGATCAAGGACATGGAGCTGCCGCACTTCGCGGTGTGACGCCGCCGGGCCCGGTCCGCCCGCGCGGCGGTCAGGCGCTCGCGGCCTCGGCCTCGTCGTCCACGGGTTTGCGCATCTCCTGGCGGTAGCGCCAGGCGCCGTAGGCGGTCCCGACCACGAAGAACGCGACACTGCCCCACACCAGGGCGGAGTTCAGCCACGGGATCGAGTTGATCAGGCCGGCGGCGTAGTAGCCGAGGAGCACGAGGGTGGGCACCCACAGGACCGCGCCCGCGGCGGTGGCGAGCATGAAGCGTCGCGAGTTCATGCCCGCCGCTCCCGCGATCAGCGGCGCCAGGGTGCGCACCCACGGGATCCAGCGCGCGGCCACGATGGCGAGGAAGCCTTTGCGATCGAGGAACGACTTGGCGCGGTCGAGATTGGCCTGGTTGAGCATTCTGCCGCCGCGCCGGGCGATGAACCTGGTCCCGGTCTGCTGCCCCACGTAGTAGCCGACTTGGTTGCCGACGACCGCGGTGACGAGTGCGACCCCGGACAGTGCCCACGCCTGGCCCTCGACGTCGTGCTGCGCGAGCACCACTCCCGCCGCGAACAGCAGGGAGTCGCCCGGCAGGAAGAGTCCCACGATCAGCGCGCACTCGATGAACACGAAGCTGAGGACGATGAGCCACACCAACAGCGGTCCTGCCGTCGACAGCCAGTCGAGTCCGACCGCCGTGGCTTCGGCCTTCACTGCATCCACGTCGGCAGCGTACGTGCCGGGCCGACGCCGTGGTGCTCCCGTGCCGACATCGACACCGGAGCAGTTCCGGGTCGTCACGCGGGGGCGAAGGTGTCGGTGGCGAGAGTGAGCCCTGGTCCGGTCCTCGCCGTGCGGCCGGAGCGGGCTCAGACCTCGTCGGTGCTGTGCTCGTGCTCGGGGCGGGGTGGTGCGGCCAGCGGGTCGCACGTCTCGATGCGGTCGTTCAGGCGGCGCAGCAACACGTTCACCGCGAGCCGGTCCTCGTCCGACCACTCGTCGAGGACCCATTCCAGCCAGTGGTTCAGTCGCTCGCGATTGGTCTCGAACACGCGCCGTCCCTCGGAAGTGGCCGCCAGCAGCGACGCGCGCCGGTCGCCGGGGTCGGCGAGGCGTTCCACGAGCCCGTGGTCGACCAGCGTGCTGCTCTGCCTGCTGATCGTCGAGATGTCGGAGTGCAGCATCTCCGCGAGCTGACTCGTGCGCTGCGGTCCTCGGTCGATGAGGTGGAACAGGATCGCGTAGGCCGCGCGCTCCACGCTGTCCGGGCCCACCTTCGTCATGCGCGACTTGGCGCGGGCGGTCAGCCGGACGAGACGGACCAGCTGCGCGGCCACCTGGTCGGTGCTGCCGTGGGGCGCGTCGTCGGAGTGGGGGAGCTGCGCAGACATGGATTCTTCCGCCGAGATGGTTGTGGGAGGCAAGCGTCATCGGCAACGATCCCGGCGTCGGCGCGCGCCCGGCAAGTGATTCACCTGTGAGGAGTAGCACCAACGGCTGGTCCCCGCAGGTGGGTGAAGGATTTACCAGTCACCCGCTAGCGTGAGTGCATGAGCAACGCCCTTCTCGATCGGCTGCGTGCCGACCTCGGCGACGCGGCCGTGGTGACGGACCCCGACGTCATGGCGACCTACTCGCGCGATCAGATGCCGCTCGCTCCCGCGGGCACGCCGCTGGCCGTGGTCCTGCCCGACGACGTCGAGGGTGTCCGGGCGGCGGTGCGCGCGTGCGCGGAGGCCCGCGTGCCCGTGGTTCCCCGAGGTGCCGGCAGCGGGCTCTCCGGGGCGGCCAACGCCATCGACGGCTGCGTCGTGCTCGTCACCACCAAGCTCGACCGGATCGTCGAGGTCGATCCCGACAACCGCCTCGCCGTCGTGCAGCCGGGGGTGGTGAACCAGGCCCTGCGGGACGCCGTCGCCAAGCACGGGCTGTTCTACCCGCCCGACCCGTCGAGCTACGACTGGTGCACCATCGGCGGCAACCTCGCCACGAACGCGGGCGGTCTCTGCTGTGTCAAGTACGGCGTCACGGCCGACTTCGTGCTGGGCCTGGAGGTCGTGCTGGCCGACGGGTCGGTGTTGCGCACGGGGCGGCGCACGGTCAAGGGTGTCGCCGGGTACGACCTGACGCGCCTGTTCGTCGGCAGCGAGGGAACGCTGGGGATCATCACCGAGGCCACCCTGTCGCTGCGTCCTCTCCCGCAGGCTCCGGCCACGCTGGTGGCCGCGTTCCCCTCGGCTGCCACGGCCGGGGAGGC
>JACYYK010007058.1_pt3 | contig 22345 bp, 24 predicted proteins | sample 8236871 | NCBI WGS metagenome assembly JACYYK01 (sample SAMN14103087, study PRJNA606662) | landfill metagenome | isolation source: landfill solid waste inoculated with endophyte fungus Paravalsa indica | place: India:New Delhi, Okhla landfill site | collected 2017-11-05 | reverse complement strand
TAAATGAAGTGCGACATAGCTTTTTTAAAAAGGGTGTTCAAACACTTGTGTATATTCCGCATTTTATGTCATGGGTAGTTATTGTATCTATTTCATATGTCATGCTAACACTTGATGGTGGTATTGTAAACGCAATCATAGAGTCGCTAGGATTTGAGAAGATTAATTTCTTGCTGAATGAAGATTGGTTCCGACCGATGTACATTTTACAAGTTATTTGGCGAGAGGCCGGCTGGGGTACAATTATCTTCTTAGCAGCCATTACTGCAGTAGATCCTCAATTATATGAAGCAGCAAGAATGGATGGAGCAGGTCGATTCCGTCAGATGTGGCATATAACCCTACCTGCGATTCGAAATGTAATCATCGTTTTATTAATTTTAAAGATTGGGGATGTATTAGAGCTAGGTTTTGAACATGTGTACCTATTATTAAATTCCTCTAACCGTAATGTTGCCGAAATATTTGATACGTATGTTTACGTAGCTGGTTTACAGCAAGGGCAATTCAGCTATAGTACGGCTGTTGGCTTCTTCAAGGGTGCCGTTGGATTGATTATGGTTGTCTTTGCGAACTGGCTAGCGAAGAAATTCAATGAAGAAGGAATCTACTAAGATTAGGCGAGGTGAAGATAATGGCCAAAAAGAAAAGAATAACAATGGGGAGCAGAATGTTTGATTTCTTTAATTACTTTTTGCTTGCATTGATTGCGCTAATTACCGTTTTACCATTTATCCACGTTGTAGGTAGTTCATTTGCTACAAGTGCAGAGGTGGCGAATACGAAATTTTTACTCTTTCCAACTAAATTCACGCTAGATGCATATGAGTACATCTTTTCCACAGATACGATTTTTAAAGGCTTAGGTGTTTCCGTTATTGTGACACTAGGTGGTACGTTATGGAGTATGTTTTTTTCTACCTTAACTGCTTATGGATTAGCAAGAAAAGATTTGGTCGGTCGTCGTGTGATCAATTTCTTGATTGTTTTTACATTACTATTTAATGGAGGAATGATCCCTACCTTCTTAGTTGTTCAACAGACTGGATTACTAAACTCCTTATGGGCCTTAATCATTCCAGTAACTATTAATGCTTTTAATATGATCATCCTCAGAAGCTTTTTCGTTAATATTCCGGAAAGCCTAGAGGAATCAGCTAAGATCGATGGTGCCAATGACTTTAGTATACTCTTTAGAATTGTACTTCCGATTTCATTGCCAGCTATTGCGACGATTTCCTTGTTCTATGCGGTTACTTATTGGAATACGTACATGCATGCCATCCTTTATTTAAGTGATGCAGGCAAATGGCCAATCCAAGTTCTACTGCGACAAATCGTTGTTCTTGCCAGTGGTTTGACATATGATGGGGCAGCCTATACGGATGTTCCACCACCAGAAACAACGATAAAGATGGCAACGATTGTTGTAGCTACAGTTCCAATTCTATTAGTCTATCCGTTTTTGCAAAAATATTTTGCGAAAGGTGCTTTACTAGGCTCTGTAAAAGGTTAAAACAATTAATGAGAGGAAGCATAACACAATGGACTGGCGGGAAGAGAAATTACAGCAATTAGATCAATTATACGAGGGAATGTTCGACTGGTTAATGGAACAATATGACCCTGAAACAGGTGGCTTCTATTATGCAAGAAGCTCGGTAGAAAACGAAGACTTCACTCCAGATATAGAATCTAGTGCACAAGCATTGAATATACTAATTCGGCATCATCTATTAGATCAGATGCCGAATCCCATAAAAGGAAAAATGGTACAATTCTTTCAATCGAAGCAAGACGTAAAAACTGGATACTTCTATGATCCACATCCAAGAATGAAAGAGGATGAAGTAATGGTTCACCGAGCGCTGAATTATTCACTAAACTCCTTAAAAAGGTTAGGGTCATCGAATCGATATCCTCTTCCTCTTTCTTTACGAGAAGCTCCTGCTTATACTACTTCTGTAGAAGCATATCGCGAGAAATGGGAGAGTATTGATTTGAGAAATAGTTGGAGAGGCTGCGATTTATTAGCCTCCTCTACCGTTTATATAAGAGAGATGCCAAAGGAAACGCAAAGAAAATTTGTCGATGCCTTTGCAGCCTATTTAGCAGGTCTTCAAGATAGGCAAACGGGTTTGTGGGGAGAAGGATCTGTTTATGAAAGAATATCTGGAACTTTTAAGTTGCACACCTTTTACCGAAGCTATCAGATTCCAATGCCTAATAAGGAAAGAATTTATCAAAGTATTCTTAGATGTCTACGGCAGGAAGAGGCTATCGATATGTGTTATATCCGAAATCCTATTGATCTCTTATCCTATTTAGCCTTAGATATTCCAGAGGAAGAGCTTAAGGAGATTACATCAATTACGATCGAGAATATGTCAAGGCTTAAGAGAGCAGATGGTGCTTTTTCAAGAGAACTTGCCCATTCACCAAAGGCGCCGAATGTGGCTCAAGTGAAAGAGGGAGATTACTATCCTAACATGCCAGAACCTGTCCAGCTCGGAATGGGATTAGTGGAGGGTGATATGAATGCTACTACCCAAGCAACTCTTATACGTATCCAACTTCATAAATTGTTAGGAGTAGATTCAAAAGCCATCATAGCTAACAGTGAATTTTGGAATAATTAAAATAGTGGAAAGAAGTGTTACCGTTCATGCAACAAGACAGAATCGAGAAGGAAAAGCATTTATCTAAGCATGCTATTAATATTCTCATCAACCATGCGATCTTTCAGTTTGGTGGTTCCCTTTCCATTATTTTTGTCAATTTATATTTATGGCGATTGACGAATAGCTTATGGGTGAATGGAATCTATAATTTAGTAGCCATTTTATCACAGGCTGGAACTACTTTTTTTATAGGCAAAATGTCAAAAAGAAAAGGCAGAACAACTATTTATCGCTATGGCATCGTGATGACTGCCTTATTTTATTTATTCATTGTTATTGTCCAAGAGCAAATTGTCACTTATTATTATTGGTTTGCTTTGTTGAGAGGGATCGCACAAGGCTTGTATTGGGTTGCGTACTTTACGATCGTTCATGAGGTATCCTCTGATCATAATCGACATCGATATTTAGGCTGGAATCAAATGGTCATGGGAACAACGAATTTGATAGCGCCAGCATTAGCCGGATTTGTGATTGAATTATTTACAGGCTTGACTGGATATGTGATCATCTTTTCGATTGCATTTTTGATGTTTTTTATTGTGACATTAAGAAGCTTCCAAATGGTAAGAGAATCCATACGCCATCGCAATTATTATATGAAATATTTAGGACTTATCGTAAAACGAGAGCGGAGGTTTATAAGTGCCTTAGCAGGATGGTTGGTCATCGGTTTTCCACAAGGGATATTGATGTACATGACACCAATCTTGATTTATAGCATTTTTGAAGATGAAGCGGTAGTTGGATATTTAAATGCAGGATTTCTAGCAGTGTCTATTTTCGTAAGTTTTATCTTTTCTCGTTTTGCTAATATTCAAGATACGAAGCGTTATCTTTGGATAGCAGCGATAGGCTTTTTATTAGCTGGAAGCTTTTTAACCTGGGAAATCGCGATGTGGAGTGTGATCTTCTTTATGATTACGCAAAATATGGTGAAGCCCATTCAAGCAAATGCTTATGCAGCTTATTATTTTCAGTGGATCAATAGAATTCCATTGAAAACAGAGTTTCGAGTGGAGTCGATAGTATTAAGAGAAACTATCATTAATCTAGGTCGTGGATTGGGTATTATCCTATTTATGATCTTTTCCAGTGGCATAGATACAAAGACTGTTGCCTATGTCATTGTTGGCTCAATGGCCATTCAATTATTTTTACCAATGTTAATCACAGATAAGGAGGATGCATAATGAGTGTCATTAATCAATGGGAGCAAGCGGAACCAGGGGTGAAGCGAAAAATTCATCGTCCTGGAAACAAGGTGATGATGATGGAGGTTGTCTTTGAAAAAGGTGCGGAAGGTTCTAGTCATCATCATCCACATGAGCAATTAACCTATTGCCTTGAAGGGAAATTAGCTTTTCAAGTGGATGAAAAGGAAATAGTTATTGAAAAAGGTGAAACCATACATATACCGTCCAATGCGGTCCATGGAGTGAAGGCCTTAGAACCTAGTAAGCTATTAGATGTATTTACCCCATTAAGAGAAGATTTACTGAAGGAGTGATGACATGGGTTTTTATGATATTACAGAATTCGGTGCATTGCCTGATGGTAGTGATGTTAGTACGAATGCTATCCATCAAGCAATTCAAGCATGTACAAAAGCGGGTGGAGGAACGGTTTATGTTCCAGCAGGTAAGTTCATAACAGGCCCAATCCAATTAGCGAGCAATCTAACCTTATATTTAGATGCAGGTGCAGTCCTGTCCTTTATCGATGATTTCGATCAATTTCCAGTGGTGAAAACGAGATGGTCTGGCTATGTATGTCATGGGTTTATGCCGCTTGTTTTTGCACAAAATGCGGAAAATGTAACGATTAAGGGTGAGGGTGTGTTGGATGGAAATGGGCAAGCCTGGTGGGAGATCAATGGCAAGCTGAGAAAAGGAGAGCATTATGAATCGCTAAAAACAAAGGAAATTGCAAAAGCGAATGCCCTCTTTACAGAGCCAGCAGATACAAATCTTGTAGAATGGCCATCACAATTCTTGCGACCGCCATTGATTCAATTTTATCAGGTGAAAAATGCAAGCATCAGTGGAATTACGGTTACTAACTCTCCTTTTTGGAATACACATCTTGTCTTCTGTCAAAACATATCGGTGCATAATGTTCATTTCTTAAACCCTTCTGATACACCGAATGGAGATGGATTGGATATTGAATCATGTCTTAATGTACGAGTTTCTGACTGTCATTTTGATGTTGGCGATGATTGCGTTGTACTCAAATCAGGTATTAATGAAGATGGTCGCCAATACAATGTACCGACGAAAAATGTAACCGTAACGAATTGTACGATGCACCATGGCCATGGTGGGGTGGTGTTTGGTAGTGAAAATTCAGGTGGTATCGAAAATGTAGCGATATCTAATTGTGTATTTAATGGAACAGATCGTGGAATACGAATGAAAACGAATCGAGAGCGTGGTGGTTTTATTCGTAATGTTTTAGTGAATAACATCTTGATGGAAGATGTATTGTGTCCTTTCACGATTAACTCCTTCTATCGTCACGGAGTAAATAGAAGTAACCCAGAATTATTGGATGCTAAAGCTATTCCAATCAGTGAAAAAACGCCTATAGTAGAGCAGGTTCGAATTAGCCATGTGACAGCGAAAAATTGTCGAGCAGCAGCGGGATTCCTTTATGGGCTTCCAGAAATGCCGGTAAAGGAAGTGAGCCTAGAGCATGTCACCATTGAGATGACTCAGGATTACCATGTTCCTGGAGGAGAACCAGATATGGTTAGAGAGGTTATCGAAATGGCTGGGGAAGGTATGTTTGCGAAATATATTAACGACCTTCAGCTTCACCATGTTCGAATTCTAACAAGAAAAGGTCCTGGGCTAGTAATAGAGGAATCAAATGATATTATGCTTGAACAGTTTGCTTTAAAAAATAAAGAGATGGGTACTCCAGTGGTTGTATCTAAGAACACAGAGAGTATTCATGTAAACGGAATACAAAGAGATCAGCTAGGCGATGATTATTTGAAAAGAGTGGAAAGTGAGGTTACTCCATAATGAAAACCTACCAAAATCCGATTATTCCCGGTTTTTATCCAGATCCATCCATTTGTCGAGTAGGAGAAGACTATTACCTTGTGACATCAAGCTTTGAATATTTCCCAGGTGTGCCAATATTCCATAGTAAGGATTTAGTCAATTGGCGTCAGATTGGTCATGTATTAGATCGACCGGAACAATTGAATTTAGATCAGACTCCTAATTCTAGAGGGATTTATGCACCAACGATTCGTTATCATGATGGCATTTTTTATATGATTACAACATTTGTCGTTAGTCAAACAGGTGCTAGACGTAATTTTTACGTAACGGCAACAGATCCCGCTGGTCCGTGGTCTAAGCCTAATTGGCTTGAGGATGCACCAGGAATTGATCCCTCCTTATTATTTGATGATGATGGAAAGGTCTACTATACAGGTAATCGCAAGCCACCATCAGGTCCGAAATATAAAAAACACAATGAGATTTGGCTTCAGGAATTAGATCTAGAGAAAAAGCAATTAGTCGGACCTAAATATAGTCTGTGGGATGGTGCGCTAAAGAATGCTCATGCGCAAGAAGCTCCGCACTTATATAAAATAAATGGTTGGTATTATTTAATGATTGCAGAAGGTGGAACAGGACATACACACGCTGTGACCATTGCACGTAGTAAAAATGTAACGGGACCATATGAAATGACGGAGACGAATCCTATTCTTACACATCGACATTTAGGAAAAAATCACCCAATCGTCAATATCGGTCATGCCGACATTGTGGAGACACAGGATGGTGACTGGTGGATGGTTTGTCTAGGATCACGTCCATATGGAGGCTATTATCGAAATTTAGGACGAGAAACCTTTTTAGTACCGTTTATTTGGGAGGACGGCTGGCCCATTGTTAATCCGGGAAAAGGCTTTGTAGAAGAAGAGATGCCTTTTCCGAAGTTATCGGAGCACAAATGGCCTGCTTTACCACAAGCTGATTCATTTGATGCAGATACACTAGATGATCAATGGAATTTCTTAAGGACACCACGTGGAGATTTTTGGTCATTGTCAGAAAGGTCCGGATTTTTAAGATTAAAAGCGAAAAAAGAAACCATTATGGAAGAGGAAAATCCTTCTTTTGTAGGAAGAAGGCAACAGCATATCGACTTTTTCGCACAAACTGTAATGGAATTTAGTCCAACACAGGATAATGAAACAGCTGGTATTGTCTTATTGCAGAATCAGGACTTTCAATTCCGAATGGAGGTAGTGCTTGAAAAAGGCGAGCGTAATATTCAATTAATAAGAAGAGAAGCAGGTGTGGATAAGCAAGTAGCTAAAAAGCCGATTAATAGTAGCAAATTATATTTGAAAGTAGAGGCTAATGGCCAAAGCTATCAGTTCTATTTTGCGGAAAAAGCTCTAGATTGGGTAGCATTGGCATGTGACGTGGATGGCACGATATTAAGTACAGATAAAGCGGGTGGCTTTGTTGGTGCTTATATCGGGATGTATTGTTCAGCAAATGGGGAAGACAGCAGCAATTATGCAGATTTTGATTTGTTTGAATATCACGGAATTTCTTAAATAGAGAGGGGTCAATGAAATGGTAGTAAAACAAAAAACAGCACTAGATTGGGCAAGGCTTGCTTGTGATACTTTAATGAATCAATACGAGCCCGTCAAACTTCCTCCAGCAGATCGCTGGCATTATCATCAAGGTGTCTTTTTGTGTGGAATGTATGACGTATGGAAATTAACGGGTGAACCAAGATATTTTCATTATTTTAAGGAATATGTAGATAAGTTGATCGATGAAGAAGGGAACTTCTATTTCGCTAGAAGTGAGCTTGATGCGATTCAACCAGGTTTATTATTACTACCTCTTTATCAGGAGACAAAGGAGAATCGTTACAAGGTTGCTGCAGCTAAGCTACGCCATTTATTAGATACATTGAACCAAACAAAAGAAGGTGGTTTCTGGCATAAGGACAAATATCCTTATCAAATGTGGCTAGATGGCTTATATATGGCGGGACCTTTTACAATTCAATATGGCCAAATGTTTGATGAACCAGAGCTTATCGATCTAGTAATGGAACAAGAAAGACTAATGCGAAAGAACACCAAAAAGGAAAATGGCTTATATTACCACGGTTATGATGAAAGCAAAAAAACCCCATGGTCCACAGCAAAAGGCCACGCTCCAGAGGTGTGGGGACGAGCGCTTGGCTGGTATAGCATGGTGACAGCAAACTTTATCGAGATGCTTCCAGAAGGTCATCAGAAACGAGCGGAATTAAAGCACGTCGTGAAGGAATTAATCGATGCACTGATCGAATTTCAGGATGAAAAGACCGGATTATGGTATCAAGTGGTGGATAAAGCGGACGAACAGGATAACTATTTAGAAAGCTCCTGCTCCTGTTTGTTTACTTATGCGATTGCAAAAGCAGTCAACAAAGGCTATATTGACCGTAGTTATTGGACTAATGCGGAAAAGGCATATCAAGGACTTCTGGAGAACAAAGTACAATTGGATGAGCAAGGAAACTTTCTTTTACATGATATTTGCATAGGAACATCGATTGGCACGTATGATTATTATGTACACCGTGATACAAGTACGAATGATCTACATGGAGTAGGTGCATTTATTTTAGCGAGTATTCAATTAGCTATTGGGAATGAGCAAGGCCAATGAAAAAGATACAGCTATTTATAGCCGGAGACTCAACGATGGCGGATTATGAGGATAGTCACTATCCACAGATGGGATGGGGACAAGTATTGCCTTATTTTTTCACCGATGAAATAAAGGTGCAAAATCATGCCGCTTCTGGAAGAAGTACAAAATCATTCCTCTCTGAAAATAGATGGACTGAAATGGAACGACAATTTCAATCAGGGGATTATGTGCTTATTCAATTTGGACATAATGATCAAAAATTAGATAAAGAACGAGCCACAGATCCTTTTACTACTTATCAAGAGAATTTGCGTTTTATGATAGTAAGTGCTAGAGGCCATGGAGTAACCCCGATTCTACTAACCTCAATCGCTAGAAGACATTTTGATGAAAAAGGCTTCTTAAAAGACACCCATGGTCATTATCCAGATGCAGTTCGCCAGCTCGCACTTTTAGAAAAGGTGGTTTGTATCGATATGCTCCAAAAAACGTCAGAGGCGATAGAAAGGTTAGGGCTCAATGAATCAAAGAAGTGGTTTATGTGGCTTGAAACAAACCAATTTTCTTCCTATCCTGATGGGGCGAAGGATGATACTCATTTACGGGAAGAAGGAGCAATGGCTCATGCAGGAATCTTTATACAGGAGTTAATAGAAAGGAGTCATCCTTTAAGTAGATATGTCAAAAAGATAGAGGTGACCGAATGAACAAATTACGTGTATTATCCAATATTGAAGTCCAAAAAGTAGTAGCGGTGATTCGTACAGATACGGAAGAGCAAGCTTTAAAGGTCGTGGATGCCTGTATAGAAGGTGGAATAAAAGCGGTGGAGCTAACTTATTCGATTCCCCATGTAGAGAACGTTATCGAGCAGTTAGTAGAAAAATATCGAGGGGGGAAGGAGATAACGATCGGCGTAGGTACCGTATTAGATGCCTATACAGCAAGACAGGCGATCTTTGCTGGCGCTACCTTTATTGTCAGCCCATCATTTGATGCAGCTACAGCAAAACTTTGTAATTTGTATCAAACCCCATATATGCCGGGTTGCCTAACTGTCACAGAGATTAAGGAAGCAATGGAAAGTGGAGCGGATGTAGTAAAAGTATTCCCTGGCAGTAATGTGAGTCCTGGATTTCTAAAGGCTGTACATGCCCCAATCCCTCAAGCGAACATGATGCCCACAGGGGGAGTGAACCTAGACAATATAAAGGATTGGCTGGAGGCAGGTGCCATTGCTGTGGGGATAGGAGGAAATCTCGTAGACCCAGCTAAAATGGGTGATTATGCAAAAATTACAGAGCTTGCAAGGCAATATGTAGCAAAAGTAAAAGAGGCGAGTGTATGAGGGTAGTTACGTTTGGCGAAATGCTAATGCGTCTCACCACAGATCCTACAGCTAGACTTCAGCAAACGAATCAGTTCAGTTTTTATTATGGGGGAGCAGAGGCTAATGTTGCCGTTTCACTTGCCAATTTTGGAGTGAATACGAGTTATATTAGTCGCGTTCCACTTAATCTAATTGGTGACACTTGTGAAAGATATTTACGTGGTTGTAGTGTGGATACGTCTTTCTTATTAAAGGGTGGTGATCGCTTAGGACTGTATTTTGTCGAATCAGGAATTGGCAACCGTCCTGGTCAGGTCATCTATGATCGGAAGTTTTCTAGTTTTTCGCAAATAAAGAAGGAAAACATAGAATGGGATCGAATATTAGAAGGTGTAGAGCTTTTTCATACGACAGGTATTACGTTAGCGCTCTCAGAGGAGCTCCAAGAGATCACGATAGAAGGAATGAAACGAGCGAAGGAACAAGGAATAAAGGTTAGCTTTGACTTCAACTATCGTGCAAAGCTCTGGAGTCAACAAGAAGCAAGTATTGTCATCCAAAAGGCTTTGCCATATGTCGATATAGCCTTTTGTAATCATATGGATGCTATTTATCTATTAAATATCGAACCAGTCGAAGAAGAGCTAACGCATAAAGAGAAACTACAGTATTATTATGATAATATCCGAGAGTTATATCCAAATATCGAGCTATTCGCTTCGACGAAAAGGGATGTAAAATCGTCATCTGTTCATTTTTTACAAGGTTATCTATATAGGGAAGGGATGCTCGAGCAAACAGCTACTTATACCATTGAACCAATTATTGATCGTATTGGTGGGGGGGATGCTTATGCAGCAGGAATTCTATACGGGATTCTCCATAGATGGAACCCGATAGATATGGTTCGTTTCGCAACAGGTGCAAGTGTATTGAAGCACACTGTCAAAGGAGATGGCAATGCCTTTTCCGTACCTGAGGTGGAGCAATTTATCCAAAGTATAAATCAAGAGATTAATCGATAATTTTCAAGGAGGAATTATTCATGGAAGTACGTTATGCCAACCATCCAGAGGAGATTAAAAGATATAACACAGACGAGCTGAGAGAAAAATTTCTAGTAGAAAAACTATTCGAAGCAGGGAAGGTTCATTTAACCTATACACATGTTGACCGTATGATCTTTGGTGGTGTGACACCTTCATCTGAAGAATTAACGATTAAATTAGATAAACAACTAGGGGTTAGCTATTTTTTAGAGCGAAGAGAGCTTGGGATCATTAATATTGGTAATGATGGCTATGTCCTACTAGATGGGGAACGTTATGAAATGAAACGACATGACGGTCTATATGTAAGTAGAGGAACAAAAGAAGTATGGTTCGGCTCCAATGATCCGGCAGCACCTGCGAAATTCTATATTAATTCAGCACCAGCACACCATACTTATCCAACCGTGAAGATCGATATTAAAGATATTAAGCCACTGGAATTAGGAGAGCCAGGTACGTTGAATGAACGAAAAATTCACCAATATATTCATCCAAATGTGTGTGAAAGCTGTCAATTACAAATGGGCTTAACGATGCTTATGCCAGGAAGTGTTTGGAACACGATGCCTGCACATACTCATGACCGTCGAAGTGAAGTCTACTTATATTTTGATATGGAGGAAAATACGCGTGCCTTCCACTTTATGGGCGAGCCAGAAGAAACAAGGCATCTTGTTCTGAAAAATGAACAAGCCGTTATCTCACCAAGTTGGTCCATCCATTGTGGTACAGCAACTAGTAACTATACATTCATTTGGGGAATGTGTGGCGAAAACATTACTTATGATGATATGGATCATATAAGTATGGATCAGTTACGATAAGGAGGTAGTGTTATGAGTGCAGGAATCCAAGATTTTTCACTAAATTATTTTTCATTAAAAGGAAAAACAGCGATCATTACTGGTGGTAACACGGGTCTTGGTCAAGCGTATACCGTTGCACTGGCAGCAGCTGGAGCGGATGTGTTCGTTGTGACACATGGAACGAATTGGGATGACACAAAAGCATTATTAGAAGGAAAAGAAGGGAAAGCACAATTCTATCAGGCTGATTTAATGGATCGTGAGCAACTATCCAATGTGGTTCCTGCTTGTCAAAAGGAGTTTGGCACAGTAGATATATTAGTCAACAATGCTGGGACAATTCGCCGTAATCCTTTATTAGAGTATAAGGATGACGATTGGGATGATGTGATGGCACTAAATTTGGATGCTGTCTATTTTCTAAGCCAAGCGGCAGCAAAGGCTATGGTCGCACAAGGTTCAGGCAAAATCATTAATATCGCCTCCATGCTCACATTCCAAGGAGGAAAATTTATACCGCCATATACAGCAAGCAAGCATGCGGTAGCGGGCTTGACTAAATCGTTTGCCAATGAATTAGCAGAGCATGGGATCCAAGTGAACGCAATCGCACCTGGATATTTTGCAACCAAAAATACAGCGCCCATCCGTGCCGATGAAAAACGAAATGCAGAGATTTTATCAAGAATTCCTGCGGGCTATTGGGCAGAGCCAAGTGATTTAATGGGTACAGTAGTCTACCTCGCCAGCCGAGCATCTGATTATATGAATGGTCATGTATTAGCCGTAGATGGTGGCTGGTTAGCAAGATAATAAAAGAGTGACTAGCTGTTTGGTTAGTCACTCTTTTCATTTTTTGATGATGAGGAGGGTCCATATTGGAACTTAATCTAGGAATACGAGCACACGATATCACCTATCAAGATCCAGAGCAGATCGCAGAAGAGGTATCTTCCAAAGGATTAGGCTCTGTTCAATTAGCATTGGCCAAATCCTTCCCAAATCTCCCGACCCAAACAGGAGCCTTAAGTCCAGGCTTTGGCAAATATATGTACCAAGCTTTTTCCAAAAAGAAGGTAAATATCGCCATACTAGGTTGCTATATTAATATGATCCATCCAAATGTAGAAAAACGTAAGCAGCTTTTGGCAAGATTCAAGGAACATATTCGATTTGCGAAAGACTTTGGATGTAGTATCGTCGGCTCTGAAACAGGCAATATTCGTGAACAAATGGGTTATACAGAGGATAATTTTACAGAAGAAGCATTCCAAAAGGTAGTAAAAAGTATTCGTGAATTGGTAGAAGAAGCTAAAAAGTGGGGCATTATTGTTGGGATAGAAGGGGGCATTAATCACCCGATCCATACGCCTCAGTTGATGAGACGCTTATTGGATGAGGTTCCGTCTAGCCAGCTACAAGTTATCTTTGATCCTGCCAACTTTATGTCAATGGAAAATTATCAGAATCAGGCAAAAGTGTTTCAAGAATCATTTGAGCTCTTTGGTGAAAGAATTGTAGCGATTCACGCAAAGGATTTTATTATTGAAGACAACTGGATTAAAATGGTGCCCGTTGGACAGGGAATGCTGCGCTATGATTATTTATTTTCTTGGATCAAAAAGCATAAGCCCTTTGTTGAAGTCTTGTTGGAAAATACGAAAGAGCCGTATATTGATGAAAGTATAAAGTATCTGCATAAAAAGTTTGCGGAAGTAGATGGGGCATAGACGTTTCACAATATTGCCAAGTGTAGACTGATGAAATTGGGAAATATAACTAACCCAAGCGAGAGCTCAAGTGTAGGTGTCTGAATTAATCTGTATATCGGACATCTCAGTTGAGAGATCAGGCTGAAATGTCTAATAAAACCAGATATCGATCAATCTAAGCGAGAGCTCCAGCCAAACTATCCGATAAAACGAAGATCATCACTTAAAATGTGCCTTTTTGTTGACGAGGAAATACCGTATAACTAAAACTAATCAGGAAATCTATTATTAAAATAATAGACCAGAGACGAAAGATATGGAAAAGCTGTTCCGTCTGAGGATTATTATTAATATAATAAATAATTGCGAAAATAATGCCACTACCAATAACCCAGGATAATAAATGGCGGAACCAGCCTTCTCTTTCAATTTTTGCATATTCACTTCCATATTTTCTCTTCTTATCTGGCTTCGGCCCATTGCGAAAATAATAGGCAAAGCGAACATCCGCCCATGCAATCATGCGATGGCCAAAGGCTATACTTACCCCGATATAAATAGCTGCAATCCCGTGAACCGTCGTTGCTACTGCGCCGTTCTTTAAATCTATTACTGTTGCCACGAGTAATAACAAGTCTACAATTGGGGTGCAAATTAATAAAAGGTTTCCTAACTTTCGTTGATTGAACACATATCTAGCGATTAGACCAGCCAATACAAAAATCCAAAAGCCTACCTCACATGCAATAATAATCCACGCAATCAAAATTTTCTTCACTCCTTTTTAGTACAACTGTATTAAATCATATCACATTTCTTAAATAATACAAGTGTGTTAAAATAAAAATATGCCAAAATTCGTGGATCATGAAAAAAGAAAAATAAAAATTGCAGAAGCAACCTGGAAGTTAATCGTCGAGCAAGGAATTGAGCAAGCTACGGTTAGAAAAATAGCACAAGAATCAGGCTTATCGGTTGGGGCCTTACGACATTATTTTACAACACAGTCTGAATTATTAAAATTTTCAATGGAGCTAGTCGTACAGCGGGTAATGGATCGTACGCATTCGACTAATTACAAAGGCTCCCCCTTTGAAATAGCAATGGATGCTATTAGCGAAGTACTACCAATTGACTCTGATCGTAGGGTAGAAATGGAGGTGTGGTTTGTTTTTTCAGCCAAAACCCTTGTCGATCAAAGCCTTCGTTCTGTTGGAGAAAAAACGTATCAAAATATGCATCAAGGATTGTATCGGGTTTTAGAATTCCTATACTCCCAACATTTATTAAAAAAGGACATTGACCTAGAAATGGAGGCAAATCGCTTGCACCCATTAGTAGATGGAATGGCTTCCCACCATCTACTCTATCCGTCTATTTATACGTATGAAAAAATGATAGCAACATTGAGGTACCATTTAAAAACATTATGGAATGGAGATGATCTAAATGAGTCTACATCCTCCTAATCATGAGCACACAGATGAACAGATGTTAAAGGTAGAAGTCAACTTAGATGATACACCTGGCGAATGGCTAGGATATGTGATGGATCAATTATTTGAAATGGGCGCAAATGATGTATATTATACACCCATTTATATGAAAAAAAATCGTCCAGCTGTACAACTCCAAGTCCTTTGTAAAAAGAATATTTTAGAGAATATTAAGCAGATTATACTTACCGAAACGACAACACTTGGTATTCGCTACTATCCTCTTACCGTTTATCGAATGGAAAGGCAAATGCGAACAATCGATACGAAGTGGGGAAAAGTAACGATAAAAGAGGGGATTTGGGAAGGGAAAGTAATCCAAGCATCCCCTGAATATGAAGATTGTCGTAAGCTAGCAGAGCTGCATCAAGTTCCATTAAAGGATATCTATGCAGCAGTTTGGCAACAGCTAAAATAATGAAAGATGGGGGCACCTTTTATGTAGCTCGTGTAAAAATGTTTCCTTCTTGCAAGGTGAAATTTTCACACTACCTAACATTCCTTTTTTATAGTAAATTTCAACGCCATCCTTAGACGACATAATGCGGTAGCCTGTTAACATATCGTTAGTTGAAGTGATTTTAGTAATATCGCCATATGGAATTTTACTTCTGAATGGCCCGCCTTTTACATAAAGATAATCGTTTGTAAGCACATACCTTATGCCGATAAATGGCCAAATGATGATTCCGATTAACAATAGAAGAATGGATAATAAAATTGCTACATCTAATCGTGTAATATGAGGATCTAAAAACAACGGTAATAGAGTAACTGATGTGATAATCATCATAGCGATACCAATCAATAAGGCAAAAGAACGGTCTAGTTTTGAATAAAATACCATGAAATTACCTCCTACGACTGATTACGGAATAGGAGGTAAAATGGTTTCGTTTATTTTTTCTTTGGAGCAGGACCTGAGCTTTCCCTTTCTGTTAGTATGGGGGATAGTTTTTTCACTAAATTCTTCTCTTCCTTTGATTCAATTTGTTCAATAATGGCATGGACGATTTCCTCTGCTAATAAATCTACAGGTACACCGATACACGTCATGGGTACCTCTAATGTTTCCATTTGTGGGATATTGTCATAGCTAATCAAGGAAATATCCTTTGGAATCTCCAGATTTTTCTCCTGAAGGGCTCTTAGAATACCTCCACTAATATCATAGCTTCCACCAATAATTGCTGTTGGTTGCTGTTGTTGATGAAAGATCTCTTTTACAGCACTATATCCATCAAACCAATTTAATCCTCCAGCATCAATAATTTGAGTATGCCTCGTTAAACCATGCTGCTTCATCGCCTTTGTGTATCCTTCAACTTTTTCTAATTGAAGCACATCGTCTGTTTCGTGGAGACCAATGTAGGCAATATTCCGATGTCCAAGCTCGTACAAATATTGGACTGCATGCTGCATGGCTTTTTCGTGATTAGCGTCAATAATCGGATAGGAGGAGGTTCTTTTTTCCGACACACCATAGGCTACCATTGGTATATTCTCTTGGGTGATCGGTGAACTGGTCGATTCCTCAAACACAATCATGCCATCTACTTGAAATTTTTTAAAGGTTTCAATGGCTGTTTCTGGTTGATCAACTGATAAAATCATCGAGTATGGAGTTGCTTCAAAGGCTTTGCTTATATTCGTAACTAAAGTGGCTAGTACAATTCGTTCAATAGTTGGCCAAAGTAGTCCAATTACTTCCGTTTTTTTGCGAACGAGCTGCTTAGCTGCTAAGTTTGGTTCATAGCCCATTTCTTCAGCGACTTGAATGATTTTTCTTTTGGTTACTTCCTTTACTAGCGGGCTATTGTTCAATGCTTTTGATACCGTCGAATAGCTAACACCAGCCACTTTAGCAATATCTTTAATGGTTATTGACATAACATCACCTATAACTTTCTTAGAAAATATTTATTTATTGGTTGTGTTCTATTTTTAAATAGTATATCATAAAAATAACAACGTTGTTATTTATTTTTTGAAAATAACTGAAACCGTTAACATGTAATTTAAAAGGAGTGGAGACATAGTGGAACAATTTACAGATGTAGTGCAGGCATTAGCGCAAGGTAAGCAACCAGCCTCTAATAATCATATCTCGGTTTATGAAAGCTCATTTGAACAAAAAGATGGAACAAATGTGATAATGGCAAAAGCAGGAACAGAAAAATATTTAGTTGCTGCAGGGCAAGGAGAACTATTCAATAGCCTGACAGGTGACACCGTGGCAGGTGGAAAAGTATGTGGGTTAACACATGAAAACCGTATAGTCCTAAATAAATTTTTTGCTTACACGGTACCTCAAGCATTTGGTACAGAAATAGCGACAATGGGACTTGGAGATCGATTGGGTGTGGCATCCCCTGGCCATATTGAAACAACACGAAATCGCAAGGTAAAACCAATTTTGGCACAACAAAGTATTCGAGAACTAACCCTATTAAATCGAACAATGACAGATATATTAGATGCAGCAAGCTTTGCTGTGTTCCAGGAAGGCTATAAGGATGGATATGGTGCCGATGCAGATCATATCAAACTAGAAAAGGACATAGAATATGCTCTAGAATTGGGCTTTAGTTTTATTACATTAGATTGCTCAGAGCAGATCCGAAATGACGTTGAGGATGCTCAAAAGGAATATGCTGGATTACCTGTCGATCGAAAAGAATATTATAACCATTATTTGAACAAAACATTTGAAGTACAAGGCTTGAATATTACATTTGACGATGAAAGCTTAGCGAAAAACGTTTTAGTATATGGAGAAGCAATAGATTTTATGGAGCATGTCTATAATGAGTATATTTCAAAGGCGGAAAAAGCAATAGATTTTGAGATTTCCATTGATGAAACAGAAACTGTAACAGCACCAGAGGCTCATTTCTTTGTGGCAGAGGAGTTAAGAAGAAGAGGAGTTACAGTACAAAGCTTAGCACCAAGATTTTGCGGTGAGTTCCAAAAGGGAATTGATTATATCGGTGATCTGGAGCAATTTGAAAAGGAATTGCATGAACATGCAGAGATTGCTAAATACTTCGGTTATAAGCTAAGCATCCACTCAGGTAGTGATAAGTTCAGTGTATTCCCGATAATTGGTAAGTATACAGAAGGGTTATTGCACATCAAAACAGCAGGAACGAACTGGTTAGAGGCTGTTCGTGTTATTGCTGTAGAGAATCCGGATCTGTATCGTCGTATGCATGTATATGCAGAGGATCATTTTGAAGAAACATTAAAATATTATCATGTAACACCTGATTTAGAGAGTATTGCTCCATTAAATGAAACGGCTGACGCTGATCTACCAACATATATGGATCATGATGCAGCTCGTCAATTATTCCATGTCACTTATGGAATTTTATTAACAGCAAAAAATGAAGCAGGTGAGGATTTATTCCGCAAAGAATTTTTTGATACCCTATTGAATAATGAAGATACGTATCGTCAAGGCTTAGTGAAGCATATTGGTCGTCACTTAGACTTATTAGGACTTTAATCAAGAGAAAGTAGGGATAAAATGAAAGCATTTATGGACGAGAATTTTGTCTTAACCAATGAAACTGCTAAAAAACTTTATCACAATTATGCGAAGGATCTACCAATTATTGATTACCATTGTCACCTAAGTCCTCAGGAAATCTATGAGAATACGAAATTTGAAAATATTACGAAGGTATGGCTATATGGAGATCACTATAAATGGCGTGCAATGCGTGCAAATGGTGTGGAGGAAAAGTACGTAACAGGTGATGGCAGTGATTATGAGAAATTTCTAGCATGGGCAAAAACTGTCCCAATGCTAATAGGTAATCCACTGTACCATTGGACACATCTCGAGCTAAAAAGATATTTCGGTATAGAAGAGCCTTTAAATGAAGATACTGCACCAGCGATTTGGAATAAAGTAAATGATCTATTAAATAGTGGTGAATGGAATGTTCGTGATTTTATTGTGAAATCAGGTGTGGAGGTGGTCTGTACAACAGATGATCCAACAGATTCCCTTGAATATCATGAAAAAATTAAGGCAGATGCTGATTTTGATGTCAAGGTATTACCAAGCTTCCGCCCAGACAAAGGACTAGAAATTAATCGTGAAACCTTCCTTCCATGGGTACAAAAGCTAGCAGAAGCATCTAGTATTTCCATTGATTCCTATGATGCTTTCTTGAAGGCACTTGCTAATCGTATCCATTTCTTCCATGAAATCGGTGGGCGTGTTTCGGATCATGCATTGGATGTGATGATGTATGAAGAAGCGTCTGAAGAAGAGGTTGCTAGTATTTTTGAAAAGGCATTAGCAGGCAATAAAGTTAGTTTAGAAGAAGAAAAAAAATATAAATCCTATACCCTTACCTTCTTAGGAATGCAATATCACCAAAAGGGCTGGGCGATGCAATACCACATTAATGCCCATCGAAATAACAATACGAGAATGTTTAATGAATTAGGACCAGATACTGGGTATGATTCGATGAATGATGATCTTTTGGCAAAGCCTTTACAGAAACTATTAGATTCATTAGATCAAGCGGATGCTTTACCGAAAACGATTCTTTATTCATTGAACCCGCGTGATAATGTGACGGTTGCGACACTTATTGGTAGCTTCCAAGGTGGCGGGATTCCTGGGAAAATGCAATTCGGAACCGCATGGTGGTTTAATGATACGAAGCTTGGCATGATTAACCAAATGGAAACATTAGCAGATATCGGTGTATTCAGTCGCTTTATCGGTATGCTAACAGATTCCCGAAGCTTTTTATCTTATACACGTCATGAATATTTCCGCCGCATCATGTGTAATTTGATTGGTGAATGGGTGGAAAATGGGGAATATCCTAATGATGAAGAAACATTAGCAAAAATCGTCCAAAATATTTCTTATTATAATGCAAAAGAGTATTTTGGTTTTTAATGGAGTGCTTTGCTCTGATGGTTTTTATTCGGCCCTTACATGCATTCGTGGATGAATGCATGTAAGGGCTGTTTTGCCTCTATAAAACATAACTAGCTAATACACTCTGAACCTCATAAATATTCAAGCTTTTATTAAACTGTTTTTGAAATGGAGTAGAGCTTCCAGAAACCCATATTTTTAATTCAGCGTCTAAATCAAAGCTCCCAGCAGTCTCAATACTAAAGTAGGTAATATTTTTATACGGAAGTGAAAGGATTTCTGTTTTCTTTCCAGTGACGCCTTGCTTATCCACTAAAATCAATCGTTTATTGGTGAAAATAAACAGATCACGAATCAATTTGTAGGCTTTTTCCACTTGTTCGCCTTGTGCTAAAGTGGTGGAGAATTCCTTTTCGATATCACTCACTTTCATTTCAGAAGCATTTCCCATTAGTCCATCTAAAAATCCCATCTTTAAAACCTTCCTTCATTGTTTATCCTTTGCCTTATTATATAATCAAGAACGATTTATCATGCACTTTCTTTATTGCGAAAAGTGGAATAATAGCATAGATGTAGTAAATGATATGCTATCCTTCGATCAGCTTCACATGAAATTTCCGATGTCTAGGTCCGTCGAATTCACAAAAATATACGCCTTGCCATGTTCCAAGCACTAGTTCTCCATCTGAGATCACTAATGTTTGATTATGCCCAACTGTACTCACTTTTAAATGGGCAGCCGTATTTCCTTCCATATGCAAATCCTTCGGGTGCTCCCAAGGGTAAACCTCATCTAAACGGCGTAGGAAGTCTGTTTTAACATCAGGATCAGCATTTTCATTTACCGTAATTCCAGCAGTCGTGTGTAACGATGAAACAATGATAATTCCATTTACAACATTATTTTCCTGGATGAATTGCTGAACATGTGACGTAATATCAATCATCTCATCATGTTTGCTCGTTTTTAATGGGAATAGCTTTTCCATTTGTTCTCAACCCTTTCTAAAAATGTCTCTATAAATATTCTACTAAAAATCGTTTCTATGTTAAAATTTCAAGTGAAGGAAATGATAGAAAGGATGCGATTCATTTGGTAAAAGCACTACATACAAATAAAGCCCCACAAGCAATAGGGCCATACTCACAAGCAATAGATATTGGAGATTTAGTTTTCGTATCTGGTCAAATTCCATTAGATCCAGAAACAATGGAAGTAGTGGAAGGAGATATTGCGGCACAAACAGAGCAGGTGATGAAAAATCTTCAAGCAATTCTTTCTGAAGCAGGACTAACGTTTGCGAATGTAGCAAAGTTTACTATTTATATTACAGATATGGATAACTTTGCGACAATTAATGAAACTTATTCAATGTTTTTACAAGAGCCATACCCTGCTCGTGCGACGGTAGAAGTGAGTAAACTACCAAAAGGAGTAGGCGTAGAGATGGATGTTATCGCCAAAAAGTAATGTAGATAGTCTTCTTTCTAGTAGCTTTGTTAGAAAGAAGATTTATCTTTTTTCTTCCCATATTTTCATAAATCCTGCATAATATAAGTGTAAGTCTAAGAAAAAGGAGAAAATCTATGAAAAAGTTAATTTGGATGCTTGTATTAACAGCTTTGATAGGACTAGCTATCGTGCCAGTAGCTTTTGCTAGTGAAGGTAATACCAATACGGATGATGTAGGAATAGATGAGCGTAACGGAAAACCAAAGGTCGTACTCGGTGAGGCTCTGTCTGAGGAACAAAAGGACAAGGTTCGAAGCTTACTAAAAGCAACCGATCCAGACCAAGTGGAGGAATATATCGTTACAGCTGAGGACCTAGTGAATTTTATTGGTGGCGACCCAAGCTCCAACATGTATTCTTCTGCCAAAATTACACGTAAAAATGAGGGTTATGGTGTTGTTGTTAATATTGTAAACCCAGAAAATATTACCCAAGTAACTAATGAGATGTATGCCAATGCTTTACTGACAGCTGGAGTAGAAAACGCGCTAATTGAAGTGGCATCTCCTTTAAAGGTAAGTGGCCATTCTGCTTTAACAGGAATTTACAAAGCCTTTAATGTTGATGGGGAGCAGTTAGATCAAGAACGAATGGAAGTAGCGAACGAGGAATTAGATGTCGCAACAGACCTTACTGAGCAATCTGGCATTGAAAAAGAAAAGGTTAGTCAACTTTTAACAGAGATTAAGCAGGAAATAGCAGACCAAAATCCTGCAACTAAAGAAGATGTCGAAAGAATTGTTAGTGAACAATTAGAGAAATTAAATATAGAGTTGAGTCCAGAAGATAGAGAAATGCTAACAAACCTATTTGAAAAAATGCGTAATATCAATATTGATTTCGGTAAAGTGACCGATCAGTTAGATAGTATTGTCAGTGATTTAAAAGGAAAATTAGATGAAGTGACCGGTGGAGATACAGAAGGATTCTGGCAATCAGTCAAGGATTTTTTCAAAAATATCGTTGATGGAATTAGAGGATTGTTTAATTGATGAATCTGACTTAGCTTGGTGAAAGCACTGCGCATGTTTAGGCAGTGCTTTCTTTGTGCAATTTTTATATTCTTGCGTGCATTGAAGCATTTGATAAACAAGAACGAATACTACCATAATAAAACGTATTATAAACGGAGCCCCTT
>JACYYK010006528.1_pt1 | contig 22442 bp, 20 predicted proteins | sample 8236871 | NCBI WGS metagenome assembly JACYYK01 (sample SAMN14103087, study PRJNA606662) | landfill metagenome | isolation source: landfill solid waste inoculated with endophyte fungus Paravalsa indica | place: India:New Delhi, Okhla landfill site | collected 2017-11-05 | reverse complement strand
ATGGCAAGAGGATTTAATGAACATGAGAAAGAAGTGATCACTAATTCTCTTATAGAACAAGCAAAAATTCTGTTTAGTAAGTGGGGTTTTCAAAAAACAAGTATTCTTGAAATCACTAAAAATGTAGGAATCGCTCAAGGAACCTTTTATAAATTCTTTCATTCAAAAGAAGAGCTGTACTTCATCATCCTAGAAAAGGAAGAAGAAAAGATTAGGGAGCAATTCACGAAAGTAGATATTTTCAAGGAGAAGCAACCAAAAAAAGCAATCAAAAGCATGCTTCGCGAATTGATTCATACGATTGAAACAAATCCATTAATTCGTGAATTATACATCGGCAACAACTTGCAGGAAATGCTAAAAAAACTATCACCAGAATTACTAGAGAAGCATTTTAAAAATGACTCGTCATCATTTTTACCCTTGCTTGAAAAATTAAAAAGGAAAGGATTCAAGATTGAAGAAAAACCAGAGGTAATAGCAGGACTGCTTCGTTCCTTGTTCTTGTTAACATTACACCAAAAGGAAATTGGGCTAGCAGTCTATCAGCAAACAATCGATCTCTTCATTGACCTTATCGTGGATGGTCTCATACAAAGTGAGGGAGGAAAGTAAATTGAGCGCCATTATCCAAACGAAGCATTTATCCAAAAGTTACAAAGGACATCAGGCAGTAAAGGATATTTCCTTACGAGTTAATAAAGGAGAGATTTATGGATTTATCGGCTTGAATGGAGCGGGAAAGACTACTATTATTCGAATGTTACTAGGAATGATCCGTCCTAATCAAGGTGCTTGTTATATAAATGGAGAGAAAGTTAGTTTAACCAATTCTAGTATATGGAAAAAGGTGGGCTATATGGTGGAAACCACTTACTCCTATCCTGAGCTTACGGTTGAAGAAAATCTAAAAGTCTATGGTCGTCTCAGATTGATTTCAGATCGACAGTCGATAGCAAAAGTGATGAATCAGCTTCAGTTAACAAAGTATGCCACCAAAAAAGTCAAAAACCTCTCTTTAGGAAATGCTCAACGGTTAGGAATTGCAAAAGCACTTCTGTCGAGTCCAGAAGTATTAATTCTAGATGAGCCTGTTAACGGATTAGACCCAGCAGGTATTGTGGAGATACGAGAGTTACTTCAAGATCTGGCGTTCCATAAGGGGGTTACTATTTTGATTTCTAGCCATATTCTTAGTGAAGTGGTTAAAATCGCTACAAAAATTGGAATTATTCACGAAGGGCAGTTATTGCAAGAAATGGAAGCAACTAAATTGAATCAACTTCTCAATCAACGGCTTATTATTGACTGTATAGATAGAAGGTCTGCCATGTCTAAGCTTTTAGCCACTGGCTACACCTGTGCAATAAATAAGAATGGATTTATCGAGTTATACGACAAAGAAGCCATCTATCATCCGGAGACAATATCTCGTTTTCTTGTATTCGAAGGCTTTCCACCATCTAGATTAACCGTGGAAGAGGAAGACTTAGAATCTTATTTTTTAAGAATCATTGAATCAAAGGGGACAAAATCTAATGAATTACTTTCTTAATGCTTTGTATGCCGAAGGGCTAAAGATTCGTAAATCTAAAGTAGTTTGGATTATTATGGCAGCTTTCACGATTGCACCATTAATGGCCGGATTTTTTATGTTTGTTTTAAAAAGTCCAGAGCTTGCAAAAAACGCAGGGTTACTCGGAGCAAAAGCCCAAATTGCTGGAGAAGCAAGCTGGCCATCATATTTAAGCTTACTTGCCCAAATCATTTCGGTTGGAGGAATTCTAATTTTTGGCTTTGTTACAAGCTGGATATTCGGTAGAGAATATGCTGACAAAACCGCTAAGGACCTCTTGGCACTACCTTATTCAAGATCCATTATTGTGACCGCAAAATTTTTAATAGCTATGCTTACAAATTTCTTATTAAGTATCTATATAGTCTGTCTCGGTATCTTTATTGGTTTGATGTTAGGACTTCCTCAATGGTCTCACGAAATATTCACACAAGGTCTTTACGTACTATTAGTGGTTACTATACTAACGATACTCCTAAGTTCACCCGTTGCTTTCTTTGCATGCTACAGTGGTGGTTATTTAGCTCCATTAGGCTTTGTTATTTTAACATTGGTCTTATCTCAAATAATTGCAGCTGCTGGCTTTGGTGATTTCTTCCCATGGTCTATCCCTGCAATCTACAGTGGTATTGCAAGAGAAGCAGGCGCTATAGGGTGGAATTCTTTCCTTATCATCCTCGCAACAGGTTTAATAGGATTCCTTAGCACATTATATTGGTGGCTTTTTACAGTTCAGCATGAAGGTTAGTAAGTTTAAAAAACAAACCTCCGACAACGGTCCGGAGGTAATTTGGTTTTCTTTTGTTTACATTTATTTTATAAATCCAATATCCTTGCGATAAAAGAATGCATCTGTTTGATCGAATTTTTCGAGATATTGATAGATTTGCTGTTGTGCTTTTTCAGGAGTATCTTGTATAGAAGCTACTAGGAGAACACGACCTCCTGTTGAATGAAAATTACCATCTTCTGAGCGTTCTGTACCAGCATGGATGACATAAACTTTGTTGTCATTTTTTAAATCTGGGAGTGTCACATTTTTTTCATAGGCTCCTGGATACCCTTTAGAGGCTACCACCGTTCCAATCGCATAAGCATCCTTCCATTGGAGCTTTGGATCTTTTCCTGCGGTAACGTCTTCGATAACTTGGATAAGATCATTCTCTAGTAATGGTAAAACAACTTGAGTCTCTGGATCACCGAAGCGTGCATTGAATTCAATAACCTTCGGACCTTCTTTTGTTTCAATTAATCCACCATATAGTACGCCTGTATAGGTTCTACCTTCTTGCTTCATTCCTTTTGCAGCTGGTTTCAAGATTTTGTCTACAGTAAATTCAACATGCTTTGGATCTAGATCTGGTACTGGTGAGTATGCTCCCATTCCACCAGTATTCGGTCCTTTGTCATAATCATAAGCTCGCTTGTGGTCACGCGCAGGAATCATTGGATAAACATTCTCACCATCCACAAATGCGAACAAAGAGAATTCCTTACCATCCAAGAATTCCTCGATGACAACTCGACTACCAGCTTCACCAAAGCGATTACCTACAAGCATGCTTTCTACAGCATCAAATGCCTCTTGCTCTTCCATTGCGACTACGACACCTTTTCCTGCTGCAAGTCCATCTGCTTTAATCACAATAGGTGCACCTTCTTGTTTTATGTATGCTTTTGCTTTCTCTATATCCGTAAACGTTTGATATTTTGCTGTAGGAATATCGTATTGTTGCATAAATGCTTTGGCAAAATCCTTACTTCCTTCAATGATTGCAGCAGCCTTCGTTGGACCGAATATCTTCAAATTCTTTGCGCGAAAGGCATCGACAACACCAAGAGTAAGAGGAATTTCTGGCCCAACAATTGTCCAGTCGATTTGGTTTTCTTCTGCAAATGCGGCTAATTCCTGAATCGCATCATCTTTAATTGGGACACAGGTGGCATCCTCTGCAATACCACCATTTCCTGGTGCAGCAAAAATTTCCGTTACCCGTTCACTCTCTTTTAACTTTTTTACAATGATATGTTCTCTTCCACCACTGCCAATTACAAGTACCTTCATCCAATCACTCCCTATAATTTATATGCATAGGCTTTGTTAAAAACATGCTCTAACTGTTCTACTTAAAATCCTTTTTATGATGCTTCCTATATGAAAGGATTCCCAAGTACTTGGGAATCCTTGTTTCTTAATGCTTAAAGTGACGCATCTTAGTAAATACCATCGCAATTCCGTGTTTATTACATTCATCGATAGAATCCTGGTCACGTTTGGAACCACCTGGTTGGATGATTGCTTTAATTCCTGCTTTTGCTGCATTTTCAACCGTATCCGGCATCGGGAAAAATGCGTCTGAAGCAAGCACAGCACCTTTAGCTTTGTCACCAGCTTGTTCAAATGCAATGGCTGCAGCACCAACCCGATTCATCTGTCCTGCCCCTACGCCAACTGTTTGATTATCTTTTGCTACTACAATCGCATTGGATTTCACGTGCTTCACAACATTCCATGCAAATAGTAGATCATCGATTTCCTCTGCATCTGGTTTTCGATCTGTCACTACTTCTAAATCATCAGCAATCACACGTCCATTATCACGATCCTGTACGAGTAATCCACCAATGACACTTACCACTTTTTTCGAATCATCTCTATTCACTTCCATTGGTGTTTCTAATAAACGAATGTTCGGCTTTACGGTTAAAATTTCAAATGCTTTCTCTGAAAAGCTTGGAGCGATGACGATTTCTAAGAAAATATTCTTTAATAGATTGGCCGTTGCCTCATCCACTTCACGATTCAATGCTACAATGCCACCAAAAATAGAAACTGGATCCGCATCATAGGCCTTTTGGAATGCTGATTCAATGCTAGAACCAATTCCAACACCACAAGGGTTCATATGTTTGACCGCAACGGCTGCTGGTTGCTCATCGAAATCTAGCACAATTTCTAAAGCTGCATTGGCATCCTGGATATTATTATAAGAAAGCTCTTTTCCATGTAATTGTTTCGCATTCGCAAGGGATGCGCCTTTAACATTCCCTGTTTTGTAAAAGGCAGCCTTCTGATGAGGATTTTCTCCATAGCGAAGGGTTTGCACTTTTTCAAATGTTTGGGTGAAGGTTTCGGGATCCTCCTCACCAGTAATATCCACAAAATAATGAGCAATCATCGCATCATAATTGGCCGTATGACGGAAAACTTTTGCTGCTAATGTTTTACGAAACTCTACCGTACCACCATTATTGCCAAGCTGTTCTAAGACAGCATGATAATCGTCTGGGTCAACAACCACTGTTACATCACGGAAGTTTTTGGATGCTGCACGAAGCATTGTTGGTCCACCAATATCGATGTTTTCGATCGCATCTTCTTCTGTTACATCTGGCTTAGCAATCGTTTCTTTGAACGGATAGAGATTCACTACTACGACATCAATTGGAGCAATATCACGTTCTTCTAGCTGCTTTACATGGGAGTCTTCATCTCTTCGAGCCAGAAGCCCTGCGTGGATGTACGGATGGAGTGTTTTAACACGTCCATCGAGAATTTCCTCGAAATTGGTTACGGCAGAAACCGGTAATGCTGGAAGACCAGCCTCCTTTAATGCCTTTAACGTTCCACCTGTTGAGATTAATTCATAGCCTAATTTGTCTAAGCCCTCTGCAAATGGAATTAAGTTACTTTTATCAGATACACTTAACAATGCACGTTTTTTCAACATTATTCCCCTTTCAAAATCAGTTGTTGTATCGTTTCTGGGTAGAGCTTGTGTTCTACTCTTTGAATGGCTTGCTGCAGATCCTCTTGTGTCATTCCTTCTTTGATATGAACAGCATCTTGGGCGATGATTTTTCCAGTATCCATTCCTGAATCAACATAATGGATCGTCACACCGGATACCTTCACACCTGCCGTAAATGCTTGTCCAACCGCATCAAGTCCTGGAAAGGCTGGAAGCAATGATGGATGAATATTAATGATTTTACCTTCAAATGGTGCTAATAAGGTGTTACCGATCAAACGCATGTATCCCGCTAAGATGATCCAATCAATTTCTTTTTCCTGCAATACTTCGACTATTTTTGCTTCAAACATTTCCTTACTTGCATATTGCTTTGGATCAAATACAAACAATGGTGTTTGGTTTACTCTTGCTTTGTCTAACACCTTTGCATTCGGTTTATCACAGACGAGTAATACAACCTCTGCATCTAGTTTACCATTTTGAGTTGCTTCGATGATAGCATCATAATTGCTTCCAGTGCCTGATGCAAAAACAGCTAACTTTGCTTTACTCATTTGTAAAACTCACCCCAGATTCATTCGTCACCTCACCGATAATATAAGCTTTTTCTCCGATGTCTTCCAATAACTGAAGTGCCATATGTGCTTCGTGATCCTCTACGATGATCGCCATACCAATTCCCATATTAAATACACCATACATTTCGGTTAATGATAAATCGGCTTGTTTTTGTAAATAAGAAAAAATGGCTGGTACTTCCCAGCTACCTTCTTCTAGCTTCACACCTAAATTCTTAGGAAGTGCACGTGGAATATTTTCATAGAATCCGCCACCTGTTATATGGCTAATTCCTTTAATCGTTAAGTCTAACTTAAGCTGTTGTATGGCTTTGACATAAATTTTGGTTGGAGTTAATAAAGCTTCACCAAGAGTAGATCCTAGCTCTTCAATTGTTTCATTCAAATGTAAGCCATTCTCATCTATTATTTTTCGAACTAATGAAAAACCGTTAGAGTGGACGCCTGATGATGGAATACCAATGATTTTATCTCCAGCTTGAATATCCTCACCTGTAATAATTCTTTTTTTGTCCGCCATTCCAACGACAAAGCCTGCTAAATCATATTCCCCTTCATCATACATTCCAGGCATTTCAGCAGTTTCTCCACCAATAAGTGCTGCATTGCTCTGTACACAGCCATTGACTATTCCTTTGACGATTTGCTCTATTTTTTCTGGCTCATTTTTTCCACAAGCAATGTAATCAAGGAAAAATAACGGGTCTGCGCCTTGTGCAACAATATCGTTCACACACATCGCGACAAGATCCACTCCAACTGTATCATGTTGATCTAGGGCAAATGCTAGTTTCAGCTTTGTACCAACACCGTCCGTTCCAGAAACTAGAACTGGTTCCTCATATGAAAAATTACTCAGATCAAATAATCCAGCAAACGCACCAACTCCTCCAATTACTTCAGGACGATTGGTTTTAGCGATATGTTTTTTCATTAAATCGACAGCCTTATAACCAGCGTGGACATCGACTCCAGCGTCTTTATAAACATCACTCATCGTCATACTCCTTTAATATTAGAGGGCAAATGAATAGCTATAAGAAACCCGCCACTTTTATACATTTACCCGCCATTTTTTTAATTTTTTTCGCCACTCTTGGGTAGTTTCCCGCCACTTTTCTGTTTATTCCCGCCACTTATGAGCAGTTTTCCGCCACTTTAGTCTTTATAAGCTGGTATAACCGTGTCAGGATATATCTCTGTTGGATAATTTCCGGTAAAACATGCTTGGCACACACCATGATCCTTTATATCACGGTCAGCAACGATCGATGCTTCTAATCCTTCTGTTGATAAAAATGCAAGGCTATCTGCACCGATGATTTCACGGATTTCTTCGATAGAGTTATGAGATGCGATTAATTCCCCTTTTGTCGAAGTATCAATCCCATAATAACAAGGATTTTGAATTGGCGGTGAAGCAATTCGAACATGGACCTCTGTCGCACCAGCTTCCTTCAATAACCGCACAATTCTACGACTGGTTGTTCCACGTACAATCGAGTCATCGACCATCACTACACGCTTACCTTCAACAATACCACGAACGGCAGATAGCTTCATTTTCACCCCTTGTTCGCGTAGCTCTTGAGATGGTTGAATAAAGGTACGACCAACATAGCGGTTCTTAATAAGGCCGAGTTCATATGGAATACTTGCTGCTTCAGAGAAACCAATTGCTGCGGAAATACTGGAATCAGGTACACCTGTCACCACATCTGCTTCTATCGGTGCTTCTAATGCAAGCTGTTTTCCCATTGTTTTTCTGCTTGCATGCACATTTAATTCATTTAAGTCACTGTCTGGTCTTGAAAAATAGACATATTCCATTGAACATAATGTTCGCTGTAATGGTGAGGTGAATTGGAACGAACGAAAACCTTCTGCATCGATAACAATTAATTCACCAGGCTTTACTTCGCGTTCATATGTTGCACCAATTAAATCAAAGGCGCACGTTTCTGATGCGACGACATACGCATCACCTAAACGACCAATGGATAAAGGACGCAATCCTCGTGGGTCCAAACCGATAAACATTTGCTCCTCAGTTAGAATCGAAAAAGCATAGGCTCCTTTTATCATACTAAGCGCAGAACCAATCGCTTCTTCTAAAGGTACATTTCCACTCCGCTTAATTAAATGGGCAATAACCTCCGTATCAGAAGTAGTCTGTAGAATGCTTCCTTGTGCTTCGAGCTGACTCTTCAAAGCATGGGCATTTACCAAATTGCCATTATGAGCCAAAGCCATACTATTTTTTTGAGAACGGAACACAAGTGGCTGAACATTTTCAAAGCCTCCACCACCTTGTGTTGCATAACGTACATGGCCAATGGCAGCATGTCCTTTTAATGAGGAAAACTTGTCCTCTGAAAAAACGTCATTCACAAGCCCAACGCCTTTGTGAACATGGAGCTTCTTCCCATCAGTTGTGACAATTCCAGCCCCTTCTTGTCCACGATGCTGTAGAGCATGAAGACCGTAATACGTCATTTCTGCTGCTTTTTCATGTCCCCAGACAGCAAATACTCCACATTCCTCATTTAAGCCTTTGATTTCAGCAAGCACGGGATAGCTCCTTTCCACAATTGTTGTAATTCTTCCACATCTTCCTGCATTATCTCTTCTCCATTATTAGTTATTACTAATTTCCCATTACGAGATACCGCTCCAATCCATTTCGCATCTGCCACTGCTTTCTCAAAAGCTTCACGATTTTCTTTGTTCACAGATACTAAGAAACGAGATTGAGTTTCACTAAATAATCCTGCAGTTAAATCGCCCTCAACCATGATTGTTGCACCAAACCCTTTTTTAGTAAATAGACTTTCCGTAACAGCTACAGCGAGTCCACCTTCTGCTAAATCATGTGCAGACACGACTAAACCTGCACGAATGGCTTCTAGTAATTGGGATTGACGTTGTGTCTCTATATCTAAATCAATGGTAGGTGCTTTGCCGAAGTATTTCCCCTCGAGTATATTCTGCAGTTCACTTCCACCGAATTCTGCTGATGCTTCCCCTATCACATAAATTAGATCACCATCATTTTGGAAATGGGATGGAGTAATATGAGAAAGTGATTCATGTAAACCTACCATTCCAACAATTGGTGTCGGAAAGATCGCTTGACCGTTTGATTCATTATATAAGGATACATTTCCACTAATAACTGGTGTATTGAGCTTTGAGCAAGCTGTACTCATTCCATCTACACTTTTTTCCATTTGCCAAAAGTTTTCTGGTTTATCTGGATTTCCGAAATTCAAACCATCCGTGATCGCTAACGGCTTTGCACCAGAACAAACGATATTTCGTGCCGCCTCGGCCACAGCAATTTGTCCACCAACCTCTGGGTCTAAATGAATATAACGAGAATTACAGTCAATGGTCATCGCTAGTGCTTTGTCATAGCCACGTACTCGAATAACGGCAGCATCAGACCCAGGAGAGAATACCGTATTTGCTTGTACCATGGAATCATATTGGTCATAAACATATTCTTTACTTGCAATGGTTGGCTGTTGCAATAGCTTTCGAAGCATTGCAGCATAATCGTCTATGACCGGTTTATATGAAGGCATGCTTTGATTTTCTTCATAAAAAGCGGGTACCTTAGACTCTTTATAAAAAATCGGTGCATCCTCTGCTAGACTATCAACAGGGATATCTGCAACCACTTCACCTTTGTGCAATAGACGGAATTTTTTATCATCTGTTACCGTTCCAACCGCTACCGCTTCTAGTCCGTATTTTCTGAAAATATCGACGATCTCCTGCTCTTGTCCTTTTTTCACACATAAGAGCATACGCTCTTGAGATTCAGAGAGCATCATTTCATATGCTGTCATATTTTCTTCACGCTGTGGGATTAAGTCTAGATTCATTTCCATTCCCATTCCAGCCTTACTTGCCATTTCACTAGCAGACGATGTTAACCCTGCTGCCCCCATATCCTGAATACCAACTAAAGCATCTGAATGAATGACTTCCAAACATGCTTCAATTAATAATTTTTCCATGAATGGGTCCCCGACCTGTACGTTGGAGCGTTTGCTTTCAGAGTCTTCTGACAGATCCTCAGAAGCAAAGGTAGCCCCATGAATACCGTCACGGCCTGTTTTAGACCCAACATACATAATGGTATTACCAAGACCTGCGGCAATTCCTTTTTGAATATCCTTTGTATCAATTAATCCGACACACATAGCATTTACTAGAGGATTCCCTTCATAACTGTCATCAAATTGTACCTCTCCACCGACAGTTGGAACCCCAACACAATTTCCATAACCAGCAATTCCATGTACCACTTCTTCGAATAGATATTTCACTCGACCTGTATTTAAATTACCAAAACGTAAGGAATTCAGAGAAGCAATCGGACGGGCTCCCATTGAGAAGACATCACGAATTATACCACCTACACCAGTTGCAGCTCCTTGATATGGCTCCACTGCTGATGGGTGATTATGACTTTCTACCTTAAACACGACACCCTGTCCATCTCCAATATCGACAACACCTGCACCTTCCCCAGGTCCTTGAACTACCTGCTTACCTTCTGTAGGGAATTTCTTCAATAAAGGCTTTGAGGTTTTATAGCTACAATGCTCTGACCACATAACAGAGAAAATTCCAATCTCCGTAAAATTCGGGCGACGACCCATAATTTCTTTAATCATGTCGTATTCTTTATCTGTTAAACCCATTTCACGGTAGACTTTATCTTTTTCTACCAATTCTGGGGTGATTTCAGGCGCCTGCAACATAATTTTCCCTCCAGTTCGCTAACATTGATTGGAATAGTTTCAACCCATCAGCACTGTTTAATAATGCTTCCACTGCACGCTCCGGGTGTGGCATCATGCCAAGTACATTCCCTTTCTCATTTGTGATTCCTGCAATATCGGCTACAGAACCATTTGGATTAGTTTGATAAGTAAACACAATTTGATTATTTTCTTTTAATCTAGCAAGCGTTGCTTCATCACAATAATAGTTTCCTTCATTGTGAGCGATTGGTACAGAGATGACTTCTCCTTGCTTATACTCACTTGTGAAAATGGTCTGATTATTTTCTACGACTAAATTCTCAAAATGACACATGAATTTCAAATTCTTATTACGTAACATGGCACCTGGTAATAAACCTGATTCTAATAAAATTTGGAATCCATTACACACTCCTAGGATGGGTACACCAATTTCTGCTTGTGTTTTTAACTGTGTGACAATATCTGACGTCGAAGCAATGGCGCCACATCGTAAATAATCCCCATAAGAGAAGCCACCAGGAATCAAAATGGCATCATAACCATCAAGCTTGGCCTCTTGGTACCAAACTAATTCGGCTTCTTCTCCAAGTGCATCCTTGGCTGCATAGTACATATCTCGATCACAGTTGGAACCCGGGAACACTACAACAGCAAACTTCACTGTGTAACACCCTCCTCCACTGTGTATTTATAATTCTCGATAACTGGATTGGCTAATAGCTTGCTGCACATTTCTTCAATTTGGTGTTCAATATTGGCGTCATCAGCAACGGTTAGCTCTAAATATTTCCCCACACGTACCTCTTCGATATTTTCATAGCCTAATGTATTTAAAGATCCTTGTACCGCTTTACCTTGAGGATCTAAGACACCCTCTTTTAATGTAATATGCACCTTTACTAATTTCATTGTATTGCCTCCAGTCTAGTTAATATTTGATCATAGACAGATATGAGATCACCTAGGTCCTCTCTGAAAACATCCTTGTCCATTTTTTCTCCTGTTCTTACATCCCATAAACGGCACGTGTCAGGACTTACTTCATCCGAGAGTATAATTTCACCAGTTTGATTGCGACCAAACTCTAATTTGAAGTCAACAAGCTGTAGATGGATTTCTTTGAAAAAAGCTTGCAATTTTTCATTGACACGAAGTGCCATTTGTTTAATTTGAGCTAACTCATCCTCTGTAGCATCTGTTAGAAGTAAGGCGTGGCTATCACTAATAAACGGATCGCCTAGCTCGTCTTTTTTATAATAAAATTCAACAAGTGGTGGATGAAAGGTCGATTTCTCCTCTATTCCAAGTCGGCGAACAATACTTCCCGCTGCTACATTGCGCACTACTACCTCTAGGGGAATAATTGTTGTTTTCTCTACTAATTGTTCTGTTTCATTTAATGCTTCTTTAAAATGGCTGTTCACGCCATTTTTCCGGAGATATTCGAACACTTTAGCAGAGATTAGATTATTGTAGCGACCTTTGCCTTCAAAGTTTGCCTTTTTCTCTCCATTAAAGGCTGTTGCATCATTTTTATAGGATAGGACGAGTAATTCATCGCTATCCTTTACTGTAAAAACTTGCTTTGCTTTTCCTTCATATAACAGCTTGTCCTTCATTCTTACTCACTCCTTATGCTAAGCCGATTTTTTTGAAAATTTGATCAACATTTTTCAAATGATACGTATAATCGAAGCAATCGTCTAATTGCTCCTTTGTCAATGTGCTCGTAATTCGTTCCTCTTTCTCAATCAACTCACGGAAAGGAGTAGCTGTTTCCCATGCTTTCATGGCATTTGGTTGAACCATATCATAAGCCTCTTCACGGCTCATTCCTTGATCAATCAAGGAAAGCAGCACACGTTGTGAGAAAATAACGCCATAGGTTCGGTCGATATTGCGCTTCATATTTTCTGGAAATACGGTTAGATTCTTCACAATATTACTAAATCGATTGAGCATATAATTGAGTGCAATCGTAGCATCTGGAAGGATGACACGCTCTGCAGATGAGTGAGAAATATCACGTTCATGCCATAATGATACATTTTCATAGCTTGTCATCATATAACCACGAATGACACGGGCCATTCCCGTCATATTCTCCGAACCGATCGGATTCCGTTTATGTGGCATAGCAGATGAACCTTTTTGACCCTTCGCAAAAAACTCCTCCACTTCACGTGTTTCTGTTTTTTGTAATCCACGAATTTCTGTAGCGAATTTTTCAATGGATGTGGCAATCAAAGCGATTGTGGACATGTATTGTGCGTGTCGATCACGCTGTAACGTTTGTGTTGATACAGGTGCAGGAGAAAGCCCTAAGTTTTCACACACATATTTTTCAACAAATGGATCAATGTTTGCATATGTTCCCACTGCTCCAGAAAGCTTTCCAGTTTCCATAACCTTTGCTGCAGCATCAAATCGTTCGAGGTTTCGCTTCATTTCTTCATACCATAGTGCCATTTTCAAACCAAAGGTTGTCGGCTCTGCGTGCACACCATGCGTACGTCCCATCATGACGGTGTGTTTATGCTCGATTGCTTTTTCCTTTAAGATATCAATAAAGCGAACAATATCCCGGCGAATAATTTGATTCGCTTGTTTTAGCATATAAGATAAGGCTGTATCGACAACATCTGTTGAAGTTAGTCCATAATGGACCCACTTACGCTCTTCTCCTAATGTTTCCGATACAGCACGAGTAAAGGCAACGACATCATGACGCGTATCCTGCTCAATTTCAAAAATTCGTTCGACATCAAATGATGCATTTTCTCTAATTTTTTGGACGTCCTCCTTTGGGATAAATCCGAGCTCACTCCATGCCTCACATGCTAATATTTCTACCTCTAGCCATGCCTTAAAACGATTTTCATCAGTCCAAATCTTACCCATTTCCTCACGTGTGTAACGTTCAATCATCTGACTTCCTCCTAATTCGATTCAATTAACTTTTTTTCTACTAAATCATTATATATGGTTAAAGCATTGTCCCCAATAAATGTTGCATGTCCCATTTTTCTTAATGGTTTATTTTCTTCTTTACCGTACATGTGCACGTGTGCTGGAGTTAATTCGTCCATTTTACGGAAAAAAGGTTCTATATCCTTACCTAGTAAATTAAACATCACTGCTCCACCATGTGCATAAACCGGGATTAGTGGTAGTCCACAGATTGCTCGAATATGCTGTTCAAACTGTGATACATTACATGCCTCGATCGTATAATGTCCTGAGTTGTGTGGCCGAGGGGCCAGTTCATTAATCAATATCTCATCCCCTACCACGAACATTTCGATAGCAAAAGTTCCCACAACACCGATTGTTTCCGCAATGGCCTTTGCTGCCTTTTTAGCTTTTTCAGCAATATGATCTGATACTCGAGCTGGTGCGATCGTTGCATGTAATATATGATCGCGATGAATGTTCTCTGCAACTGGGAAATAACTGATATCCCCTGCTTGTGACCTTGTAAAAACGATAGAGATTTCTTTATCAAATGGCACCCATTTTTCTACGATCAATCGATCTGTTGCAGACAGCATTTCTGATGCTTCCTTTATATCCCGTTCATTGGTTAATTTGACTTGTCCCTTTCCGTCATAGCCTCCGCGACAGGTTTTTACTACAGAAGGATAGCCAAGCTTTTCGACTGCCTTCTCTAATTGTTGTACTGTTTGTACGATTGCAAATTCAGCAACAGGCTGGTTGCTGTCTACCATTGCCTTTTTCTCTAATTCACGATCCTGAGTCACCTTTAGAGAATTGGCACCCTGTGGCAAAATCCCCTTTGCTTCTAAAAACTCTGCTGCTGTTAAATCGACATTTTCAAATTCATAGGTAACAACGTCACATTTCTCAGCAAGCTCCTTTATGGCATTCATATCGTCATATGCTGCGACAATTTGTCCACCTGAAACTTGTGCAGTTGGGCAATTAGGAGTTGGATCTAGTACAATCACATGGTAACCCATATGCTTTGCGACGGTAGTCATCATTCTGCCAAGTTGTCCTCCACCGATAATACCGATCGTTCGTCCAAATAATAATCTATTGTTCTGCAAGTTCTTCCCTCATTTCTGCTACCTTCTCGCGCATCTGTACTTGATAATTTGCTAATGTAGCTGCCACTTGTTGATCAAATGCCCCAATCATTTGTGTAGCTAATATCCCTGCATTCTTAGCACCAGCCTTACCAATGGCAACTGTGGCAACCGGAACACCACCTGGCATTTGTACAATGGATAATAATGAATCAAGACCGTTTAAGCTTTTGGTTTGGACAGGAACACCAATGACAGGCAATGTCGTTTTGGCAGCAACCATACCTGGCAAATGTGCTGCCCCACCAGCACCAGCAATGATTATTTTTAAGCCCTTGTCTCTTGCATTTTCTGCATATTGAAACATATCCTCTGGGGTACGGTGTGCAGAAATCACTTCTTTTTCATAGGAAATACCTAATTCATCTAATACCTCACATGTATGCTTCATCGTTTCCCAGTCGGAGATGCTCCCCATTATAACTCCTACTTGTGCCATACTTTCCCCTCTTTCTTCTATATTTAAGTACATTAGAAAAATCTCGCATTCGCTCGTCCTTTGGCGAATGCCTAGTTTTGCTTATACTTGTCACCTTAAAATTTCAACTACGTCGAAAGCTACTGTGTAGAAATTTAATACTTTCCTAACGTAAAATAAAAAGCCTATTCGGTCTCCTCCTGTAATAAGAGAAGATGAATAGGCTGAAGTGTAACTTTTTTGCCATTTAATCTCGTTTCTTTTACAGGTTAGATGCTCATTCATTTTTCCGAACATTTCGTTCCTTATCGATCACCCCGTAAAAGCAAACTCCTAACGCTTTTTTACATCTTCCCTCATAGTCCATCTTTTACGGTGATGGGTAGAAACTCTTGGGCCATATTCCCAAATTATATGAGGTCATCATTTTCAATTGTAAGATTTTTTAACTCTACACATATGATAACAAGTCCATTTCCCTCTTGTCAATAAAAAATCGAACGTTAATTAACATAATTAAATTAACGTTCGTGTTTTGACAAAATGGCTTCAAATTGTATGATTCGATCAATTGGTTGGATTTTGCTACCTACCTCTTCAAAGATCGGCTTTTCTATTCTTCTAATCGGTTGATAGCCCTCTTGCTTTATCCGTTCTAAACAGCTAGCAATGGTTTCATTTTTCTTCACTTGAAAGTATTTCTTCTGATTGTTTTTGTTCTTCTTTTTCGACACTTTTTCTGATCTTCCCCTTTCTTACTTGCTTCACCCAGAAGCCTCCGTGAATTTGCTTCGGTTCGTAAGCAATAATAAATGCTTTGGGATCAATAGATTTAATTGTTTCATAAAGATGAAGCTCATATTTTCTTGGTGATAGTATTTGCATTGATAAACGGTCACCATCCATTCCATAAGCATACCAGCTGGTGACGCCATAGCCTTTTGCTCTGAGCTGTTTCGTAAAGGAAATGTCTGGATTCGATGAAATAACATTAACGGTAATATAACCAAGTGCCAGTTTTTCTTCAATCATTGACCCTATTATCACACCAAGTCCATAGCCTAGCCCATAAGCAATTAGATTTTGTATTTCTCCAAGATTATCTAACACTAACCCAAGTCCGAGGGTATAAATGACAATTTCAAATGTACCAATCGTTCCCGCAATATATCTTCTTCCTTTTAATGTAAGAATAACACGTAATGTCGATAAGGATACATACACGATATTAATAGCCATAATAATCGTAACCATTATAAGTGCATTTTCTAGCATAAAAATACCTCCTTAAAGGAACAGGATCATTTCTCTAACATAACATAATAACAATTAGGCGGAATCATTTTATCATATAAAACTTACTTATCATAGTACAAAATGGAGGGAAAATGATGGATCCATTTCAGCAAATGCACGAATGGAAAAATAATATGGATCAATTCTTCGGTGGGAACTTTTGGAATGAGTTTGAGCATATTATCAAACCTCCCATCCCAGCAATTAATTTATACGAGCTAGACAATGAATTGATTGGTTATATTAGTTTACCCGGTATGGAAAATAGTAAGCAAATAGAAGTATATGTAGACGAGTATGTCTTGGAAATACGAGGACAGCTATCTCCCATCAAACAAAGTGGCAAGATGCATCATCAAGAAATATTACAAGGAGATTTTTCAAGAAAAATAGACCTCCCTTTCGCTGTGAGAAAGGACCGTGTAAGCGCAAATCTTCGTAATGGACTGATGTGTATCCATTTGCATAAGAAAATGGACAATACTAGGAAAAGAAAGAGAGTAAATATTGAAAATGAGGAGGAGTAACCAGGATCTAAAAAAACGGTCCAGCAAGACGATACTGAACCGTTCCTTATTTACCCTTTTAATAACGCATATTGTTTGATAACTTCTTGTGTAATGTCACTATCCTTAGGAAGTTTACTTACATCCTCTAACACTTTCGCCATTCCGTTTTCTTTGATCATTGATTGAAGCTTCATCGCTTCTTCGTCCTCTTGATAATCAAATAATAGTGCAGCAGCAATAGCCTTCGCTAAGTTCGTAAATGATAGACCAGCTTTTTGCGCTTCTGTTGCAGGGCGAATTAATCGATCCTCGGGTCCTAATTTTCGGATCGGTGCACGCCCTACTCTTGTAACCCCATCTTGAAGATAGGGATTTTTAAACCTTTTAATTATTTTCTGAATATATTCGTTATGTTCATCTGCCTTTAAACCATACTGTTTAACTAAGTAATCACCAGTTTCCTTTAATGTTGCTTCGACTTGTTCCTTAATGGCTTCATCTGCTAACGTTTTATCAATGGTTGACTTCCCGTTCAAGTAGCCAAGGTATGCAATGACGGCATGCCCTGTATTAACGGTAAATAACTTTCTCTCAATAAAAGGGGCAAGCTCAGATACGATAGTCATCCCTTCAACTTCCGGAATCTCTTCCTCCGTCTCGACTACCCACTCGTAATATGGTTCGACCAACACATCTAAAGAATTATCTTCCTGTATGGGAACGATACGATCGACAGCAGAATTAAAGAAATATACTCTCCCTGCTAGTCTATCTTTTGTGTCTTCATCAAGATTATCTAATATGTGCTGCTTCAATATGTCAGTTGCACCTATCTGGTTTTCACAAGCAATCACATACAGCTTTTCATCTGTTTGATACACTCGTTCCGAGATACCTCGTGCAATAAGTGGTGCAATTCGAGGCAAAATATTCGGTCCGATAGCAGTAGTCAAATAAGTAGCACCTGTAATTTCCTCGATCACCTTATTTTCCTGTGTCATGTTATTTAAGCCTGCTACATTCTTGATCGTAGTTGTTTCATGTTGGTCTGTTGCTAATTTTACCTTGTAGCTCTTCTGTTCATTTAAAGAATGAATGATTGATTCTGCAATATCTACGAAGGTAACATGGTAACCTGATTCAGAGAATAAAGCTCCAATAAAACCTCTTCCAATGTTTCCAGCACCAAAGTGGACGGTCTGTTTCATTATAATCATTCCTTTATCCATTTATTTTCGAGGTAGTCTGAAAATAACTCCTCTAATTTCTCTCTAATCATTGATTCACTCGAAGAAGAAAAAATCATCATCGCCTCGTCACTTTCTATTAGACTCGTACTTATGAGACTTAGAATTTCTTGTTGTTTTGTACTTAACGTTTCAGGTGATAACATCAATAGTAGGTTTTTTAACTGTATTTCTGTGCCATCCATTCCTTTAATGACACAAGGATGATCTAGATGACATATTTGAAAAATAAGCTCTTGAATACCGTCATATCGACAATGATAAAGCCCCATATTGGTATTAGGAATTCCCAATCCTCCCATTGTTTCTCTTTCCGCTAACTTTTGTAAAACTTCTTCTGCATTAGAGACTAACCCTGCTTGTTCCAGTCGTTCGGTCATCTCTCTTAATACTTGCAAATATCCAGCGTTCGATCTCCTGTATAAACGGAAATTATTCAGAATTGCTTCGATACTAGAATGTACTTCCTCCATTTCCTGCAACACATCTTGCAATTTGGATGGCTGGAGGTTAAAATTCTTGCTATTGTTATTTTTCATATATTCATTTTTACTTGTTAACTGTCGTATATTATGCTGCAAAAAGCTTCTTATCATTTGAATATCTTCGTCGTTTAATAGTGGTGATACTAATATATAGTTCAGATCATCAAACGGAAGCTTTACAGTGGAAATAACCATATCAAACACATTTAATTTCGATTTCTCTATTTCTTTAATTGATTTTATGTCGACTGTGTTAATTTCCGCAAATTCTTTCTGAATACGGCTTGCTAGCATCTTAGATGTACCTATTCCTGTAGGACAGATAATAACCGCACGTATCGCTGTCTTTTCCTCATTCATTAATAATGCAGATCCGAAATGAAGCACAATAAAGGCAATCTCATCCTCTGGAAAGGAGATATCATTAAATTCCTTCTCTAAACTATTTCGAACTGCCATAAATAACATAGGATATTTCTTTTTTATTTCCTCGGTTAACGGATTAAAAAAGCCCATCTGATGCTTTAATCGAAAAATCGAGGGCTCCATATGAGCAAGCAATCCTTGGAATAACGAAAAGTCCTTAGAAAGATCAATGTGAAGTTGCTTGGAAACATCTTGAATGATGTTTCTAATCAGCTGTCCTAGCATAATACTGTCATAATCAACTGTATCCGAATCCTGCAATTTGGATCCTTTTAAAACAACAGCTAAATAATAAACATCTTTATGAGTTAATGGAATCGATAATTTCGATCTTATGTGTTCTGCTAATTGGCTAATCTGTTGAAAGGTTCGGGTAGATTCCTCATACAATACTGGTTCATCATCCTCTAAAAGAAAATGATTCTCTACTCGTTGGAGAGTAATCGCCGTGTGGACGATAAATCCTAAATAGTCATTATCCGCTAAGCGTGTCTGCCCCTTGTCAAATAAATGATGAACCATTTCATCAATGGTAAATAAATATTGAGAAGAAAAATAGCCTAGTATCGGACCTTCTAGTAGGTGATGCTTTTGTAATAGATATAAGCTTTCTAATAACTCTTCATGAAAATGAAATAAGAAATAGGTAGCGAGAGCTTTACGCTTATTTGCTTCTCTTCCAGCTAAGCTTACACCAACACCTCTTTTTCGATTCAATTCAATAGAAAAGTTATCTAACCATTTCGTTAGATCATCCAGATAAGAAGAAAGCTTTGTAACACTAATTCCGAGCTGTTTTGCCAGCACTTGTGTCTTAAAAAAAGAGCCTTCATGTAATAAGGTAATAAGTAACTGTAATTTTTTTTCTTCTGGTGTTTCATCTGTCGGATGGACATAGTATAAATTTTGGGTCAGTTTGAAAATATGTTCATTTTTTCCATCAATCATTAAACCATCATTGGGTGTTCGCTTCAGCTGTAGCTCGAAGGAATGTAAGATATTCTCCACAGCTTTTAGATCACGCTGAACAGTCCTTACACTAACTTGTAGGTAATTGGCCAATGACTGTGGTGTGTGTTTACCAGAAGTTTTTATTACTAATTCAATGATTAATTTTTCTCTTGACGTTATAAACATTCTACCCTCTCGTTTCTTTTCCAAAATGTCCTTAGGGTGAATATAGCAGATAGCAGAATAGAAAGATGGACCTACCCCATCTTTCTACTCATTACCATCATTTACTATTAATTATAGCTAACAATTCCTTCGCTGTTTTTGCTTGCACCATCTGTTCAATATTTTCTTCATCTGAACAAACTACGGCAATACCGGAAAGGATGTCTAAATGGGTACCGTCTTTTCCTGCAATACCGAAGATTAACTTCGCTTCCTTGCCATCAAAATCCACCCCATTTGGAACCTGAAGGACTGTAAACCCTGAACGTAATACAGCCTTTTTTGCTGCTTCTGTACCATGTGGAATGGCAACATGATTACCCATATAGGTAGATGTTATGTTATCGCGCTCTATCATTGCCTCCACATAGCTTTCTTCTACATAGCCTGCTTTCACTAACACTTCACCAGCAAATCGAATAGCGTCTTCCTTTGTATTGAATTCTTGATTAAGGAAGATATTTTCTTCCCGCAATAGATCGTCATCATCGTGCTCGTGATCTTTACCCGTTACCTCTGCTTCTGTTTCTTCTACCACTTCAGATAACTTTTCCGTGACACCATTTTGCAAGCTGTCAATTAGCTTGTCATATTCGGGACTTGATAAGAAATTATCAACGGAAATATGATAAGCATTGGGTAATTTCTCTTTTGCACGAGGCGTTAATTCCTCTTGAGTAATAACAACCTGTGCATCACCTGGCAGGTTACTAATTGCTGTATTGGTGACAGAAACGTCAAGATCAGCAGATTTCACTTTTTTACGTAATAATGATGCCCCCATAGCACTCGATCCCATTCCAGCATCACAAGCAAATACAATCTTGTTTACCTTATCAGGAAGTGTTCCTGAATTAGATTGAAGTGCACCTGCCACAGAGCTTTTCTTCCCTTTCATTTCTTGCATTTTTTGTGTTGCTTCTTCTATATTTTCGTCATCTTGTTTACTTGATTTTAGCACAAATCCAGCAACAACGAACGAAATAATCGTAGCTACGATAACAGCAGCAAAGTTTGCGATATAAACACTTGCTTTTCCAGGGGTAACTGCAGCAATTGCTAAAATACTACCAGGAGATGCAGGGGCTGCTAATCCTCCACCTAAAAGTACTAATGTTAGTATTCCACCCATACCACCTAAAATAACCGCAAATAATAGCATTGGACGCATTAATACATATGGGAAGTAAATTTCATGGATACCTCCAAAGAAATGAATAATTCCTGCCCCAGGTGCGGATTGCTTTGCAGAACCTTTTCCAAATAGCATAAAGGCTAATAAAACACCAAGACCTGGACCAGGGTTTGCTTCTAATAAGAATAGAATAGACTCACCTGTGCTTCTCGCCTGTTCTAAACCTATTGGAGAGAGAATCCCATGATTAATTGCATTATTTAGGAATAATATTTTGGCAGGTTCAATAAAGATACTTGTTAATGGTAAAAGACCTGCACCAATTAACCAATCTACTCCTGCAACAAGTAGTTGAGTAAAACCATTGACAGCAGGGCCAATAGCCAAGAAGGATAGAATGGCAAGAAGTCCTCCGAGAATACCCGCCGAAAAATTATTTACCAGCATTTCAAAGCCAGATTTAATTTTACCCTCCACTAATTGGTCAAACTTTTTAATCACATAACCACCAAGTGGACCCATGATCATGGCACCTAAAAACATCGGTGTATCTGGCGCACCGACAATAACCCCCATTGTCGCGATAGCACCTACCACACCTCCACGCTGGTCATGAATCAATTTACCACCTGTGTAACCGATTAACAATGGTAGTAGGTAAAACACCATTGGATCCACTAATTTTGCAAGGTTTTCATTTGGAATAAAACCATCTGCAATAAATAAAGCAGTAATAAGCCCCCATGCTATAAATGCACCAATGTTTGGCATAACCATCGAACTTAGAAAATTACCAAACTGCTGGACTTTTACTTTTATATTTGACTGAGCCATTATCTTTCTCCTCTCCGTCTAATTTTCCTATTCATCAATTCTAATCATAGGACACCGTTATGCTATCTTCAAGATACTTGAAAACTAATTTTGTCGCATAGCAGGTGACAAATCTAT
>JACYYK010000435.1_pt1 | contig 22710 bp, 28 predicted proteins | sample 8236871 | NCBI WGS metagenome assembly JACYYK01 (sample SAMN14103087, study PRJNA606662) | landfill metagenome | isolation source: landfill solid waste inoculated with endophyte fungus Paravalsa indica | place: India:New Delhi, Okhla landfill site | collected 2017-11-05 | reverse complement strand
GTGAGGGCGCCCCTGCCCCAACCACGATCGCAGCGATCGCTCCGCAGGCAGGCCGAACGGCACCATACGTTCTTTCCTCCCCTTTCCCAGAACTCGGACCATTCGACGCTCGAACTCGACGTCGTCGATATCCAGTCCGCACAGTTCTGAGATTCGCACACCTGTGGCGTACAGCAACTCGATCAGGGCGTGATCACGCAGTGCGAGAGGATCTCCCTGTTCGGCCCCACTGGCGCTGGCACGCATCAGGTTGTCGACCTCGTCCCGGCGGAGAACCCCGGGGAGAGTGCGGTGCGGGCGTGGCGAGGACAGCCTGGCACCCGGGTCGGACGGCAGCAGTCCCCGCCGCGAGACCCAGGCCGTGAAGGTGCGCGCCGACGCCGCGCGCCGGGCAAGTGTGGTACGGCTCCGCCCCTGCTCGTGCTGGCGAGCGAGCCAGGCTCTGAGGACACCGACGTCGAGGTCGTCGAATCGGTCCTCGATCGCAGTGCCTTCGCCGGCGGCCTCGGACACCGTGTCGAGGTCGACGTCCTCCGGGATGTCGTGGAGGAACGCCAGGAGGGACACGACATCACCGAGGTAGGCGCGCACGGTGTTCGGCGACAGGTCGCGTTCGTCGCGCAGGTGGTCCTCGAAGTCGCTCACCAGCTCGGCCACCCGACGCGGGAGAGCGGAACGCAACCGGGCCACGAGCGATCCCCCCTCGCGGCGACGAGAACGCTTCGTCGTCATACCTTGACGCTGCGCTGTCAGGAGCCACCCAGTCAAGCACCGCCACGCCAAGGCTCCGGAACGTGATCGTCATCCCTCGCCTATGCCCCGGTGCCACGGCGCCTCCCCTGTCGCCAACCGGCATCACACCGCTCCGCCAGCCCGTCGAGTTCCAGGGCGGGCAAGACCGCACGAACGCGGGGAAGACTCACTCCGGCCTCGGTCGCGATCTGCTCCGGTGAACGACCACCGCGGGCCGGCAACGCCTCGAACACCCTCAGCGGCTCCGCGTCGAGCCCGTCCGTGCGCCGCCGGGGACCGTCCTGTCTCGGAGCGAGACCGGTCCCGAGCCGGCCCACGGTCTCCATGACGTCCGTGGCGGAGGAGACCAACGTTGCCTGCGCATCCCTGACCAGGTGATGACAACCCACGGACAGCGCCGACGTGACAGGCCCTGGCACCGCCATGACCACCTTGCCGAGCACTCCGGCCGTGGTCGCGGTGTTGCGCGCTCCGCTGCGGCGCCCCGCCTCGACGACGACCGTGCCGGCGGTCAGCGCGGCGATCAGTCGATTGCGCACGAGGAAGCGGTGCCGTGCGGGCTGCGTACCCGGCGGGTACTCGGACACCACCGCCCCACGCTTCGCGACACGGTTGAGCAGGCCGACGTGGCCCGCGGGGTATCCGGCATCGAGCCCGCAACCCAACACCGCGACCGTCGCTCCCCCAGCAGCGAGCACCCCTCGGTGCGCTGCGCCGTCGATGCCGTACGCCGCGCCCGACACGACAGTCGTCTCGGCGAGGGTCAGCTCGTAGGCGAACTCGGCGGCCGTGGTCTCGCCGTAGTCGGTGGCCGCCCGCGCGCCGACGATGGCCACCGCGGAGACGAGCACGTCGTCGAGTGGCACCTCACCACGCACCCAGAGCGCCAGCGGTGGCGCCATGGTGTCGACTCCACGCCCCATGGCCACCTCCATCGAGAGGAGGGGCCACGCGGGCCACTCGTCGTCCTCAGGGACCACCAGCCGGGCTCCCTGCGCGGCGCCCTCGTCCAGGTCGCGCTCGGCGAGGTCGAGCTCCCGGCGTGCGGCCGTTTCGGCGGCTACCCGGTCCGGTACGTCCCCCGCCCGCACGCGCCAGGCCGCTTCGACCGGGCCGTACTCGGCCACGAACACCCAGAGGGCGGGCGCCGGCGGCTCGGCGACACGCAGGAGGTACGCCCGTGCCGCACGAATGGCATCCGTGCTCATGCGGCCCTCCGATCGCGGAACTCGAGTGCCGACGCGACGTGATCGCCGTCGGGGCGCTCGGCCCCGTCGAGATCCGCCAGTGTCCACGCGACCCGCAGACACCGATCGGCACCACGAGCCGTGATCGCTCCGCGTTGGAGGCCGCGCTCGACCAGTTCGGTAGCGGTGCGAGAAAGTGCGAACTCCCGCCACAACGCACGCCCGGGCACGACCGCGTTGGTGCTCCAGCCATGGTCGGCCCAGCGCTCGGCCGCTCGGGCACGCGCCGCCACCACACGCCGACGCACGACCTCCGTGGACTCCGGACAACGATCTTCGTGCACTCTCATGGCCGTGACCGGACGCATGCGTACGCGCAGATCGACGCGGTCGAGCAACGGCCCCGACAACCGTCCCGCGTACCGTCTCCTCGCCGCGGGGGTACAGGTGCAGTCAGTCTCCCGTGGCGGCGCGCACGGACACGGGTTGCTCGCCATCACGAGCTGGAACGACGCCGGGTAACGCACGACGCCCTTGGCCCGAGCGATCCGGATTTCACCCTCCTCCAGCACCGTGCGCATCGCGTCCAACCGCTCGGGCCCGAATTCGGCGGCCTCGTCCAGAAACAACACGCCTCGGTGGGCCTTGCTGATCGCTCCGGGAACCGCGAGTCCGCTACCTCCGCCGACGAGAGCCGCGGCGGAGATCGAGTGGTGGGGCGCGACGAACGGAGGCACGAGCTCCAGCGGAGTGGACCGGCGAAGCGACCCGTCGACCGACCGCACCGCGGCCACCTCCAGCGCCTCCGCTCGCGACAGCGGCGGAAGGAGCCCGGGCAGGCGAGAGGCGAGCATCGTCTTGCCGATCCCCGGCGGTCCGGTGAGCAGGATGTGATGACCACCGGCGGCGGCCACTTCCAACGCCCACCGCGCTTCCGGCTGCCCGACCACGTCGACGAGATCGGGAACGTGCTGGGAGTCGGGGACTTCGACGGCTTCGGGGCGCACCAGCTCGGCCTCGCCCCGCAACCACGCGAGGACGTCGGCCAGCGCGGCCGCGCCGAGCACCTCGACTCCGTCGACGAGTGCCGCCTCCGGCACGCACTCCACCGGAACGACGGCCCTCCGGTGACCGAGCCGCCGCGCCGCCAGCAACGCGGGCAACACACCGGGCACCGGCCGCAGCCGACCGTCCAGCGCCAACTCGCCCAACATGACGGTGCCGGGGAGCTCACCCGCCGGAACCGCACCGGACGCGGCGAGAACCGCGACCGCGATGCCCAGGTCGTACGACGAGCCGACCTTGGGCAGGTTCGCCGGTGACAGTCCCAGCGTGACGTTGGTGTCGGGCCACGTGTGGCGGCTGTTCCGGACGGCTGCCCGCACCCGATCCTTCGCCTCCCGCAGCCCCGGGTCGGGAAGCCCCACCAGCTTCGTGCCGGGCATTCCGGCGCCGATGTCCGCCTCGATCTCCACCGACCGACCCTCGATGCCGAGCAGGGCGATGGACCAACTCCTGGCGAGGGCCACTCAGAACGCCCCCACGAGATGACGCAGGACAGGTCTTCCCTGCGGTGGGCAGTCGATGGCGATGACGTCGAACCGCAGCGGACACCACGCGACCCGTCGCGCCGCCAACCAGCGCAGCGCGAGGCCCCGGATACGGCTGCGCTTCTCGTGGGTCACGGACTCCGCGGGACTTCCGTAGCCCCGGCCCGACCGCGTCTTCACCTCGCACACGACGAGGGTGCGGCCGTCGGTCGCGAGCACGTCGAGTTCGCCCTGTCGGCAGCGCCAGTTGCGTTCGAGCACCACCAGCCCCTGCTGCCGCAGGTGCTCGACGGCGAGGTCCTCCCCGTGCCGCCCGAGCGACGCGCGTCCCCCGAGATCCGCCGGCTCGGCCGCCGCAGCCGCCCTTTCCGTGTGTTGCCCCGCGCGCCCTCTGTCCACGCTCGTCACCCCCGAAGGTCGTTCTCGCTGACAGCACACACGCTGCCAGCGCGACCTTCGGGGGAACCAGCTCACGATTCCGAGCCTGTGGACAACCCCGAGCCTGTGGACAACTCTCTCAGTCTGCAGCGGGGAGCCGCCCGACCACGCTAGACGTCTCCCGGCGCCACCTCAGGCTCCGAAGGGTCCGTCCTCCGGAAGCCGGAGCTCGGGCTTGTCCAGCTCCTCCACGTTGACGTCCTTGAACGTGATCACACGAACGTTCTTCACGAAACGTGCGGGACGGTACATGTCCCACACCCAGGCGTCGGACATCCTGACCTCGAAGTACACGTCGCCGCCACCGTCACGTACCTGCACGTCCACGGCGTTGGCCAGGTAGAACCGCCGTTCCGTCTCCACCACGTACGAGAACTGGCCGACGATGTCGCGGTACTCCCGGTACAGCGACAGCTCCATCTCGGTCTCGTATTTCTCGAGATCCTCTGCGCTCATGAAACCCGAGCCCCTCCTCGCGCGCCTTGCAACCCGTCGTCGGCAGAAGCTCCATTCTCGCTCACCACCGCCATGTCGGCACCCGCCGCCGCGACGGCATGCGTACCAGCCACCGCGCCGGCCTGCAACGCGGCGACGCTGAGCAGCACCCGACGGGGCGGTCGCATCCCGTGCGCCGTCCCGGCGGACGCCACGTTCGTGTAAGACCAGCGGTGTGCCTCGCAGGGACCGTGTTCGGTCAACGCAGCACCGTGCTCGGCCGTCGTGTAACCCTTGTGGACGTCGAAGCCGTACACCGGATACTCGTCGTGCAACCCCGCCATGATGCGGTCCCTCGTCACCTTGGCGAGCACGGACGCCGCGGCCACGCAGGCCACCGCCCGATCGCCCTTCAGGACCGGCACGCTCGGAGCGGGTAGCCCCGGTACCCGGAAGCCGTCGATGAGCACGTAGCCCGGCCGCGACGACAGCCCGGCCACGGCCCTGCGCATGCCCTCGATGTTGGTCACGTGGATGCCGTGGGCGTCCACCTCGGCGGGTGGGATCACGACCACCGAGTAGTCCAGCGCCCGACGAACGATCTGCTCGTACACCCGGTCGCGGGCGAGCGGGGTGAGCAGCTTGGAATCGGTGAGTTCGGAGAGCCGGGAGCTGTCGCCGGGGCGCAGAACGCAGGCAGCCACCACCAGCGGCCCCGCGCAGGCACCGCGACCGGCTTCGTCCACCCCGGCCACCGGCCCCAGCCCGCGCCGGTCGAGGGCGGACTGCAACGCCCACGCCGTGTCGCCACGGATGACGGCGCGAGGCGGCCGGAGCACGCTCACGCTGTTGGCGCCCACTGCGCTATCGCTCCCGTCTGAAGCGCCTCGTCAGCAGCCGACGCACTCCCGCGCCGGCCTTGCGGCTCACGAACAGTGTGGGCCACGCCGCCAGCGCACCGGCAGCGAGGGGCAGTCCCTGCTGCCATGCGGGAGCGCTCATCGCCGACGCTTCCGCGACGGCCTGCGGGTTGTGGTCGCTCACGACGTCCCAGCGGGAGGGCGGCAGAACGATCAGGCGGGCCTTGCCGATGATGTTGTCCACCGGGACGGCCCCGCGCTCACCGCCACCACCCTGGAATCGCGAGTCCGCCGAGTTGTTGCGGTTGTCGCCCATGACCCACACCGCGTCCTCCGGCACCGTCACCGGACCGAAGTCACGCTGTTCCGCCTCGCCGCCCTGCCAGTAGATGTACGGCTCGTCGAGCGGCTTGCCGTCGACCAGGACGCGGTTCTCGTCGTCGCAGCACTCGATGGTCTGTCCGCCTGTCGCGATGATGCGCTTGACGAAGTCGCGCTCGTCGGGCGGAGCCAGCCCGAACGCGGAGCCGACGTTCTGGAAGAAGCTGGCGATCGGGTTGCCGGCCGAGTCGCTCGGCGGATCGTCCTCCACCCACGCGTCGGGGCCACGGAAGACGACCACGTCGCCCGGGCCCGGGTCGGCGAAGCGGTAGGTGACCTTGTCCACCAGGATGCGGTCCGGTGTGCACCCGGGACAGCCGTGCAGCGTCTGCTCCATCGACCCCGACGGGATCATGTACACCCGCGCGATGAACTGCTGGATCACGAACGCCAGCACCAACGCGACGACGATGAGGATGGGCAGCTCTTTCCAGAAGGAACGCTGCTTCTTGTGCTTGGCCGACCCCGCCTGAGCCGTGCCGCTGTCGTCGGAAGACGGCCGACCGTCCGATCCGGACTCCGAGGAGGCGGCGTGCGAGGACGCCTCCTTCTCTCCGTCGTCCTCAGGACGATTCGGCTCGTCTTCCGCAGCGTTCGAGGGCACTGACTCCACCACGTCGTCAGACTACGGTAGTCGGCCGACTACTCACGAAGCAGAGGGGGTTTCCCGACGCTCCTTGATCTTCGCGGCCTTGCCGCGCAGGTCGCGCAGGTAGTAGAGCTTGGCGCGACGCACATCACCGCGGCGGGCGACCTCGATCTTGGCGATGTTCGGCGAGTGCACCGGGAAGGTGCGCTCGACACCGACGCCGAAGGAGACCTTGCGCACGGTGAAGGTCTCGCGGACGCCACCGCCCTGGCGGCGGATGACGACGCCCTCGAACACCTGGTTGCGCTCGCGGTTGCCCTCGATGACGCGGACGTGAACCTTCAGCGTGTCGCCCGGGCGGAAGTAGGGGATGTCAGAACGCAGCGACTGAGCGTCCAACGCGTCCAGGGTGTTCATCGGTGTCCGTCCTCGTCCTTGTGTGGCATGTGTGGCTTGACAAGTTCCGGGCGCGAGCCAGCCGACCAGTGATACCCGGTGGCGGGCGGCCCAGGAACTTTCGGCGCGTGAACCGGTCGCGCCAACCTCGCAAGTATTGCAGACGTGCGTGAGCGCTAGTCACCGGCCTCCCGCCGGAGCCGCTCGAGCACCTCGCGATCGTGCTTGTCGAGACTACCGTCGGGCAACCGTTCGAGCAGGTCGGGTCGGCGATGGAAGGTCCTCGCCAGCGACTGGTCCCGCCGCCATCGGTCGATCAGCGCGTGGTTGCCGGACCGCAGCACGGACGGCACGGCAAGGTCGCGCCACACCTCCGGTCGGGTGTAACTCGGCCCCTCCAGCAGTCCGTCGGAGAACGAGTCCTGCTCGGCCGAGACCGGGTTGCCCAGCACGCCGGGCAGCAGCCGGGCCACCGCCTCGACCATGGCGAGCACGGCGACCTCTCCCCCGACCAGCACGAAGTCGCCGAGGGACACCTCGTCCACCGGCATGCGTCGCGCGGCGTCCTCCATCACGCGCTGGTCGATTCCCTCGTAACGACCGCACGCGAACACCAGGTGCTGTTCGTGCGAGTACTCCCGCGCCAGCTGCTGGGTGAACGGCCTCCCCGCGGGGGTGGGCACGATCAGACGCGTCCGATCGCTGCACACGTCGTCCAGGGCCTCACCCCACACCTGGGGTTTCATCACCATGCCGGGGCCGCCGCCGTAGGGAGCGTCGTCGACGGCGCGGTGCACGTCGTGAGTCCAGTCGCGCAGGTCGTGCACGCCGATCTCCAGCAGTCCCCGCTCGATGGCTCTGCCGAGCAGCGCGGCCCGCAGAGGTTCGAGGTACTCCGGGAAGATCGTGACGACGTCGATGCGGAGTGGCGGTGGGGAAGAGCTCGACTCGCTCACGTGTTCCTTCTCATCCTCGTCGGCACACACGGCGTTGAGTCCGACGTCAGCCGTCGAGCAGACCCTCGGGCGGATCGAGCACGATCCGCCCCTCGGCGAGGTCGACGTGGGGCACGATCGCGGTCACGAACGGCACGAGGACCTCACGCGGCGAACCGGGTTCACCCACGTCGACGGAGAGCAACTCGCCACCGGGCGAGTGCACCACCTCGCGGACCGTGCCGACGGCCGTGCCGTCGGTCAACTCGGCGCGAAGGCCTTCCAGCTGATGGTCGTAGAACTCGTCCGGGTCGTCGATCGGCGGCAGCTCGTCGGCGTCGATCAGCAGGGTCAGTCCCCTGGCCTCCTCGGCCGCCGTGCGATCGGGCACCTCGCGGAAGCGCACGAGCAGCCGTCCGCCGTGAGGACGGACGGCTGCCACGGTGAGCGGGCGGGTGCTTCCGTCGCGCGAGCGACCGGTGAGCACCACGCCCGGGTCGAAACGCTCCTCGGGCGAATCAGTCCTCACCTCGACGGCGAGTTCGCCACGAATGCCGTGCGGTTTGACGACTCTGCCCACCACGAACTGCACGCCAGGCGCCTTCCGCGGTCAGCGGTCGGTGTCGATGACGTCCACACGGACGCCGCGACCACCGACCGATCCCATCACGGTGCGCAGCGCGGTGGCGGTACGGCCACCCCGGCCGATCACCTTGCCCAGGTCGTCGGGGTGGACGTGGACCTCCAACGTCCGGCCCCGACGGGTGGTGATCAGCTCGACCTGCACGTCGTCCGGGTTGTCGACGATGCCGCGAACCAGGTGTTCGAGCGAATCGGCGAGGAAGCTCACGCCTCGTCGGCCTTCTTCTCGGCCGAGTCACCGGACTCGGACTTCTCGGCGGGGGCGTCGGCCGACTCGGCCTTGTCCGCCTTCTTGCCGCCCTTCTTCTTGGGCGTGGTGGCCTCGACACCGGGCTCCTCGTTCGCCGCGGCGAGCGCCGCGTTGAAGAGCTCCTGCTTCGAGGGCTTGGCCTCCGGCTGGCGGAGCGTGCCCTCGCCGCCGGGCAGGCCCTTGAACTTCTGCCAGTCGCCGGTGACCTCGAGGATGCGCTGCACCGGCTCCGTGGGCTGGGCACCGACCTTCAGCCAGTACTGAGCGCGCTCCGAGTCCACCTCGATGAAGCTCGGCTCCTGCTTCGGGTGGTACTTGCCGATGGTCTCGATGGCCCGGCCGTTACGACGGGTGCGGGCATCCGCGACCACGATGCGGTAGTAGGGCGCACGAATCTTGCCGAGGCGCTGCAGCTTGATCTTGACAGCCACGGGTGTGGGTACTCCTGTCGTCTTCTCGTACTCGGGTCGGGACACGATCCGAGTGGGGAGCCGGATCCAGGTGCCCGCAGGTAGGTCGTCGCCCCGGCACGGTGAGAGGGCCCGAACCGGAGCGGGCAAGCTCCCATTTTGCCAGAGCGGACGAACTCACCGGGTGCCGGGCCCGGCTGCTGGACGCGGAGACGGGCGATGTCACGTCGCGAGGACGCCGAGCGCCGTGAGCAGTATCGCCAGCGCGGGCAGGAAGTTGTTCATCTGGTGCGCCACGATGCTGCCGAGCAGGCGGCCCGTCACCAGCCGGGCCAGACCGATCGGGATGGCGATGACGATCAACAGCGAGGTGCGCAGCGGTTCGAGATGACTCACCGCGAACACCGCCGTGGACAGCACGAACGCCGCGAAGCGGCCCCACCGTTCGCTGCCCCAGCCCAGCCGCTCCGCCGCACCCCAGAGCAGTCCGCGGTAGATGATCTCCTCGCAGATCGGGCCGAGCAGCCACAGGTAGACGAACATCGTCACGGCCGCCGACACCGACATCGGCTTGTCCTCGACCAGCGCGCCGATCGCCGAGGTGGCGTTGTCCTCCCCCACGACCTGGGTCCAGACCAGCACCCCGACGACCGTGCACACGAGCCCCAACGCGCCGAACTTGAGGCCGACCTTCACGTCGTCCCAGCGCCACGCGAGGCACAGATCCGCCAGGGGGCCGTTGCCGCGGACCTTGGTGATGGCCAGCGCGGACAGCGCCGCGAGCATGGTGGGGGCCATCGTGCCGATGAGCACGTCCCGCACGGGGATCGTCTCCGGCGTCGCCTCGCCGATGAAGACCCCGACGAACGCGGCGGTCGCGAGCAGCACTCCCTCCACGAAGAGGAACGCACCGAAGCCCCACCGATGGGTGGGCCGGTGGATCCCGGACGGCTCATGCGGCTGGGCCTGCGCCGACTCGGCTGCCCCGGCGCCGACCACCTCGCCCACGGGATCCTGCGAGTCCGACGACCTCACGCGTCTCCTCCGCGGTCCGGATGATCTTTTCGACCGAGCCTACTGGTGCTCACGCGCCGCCGAACAGCAACAACGCGGGCGGCAGATTGTTGGTGGCGTGCGCGATGACACTCGCGCTCACGCGGCCGGTGATCAGGCGCGCGGCTCCGATGGCGATCCCCTGCCCCAGCAACGCGAGCGTGCGTTCCGGCTCGCCGTGGACCTGGGCGAAGACCAGGGCCGTGAGCACGAGGATCACCCACGGCGGGACGCGGTAGTGCGCGAGCCCTGTCCACAGCGCACCGCGGAACAGCAGCTCCTCCGTCAGCGGTGCGGCCACCACCACGACGAGCGCGGCGAACACGAGCCAACCGATGCTGGACGACATCCCGCGCAACACGTCGGTGGTGGAGTCCGACAGGTACCGACTGCCGTAGACCTGCATCAGCACGAGGTTCAGCACGTACGCCGCGAGCAGCGAGAAACCACCGCAGGCCAGACCGACGCGCAGGTCGCGGCCCGTGGGCCGCAGGCCGAAGTCGGCCCGCACTCCTCGTCCCCACCGCCGCGACGCGACGACCGGGCCGAGGCCCAGCAGCAAATTCGGGACGAAGGCCAGCAGGATCAGCGGTCCCAGGTCGGCGAGACCGATCCGCCCGTGGAACGCGAAGCCCGACAGCAGCAGCGCGAGGGCGTAGTAGACACCGAGCGAGGCGATGAACGCGAGCAGAGCCCAGTGTGCGCCGAACACCAGCCCGGTCCGGGCCGACGTCGCCCCCTCGTCCTCCACCGCACCTCCCCGACCGCGGGCCGCCGACCAGTCTGTGACGTCAACACTACGGCGGCGCGGTCGGGTACGTCAGTCGATCAAGGCACCACGCAGGACGACGTGGCGCGGGGTGCGCAGTACCGACAGGTCCTCGCGCGGGTCCTCGTCGAACACGAGCAGATCCGCCGACGCGCCCTCGGTGATGCTCTCGACACCCAGCCAGTCGCGGGCGGCCCACGACGCCGACGCGAGTGCCTGCTCCCGGGTCATCCCGGCCTTGTGCAGGGCCTCGATCTCGTCGACGAGCCGTCCGTGTTCCACCATGCCGCCCGCGTCGGAGCCCGCGTACACGGCCACCCCGGCGTCGACCGCCGCGCCCACCATGTCGGTGACACCCGCGTGCAGGGCCCGCATGTGGGCCGCGTACGTCGGGTAGCGCACGGCCGTGTCCGCGATGGCCGGGAAGTTGTCGATGTTGATCAGCGTGGGCACCAGCGCGACGTTCCGGCGGGCGAGCTCGGCGAGCTGCTCGGAGGACAGCCCCGTGCCGTGTTCGAGGCAGTCGATGCCCGCCTCGATCAGGCCCGGAAGGGCGGCCTCACCGAAGACGTGTGCCGTCACGCGCGCGCCGGCCTCGTGAGCGACCCGGATCGCCTCGGCGAGCACGTCCTCGGGCCACAGCGGCGCGAGGTCACCCACCGAGCGGTCGATCCAGTCGCCGACGAGCTTCACCCACCCGTCGCCGTCGGCGGCCTGGGCGGCCACGGCCGCGGGGAGGTCGTCCGGGTGCTCCAGTTCGATCGCGTAGCCGGGCAGGTAGCGCTTCGGCAGGGCGAGATGGCGACCGCTGCGGATGATGCGGGGCAGGTCGTCGCGAGCCTGGAGCGGGCGCACGTCGATCGGCAACCCGCAGTCCCTGATCAGCAGGGTGCCCGCGTCCCGGTCGCGGATCGCCTGCGCGCACGCCTCGTCGAGAGTCGTGGCCCCGTCCGGTCCGATGCCGGGGTGGCAGTGGGCGTCGACGAGGCCCGGGACCACGAACGCGCCGTCGAGGGTGCGAGCGCCCTCGACGGGTTCGAACGTGATCCGCCCGCCACTGATCCAGACGTCGCGCTCCTCGCCGCTCGGGAGCACGACCCCGCGAAGGTGGTACACGGCGCGCGCCCTACTTCTTCTTCGGCAGCTTCAGCTTCGACGGGTCGAACCCGGGCGGGAGGTCGTTGAGCCCGCCACCGAGCTGGGACAGGTCGGGCATGCCGCCGCCCTGGGGCATCCCACCGGGGAAGCCACCGGGGAAACCGCCCTTGAGCTTGGGCTGCGTGGGCCCCTTGTTCTTGCCCTTCTTGCCCTTCTTGCCCTTGCGCTTCTTCGTGGCGCTGTTGCCCGCACCGAAGCCGAAGCGGCCCGCCATCTGCTGCATCATCTTGCGGGCCTCGAAGAAGCGGTTCACCAGGTCGTTGACGTCCCGCACGGTGACGCCGGACCCCTTGGCGATGCGCTGCCTGCGCGACGCGTTGATCATCTTGGGATTGGCCCGCTCGGCGGGAGTCATGCCCCGGATGATCGCCTGCAGCCGGTCCAGGTGGGCGTCGTCGACCTGCGAGAGCTGGTCCTTCATCTGCCCCGCACCGGGCAGCATGCCGAGCAGGTTGCCGATCGGGCCCATCCGCCGCACGGCCTGCATCTGCTCCAGGAAGTCCTCCAGCGTGAGCTCGCCGGTGCCCAGCTTGGCCGCCGTCTGCTCCGCCTTCTCCTGGTCGAAGGCCTGCTCGGCCTGCTCGATCAGGGTGAGCATGTCGCCCATCCCGAGGATGCGGCTGGCCATCCGGTCGGGGTGGAAGACGTCGAAGTCGTCGAGCTTCTCGCCGTTCGACGCGAACAGGATCGGCTCACCGGTGACGTGCCGCACCGACAGCGCGGCACCACCCCGGGCGTCGCCGTCGAGCTTCGTCAGCACCACGCCGGAGAAGCCGACGCCGTCGCGGAAGGCCTCGGCCGTGGTGACCGCGTCCTGACCAATCATCGCGTCGACCACGAACAACGTCTCGTCGGGCGTGACGGCGTCGCGGATGTCGGCGGCCTGCCGCATCAGCTCCTCGTCGACACCGAGCCGACCGGCCGTGTCGACGATGACCACGTCGTGCTGGGCGCGGCGCGCCTCCTCGATCGACCGGCGCGCGACGTCCACCGGGTCGCCCACGCCGTTGCCGGGCTCGGGCGCGAACGTGGCGACACCGGCCCGTTCACCGACCACCTGCAGCTGGGTCACGGCGTTCGGCCGCTGCAGGTCGCACGCGACGAGCAGCGGGGCATGGCCCTGCTTCTTCAGCCACAGCGCGAGCTTGCCCGCCAGCGTGGTCTTACCGGAACCCTGCAGACCGGCCAGCATGATGACCGACGGCGGGTTCTTCGCGAGGTTCAGCCGCCGAGTCTCGCCGCCGAGGATGGCGATGAGCTCCTCGTTGACGATCTTGATGACCTGCTGGGCCGGGTTCAGCGCCTCCGAGACCTCGGCGCCCTTGGCCCTCTCCTTGACCTGCTTGATGAACTCTCGGACCACGGGCAGGGCGACGTCCGCCTCCAGCAACGCGATGCGGATCTCCCGCGCTGTCGCGTCGATGTCGGCGTCGGAGAGCTTGCCCTTGCCGCGCAGGTTCTGCAGGACCGACGTGAGTCGATCGGAGAGTGTGTCGAACACGAGGTGCACGCTCCAGCAGGTCGTGGGTGTCCCCGGCCGGACCGCGGGACACCAGGCCCGACCGCGACTCCCAAGCGTAGACGACTCGGCCCCATCGACGGTCGGCCCGCCCGGCCGGCGCTCCCCCCTGTGCGCCCCCCTTCCGACCGGACGGGCCTCGCCCGGTGAGGTGCTCGTCGGGTCCGGCTTGGTCGCGACGTTCGCCAGACCCCCAGAACTGGCGACCGCCCGGGCCGGATGAGCACCTCACCGAGGTGCCTCCAGCTTGCCGGGCGGATCGCGGTACCGGCAGCGTGAAGACACTGAGTAACCGGTGAGTAGTCCTACGCAATCCGGTTCGGGCGGTTTCTCGTGCGGTCCGACACGCCGCGTCCGCGAGGGTGCGCGCCAGGCCGGTCGCACGAGTCCACCACACCTCTGCCGCGATCGGCCACCGTCACCCGCACGAACACGCGGTGTCGGGCCTCCCTCCAGCGCCTACAGTGCCTCCTCATCACGCTCGCCGGTGCGGACCCGGACCACCGTCTCGACCGGGGTCACCCACACCTTCCCGTCGCCGATGCGCCCGGTGTGGGCCGCCGCCACCACGGCGTCCACCACCTTGTCCGCCAGGTCGTCGTCGGTGACGACGTCGACGCGGGTCTTGGCCACGAAGTCGACGGCGTACTCCGCGCCGCGATAGACCTCCGTGTGCCCCTTCTGCCGTCCGTAGCCCTGGACCTCTCCCACCGTCATCCCCAGCACGCCGAGCTCTTCGAGAGCGGAACGGATCGCGTTCAGGGCGTAGGGCTTGACGATCGCGGTGACCAGCTTCATGACGTACTCTTCTCCAGCTTCCGACCGGAGACGCCCTCCGGGGTGGATGGTGCGACCGCGTGCGTCGGGACCAGCGTGGCCCGTCCTCCACGCGCTCCGGCGAAGTCGTACGCGGACTCGGCGTGCTCCGCCTCGTCGATGCCCGACATCTCCTGTTTCGGGCTCACGCGGCCGCCGGTGACCTTCTTGACGAGCAGTCCCAGCAGCACCGCGACCAGCAGCGAGTAGGCCATGACCGCCACCGCGCTGAGCACCTGGACGCCCAGCAGTCCGGCCCCGCCCCCGTAGAAGAGGCCGTCCCGGCCGCCTTCGCCGACCACCGACGACGTCGCCACGAACCCCAGCAGCACCGTGCCGACGAGCCCGCCGACGAGGTGCACGCCCACGACGTCCAGCGAGTCGTCGACACCGAACCGGTACTTGAGGCTCACGGCCAGCGCGCACAGCGTTCCCGCCACGGCGCCGACGAGCAGCGCGCCCCACGTGTCGACGAACGCACACGCGGGAGTGATCGCCACGAGGCCGGCCACCACACCCGACGCCGCCCCGAGGCTCGTGGCCCTGCCGTGCCGCAGCCGCTCGGTCAGCAGCCACGCCAGCATCGCCGCGCAGGCGGCCGTCACCGTGTTGACGAACGCGATCCCCGCGACGCCATCGGCCGCGTACGCCGACCCCGCGTTGAACCCGAACCACCCGAACCACAGCAGCCCGGCCCCCAACATGACGAACGGGAGGTTGTGCGGCTTCATCGGCTCCGCAGGCCACCCGACGCGCCGGCCCAGCACCAGCACCAGGCCGAGAGCCGCCGCACCAGCGTTGATGTGCACGGCGGTACCACCCGCGAAGTCCAGGGCGCCGAGCTCGTCGATCCAGCCACCGTCGCCCCACACCCAGTGCGCGACGGGGAAGTACACGAGACTCACCCACAGGCCCGCGAACAGCATCCACGCGCCGAACTTCATCCGGTCGGCCACCGCGCCCGCGATCAGTGCGGTGGTGATGATCGCGAACATCGCCTGGAACGCGACGTCCACCGTGCCGGCCGTCGGATCGCCCCCGGGAGTCATGAGCCCGGAGAGCCCGAGGTGGTCGAACGGGTTGCCGAGCAGCCCCGCCACGTCGGTGCCGTACGCCGCGGAGTAGCCGTAGAGCACCCACAGGACCCCGACGAGCCCCATGGCCCCGAAACACATCATCAGCATGTTCAGCACGCTCTTCGCGCGCACCATGCCGCCGTAGAAGAACGCCAGTCCCGGCGTCATCAGCAGCACCAGTGCGGCGCTGGTGAGCAACCAGGCCGTATTGCCGTCCACGTGGCCCTCCTCGCCGTCGTCGAAACCCGCCGCACCAGCGGGGGGTCGGCACGAGCATCGGAGGTGTGTGTTGCGCCCGATCGCCGCTGCTGTTGCGCGGGTGTGAACCCGGCCACGCGGCTCGTAACGGTTGCGTTTCCCGCCGTGGTGGCGCGTGGTCGAATAGAGGGCATGTCGATGCGCCCCGCCCCCGCACCAGCGGCTCCGCCCGGCACCGTCGTGGCCGCGTTGCGCTGTTCGGTGTGCGGCGACGAGATGGCGTTGGAGGCGCGCACGCTGCGGTGCCCGGCGGGGCACAGCTTCGACCTCGCCCGGCAGGGCTACGTCAACCTGCTGCACGCCTCGGTGCCGAAGGGCACGGCCGACACGGCGGCCATGGTGTCGGCGCGCGAGGCGTTCCTGCGCGGGGGCTTCTACGCGCCGCTGGCCCACGCGCTGGCGTCGCGGGCGGCATCCGGGACGCCGGGGACTTCCGGCGAGGGCCTCGTGGTCGACGCGGGCGCCGGCACGGGCTACTACCTCGCCCACGTCCTCGACGCGCTGCCGGAGACGACCGGGCTCGCGCTCGACGTGTCGGCCCCCGCTCTCAAACGGGCCGCCCGCGCCCATCCGAGGCTCGGCGCGGCGGTGTGGAACCTGTGGAAACCGTGGCCGGTGGCCTCGGGCGTCGCCGACCTCGTGGTCAACGTCTTCGCGCCCCGCAACGCCGGCGAGTTCCGCCGGGTGCTCGCCCCGGGCGGGCGGCTGCTCGTGGCAGGGCCGGGCCGCGGTCACCTCGCCGAACTCGCCGACGAGCTCGCTCTCCTCGACGTCGACGCCGACAAGACCGAGCGCCTGGACGCCACGCTCGCCCAGGGCTTCCGGCTCGTCGCCCGCGAGGACGTCAGCGACCGGGTGACCCTCTCGCCCGACGACGTGCGCAACGTCGTCCTCATGGGACCCAACGCCCACCACCTGCACCGCAACGGCCTCGCCGACCGGCTCGCCGCCGTCGCGGAACCGATGACCACGTCCACCGTGTTCACGGTGTCGGTGTACGAGAGGCTGGGCTGAGGACCGTGGACCTTCCCGCGACCGCGCTGGCAGACCCGGCTTGGGTGACCGAGGACCTCCACCGGGCTCGCCGCCTCCACGGTCCCGCCTCCCCCACCGTGTTGGGCACCATCCGGTGGTACTCGGCCTCGTCGGTCCTCGTCGCGCCCGCGCTCGAACCCTGGGTGCACACCGGCGCGGCACGCGACCCGGCCCTGGAGTCGGTCACCTTCGACGTCACGGCGGACGGCCGCTTCCTCGACGCCCGGTCGAGCCGGGCACTCGACGGCGACGCCGCCGAGCTCGGCGCGGCCCTGGTCCCGGCCGTGGACTCCGCGGTCACCGCGTTCGCCCACGCGAGCGGAGCGGCCCCACGAGCACTGTGGGCCGTGGCGGTGGACTCGATCGCCAACCGGCTGCTGTGGGCGGCGTCCACCGTCGGCAGGCCCGACACGGCACCGCGGCTGGCGGACGCCCTGGCCGATCAGATGGAACGCGCCGCCCGCGCGTTGCCGCGGTGCGTGTGGCAAGGCTCGCCGCGACCCCGGTTCACCACGGTGGGTCACCGACTGGTGTTGCGACGCTCGTCGTGCTGCCTGCTCTACGAGGCTCCCCGCACGCGCGACGACAAGTGTGTGAGCTGCCCCCGGCAGACGCCGGCCGAGCGGGAAAGACGCCAGCGTCTGCTGCTCGGGCCCTGATCGTCGTCCGGCCGAGACCCGGATCCTGCCCGAGATCGCCGGGTCGTGCCCATCGGTGGTCGCAGACGGGTCTTTGTGCCCTGCTCCGGGCCGTCGTTCGTGACGCATTGTCGACAACGAGACCTCGACAGCGCCGGAAACTGTCGAGGACGGACCACGAACGAGGGACACTGCTGGTGACACAACCACGGTCGGAGAAGATGCTGCCCGCTCCCATCGAGATGCGGGAGCTCAGCGAATCCGAATGCCTCGACCTGCTGCGGGCCGAGCTCGTCGGCCGCATCGTCTTCACCGAGAAAGCGATGCCCGCCATCCGCCCGGTGAACTACGTGCTCGACGGGCGCGACGTGATCATCAGAACCCGGGGCGACTCCTGGGCCCGCCGAGTGGCGGACACTGTGGTGGCCTTCGAGGTCGACCACATCGACAACGAGACCCACACCGGGTGGAGCGTGGTTCTGCTCGGTACCGCCACCATCGTCACGGACATCGACACCCTCGTGCGGGTCACCGACTTCCGCCACCGGCCCTGGGCGCCCGGACACCGCGACCGGTACCTCCGCGTCCAAACGGGCCAGCTCACCGGCCGACGACTCTCGTTCGTACCCGCCTGACGCTGCCGAGTCACTCCGGCGTCCACCCGGCACCTACTCCCAGGTAGCGGTGTCGGGGTCGACGCCGTGGGCGCGTGCGCCGGCGTCGATACTGCGTCGCAACCACGAGGCGAGCCCGGCTCGGACGCCGTCGTAGTGGGCGGCGAACGCCGGATCGGACTCGTACATGCGCCCGAGACAGACCTGCATCTGTCTGGTGAGCGGGAAGTACGACGAGCTGAACACCTCGCGATGACGCTCGACGAGCCGGTTCGCCTCCGGGCTTCCAGGCTCGACACCGGCGTCCATCGCGTCCGCCATCGCGCGGTCGAGCTCGGCGACGGTGTCCACGACGGCCTGCCATTCCTCCGGGCTGCGGGAGGCCGAACGTTCGGCGTACTGCTTCCATTGCGTCGTGTCCCCGTAACGCTCGCGGGCCTGGGCGGGCCACTCGGGATTCCACTCGGGCCCGAAGATCTCGGCCTGCTGCTCGGCGGTGAGCAGCAGACCCCGCTCGTGGGCGTCGATCATCCGTTCCAGGCCGACGCTGAGCTGCCGGAGGCGGTCGATCCGCTCGGCCACCTGCGACTGCTGTGCGCGCAGCGCCGCGGGCACGTCGGTGCCCGAGCCCTCCAGCACGGCCTGGATCTTGTCCAGGCCGAGACCGAGCTCCCGGTAGATCACGATGCGGTGCAGCCGTTCCACGTCACCGGCCGTGTAGAGGCGGTATCCGGCGCTCGTGCGCAGCGACGGCCGCGCGAGGCCGATGTCGTCCCAGTGGTGCAGAGCCCGCACCGTGACCCCGAGCCGCGCCGAGACCTCGCCGACGGTCAGACCGTCGGCGTCGGCGCCGTCGGCGACCTCAGCCATGGTCCCCATTCTCCCCGCCGTCGGAGGTCGGTGCGGTGATCCCGACGGACGCGAGGTTCTGCGCTTCCGGGCTGTCCGGATCCCACGGCTTCGCCGCGGTGAACACGACCCGCGCCCTCTCCGGCGTGATCACCTCGACGTCCCGCGTGTTCCACGGGGTGTCCCGTGGCCCGTCGACCGAATCGGGGTTCAACGACCGGCAGGCCTCGACGAGGGAATCGACCTGGTTCAGCACGCACGCGAAGCTGACGCTCATCGCCGGAGCCTCCTCCGGCACGCTCTCCCCGGCGACCAGAAGCACGTCCTGGAACGCCCACCGGCGCAGGTGCACCAGCGTGCCGGGAATGCCGAACAGTTCGAAGAACCCCAGTCCGCGGGTCCAGAAGTCCACCGACGCCGCCAGGTCGGTCGACGGGATCGTCACGAACGCGGGCATGCCGTAGATGCCCCGGTACAGATCGGGCGCCACCGCGTCCGGACCGGGAGCGGGCACCGGGCTGATCTCGAAGGCGTCGTAGTAGTCGCTCATGCACTCACCTTCGAGCCTCACGCGACGTGAGGGTCAAGCTGACGACACGTGTCCCGCGCCACACCGGCCCGACCGTCGCCGGCGCCGCCTCACACGAAGGGTTTCACCGCCACACCGGCGTCGGCGAGCGCCTTGCGGACGCGCCGGGCGATCTCGACCGCACCAGGGGTGTCTCCGTGCACGCACAGGGACTGCGGACTCAGCTTGAGCACACTGCCGTCCACGGCCTGCACGGCGCCTTCCACCGCCATCCGCACGCTGCGCTCGACCACCACGTCCGGGTCCAACACCACGGCGGACGCTTCCCGCCGCGACACCAGCGTGCCCTGCGGCGTGTACGCGCGGTCGGCGAACGACTCCAACACCACGGACAGGCCCGCCTCCTCGGCCTGCTTCACCAGCTGCGACCCCGGAAGTCCCAGCACCGGCAGGGACGGGTCGTAGCGGCGGATCGCCTCGACCACGGCCGCAGCCTGCTCCGCGTGCGCGACCACCGCGTTGTAGAGCGCCCCGTGCGGCTTCACGTACCGCACCGCCGAACCCGCGATCCGGGCGAAGCCGTCGAGCGCGCCGATCTGGTAGATGACGTCGTTGGCGAGGTCGTCGGGGTCCATGTCGATGAAGCGCCGACCGAACCCGGCCAGGTCGCGATAGCCGACCTGGGCACCGATGCTCACCCCGCGCTCGGCGGCACGTTCGGTGACCCGGCGCAACACACTCGGGTCACCCGCGTGGAAGCCGCACGCGATGTTGGCACTGGTCACCACGTCCAGCAGCGCGTCGTCGTCACCGAGCGGCCACGCGCCGAAGCCCTCGCCCAGGTCGCTGTTCAGGTCGATCACCGCGTCCACAACGCCAGCGTAACCATGTCCCGACCCGCCGTGGAGACCCCTGCCGGGACGCGCACCAGGCGCCCGTCCCGGCCGAGACGGCTACCGGTCCGATGATTCGAAGAGGTCGAACTCCTCGAAGAACACTTCGTCGTCGGCGTTACGTGCCCCGCTCGTCGCAGGCGCGAGGTCCTCCGCCGATGCCGTCGGGCGCCGGTCCCCGAACAGCGTCTCGTCCGACTCGGTGACCCGGTCGAGCAGTTCCGAGCTGCCGAGGCCCCGGCGGACGACGTCCGCCTGCCGGCGCGCCACCGCGGCGACGGCGGCCGCGATGGTCTGCTGCACCGTCGTCGACAAGGACGCCGGGCTGAGGTCGTGCACGCTCTCGGAGAACGTGACGGACGAGATCACGCCCCCGGGCCCGGCCACGACGGTCACCACCCCGTCGGGCGACGTCACGCTCGCGCTGACGTCCTTCAGCTCCTCCTCCGTCCGCTGGTAGGCCTCGGCGCGTCGCCGGTTGTCGGCCGCCGCCGTGTCCAACGCTTCGATACGACGCATCAGTTGCGCCGCGTAACCACTCATCGCTCCACTTCCGGTCGGATCGTCGTCAGGAATTCGTGAAACTCGTCGAGCAGTCGCACGAACTGGTCCGGCAACGCGCTGAGAACGACTTGCAGAACCGCCGTGCTGCCGGGATCCCGTGGATGTCGCATCGAGAAGAACGCCTGTCGCTGCACGAGGTGCAGCGGCTTCCCGCCGTAGGGCAGGACGAGCCGAACCGCCTGCGCGAAGCCGGGGTTGTCGGCGGTGCCCACCTCGCTGCGCTCCCCCACCCGCACCTCGGTCGCGCCCGCCCGCAGCTCCGCCAGCGACTCCTCCGCCACCTGCTGCAACGGCGCGTCGTGGGCCCGAACGTGCCCGGTCATGGTGATGCTCGGAGTGAACCCCTTGCTCAACCCCGGATGCACCGCCACGAAGGCGGCGTTGTCGGCGTTGACCTCCTTCGGCGGCACCGAGAGCCAGCCGTCCGGCAGAGTGCACCGAATCGGCACTGGCAAAGCCGTCACCGTCGTACTCATGTCCCGGAATTCCCCTGCGCGGGCGGCATCGGCGTCTCGTCGACTTGAACCACCATCTTGCCGCGATTGTCCTCATAGGAGGTGATCTCGATCGTGTAACCGATGCGACCACCGTCCTTCGCTGTGAGCACACAGCGGGTCTTCGCGCCCACTTCACCGTCGATCGGTCCAGGACACTCGACTTCGGCCGGCTCTTCGCCCGCCATCTTGGTCAGCACATCAAATGACTGCTTTTCGAGTTCTTCCTTGGAGACGGTCGACTTGAAGCTACATCCCGACAGCGCAAAGGCAGCGCCAACAGCCAGGACAGCGACCGCACGCAGTGACCGCAATTTCACGATAACTTCTCCTCATCAGTTTCAGAATCAAGACCAGACGAAGGTTGGGATTCGGTCGAGAATGTCGCACCGCAAATCGAGTGCGGGTACAAGCTTCTGCGGATCACGGTGATCTCCCACGATGTCGTGCGCGTTGAGCTGGTCGCCATAGATGGCGAATCCTCGCGACGCACGGGGGTCCGTGACAAGGAAGCGCACAAGGTCGGGGACGAGCACGGCACGGGCGAAAGCTTCGTCCTCGGTCGTGATCTCGAAGTTCTCGTCGAACTCAGGGAAACCGAGCTGGATGTCCCGCTGGCCGATCTGAGAACGGATCTTGCTCTGGGCACGCAGTACGCGCCTCACGGTGAGCCCGGGCCGCATCGCGGGCAGACTCAGCCACACAGCCGTCACGGGCACGTGCTGTCCCTGATGCCGGACGTCGAATTCCGTCGCGATGAAGGGGCGGGAGCGGTGGGTTCCGGTGATGACGTTCCGAGCGCCCACCGCTTTGGGCGGCAAAGTGAACGGATCGAGCACGTTACGCAACTGGAACTCGGGCTGCGCGTTGTGGATTTCGGCGTAGGAGTCGTTCCTCTCCTCGAATCTCCACCCCCGCCGTTGGAGCTCCTCCGCCAACCGCTGCCGCACGTCGCCGGCCTCAGCGGTGGCGGCTCCGCTCTCAGCGGCGAAGGAGCGGGTCAGCTTGCTGATCAGCCACGCCACCCCGCCGAGGAACAGGACCCCACCGCCCACTGCGATGGCGACAATCAGACCGGTACTCACGAGTTCGCACCCTCCGGCCGGATGGTCGCCAGGAACTCCTCGAAGTCGCCGATGAGCTGCGCGAACTGCGCCGGCAACGCACTCAACACAACGTGCAGCACCGCGCGCCGACTCCTGTCACGCTGGTCCTGCATCCCCAACAACACCTGAAGCTGATAGACCTGCACCGGTTTCCCCGAGCTCACCACCCGAAGCCGGACGACCTGGGTGAGAGCAGGGTTCTCCGCCGAACCGGTCTGCTCGCGCCGACCCACTTCGACACTCGGGTTCTCCGCACGAAGTCGCTCGACCGCCTCGTCCGCGACCTCCGCCAGCGGCACGTGGGACTCACGCAGTTCGCCCGAGATCGTGATGTTGGCCGTGAACGCGCCGCTCGTCCCCGGGTGCACTGCCACGAAACCGAGCCCGCTCGCGTCGACCGAGTCGGGATTCACCGACCGCCACCCCTCGGGTAACGAGAATTCGATCGGCACGGGAATGGTCGCTGACATGACCGCCTGGGAGGCGGCTTGGGCCTGTTCGTTGTACTGGGCC
>JACYYK010000249.1_pt2 | contig 22752 bp, 12 predicted proteins | sample 8236871 | NCBI WGS metagenome assembly JACYYK01 (sample SAMN14103087, study PRJNA606662) | landfill metagenome | isolation source: landfill solid waste inoculated with endophyte fungus Paravalsa indica | place: India:New Delhi, Okhla landfill site | collected 2017-11-05 | reverse complement strand
ACGCCAACGCCGAGATGCAGGGACGGGTCCAGGTCTCCCGGCTGTACCACATGACCGACGACCACGGGGTGCGGGACATGCTGGCCTTCCTGCTGGCGCGCGACACCATGCACCAGAACCAGTGGATCGCCGCGGCGGCCGAACTGCGGGAGCAGGGCAACGAGAACCTGCCGGTGCCCAGCAACTTCCCGCTGAGCAAGGAACATCGGGAGGTCTCGTACCAGTACCTGAACTTCAGCGACGGGCAGCGGGCGTCCGAAGGGTCGTGGGCGTCGGGGCCGGCTCCGGACGGCAACGGCGAGTTCAGCTACCACGAGGGTCCCACGACCAGCGCCCCCATGCCGCCCCCCACCCACCCGGACTCGCGGTTCTACGGCACCACGGAGTTACCCAACACCATGGAGAAGATGGCCGGGGCGACCCAGGACAAGCTCAAAAAGGAATGACGAACGGGCCCTCGGGGCCGCCACCATCGTCTCATCGAAGCCGCGCCGACACTCGGCGCGGCTTCGCCGGTCCGACCGTCGCGCGCACCGTCACGGAAGGCACGGTCTCGCGTGCGGGGCGCCCTGCCGGCAGCGGTGGTCACACCTGGTGGGTCTTTCCGGCCCGCTCCGCCTGGACCTCACCGATCGATCCTCTGGATCATACGGATCACCGCGCGTTCCAGACGGGCGCGGTTCGCCTCGTCGACACGTCCGGTGGCACCCACCGAGCGCGCAGCGCCGGCGATGGTCGTGCCCTCGCCGAAAGCTCTGATCACGCGAGGATCCACATACGATCGCCGGGCGACGGCGGGCGTGTTGCCGAGTTCGTCGGCGACTTCCCTCATCACCGACGCCACGGCCCGCTTGCGCGCGCGTTGGGAGCGCGGCACCTCCATGGTGCCGAACGCGACCGCGGCCAGCACGGTGGCGTTCCACGTGCGCAGGTCCTTGACGGTGAACTCCTCCCCGGCGAGTTCCTTGAAGCGGTCGTTGATCTCGTCCGCGCGCACTTCGTGCCAACCGTCCGCGGACCGGTAGACCAGCAGTCGGTCGCTCCCGGAACGGCACCGCCGCAGCGACGCGAGCACCCGGCGTAGGGCCGGGTCGTGCAGTGACACGGTGGCGTCGACACCGCCCTTGGCGGGGAACCGGAACAGCAACTCGTCCCCGTGGATTCGCACGTGCTCACGCAACAACGTCGCGGCGCCTCGCGAGCCGTTCCTCTCCGCGTACTCCTCGCTGCCCACCCGGAACACGCCCACATCGATCATCCGCAGTGCCGTCGCGAGGATCCGCCGCCGCTCGAACCCACGACCGGCGAGATCGGCCTCGATACGTGCACGGACCTCGGGCAGGTGTTTCCCCAGGGCCAGGGCACGGTCGTGTTTCTCCTCGTCGCGGGCGCGGCGCCACTCGGAGTGGTAGAGGTACTGGCGCCGACCCGCGTCGTCGTAGCCGACGGCCTGGATGTGCCCGTCCGGGCTGGGGCAGATCCACACCTTCCGCCACGCGGGCGGCACCGCGAGGCTCCGGATGCGCGCGAGTGCCTCCGGGTCACGGAGCGGCTGCCCGTCCGGGGCTCGGTACTCGAATCCACGGCCTCGCCTGCGCCTGCGCACCCCCGGAGACGACAGATCACTACGAGTGAGCCGCACCATCACACGCCCCGTCTCCGCGTGACCGGCACCTGACCCGGGGTGGAAACCGGTCCCGACTGCTCATACCTTCTGCGTCCGTCGTGTTCGCATGACCGCCCCTGCGGTCACCCCGTCGGATTACCAGTGAGGGTCAACGGTAATCGTGAACGCGCCAGGGAAGGCACCGCAGCGGCGGACCGGCCGCTGGGTGAGAACTCGCCTGCTCCCACGCCTGGTTCCGGACCGGACGAAACAGTCATTCTGCGGCAGACGTGAAATTCACGTTTCGACAGCTACGTCAATCACGGCGATTTTCGATTCTTCTATTTCGCCGTACCACTCCGGCTTCCTTGTCGTTGTATGGACACCCCGCACCAGATTGGAGTCGGAATGGCCAGACTGACGAACTGGAAGAAAACCGCAGTCGCGGTCGCCGCGGCGGCTCTCACCGCTGCGGGACTCACGATGGTGTCCACCGCACCGGCCAGCGCCGCGGCACGTGACGGTGTCTGCAACAGCGGTGAGTTCTGCTACTACTACAACAGCAACAACGAAGGCTCGGTCTCGGACTTCACGGGCTCGCTGGCCAATTACGGGAGCACACAACCCACCTGCTACGAGTTCAAGGGCACGGGCAACGGTCAGGGGCTGTGCGTCAAGAACAACGCCGCGTCGGTGTGGAACCGCAGCGGTGTCAAGGTCCGGGTGTACTACAACTCCAACTACGGCGNNCGGGCGCGAAGGTCAACCTCAACGCGACGTTGAAGAACAACAACGCCTCGCACCAGTTCAGCCCCGGCACGACGGGTCAGTTCTGGTTGCCGTTCCCCTGTGGCGAGACGTGGGAGGCCGGCACCCGCACCAACCACAACCCACAGAACTCCGTGGACTTCAACCACTACCCGGAGGACAACGGCTGGAAGGTCTACGCCTCCGCCCCCGGCACCGTGTCCAGGGTCGCCAACACGGGCAGCACCTCCTACGGGCGCTACATCGTGATCGACCACGGCAGCGGCTGGCAGACGCTCTACGCGCACCTGAGCTCGCAGGACGTCTCCGTCGGTCAGCGCGTCACCGAGAAGACGATGATCGGCCGGGTCGGCAGCACCGGTGGCTCCACCGGACCGCACCTGCACTACGAGCAGAAACTCAACGGCGCGGCGCAGAAGGTGAAGTTCCGTGACGGCAGCCCCGTCTACTGGGGCAAGACCAACCTGCGGCGCACGACCAACTGTCCCTGAGCACACCGCCGCGCGGGGTGGCGCCACACCCGACCACACGTGGCGACACCCCGTGCGGTCATGAACCACCGCGGTCTCCTTCGTAGCCGCGTGTTTCCGGTGAACACGCGGCTACGACCGGAATCGGCACCGATGGACATCCGAACCGTGGCCGCATGCGGAGTCCGCGGCGACCCACGTCCCACCGCCGGTCCCGCGGCCAGGTCACCGGCCGGGGTGATTGAAGAAGACCCGGCCGGGTAGCCGTCTCCTCGGCAGCTCTTCCCAACCGGAAGCGCGGTACACGGTGAGGAGGCACATCGATGACCGACACGGTCGGCGACTACCTGCTGCGACGGCTGCGGGAATGGGGCGTGGCGCAGGTCTTCGGCTATCCCGGCGACGGCATCAACGGCATCGTCGCCGCGTTCGGGAAAGCGGACAACCAACCGCGGTTCGTGCAGTCGCGACACGAGGAGATGTCCGCCTTCCAGGCCGTCGGCTACGCGAAGTTCAGCGGCAACGTGGGTGTGTGCATGGCGACGTCCGGCCCGGGTGCCATCCACCTCCTCAACGGCCTGTACGACGCGAAGCTCGACCACGTGCCCGTCGTCGCCGTCGTCGGTCAGACCGCGCGCAGCGCGATGGGCGGCAGCTACCAGCAGGAGGTCGACCTCCAGTCGCTGCTGAAGGACGTCGCGTCGGAGTACCTGGTGGAGGTCAACGTCGCCGAGCAGTTGCCCAACGCCCTCGACCGAGCGTTCCGCACCGCGCTGTCGCGCAGGGCACCCACCGCACTGATCGTTCCGGCGGATCTGCAGGAACAGGAGTACACACCGCCGCAGCACGTGTTCAAGCAGGTGCCGTCGAGCCCGCCGAGCACACCGAGGGCGGTGCTGGTTCCCCACGAGGACGAACTCGCGCACGCCGCGGAGGTGCTGAACGCGGGCAGCCGGGTGGCGATCCTCGCCGGGCAGGGCGCACGTGACGCCACCGACGAGCTGAAGCAGGTCGCCGACCTCACCGGCGCGGGCGTCGCGAAAGCGTTGCTGGGCAAGGACGTGCTCTCGGACGAGCTGCCGTACGTGACCGGCTCGATCGGACTTCTCGGCACCCGCCCGAGCTACGAGCTGATGCGCGACTGCGACACGTTGCTGATCGTCGGGTCCAACCTGCCCTACTCGCAGTTCCTGCCCGAGTTCGGTCAGGCGCGGGCCGTGCAGATCGACATCGACGGCGGCATGATCGGCATGCGGTACCCGACCGAGGTCAACCTCCTCGGCGACGCCAAGGCGACGTTGCGTGCGCTGCTGCCGCTGTTGCGGCGCAAGACCGACCGGTCGTGGCGGGACACCGTCGAGCGCAACGTCGCCGACTGGTGGACCACCCTGCGAGACCAGGCGATGCTCGACGCCGACCCGGTCAACCCGATGCGCGTGGTGCACGAGTTGTCGGAGCGGATTCCGCGGAACACGCTGGTCACGGCGGACTCCGGGTCGTCGACGAACTGGTTCGCCCGCAACCTGAAGCTGCGTGACGGCATGCGAGCCTCGCTGTCGGGCACTCTCGCCACGATGGGCCCGGGCGTGCCCTATGCGATCGGCGCGAAGTTCGCCCACCCCGACCGGCCCGTCGTGGCACTCGTCGGTGACGGCGCGATGCAGATGAACGGCATGGCGGAACTGATCACGATGTCCCGTTACCGTCACCTGTGGCAGGACCCACGGCTGGTGGTGTGCGTGTTCAACAACCGGGACCTCAACCAGGTCACGTGGGANNTGCGGGCGATGGGCGGCGCACCGAAGTTCGAGGAGTCGCAGAACCTGCCCGACGTCTCCTACGCCGAGTTCGCCAGACTGGTGGGCCTTCAGGGCATCACCGTGGACGACCCGGCCGAGCTGGGCCCCGCCTGGGACACGGTGCTCGCCGCCGACCGTCCCGCCGTGCTGGACGTGCACTGCGACCCGGAACTGCCGCCCATCCCGCCGCACGCCACGTTCGACCAGATCAAGTCGATGACGGAAGCTCTGCTGAAGGGCGACCCGAACGCCTGGCGCGTCCTCGTGCAGGGCGCCAAGACGAAGGCACAGGAGGTACTTCCGGGAACGCGGTGACGGGCGGTGACGGGCACCGTCGTGCGGACCCGGTGGCACGGAGGACGGTCACGGCTTTCCGTGGCCGTTCTCGCGTTCACTGTGGTGTTTCTTCCACGGCCACCGACAACCACGCCGGAACGTGGTACGAAATCGACTTGAGCACTTTCGGGTCCGATCGGCAACGAGCTGGCGGGGGCGTCGTGGGACAAGAGGGAATCGCCGGAAAGATCGCGTTCGTCACCGGTGCGGGACAGGGAATCGGCGCGGCCGTGGCGCGAGCGCTGCGTGACAACGGGGCCGTCGTGGCCGCAGCGGACCGCTCCGCCGACGTGCGTTCGGCCTACGAGAACGAAGCCGGAATCACCGGATTCACGGCCGACGTCACCGACTCGTCGGCCGTCGCGGACGTCGTCGCCGACGTGGAACGCACGCTGGGCCCCATCGACGTTCTCGTGAACGTGGCGGGAGTGCTGCGCACCGGGCCGGTGACGGAATGTTCCGACGAGGACTGGGCGCACACGTTCGGCGTCAATGCCACAGGGGTGTTCACCGTGTCCCGTGAGGTCACCCGGCGGATGATTCCCCGGCGGCGCGGCTGCGTGGTCACCGTGTCCTCCAACGCCGCCGGAGTACCGCGTCACGGCATGGCCGCCTACGCCGCCTCCAAGGCGGCCGCCACCATGTTCACCAAGTGTCTCGGCCTCGAACTCGCCGAGTACGGCATCCGCTGCAACATCGTGGCCCCGGGCTCCACCGACACGCCGATGCAGCGTTCGATGTGGACGGACAAGGGCTCCGACCCGGTCGTCCGGGGCGACCTGGACAGCTACCGCGTGGGCATCCCGCTCGGCCGGATCGCCGAGCCGGACGACATCGCCTCGGCGGTCGTGTTCCTGGCCTCCGACCAGGCGCGGCACATCACGATGCACGACCTCTACGTGGACGGTGGGGCGACCCTGCGGGCGTGAGCCGGAGATCCTGCCCGTCGGGTCGGTTCCCGGGCAGGCGCAGCGCCCCGAGCAGGGCCAGCACACACAGGCCGAGCACACACCAGAAGGTGGTGCCGAACGCGGTCGCCACGTCCGGCGCCTCGGCCGTGACGCGGGCTTCGAGCAGTACCGCCACCACCGCGGTGCCCAGCGCTCCACCGACGTAGTTCAGCAGGTTCAACGCGCTCGCCGCCCTCGGCAGGAGCTCGCGGTCGACACTGCCGTAGACCACGGTCATCACCGGTGACGCGATCATCGCCGTGCCGAAACCGCGTACCAGCAGGGTGGCCACGAGCAGCGCGTCCGGAAGGGCGTCGAGCCGGGTGAACGGCACCGTGGCGACAACGACGATCGCGAAACCCGTGACCACGATCGTGCGCGGCGCAAGCCGGTCGATCGTGCGGTTGACGACGACCGATCCGAGTGCCGCGCCCACGCCCTGAGGTGCCAGCAGCAGTCCCGTGTCCCACGCCGTCAGACCGCGGCCTGCCTGAAGGTACATGGGCAGCAGGAACATCGTGCCGAACACCGACGCCGCCGCCACGAACAGGGCCAGCGCGGCCGAGCTGAACGGCGGAGTGGTGAACAGGCGTAGCTCGAGCAGCGGGGTGCGCGTCGTGCGCAGCGCGTGCCGGGCGAACCCGGCGAGCATGGCCGCACCGGCCGCGAGCGCCACCGGGGCCACGCCGGTGGCCGTCCGGTCCGACGCCAGCTCGGTGAGGCCGAAGACGAGGAGAGCGAGTCCCGGGGAGAGCACGAGCGCTCCCCGGACGTCGAAGCGGTGGCCGGTGCCGGACGGCGGTACCCGTGGGACGAGCCTGCGTGCGAGCATCAGCGCGACCAGTCCTGTCGGGAGGTTGACGTAGAACAACCAGGGCCAGTCGGCGACCCGCAGGACGACGCCGCCGAGGAGCGGTCCCAGCACCGGCGCGAGCATCGGGACGATTCCGGCGATGCTCATGATCCGCCCCGTGCGTCCTGGACCGGCTACGGCCGCGAGCAGCGCCTGCCCGGTGGGCAGCAGCAGTCCACCACCGACTCCCTGCAGCACCCGGAACGCCACGAGGGAGGTGATCGACCAGGCGGACGCGCAGGCCGCAGAGCCGGCCAGGAACACCAGCAACGCGCCCAACCACGTCCGCCGCGCCCCGAANNCTCGGTGAGCGAGGCTCCGAACTCGACTCGCAGCGTCCTCATCCCGATGTTGACGACGGTCGAGTCCAGCGACGCCATGAACGTGCCGAGCACCAGCACGAAGGCCATGCCGAGCAGCCGGCCGTCGACGCGGTCGCCCCCGCCGCTCACTGCTGCCCCGCAGGGTCCGCGCAGACGTCGAGCAGACGGGTCACGTCGGCGTCGAGGGCGCCGGGGCGGCTCAGCTCACGCAACGCCCGTCGCAGCGACGCGGCCAGCGTCTCGGCGTCCGCCCGGGTCACCGTGCCGGGGTGGTGGCCGACGATCCCGCGCCACCCGGCGCCCTCGGGCATGACGGTGACCGTCACCGGGTGGTGCGTGAACTCGCGGAACCGGGTTCCCACGAGTCGCAGGCCCGGTGCGGGTTCGGCCAGTCCGGCCGGATCCACCGGGTAGTTCTCGAACACCAGGAGACTGTCGAACAGCCGGCGCACGCCGACCGCCCGTTCGAGTTCGGTGAGCGGGACGGCGTGATGCTCGGCGAGAACCTGCTGCCGCGCCTGCAGGTCGGTGAGGGTCTCCGCGACCGACCTGCAGAGCCGGACCCGGACGGCGACGGTGTTGGCGAGCAGCCCCAGAACGTCCTCCACTCCGTCCACTTCGGGTGGTCGCCCGGACACCATCGTCCCGAAGCACACCTCCCGGCGCCCGGACCGGGCTGCCAGCACGGCCGACCACGCGCCCTGCACGAGCGTGTTCGCGGTGAGGCCGTGGGCAGCCGCGGCGACGGTCAGAGCGCGCACCAGGTCAGGCTCGACGTCGAACACGACCGGCGTGGGAAACTCGGTCACGGCCTCGGCAGGCAGGCGGTCGCCGACGAGGTGGTTCCCTTCGCCCAGTCCGCGGACCTCCTCCCGCCAGACGGCGAGCTCGGCCTCGCGGTCGCGATCGGCCAGCCACCGCAGGTACCGGGTGAACGGGACGGGAGCGGGCAGGACCCGCGCCGGGTCCTCGCCCCGGACCCGCGCGGCGTAGGCGGCGAAGACCTCCCCGAGCATCCGCGGCGCCGACCAGCCGTCGGAGAGCACGTGGTGACTGGTGAGCACGATTTCGAAGCGCTCGGCCCCGCGCTGGACGACGGTGAACCGCACCGCTGAGCCACAGGTGAGGTCGAACCGCTCCGCGAGGTCGTCCTCCAGCACCCGCTCGACGGCTCGCTGCTGCTCCGCCTCGTCGGTCACTCCGGACAGGTCGACGTGGCGGCAGTCCGGTTCGGCATCGGCGAGCAGCACCTGCACCGCTTCCAGGCCAGGCTCGTCCGGGAACGCCGCGCCCAGGTTCGGGTGCCGGGCCAGCAGGTCGCCCACGGCGGCGTGCAGGCTCTTCACCTCCACCTCACCGGCCAGCGAGAACGCGGCCTGCACGGTGTACGGGTCGGGCCCGTCCGCCGATGCGCGGGAGTGCCGCAACATGAGTTCCTGCAACGGAGTCAGCGGCAGCACGTCGGTCACGCGACAGCGCCGTTCCAGCTCGTCCACAGCGGACTGGTCGAGGTCCGCCAACGGGAAGTCCGACGGCGTGCGCCCGGCTCCGGCGAGGACGTCCGGATCGGAGGCGAGTACGGCGAGGCGGTCGCGGAAGATCTCGGCGAGCGCGGCGATCTCGGTGTCGGCGAACAACGCGCGCGGCCACGTGAAGCGGACCCGCAGCGCGGCGCCGTCACCGTCGTCCCACGTCATCGCGTCGACCATCAGGCTGTACGGCAGCGGAAGGGCGTCGCCCCCGGATCCGAAAGGTGGCGTTCCCGGCGGCGCCTGCCACGGCCGTTCCTCCGCCGGTGAGGGGGCGAACTGGCCCAGATAGTTCCAACTGACCTCGGGCCGGGGTGCCGCGCGCAACTGCGGTTCCCCCGCCGCGGTCAGGATGCCGTGGCCGAGGCCGTCACCCTGGGCGCGCAACTGTTCCTTGACGGCCTTCAGCGCCCGCGCCGACGAGCCGTCGGGCACGGCGATCCAGGCGGGGTGCACGGCCGTGAACCAGCCCACCGTCTGCGACAGGTCCACCTCCCGGGTCTTGCCGGGGCTGTGTGCGGGTCTTCCGTGGCTCTCCAGCGCCACGTACAGCTCGGGCGCCCGGCCGCGCCACTGCCCGACCGCCCGGGCCAGCGCGGTGAGCAACACGGCGTCCGGTGTGCTGTGGTAGGCCGAGGGCACCGTCGCCAGCAGGGTGCGCGTGAGTTCGGGGTCGAGCCGGAGCTCGTGGTGTACCGCGGTGTCCCCGGTGTCCCGGACCGCGTCGTAGGCGACCCTGGACACCACCGACAACGTTTCGGAGGTTCCGGCGTGGTCGGCGATCCGCCGCCAGTGCGGCAGCTCCGACCGCCGGCTCTCCGCCGCCTCGCGCAGGGCACGGGCCCACCCAAGGAACGGCTCCCCCCGCCGGGTCCTGTCCGGGCTGCCCGCACCGGAGGTCACGGCGGCGTACCCGGCCGACAGGTCGTCGAGCAGGATGCGCCAGGAGACCCCGTCGACCAGAAGGTGGTGGGCGACCAGCACGAGCCTGCCGAGCGCGTCCGGTCCGCGATCCACCCACACGGCACGCAGCAGCGGCCCGCTCCACGGATCCAGTTCGGCGCGAGCGGCGGCGATCTCGGCGTCGACGAGGGCCCGCACGTCCTCGCCGGGCCGCGCGGTCACACGGGTGAGCACGTCGGCCGCGGTGACCGCGCCCGGTCCGGGTATCCGCAGCACCGGGTCGGGCTCGCCCGGGGCCAGGTGAGCCCGCAGCACGTCGTGTCGTTCGAGCAGGCCGTCCAGCACCGCCCGCCACACCTCGAACGATCCGCCCGCCGGAACGCAGAGCTCCGTCCACTGGCAGAAGTCCCGGACCGCGTCCACACCGCCGGGCGCTTCCGCGCAGCGGCGGAGCAGGTCGAGCATCACCGGGGTCAGCGGCGCGTCGCCGGTGGCCGGGCCGACGGCGGTGCCGGGTGTGTCGTCGGTGCCGCTTTCGGCGCAGCGGGCGGCGATCCCGGCGATCGTGGCGCCGTCGAGGACGTCCCGGGGCCCCAGCCGCAATCCCTGCCTGCGGGCACGCGAGGTCACCTGCAACGACACGATGCTGTCGCCGCCGATCTCCAGGAAGCGGTCGTCGAGGTTGATCCCGTCGTCGCCCAACACCTCACGGACGATGCCGAGCAGCACCTCCTCGGCCCGCGTGGCCGGCTGCCGCGAAGGCGCGGCCGGGCCCGACTCGGGTGCGGGCAGCGCGGCCTCGTCCAGCTTGCCGCCCGGGGTGAGCGGCAACCGGTCGAGCGTCACGAAAGCCGTGGGCACCATGTGGTCGGGCAGCGTGGCCAGCAGGTCCTCGCGCAGTCCGTCGGCGTCGACCACCGCGCCCTCGGCGGGGATCACGTAGCCCACGAGCCTGCCGTCGCGGACCAGGACCGCGCAGCCCCGCACGTCCGGGTGCCGGGCGAGGGTCGACTCGATCTCGCCGAGCTCGATCCGGAACCCGCGGATCTTGACCTGCCGGTCGGCTCGGCCGACGAACACCAACTGCCCGTCGGGCCGCCAGTAGACCACGTCCCCGGTGCGGTACATCCTCCCGCCCCCCGAATCTCCTGGGGCACCGAACGGGTCGGCCACGAAGGCCTGCGCCGTCTGACCCGGTCGTCCGAGGTAACCGCGGGCGAGCTTCGGCCCGGCCAGGTACAGCTCACCCGGAACGCCGACGCCGACCGGCTGCAACCCGTCGTCGAGGACGTAGGCGCGCACGTTCGGGTCCGGCCGTCCGATCGGGACGACTCCCGACTCACCGGGTTCGTAGCGCCAGGTCACCGCGTTGACCGTGACCTCGGTGGGCCCGTAGGCGTTGAACAGCGCCCGGCGTCCCTCACCCCAGCGTCGGGCGAGTTCCACGTCGAGCCGTTCGGCGCCGACGACGAAGAACACGTCCGGGTCCACGGTGTGCTCCTCCGGCACCGCCGCCAGGAACGACGGCAGCAGGTTCACCCCGGTCACCCGCTGCTCGGCGAGGTAGTCGAACAGCTCCTCGCCCGGCACGCGGACCTCCTCCGGCGCGACGACGAGTGTCCCGCCGGAGGCCAGCGGCACCATCGTCTGCCAGAACGCCACGTCGAAACTCGTCGACGCGAAGTGCAGGTACCGGTCGTGCTCGGTGACGCCGACGACGTCCTCCTGCAACGCGATCAGGTCGGGGAGGCCGCGGTGCGGCACCGCGACGCCCTTAGGCCTGCCCGTCGTACCGGAGGTGTAGATGACGTAGGCGAGGGAGTCGTCGGTGAGTCCGGAGCGCGCGTGCTCGGGGTCGTCGTCGCGGTCCGTCGGCCGTGCCGGGTCGCCGAGCACGGCCGGGTCGTCCACCCGCAGCACCACCCCGTCGGACTCGCCGGGCACCGTGCCGCCGAGCGTCTCCAGCGCCGCGGAGTCGGTGACGAAAGCGACGGGCCGCGCGTCACCGACCATGTAGGCGAGCCGGTCACGCGGATAACCCGGATCGAGCGGCAGGTACACCGCACCGGCTTTCAACACGCCGAGCAGGGTCACGATCATCTCGACGTCCCGGCCGAGCAACACGGCGACGGGGTCCTCCTGGCGCACCCCGGCTTCGAGCAACGCGTGCGCGAGGCGGTTGGCCAGCCGGTCCAGCTCCGCGTAGGTGAGCCGCCGGTCCCGGCACACCACGGCCTCGGCGTGGGGTTTGCGCCGCACCCATCCCCCGAACTCGGCCAGGTACGGCCCGCGCGGGCGCTGCGGTCGCGTTTCCGTGCCGAGTCGCAGCATTCGCTCGGTCTCGTCCGCGGCGAGCATCGGCACTCGCCCGACCGGGCGGCGTGGGTCGGCGACGAGTTCGGTCAGCAGCGTGCACAACCAGCGCCCGTAGTCGCGTACGGTGTTCTCGTCGAACGCGTGCGGCTGGTAGCCGAGCCCCACGGTGATCTCGTCGTCGGGAATCACCACCACCGTCAGCGGGTAGTGGGTGGCGTCGCTGATCCGCACGCCGGAGAGCTCCAACCCCGGCTCGACCGGCATGGGCCCGCGTCCGGCGAACGGGAAGTTCTCCATCACCAGCATCGTGTCGAACAGCTCGCCCACCCCGACCGCGCGCTGGATGTCCGGCAGCCCGAGGTGATGGTGCTCGCTGAGCGCCACCGACTCGGCGTGTACACGGGCGAGCAGCTCCTCCACCGGTTCGTGTGGGGAGTAGCGCACCCGGACCGGGATGGTGTTGCCGAGCTGTCCGATCATCGACTCGACACCGTCCACCTCGGCGGGCCTGCCGGAGACCGGGCAGCCGAACACGACGTCGCGGCTCCGGGTGAGCCTGCCCAGCAGCAGTCCCCACGCCGCTTGGAACACCGTCGTCACCGTGATGCCCCGCTCCCGCGCGAACGCTCGGAGCCGGTCGCTGAACTCACGGCCGAGTCCGATCGTGGTCCGCTCGGGGCGGTCCACCCTCGGCCGCACGGTGGCGGGGGCGAGCCGCGTGCCCTCGTCGAGGTCGGCCAGCGCGGTCCGCCACGCGCGCAGGGAGGCGTCCCGGTCGCGGTCGGCGAGCCAGTGGTGGTAGGCCGAGAGCGATGCCGCCGCGGGCACCTCCGGGCCGCCGCCGAGTTCGGCGTAGCAGGCGAGCAGCGTGCGCCCGAGCAGCGGCATCGACCAGCCGTCCAGCAGCGCGTGGTGGTTGGTCAGCACCAACCGGTGCTCACGCGGCCCCAGCTCGTACAGCCGGAACCGGAGCAACGGCGGCGTCTCCGGGTCGAACGGCCGGTCCAGCTCGGCACGGCAGTGCGCGGTGAAGACCTCCTCGCAGCCCTCGGTGTCCCGCAGGTCGATCCGCTCCCAGTCCAGGTCGACGTCGGCGGGCACCACCTGCACGACCTCACCGGCCGCCGTGGTGGCGAGGTGAACCCTCAGCGCGGGGTGACGGCGCAGCAGTTCGCGGGCGGCGTCGGCCAGCCTCGCCGCGTCGAGGTCCCCGGTCAGCGCCAACACCGCCTGCACGACGTACACGTCGGTGTCGTCGGTGTCCCTGGCGAGGGTGTGGAACGACAGCCCCACCTGCAGAGCCGTCGCGGGGAACACGTCGGCGATCCGCCGTCGCCGTTCCAGGGCGTCGATGTCGGCCTGGTCGAGCCTCACCAGCGGCAGGTCCGACGGGGTGAGTCCACCGCCGTCGGGCCCGATCCGCGCCGCGTGGGCGGCCAGCGCGGCCAGCGCCGCCTCCCAGGCGTCCTGCAGTTCCCGAACCGTGTCGGCATCGAGCAACCGCTCCGCGGCCGTCCACTCGACGGCGAGCCGCGGCGCGCCGGTCCCACGCACGAAGCAGTTGAGCGCGAGCACCTGCTCCAGCGCCTTGCCCGGAGGTTCGATCACCGAGAAGGCGTCGCCCTCCGGCAACCGCCAGTCCTCGCCCGCCGGGGAGGTGAATCGGCCCAGGTAGTTCAGCAGCACCTCGGGCGCACCGGCCGAGGCCAGCTCCGGCGCGATCGACGGGTCGAGGTGACGCAGCACCCCGAAGCCGACACCGCCGTCGGGCACCGCCCGCCGGGCCTCCTTCACAGCCCGCAGCAACCGGCCCACCGCCTCGCCACCGGCGAGCGCGTCACGCAGTTCGGCCTCGGTACCCACCGCGTCGGCGGGGACGCGCACCGGGAACTCGCTGGTGAACCAGCCGACCGTGTGGGACAGGTCCACAGCCGCCGCCAGTGGCTCGCGACCGTGGCCTTCCAGCGTGATCGTCATCGCGTCGGCGGCCGATGTTCCCCGGCGATGGTGCCAGTGACGCAGCGCGAGGGTGAGTGCCGCCAGCAGCACCTCGTCGGCACCGGCGCGGTAGGCGTCGGGGAGCGCGGTCAGCACCACGTCGGACACTTCCGGCGCGGCGAGGGTCACCGTGCGCCTCCCGGTGGCGGCGGTGTCGCGAGCCGGATCGAGGGCGGCACATCGCAACGGGCGGCAGTCGGGATCGAGCGCCCGCCGCCAGTAGGTGAGTTCGGCGCGCCGGGCTCCGGTGCGGCCCTGCTCGGCCAGCAGCGTCGCGTGCCTGCGCCACGACGTTCCCCGTGTGGACGGCTCGAAGGGTCGCCCGTCCCTGGCCGCCGTACAGGCCGCGTGCAGGTCGGGCAGCAGCACCCGCCACGACACCCCGTCCACCACGAGGTGGTGAGCGAGCACGAGAAGCCGATCACCGGCTCCGTCGCGGCCCCGGACCAGCGCGACGCGCAGCACGTCCCCGGCTGCCGGATCGAGCTCACCCGCGAGTCTCGCGGCGATCGCGGCCAGGCTCTCCTCGTCTCCGGTGTGCTCGGTGACCTCGCTGACGATCCGCTCGGCCTCCACCGCCCCAGAGGGCAGCACCTCCAGCTCACCCGGTCTCCCGGTCAACCGCAGCCGCAGCGCGGGATGCCGGTCCAGCACCGCACGCACGCCGGCCACCAGGTGCGGCACCCGCAGGGGCGAGGTCACCGACACGGCGGTCCACTGCGCGTATCCGGCCACCACGCGCGGATCCGGATGAGGGTCGAGCAGACCTCGCACGATGGGAGGTGCGGGCACCGTGCCGACCGGGTCGTCGACCACCGACTCGACTCGGCTGTCCAGTTCGGACATCCGCGTCGCGAGGAAGCCGAGATCACGGCGAGCCAGCAGGTCCCGTGGCCGGAGCTCGAACCCGGCCACCCGGAGCCTGCTGCTCACGGTGATGGCGGAGATGCTGTCACCGCCGAGGGAGAAGAAGTCGTCGTCCGGCCCGACCTCGTCGAGCCCGAACACCTCGGCGACCGTCGCGCACAGCAGTCGCTCCCGCACCGTGGAGGCGGCGCGGCCACCGCTCGCCGAACGTGGGGCGGGCAGGGCGGCCCGGTCCAGTTTGCCGTTGACGGTGAGCGGCAGCTCGGCGAGCACGACGACGGCCGCGGGTACCAGGTGATCGGGAAAATGCTCGGCGAGCGCGTCACGCACCGACTCGGGAGTGAGGACGGCGTCGCGTTCCGGCACGACATAGCCGACCAACCTCGGTGATCCGGTCTCGTGACGCACCAGCGCCGCCGCCGCGCTCACCCCGGACAACACGCCGAGCGCGGCCTCGACCTCGCCGACCTCCACCCGGTGACCCCGGACCTTGACCTGGCCGTCGGCCCGGCCGAGGTAGACGAACCCCCTGCCGGGCACCCAGCGGGCGAGGTCGCCGGTGCGGTACATCGTGGCTCCGGCCGCGCTCCCGGGCTCGCGGAACGGGTCCGCGACGAACCGCTCGGCCGTGCCCGCGGGCTGGTTCAGATAGCCGCGCGCGAGTTGCGGTCCGGCCAGGTACAGTTCCCCCACCGCGCTCGGCGGCACCGGCCGCAACGCGTTGTCCAGCAGGTAGACCCGCATCCCGGCGAGCGGATGTCCGATCACGGGCTCGCCCGCGTCCAACGGCGCGCTCACACTGTCCACAGTGGCCTCGGTCGGGCCGTACATGTTGCGCGCGGCGATCCCGGACTCGGCGATCCGCCGCCACAGTGCGGGCGGAGTCGCCTCACCACCGAGCACCAGCAGCGACGGCCGGTGCGCGCCGTCGAGCAGTCCGGCTTCGACCAGCGGCGCGGCCAGGGATGGCGTGGTGTCCACGACGTCGATGCGGTCACGCGCGAAGGCGGTCAGCAGCGCGTCGACGTCCTTCGTCACCTCGGTGTCGTAGAGGTGCAGTTCGTGTCCGCACAGCAGCCACGACAACTGGTCGAGAGCGGAGTCGAAGGCGAACGAGTAGGTGTGCGCCACCCGCAGCCGCCCTCCCGCGAGGCGAGCGGTGTCGGTGACGATCGTCGAGCGGTGGTGGTGCAGCAGCGCACGCACGCCCCGGACCGGAACCTGGACGCCCTTGGGTTTCCCGGTCGAACCGGAGGTGTGGATGACGTACGCCAGATGTTCCGGATGACGCTCGGCCGACAACTCGTGCGGGGCGAGCGGGCCGTCCGGCAGCGCGCCCAGTTCGGCGACCGTGGCCGGAGCGTCGAGCACGAGCCGTGGCGCGTCGGTGTCCACACCCGGCGCGGCACCCGAGGTGAGCACGAGTGACGGCCGCGCGTCGGCCAGCAGGGCCCGCAGCCGGTCGGCGGGATGCGCGAGGTCGAGCGGCAGGAAGGCGGCACCGGCGTCGAGCACCGCGAGCAGACCGACCACGAGTTCGACCGAACGGGGCAGCGCCAGCGCCACCACGTCCTCCGCCCCGATCCCCCGGGCCCGGAGTGCGCGGGCGAGTCGATGCACGCGGTGGGCGAGCTCGGCGAAGTCCAGGCGGTCGGCACCGTGCACCAGCGCCGTCTCGCCACTCCGGGTCGCGGCCAGCTCGGCGAGCAGCTCGGAAACGTCCCGTGGCGTGCCGGGTGGCGCGGCCGGGGTCCACGCGGTGAGCAGGTCCCGCCGCCTCTCCGGAGTGAGGAGCTCGACCTGCCCCACGGCGGGCCGCTCCGGTCCGGAGAGTTCGGTGACAAGGCGGCGAACAGCCGAAAGCCTGGCTTCGACGGCGTCCCGGTCGTGGGTGCGGGCGTCCACTTCGAACCCGAGCAGCAGGCCGCCGTCCCGGGTGGGCAGGACGCTGAGCCCCATGTCCTCGGGCGGTCCGCCCGCGACGTTACGCATGACACCGGTCGCACCCGCGAAGTCGAGGGTGAGGTCGAAGGCCTTGAGGTTGACGCCGCAGCCGTGCAGCAACGCGCCCGCTCCGGGCACTGCCAGGTCGCGGGGCAGGTTCTCACCTCGGTAGCGCTGGTGCGCGCGCATCCCCCGCATCGCCTCGGCGACGCGCGCGGCCAGCACGTCCAGCCGGTCCCAGCTCCGCACCTCCACCCGCAGCGGCAACACGTTCACGGCCATGCCCGGGGTGCGCAGCTCGGCGGCGCTGGTGCGGCACATGAGCGGCAGGGCGAACACCACGTCGGTGCGTCCCAGCACCCGGTGCAGGAACGCGGCGTAGCAGGCGAGCAGCGCGTCGCCCCAGCTCACGCCCACCTCGTCGGAGAAGGCACGCAGCGCGGCGAACTCGGTGGAGGACAGCGCGGCCTGGGCGGACACGGTGTCGGACGGCGCCCCGGACCCGCCTGCGGTCCACTCCGCCGTCTCGGGCAGCGGGGTGAGCCGGTCGACCCAGTACGCGCGGTCCCGCTCGGGCCGGTCACCGGCGAGGTACTCCCGGTCGGCGCGGACGAACTCGGCGAACGTCCCGAACGACGACGGTGGCGGTGCCTCACCCCGGACGAGGGCGGTGTAGCGGGCCGCGGTCCGGCGGGCGAGCATGGCCGCGCTGTAGCCGTCGAAGAGCAGGTGGTGCCCCAGCTGGGTGTACCAGACCTCCTGCTCGGACAACCGGATGACCGTCTGCGAGTACAGCGAGCGGTCCACCATCCCACGACACGCCTCCGCTGCGGCGAGCCGCTCGCGCACGACCAGCGCGTCCGCCGCGGCCACGGGGTCGGGTTCGGCGCTGACGTCGACCACGCGGGGCGGGCTCACCGGATCGTCGGACACCACTTGGCGCGGCCCGTCCGGAGTCTCGAAGAACCGCAGCCGCAGCGACTCCGCGTCACCGACCGTGCCCACCATCGCCTCGGCGAGCCGGTCGACGTCGACGGGCTCCGGGCCGCGGATCTGCACGACGTCACCGACGAGGTAGTACGGCGACTCGGGCTCCAGCCGCTGCGCGTTCCAGATGCCGAGCTGTGCGCTGGTCAGCTCGAAAACCGTACCGGCCGGAGTCCGCGCAGTCGTAGGGGCTTGCTCTCGGACCGTGCTCACTCTCACTCCCTGGATCGATCGGCCGGCACTCGTCCGCCGGTGCCTGGGTGCGCTCTCACTCGGGCACGACCATCGGGGTGCCGGTCACCGGGTCGGCCACGACGACGCTCGGCAGGTCGAAGACCTCCTTCATCAACGCCGCGTCGACGATGTCGGCCGCCGCGCCCTCGGCGACGACGTGCCCTTCCTTCATCGCGACGAGGTGGTCGGCGAACCGGCAGGCCTGGTTGATGTCGTGCAGGACCGCGATCACCGTGCGGCCCTCGTCCCGCAGCCCGGCCAGCAGGTCGAGCAGCCGGTACTGGTGTGTGATGTCGAGGAACGACGTCGGTTCGTCGAGCAGCAGGTACGGCGTCTGCTGCGCGAGCACCATCGCCACCCAGACCCGCTGGCGCTGCCCGCCGGAGAGTTCCTGCACCGGCCGGTCGGCGAGGTCCTCGATCCGCGCCGTGTGCAGGGCCTCGGCGACAGCCCGCTCGTCCTCCGGTGTCCACGTCGACAGCAGCGACTGGTGTGGGTAACGGCCTCGCGCCACCAGTTGCCGCACCTTGATGCCCTCCGGGGCCAGCGGGTCCTGGGGCAGGAACGCCAGTGAGCGCGCCAACGCCTTCGCCGGGTAGCCGCCGACCTCCCGGCCGTCGAACGACACACTGCCCTCGGCGGGCCGCAGCAGCCGCACGAACGCTCGGAGCAGAGTGGACTTGCCGCAGCCGTTGGGGCCCACCACCGCCGTGAAGGCGCCGTCGGGCACGTCGAGGCTGAGCCGGGTCGACACGACTCGCTCGCCGTAGCGCAGCGTCAGGTCCTGAGCACGCAACCGGGCGGTCACGTCCGCCTCACCTCCTGGGCCAACAGCCACATCAGATAGCCCCCGCCGATCGCGGTGGTGACCACACCGACGGGGAGGGAGACCGGGGCCAGCAGCATCTGGGCGATGAGGTCAGCGGCCTGCAGCAGCACCGCCCCGGTCAGCGCGGCGGGCAGCAGCGGAATCCCTGGCGCCTTCGCGAGCCTGCGTCCGATCTGCGGCGCCGCGAGCGCGATGAACACGATCGGGCCCGCGACGGCGGTCACGGTCGCGGTGCAGCCCACACCGATCAGCACCAGGAGCAGGCGCAGCCGGTCCAGCCCGACCCCGGTCGCCACTGCCACCGCGTCGCCCAGCGCCGACTGGTGCATGGTGTGCGCCGCGAACACCATGATCGCCAGCAGTCCGGCGATCACCGTGAACGGAACGGTCAGATCCGCCCAGTCGACACCGTTGAGCGAACCGGAGCTCCATCCCACGGCGGCGATCGCGACCTCGAGTTCGGCGCGCAGCACGATCCACGAGTTCAACGCGGTGACCATCGCGTTGACCGCGATGCCGATCACCACGAGCCGCAGCCCGGAGAACCCGTTCGAACGCGACAGCAGGTACACCACGGCGGCGGCCACCAGCCCGCCCACCACCGAGCTGAAGGCGAGCTGCACCGACGAGCCCGCCAGGACCGTCAACGCGACGAGGGTGCCCGTGTAGGCCCCGGCGTCCAGGCCGATGACGTCCGGGCTGCCCATCGGGTTGCGGGTCAGGTTCTGGAAGATCGCACCGGCCACGCCGAGCGCGACACCGAACACGATCGCGGCGGCCACCCGCGACAGCCGCCACTCCACGATGACGACACCGGAGTCCCCGGTTCCGGCCAACGCGGCCAGCACCTCACCCGGCGTGCTCCACGTCGAGCCGTAGGAGAGCCCGACGAACGCGAGCCCCGCCATGACGACGACGAGCACGCCCGCCAGCACCAGCGTCCGCCGCTCGACGAACCATGCCCGGCCCCGGAAGCGCACCGCGACCGTACTCACCGACCCGCTCACAACAGCCCCGCCCCGTAGCGCCGAACGGCCCAGATGAGCACAGGCCCCCCGAGGAACGCGGTGACGATCGCCACCGGTACCTCGCCGGTGGGCAGCAGCACCCGCGAGACCGTGTCCGCGACGAGCAACAGGATCGGCCCGGCGACCATCGAGTAGCCGACGAGCCACGGCACCGAGCCCACGGTGAGCCTGCGCAGCAGGTGCGGCACGATCAACCCGACGAACAGGATCGGCCCGGCAACGGCGGTGGCCGCTCCCGCCAGCACCGTGATCGTGACGAGCGTGAGCGTGCGGACCCTGGCGACGTTCGCGCCGAGGGTGTGCGCGACCGCGTCACCGAGCGCCACCGCGTTGAGCGAACGGGCCAGCAGCAACGCGCCGACCAGCCCGACGGCGATCGCGACCAGCGGCAGCGTCAGCTCCGCCTGTTCCCGGCCCGCCAGTGAACCGACCGACCAGAACCGGTACCGGTCGAGCGTGTCCGGTGACACCAGCCGGATCCCCAGCGACAGTCCCTGCAGCACCGCGCTGAACGCGACCCCGGCCAGCAGCAGGCGCAACGTCGAGTGGCGTCCCACCGCGTACACGAGCGCCGTGGCCAGCACCGCTCCCACCACCGCGGCGACGAGTTCCCCCACGGCCGTGACCGCGAGGCCGAGCGCTGAGCCGAGGGTGAGCGCGAACCCGGCCCCCTGGGTCACGCCGAGCACACCGGGCTCGGCGAGCGGGTTGCGCGACAGCGTCTGGATCAGTGATCCGGCCACCGCGAGCGCCGCGCCCACCGCGATCCCCAGGACCGTGCGGGGCAGGCGCACGTCGCGCACGATCAGGTGCTCGCCGGAGGCGTCGAACGCGAACAAGGCCCGGACCACCTCGGCGGGCGGCACGGCCTCCGCGCCGACGGCGAAGCTCGCGACGCAGGTGAGCACCAGCATCGCCAGACCCGCGGCGAGAACACTCACACGGGTCGTTCTCGCCGCGGAACGCGGAGCCGGAGGTGCGATCGTCACTGGTCCAGCAGGGGCGCGAAGGTCTCGTCGAGGGCGTCCAGAGCCCGCATCGCCTGCCGGTAGGTCGCGGCCTCGGTGTAGCGGACCGGGAAGGCCTTACCGGCCTTCACCGCGGGCAGGTTCTTCCACAGCTCCGACTCCGTCACGTACCTGACGGCTTCCGGCAGTGAGCCGTCGGCGTTCACGGTGTAGGTGATGGCCTCCGCCTCGCCGAGGGCCGAGGGCAGTTCCTCGATGGACGGATACTCGCTGACGGCGCGCGATCCCTCCCCTTTCTCCTTCACTTGGCCGTAGTACGTGGCACCGATGTCGTTGGCGACGTTGGTACCCCACGAACCGTCGAACTCCCGCTGGAAGTTGCCGTTCTCGACCTGGCCGTAGCCGCCCACGTGCGCGAACTTCAGTTTCGGCAGCACGTCCTCGTACTTCTTCGCCAGCTTGTCGGCCTTCTGTTCGTACTCGGCCTTGATGGCGTCGAAGTTCTCCAGCGCGCCCGCGGCGTCGGCCTGCTTGCGGGACAGCTCACGCCACGCCGACGGCACGGTCGGTCCGATCGCGACGACCGGGGCGATCGACTCAAGGCGTTCCACGTCGACGTCCTTGAGCACCGGAGCGGGCACTCCGATGACGATGAGGTCGGGCTCGACCTCCGCGATGGCCTCGTAGTTGGTCTCCGCCGCGGACTCGCCCGCGACCTTCGGCAGCTCGTTGTAGGTGGCGAGGTCCTCCTCGCTCATCAGGGGCTCGCCACGCTTCCAGGTGGAGATGCCCACCAACGGCGCGTCGGCCTCGATCAGGACGGGCACCGCGTACCCGGTGGCGACCACGCGCTGCGGGTCGGCGGGGATGGTGACGTCGCCGTTGTCCGCGGCGAACACCCGTGTCTCCCCCTCTCCCGCGGCGGCTCCTCCTGCACCCGACGCGCAGCCGGCCACGGTCGCGGCGAGCGCGAGCACGGTAGCCACGACGAGGCCCTTCCCAGGGCGTGGGAATCTGCGTAGTGACATCGCTGGTTCCTCGGTTGTCCGGGCAGGCCGGGTCGGCCTGGCACAAGTGTTCGGTCGGCGCCGACCACGTCGAGCTCAGTGCTCGTGCTCGTGATCGTCGTCGTAGTCGGCGACACCGCGCTTCCAGTAGCCGGTGACGTCGTAGTCGTGGGAGGGAAGCTTCAGTTCGTGACGCGCCCAGCGGCGCAACGGCTTCACCGCTCCCGCCTCGCCGGCCACCCACACGTAGGTCCGTTCGTCCGGTGAGAGGGGCAAGGCCCGCACCGCGCGTTCGAGCAGGTCCGTGGAGCCGGCCGGGCGGTCGCCGCGATGCAACCACCGCACCTCGACCGCCGCGGGCGGGCGCAGGTCGATCTCCTCGCTCGGGCCCGCCACCTCGATGACCGCCCATCCGGCCGCGGTCGGCGGCAGCGCCTCCAGCCACCGCGCGATCGCGGGGAGCGCGGTGATGTCCCCGGCCAGCACGTACCGGTCGTAGACGAACGGCACGATCAGCCCGCCCGGAGGTCCGGCGATGTGCACCCGCTCCCCCGGAGTCACCGAACGCGCCCATTCGGAGGCGAGCCCACCGGGATGCAGGGCGATGTCGATGTCGAGCTCGCCGGTAATCGGGTCGTAGGCGCGCACCGTGTACTCGCGCGCCGTCGGCGACGGCCGGGGCCAGCGCAGCATCAGCCCGTTCGGTTCCGGAAGGCGCGTCTCGCCGTCGGCGTCGGGAAAGATGATCTTGACGTGTTCGTCGGGGGCGTGGGCCTCGAACCCCTCCGTGCCCGGACCGCCCAACGTGATGCGGATCAGCCCCGTCCCGAGCGTGCGCGTGCGCAGGACCTCGACCGTGCGAATGTGGATGGGGTATCCCACCCGTTCCGCGACCTCCCCCGCGCGCACCTCGGCGATGCGGTCGAGATGACGATGCCGGTGGTCGACGCGCGTCATGCCGCCCCCTCACCGGTGAGGAGGGTGATCCAGTGAGACAGCTCGGGCCGCTCGGCGAGGTCCGGGTACTCCACGGTCGC